>Ga0233377_1000452_pt1 | contig 19233 bp, 14 predicted proteins | sample ElkDunMinimDraft_6_FD_191540 | JGI IMG/M metagenome (GOLD analysis project Ga0233377, IMG submission 191540) | Fecal eukaryotic communites from dung pellets of Tule Elk in California, USA - Elk Dung E36 | ecosystem: Host-associated > Mammals > Digestive system > Large intestine > Fecal | place...
CAGGAATGTACAAGCTTTCCATAAATGTCATTTTCTTATTAGAAACGACTTTTTTTCTATTCGATAAACTTTCCATATCTCAATTATTTACCGTCGTTCGTATTAATTGCTGTTTTAACTTGCTCAGTTTTAGTTTGAGAAGTTTCAACAGTTTTAGATTCTCCACTAAACCATCCTGAAGTACCGGCAATCACTAATGCTGTGATAACCAAATTCACGATTGAAATAGGAATTAACTTTTTCCATCCTAATCCCATCAATTGATCGTAACGGAAACGTGGAAGTGTCCAACGGAACCACATGATCAAGAAAATGAAGAATGCAGTTTTCGCGAAGAATACCAAAGTTCCTAAAATTGCCAATGTGTTTCCTGAGAAGTAATCCATTCCTGGGAAGTTATATCCTCCAAAGTACAACAAAGCAATAATTGCTGAACCAACGAACAAGTGAACATATTCCGCAAACATGTAGAATCCTTGTTTCATCGCACCGTATTCCGTGTGGTGTCCTGTAATCAACTCTGATTCACATTCTGCCATGTCGAAAGGTGCACGGTTCAATTCTGCAACAGTACAAACTAAGAATACGATAAATCCAATTGGTTGGTACCAAATATTCCAATTCATTCCGTGTTGCGCTTCAACGATTTCACGTAAACTTAAAGATCCATTCATTAACACAATTGTGATAATAGCTAATCCCATTGCTAATTCGTAAGAAATCATTTGCGAAGACGCACGAATTGCAGAGAATAAGGAGTATTTGTTGTTTGACGCCCATCCTCCGATCATGATTCCATAAACAGAAACAGAAGACAATGCCATTACAAATAAAATTCCAACATTGATGTCTGTTACTTGCAATGCGATATCGCGTCCAAAAGCTTCAATATTTGGTCCCCAAGGAATAACTGCAGATGTCATCATCGCAAATCCCATGGAAATACCAGGTCCGATAATAAACAACCAACGATCAGCGTTTGCGGGAATGAAATCCTCTTTAAAGAATAGTTTTCCTCCATCGGCAAGTGGTTGTAGTAATCCCCACTTCCCTGCTCTATCCGGTCCGATACGGTTTTGCATCCAAGCAGCTACCTTACGTTCCAACAAAGTCAAATATGCTGCAACTCCTAGTGAAACTAGAAATAGCGCAAGTACAATAACAATTTTTTCGATCAATAAACCTGTATCCATTATTTCAAGTTTTTAGTTACCAATGGATTATTCAACACATAATGTCCTTGAGAAATAACTGAATGACGATTAATCAAACGAGGTCCTTCAATTTTCCATTGAGCAGCTTCCTTCGAATCAAAACGACAAGTATTGCACAACCAAGCTGTTTTACCATTGTGCGTTTCAATTTCTCCGTAAGCATCCTTGCGCCCTGTCACACGTTGAATTTCATTTCCAAACATCCAAACAGTTGCAATTCCTGCGCAAGTAGGACAATCTCTATGTGCATTCATCGGTTTTAGGAACCAAACACGCGATTTGAAACGGAACGTCTTATCAGTTAATGCTCCAACTGGACAAACATCAATTACGTTTCCGATAAACTCATTATCCAATGCATTTTCGATGTACGTTGAAATCTCAGCATGATCTCCACGGTGCATCACACCATGAACGCGTTTATCAGTTAATTGGTTTGCAGTGTAAACACAACGGTAACACAAGATGCAACGATTCATGTGCAACTTGATTTTATCACCGATATCACGTGGAGCGTAAGTACGTTTATCTTCTTCGAAGCGCGTACCTTCTTTTCCGTTTTCAAAACCTAAATCTTGTAAGTGACATTCTCCCGCTTGGTCACAAACTGGACAATCCAATGGGTGATTTGCTAACAAGAATTCAGTAACACCAGCGCGTGCTTCTTTCACACGATCACTTGTGATGTTCTTCACCACCATACCGTGTTGAACAGCAGTAGAGCAAGATACCATTAGTTTAGGCATCGGACGAGGATCACGTTCAGAACCTGCAGCAACTTCTACCAAACACGTTCTACATTTACCTCCACTTCCTTCTAACTTGCTATAGTAGCACATTGCAGGTGGTACGATATCACCTCCAACTTGGCGAGCAGCGTTCAGGATCGTTGTTCCTTCTTCTACTTCAATTTCTACTCCATCAATGGTTACTTTGACCATATCTATTCATTTATTTAATATTCAAAATCAAATTCAAAATTCAGCAATCTGAATTCTGTATTAAGCAGTCACACTCTTTAACAATCCGTAATTGCGAGTAACCGCTTCTTGAGGATTTGTAACGTGCCATTCAAACTCTTCACGGAAATGACGAATTGCTGCTGCCACTGGCCATGCTGCTGCATCACCTAATGGACAAATTGTATTTCCTTCGATTTTCTTATTGATATCAGCTAATAAATCAATGTCACGCATGTTTCCTTGTCCATGCTCGATACGATTCAATACCTTTTCCATCCAACCTGTTCCTTCACGACAAGGTGAACATTGTCCACAAGATTCGTGTGCATAGAAACGAGCGAAATTCCATGTATTGCGAACGATACATTGGTCTTCATCAAATACGATGAATCCTCCTGATCCTAACATTGATCCTGTTGCAAACCCACCATCAGATAGTGATTCGTAACTCATCAAACGTTGGTCACCATTTGCTGTTTTTGTAATCAAATGTGCTGGTAAGATTGGAACTGAAGAACCTCCAGGAACCAATGCTTTTATTTTCTTACCATCTTTTATTCCACGACAGTAATCATCACCGTAGATAAATTCTTCTACTGAAAGTCCCAATTCAATTTCATAAACTCCACCACGAACTAAGTTCCCTGAAGCTGAAATTAATTTAGTTCCTTTTGATTGCTCTGTACCGATTTTAATGTATTCAGCAGCACTCATGTTGATGATTGGAACAACAGTAGCTAATGTTTCAACGTTATTTACAACCGTTGGACATTGCCATAAACCTTGTACCGCTGGAAATGGTGGTTTCATACGTGGGTTTCCACGTTTACCCTCCAATGATTCAATTAATGCTGTTTCTTCACCACAGATATATGCTCCACCTCCTGGCGCAATCGATAAATCCAAATCGAAACCAGAACCAAGGATATTTTTTCCAAGGAAACCTTTTTCGTAAGCTTCAGCGATTGCTTTTTCCATGATACGCAATACAAACATGTACTCACCACGAATGTAGATGTAAGCTTGATTAGCTCCAAGTGCATAACTTGAAACAATCATCCCTTCAATCAACAAGTGCGGCAAATACTGCATCAAGTAACGATCTTTGAACGTTCCTGGCTCAGATTCATCTGCGTTACACAATAAATATCTTGGCACACCTTCTGGTTTGGCAATAAAAGACCATTTCATCCCTGCAGGGAAACCTGCTCCACCGCGACCTTTCAAAGTGGCAGTTTTCACTTCTTCCACAACGTCTTCAGGAGACATTGTCTTCAATGCTTTTTCTACAGAAGTATATCCTCCGTGTTTGCGATAAACATCGAACGTTTCAATTCCTGGAACATTAGCATGTTCTAAAAGTAATTTTCTTCCCATTAGATTACCTTATTTCCTTTAATCTCACCACGACGGCAAGCTTCAATTAATTCATCTACTTTTTCTGGAGTTAAGAACTCATGAAATTCTTCACCACATTGTAACATTGGACCGTAACCACATGCACCTAAACATTCAGAAGTTTTTAAGGTGAACATTCCATCTGCAGATGTTCCACCAACCTTGATGTCAAGTTTATTTTCAATGTATGTGATGATATTGTCAGATCCAACTAACATACAAGGTCCCGTTCTACAAACTTCAAATACGTATTTTCCGACAGGTTGTAAATTGAACATTGTATAGAAAGTGGCAACCTCATACACTTCAATTGGAGTGATATTTAAGATTTCAGCAATCATATCCATTGTGTCAGGAGAAAGCCAACCTCCAGCTTCTTCTTCTACTATATGCATTACACGAAGAATCGCGCTTTTTTGGCGTCCTTCAGGGTAATGTCCAATCACTCTAGCGATTTCAGCTTTTGCTGCTTCGCTAAGTTCAGGTCTTTTTTGTTCTGTTATTTCTAATCTCATAACTAAGCGTCTAATTCTCCTGCAATAACATTTAAACTACTCAAGGTAACAACCGCATCAGAAAGCGATTGACCAGTAATCATTTCAGGATATGCTTGATAATAAATAAAACAAGGTCTTCTAAACTGTAATCTGTATGGCGTGCGACCACCATCACTAATTAGGTAATATCCCAATTCACCATTTCCACCTTCAACACTGTGGTAAACTTCACCAGCCGGAACTGGCGTTTCTCCCATGATGATTTTAAAGTGGTAGATCAATGCTTCCATTTTATTGTAAACATCAGCCTTCTTTGGTAAATAGAATTCAGGAATATCAGCATGATAAGGTCCTTCAGGAAGGTTTTTATATGCTTGATTGATGATTCTTAAGCTTTGACGTACTTCTTCTTGACGTACACAAAAACGATCATATGTATCACCTGCAGTTCCAACTGGAATATCAAATTCGAAATCTTCGTAAGATGAATAGGGCGAATGAACACGAACATCGTAATCCACACCTGCAGCACGCAAGTTTGGTCCAACGAAACCGTAATTCAACGCTCTTTCTGCAGAAATTCCACCTACACCGATTGTACGATCCATGAAAATTCTGTTACGTAAGAACATGGAGTCAAATTCTTCAAAACGTTTCGGGAATGTTGCTAAGAAATCTTGTATTTTCTTGTGGAATCCTTCTGTGAAATCACGTTCAAAACCACCAATTCTACCGATGTTAGTTGTTAAACGTGCACCACAAATCTCTTCGTACATATCATAGATACGTTCACGTTCGATGAACATCCACGTAAAACCAGTTAATGCCCCTGTATCTACACCGATTACGGAATTACAAATCAAATGATCTGCAATACGCGCAAGTTCCATGATGATAACACGCATGTACTGCACACGTTTAGGTACCTCAATTCCAGACAACTTTTCAACTGTCATATGCCAACCGATGTTATTGATTGGTGACGAACAGTAGTTCAATCGGTCTGTGATTGGTGCAATTTGGTGAAATGGTCTACGTTCCGCCAATTTTTCAAATGCACGGTGAATGTATCCCACTGTTTGTTCAGAAGAAAGAATTTTTTCACCATCTACTTTCAATATATTTTGAAAGATACCATGCGTTGCAGGGTGTGTTGGCCCAAGATTTAACGTGGCAATTTCCCCTTCAATTGTATCTTCCGATTCCAATTCTGCGGGAACATTCATTTTATATTTTTCTAAGTCTTCGCTCATAGCTTACTATTCTATCTTCCGAAGAAGCGATTGTCTTTATCTTGTCTCGTTTCATCCTCCAAATGATACTGTTTTCTCATTGGGAAATAATCCATTGAATCTTCGTTTAAGATTCGAACTAGATTTGGGTGACCTTCGAAAATAATTCCAAAGAAATCATATGTTTCACGCTCCAACCAATTGGCTGCAGAAAAAACATCTGTTATCGTTCCAATTGTAGGATTATCAATTGACAAATTAGCTTTTAAACGCAATCTAAAATTGTTTTGCAAGCTATGTAAATGGTATACAACCATCAATTCGTTTTCAGGATCATTTTCCGGAATGTGAATACCAGTAATGTTCGTTAAGAATTGCACTTTAAAATCGGCGTGTTTGTAAAGCCATTCGATAATATCGTGTGATTTTGTAGCATCAACAAATACGTTTAAAATACCATCAGTTGTCTGTTGCTCCTCACCTATTACTTCACCAAATTGAGCACGAATCGCACTTAAAACTTGGTCGTTCGTCAATTTACTTTCCATTGATGTCGTTTTCAATTTTGTAACTATCCAACAAATCCTTGTATTCAGGAGAATACCTTCTTCTCAATGACTCATGTTTTACCAAGGCTTGGATATTCATGATACCATCAATGATTTGCTCTGGTCGCGGTGGACATCCAGGTACGTAAACGTCAACCGGAATAACACGATCAATTCCTTGCAAAACTGAATACGTATCAAAAATCCCACCTGAGGAAGCACAAGCTCCAACAGAAAGAACCCATTTTGGTTCTGACATTTGTTCGTACACTTGACGTAGAACAGGCGCCAATTTTTTAGATATTGTTCCAGCAACAATTAATAAATCTGCTTGTCTCGGAGAGAATGACATACGTTCCATTCCGAAACGTGCAATATCATAATTTGGAGCCATGGAAGCCATGTACTCAATTCCACAACAAGAAGTTGCAAATGGCAAAGGCCACAAAGAGTTCATCCTTGCAGCTCCAATTACTGTATCTAATGTTGTTAGTTGAAATCCTTCATAATTGATGGCTTTGAAATCGCCCTCAGCTGTTACTTTTCCCATTCTAACGCTCCTTTTTTAAGTACATATATGAAGCCTGTCATGAAGAAGGCAACAAAAATCAATACTGCGATTAAACCATCCAATTGCAATGCATGAAAGTTCACTGCATAAGGATAGAAAAATATAATCTCCACATCAAAAAGCACAAATAAGATTGCGATCATAAAATAACGGATTGAAATTGGAAAACGAGCGTTTCCATCTGCTTCAATACCACATTCCCAGTTGGCATCCTTTGTGCGTGAACTTAATTTCGGACCCAATTTCGGTGCGAACACTAATGTCCCTACAACGAACCCTAAAACCACAATGGATTGTATGACGATAGGAAGATAATCTGTAACGTTTGACATAAGTTTTAAAATAAATAATACCCCAACAAATTTAGCACTTATTAACATCTTTGCAAGGGAATTCAATTCCTACTGATAACTCACACAATCCGCCTACTATTAACAAGAATATAACAACCACATAAACCCCTTTATTTTCAAAGGATTGCGTCAGTCGATTCGTCTTAACAAGAATTATTCTAAATAATAACTTAGTTAAAAATTATAGAAATTTTAATTAAAAAAAGGGGGTAAAATACCCCCTCATTAAATAGTATTTGTTAAAGCTTTATCTCAATAGATTAACGTGTCCTACAAAGGTTTTACGCTCATCATTTTTACTTGTTTTCACTTCAATTTTCCAAGTATATGTACCATCTTGACATAAATTTCCACCAACTCCATATCTACCATTCCAACCAATTTCTACGTTATGGGATTCGAAGATAATTTCTCCCCAACGATTGAAAATTTCTAATGTATAATCGAAAGGATCAAAACCGTAAGTAAAGATCGGCTTAAAGGTTTCGTTAAATTGGTCTGCGTCCGGTGTAAATGTATTTGGAATATAATAGATTATTTCCTCTAAAATTTGCACGGTAGAATACGCGGTATCTCTACATCCTGCTTGACTAACGGCAATCAAAGTAACGGTGTAAATATCTATTTCATCGCCATATGAATGTACAGGATTTGCAGCTGAAGAAGCTGGTGAGCCATCACCAAAATCCCATACGTAACTTGTAGCTCCGTACGATTGATTATGAAACACAATCTGATTTTGAACTTGCGTTCCTGTCTGCGGATTCGGTACGAAATGCGCTACAGGCAATGCATCTACTACAACTACATCTGCTAAATACATTGTTCCTACACAAGCATTAACAGGAGTTTGTATTTGCAAAGACGCACCGTAGGAACCTGGATAATCAAACACTTGCGTTACCGGCCCACATCCATTAACTGTCGAACCATTGTCGAAAGTCCAGATGCAATTCACTCCAGCAGGAACTGTTGTATTATAAAATGTAGCTGTAACCGGAGCACAATTTTGGTCCACTACAACTGTAAATGTCGGTAGAGGAATACTATCAATTTTCACCATTAAGGAGTCACCATTCACACATCCATTGTGGTCAGTTCCAACAACAGCGACATAATAATTACCTGCCGCTGGAACGATTGGAACTCCATTTACAATTCCATGTGTCCATACATAAACTCCATTCGGACCAGCACCTGATCCAGTGAAAGTATATTCATCTCCAGCACATCCAGATATATTTGCACCTGCATTAACATCAGGCAGTTCATTCACAATCACATTTACCACATCTGTTGATAAACAGCCATTCACATCTGTTGAAGTTACCGTGTATTGATTTGTTTGACTTGGAGCAAAAGCGATATTATTCACCACACCGTTAGTCCATACAATTGAAGCAGAAGGATCAGAAATAATACCTGACAAAGTTACATTGTCGCCTATACAAATTACTTGATCAGGACCTGCATCAACAAGTACAGGCACATTTACGGTTAGTTCTAGCACATCTGTATTCACACATCCATTTGCATCCGTACCAGTCACTGAATATGTTCCAGAAGAGGTCGGTGTAAATGCTGTTCCATTTATTATTGATGGAACCCATGCATAAGTTACCGCTCCACTAGCAGTTAAAGTAATTGGATTATTTAAACAAACATCTACATCTGCTCCAGCATTAACTTGAGGCAAATCGTGCACAATTACTGTCGCATTTCCAATAACAGCAGCTGCACATGAATTACCTGCTTCAGTAACACCAACCAAATTGTACACAAATGTTCCTACAGTAGTAGTCGGAGCATTTAAAATTGCCGTATTGCCATTTGAAACAGCGGTAATATTGGCTCCACCATTGATGTTGTATGTAAACGTGTATGGGGCAACTCCTGTAGATCCTGTAAAAGAAACCTGAGGGCTATTCGATCCTAAACAAACCTCAGTAGAACCATTAACAGTAACTTGTGGGGATGGTTGAACAGTAATCGTAAATGTAATTGGACTTCCTTCACAAGCATTTGCTGTTGGAATAACCGTAATTGTAGCGACAATTGGAGTTGTACCATTATTCAATGCCGTGAATGAAGAAATGTTTCCGTTTCCAACTGATGTTAATCCTATTGCTGGCGTATCATTCAACCATGAGTATGTTGTACCGGCTAAACTACTTGTGAAATTTACAACTTGAGAAGGTGCATTGTTACACACTATCATATTTTGAACAGCTGTAAGAATTGGCAAAGGCTTCACTACAATTTGAGTCTGTGCAGTACTCACACACCCATTGGCATCCGTTCCAGTTACTGTATACGTTTGCGTTCCCACTGCTTGTAAAAACTCAACTCCATTTATTTGATTAGCAGACCAAACCAAAGTCGGAGCTCCTGTTGCAAACAAAGTTACAGGTTCACCCTCACAGGCATCAGGAACAGGATTGATCGTCAAAACAGGCAATGGATTCACAATCAAAGTAATGACAGATGTACTATCACAACCTAAAACAGAAGGAACCGTATTTGAATATGTCCCTGCTACAGTTTGCACTTGACCATGAATAACCGCGTTTTGACCTTGACAAATAGTTACCGTACCAGTGGTATTTAAAACAGGATTTTGAAGTAAATTAAGCGCATTTGAAGTAGCTGAACAACCAAAACCATTTGTTACGGTTACTTGAATCGGATTGTTTGCAATTGTTGCCTGTGTTGTTGGAGTTGTTGCTCCCGTTGTCCAATTGTATCCATTAAACGCTTGATTCACTTGTACAGTTACACTCTGACCATCACAATAAGCACTTGGAGCAGAAATTACAGGTGTAGGATTTGGATTTACTGTTACTGATAACTGAGAAGTAGAAACACAACCATGTTCGCTAGTTCCTGTTAATCCATAGACTTGCGTTCCAACAGGCTGTGTAAATGCCACACCGTTTGTAATTACAGGCGCCCATACTAAGGTTGGCGCACCCGATGCAGTTACAGTAATTGGTGTTCCTTCACACACAACTTGATTTTGTGTATGCGTTAAAATTGGTAAAGCATGTACGATCAATGTAATATTAGAAGTACTATCGCACCCAGTAACAGATGGACTAACGTTTGTATATACTCCTGCAGTAGTTCTTGTTACTCCGTGAATAACCGCTGACTGACCTTGGCAAATTTCAACGGAACCATTTGTTGTGATCAACACATTTTCAATCACATTGTACGCAGGAGAAGTTCCCGAGCAACCAAATTGATTTGTAACTGTAACTTGAATTGGATTGTTAGCCACTGTTGCTTGAGTTGATTGAAGTGTAGAACCTGTTGTCCAAGAATAAGTGGTAAAAGTTTGAGAAGTTTGTATTGTTGCAGGTGACGAAGCACAATATTCAACTTGCCCAGTTATTACAGGTGTTGGATTAGGATTTACAACCACTGTTGTAGTTGAAGTATTGACACAACCGTTTACATCTGTTGCAGTAGCTGTGTATGTTTGCGATCCAACTGCCTGATTGAAAGGAACATTATTTGTCAATGTTGGAGTCCATACAATTGTACCATTTCCCGTTGCATTTAGCAAAACTGCTGTACCATCACATATATTTTGATTAGCACCCGCATTAACAGTTGGAAGTGGATTTACAATTAGCGTTACCACAGAAGTACTATCACAACCAAGTACTGAAAGCCCATTGAATGTGTAGTTACCTGCAGTATTTCTAGAAACTCCATGTATCATTGCCGTTTGTCCTTGACAAATTGTAACCGAACTGGTGGTATTGAAAGTTGGATTTTGGATTAAAACATGTCCAACCGAAGTACCAGTACAACCTTGTGCATTTGTTACAGTTACTGAAACCGGTGAGTTTGCAGCCGTTGCTTGCGTTGATTGAGTACTAGAACCTGTTGACCAGTTGTATGATGTAAAAGTTTGTGTAGTTTGTAAAGTAGCTGGTGTTCCCTGACAATGTTGAGTTGGCCCCAAAATAACAGGCACAGGATTTGGGTTTACAGTTACTGTTACATTTCCTGTCCCTACACACCCTTGAGCGCTAGTTCCGGTAATTGTATACGTTTGATTCGCTGTTAAATTCGCTTGCACGTTTGCCCCAGTTGTTGCATTTAAACCTGTCGCTGGAGCCCACGAGTATGCATTAGCGCCTGAAGCTGAAAGATTGGCAACAGTTCCATTACAGACAGCTACGTTAGCAGCAGTAACTACAGGCAATGGATTTATAGTAATTACAAATGTCGATTGAGAATTACAAGGAGCACCAGGTGAAGTATATGTTACTGTATGTGTTCCAACAGGTGTAGCTGCAATATTAACAACACCTGTGATAGCATTGACAACTAATCCTGGTGATCCACTGTATGTACCACCTGCAACACCTGTCAACGTCGGTGAAGGATTTGCTGTTCCTTTACAATATGCAGCTTGTGCGTATGAAAAACCTGAAGCTGTAACTCCAGTAAATGTTCCAGTTATGGAAATTGGACATCCATTTTGATCTTCAATAGTGAAGGAATAATTTTGTCCATTAGTAAGACCTTGCACGACAATTGTACCTCCATTTGCTGTAGTATTGTTAACAAAGGAGGCATTTGCAGGAAGTAAATTCGTTGCTGTAAACTGCGATCCATTAACTGCTGGCGCACCACCTTGAACTTGCACACTAACAGTTCCTGCTTGACAATTGGATGTCACTGTACGAGTAATTTGTGGTAAGAATTGCACCGGGGTAACATCTCCCATCTCATAGCAAGGTAGCGTTCCATTCGTGTAAGTATACAACCCTTCCGCTAAGTTATAGAATGTGATTGGCACAAAATACACTGTATTATTCGTAAAAGTTCCTGGAGGCAATGCATTAATCCAGTACATATCATTAACATCATTAAAGTTAGGTCCAGCAATATAAGTTACCAAACATGGATCTGCTGCTACATCTTGATCCGCTTGATATGTCAACCCTACTGTTGGTGGACAACTATATACAAGCCATCCAATTCCAGGTTGATATCCTCCAGCATTAGGCGGAGACAATGCTTCATTAGGGGGTACAAACCCAACGTTGTTATTAAAAGTGATTTGGTCTCCAAAACACAATACCGTTGAATTGTTACTTGCATTGCCTGCGGTACTCATAGAAAAACTACCTATTGCAACATCACAATCACACGGTTGTGTATTTTGATAATTTAATGTAATCGTACAAGTTGGATCAGCGGTGAAAGTCGCAGTAAGATTACAATTTTGACCATCCGCTTCCACATTGTTTAACGTTATATTCAGTGGACTAGTAAAAGGAGGATTAAACGTTTGTACATTTCCATTACAATCTTGGACAATTAACTGCCCTGTAGACGGCGGGTTTTCAAACTCAACAACGCCGGTTAAATCATATACACTTCCAGATTCGCATGCACCCATATTACCACTAATAGAGGTAAAAGCACAGCCAGGTGGACATTGAGGTGCGGTAAAATTGATGATTTGAGAACAAGAGCCTTCAGTAAATAAGACATTAATTGAGCAGTTTAATCCATTAGCATCTAATCCTGCTAAATTATAAGAGTAGTTAGTGGAAGTAAAGGGAGCGGTAGCAACAACGGATTGCGTCCCATCACATGCCTGTACAATTAACTGACCAGTTTCAGGAGGGTTAGAAATTACAATATTACCAGTAATTGAATATTGATCTGTAGCAGGGTTACATGCTGAGACTGTCGCAGTGAAATTATTTATAACACATGGCTCCACAATACTACAATCAGCTGATCCTGTTCCTCCAACTTGATTAAAAGTAATGTATCCTGCACTACCATTATAATTTGTAATTAAAACAATATAAACCTGTCCACTAACTGCAGCAGGAGGAGTACTAACACCACTTCCTGATCCACCCTCAATTCCTAAACCTAAATCTTCGCTGTAAGAAGCTGAGTAACTACATTGAATTGGAGGTAAATTCCCTGTCATTATACTATTACAACCTGCAACTAAAGAAGTAAAAGGTCCCCACATAGCAAAGTCAACATCAATTGTACTTCCGCTTCCATTCGCTCCTGTTGTCTGTTGAAGAAGAATATCTACAGTACCAGAAGTACCAATTTCCATATAATACCAAATTGGATTTGGCTCGGATCCTAAACATCCATAGTCAGGTCCCACGGGAGCCGATCCACTTGTTGCATTTGGAAAGTCATACTGATTAGATGAACAAAAAGCGTTGGCATCAATACAAGTATTTTGCTGTGCAATCGAGAAGTTGATTACAGCAAGTGATAAGAGTAAAATTAATAGTTTCATATGGTAGCAGTAAATCATTAAAATTCACTTAATAATTGCATAGTAGCTTGTCGCTGAACATTAAGTTTTTCTTTTTCGATAGCCATTGTTTCGTACCATCCATTAGAAATTGCTCGCTCATGTTCTTGTGGCGAATTACGTACATAATCGAGTTTTGTATCAAACGCCTTTAAAACATCATCTATGTTTTTTAATTGGTTTTCGTAATAAGCTTTGTCGTGAATTATTTGAATACCATCTCGTCCTACTGAATATGTTACAGCCTTATTGGTAACAGTTGAAGCGCTAGAACTTACAGAAGGATTTTGTGTTGATGAACTGGAACTTTTTAAGTCATTAAATGTCCTATTTTGCTGCTGTTGCAACTGAGCATTAGTGTCTTGGCAATATCCTAGAGTAGAAAAGAGGGATATCCATAGCCATGAAATAGTTTTCTTATAAGCTACCATAACTTGTAGTTTTATGTTCGTTTTTAGTTTCAGAAAAAATAAAAGTAGATGTAGCTGTTACTTGATAGTATAACAATAATACGCAAAGATTTTAAATAGGTTGCTAAGTTTTGTTAAAAATTACACTCCCACTTCTTTAAAATGCACTTATCACCATTAAATTCTAGGTATGTATAGTAGTTGATCCACTCACCTAAATTGTAATAAATAGCGTTTGGAGCAATTTCCAACTCCAATGGTAAGTGCCTATGACCGAACACAAAGTAATCTACATGCTCTTTTTGTAAATATTCCTTTGCGTAGATTGCAAGCCATTCATTCTCGACACCTAAAAACTTTTCGTCTGAATCACCTGTGGCTGCCCTACTCTTACGGGAGGATTTTTCCGCTAACCAAATACCTAAATTGGGATGTAAACGCTCGAACATCCATTGACAAACAGGTGAAGCAAATACTTTCTTAAGAAACTTGTAACCTTGATCGCCAGGACCTAAACCATCGCCATGTCCGATATAAAACTTTTTACCATTCCATTCGCGGATGATTGGTTCACGAAACAAGGTAACACCTAATTCTTTTGGGATATAATCAAAAATCCACATATCGTGGTTGCCTGTAAAGATGTGTATCGGAATGCCGCTATCAGTTATTTCAGCAATTTTTCCTTGTAAGCGAACAAAACCTTTTGGAATCGCGCGCTTGTATTCGAACCAAAAATCAAAAATATCTCCAACCAAAAAGATTTCTGTTGCATCTTTTCTTACTTCATCCAACCAACGAACAATCCGTTTTTCTCGCACCAAACTTTCCTGCTCATTTGGAGCGCCTAAGTGAAAATCTGAAGCAAAATAAATCTTCGTAGCTACGTCTGGTTGGGACATCCTAAATTATTTAACTATTTAAGCAAAGTCGAAACCGCTTCTTCTAAAGCTGCTCCACGTAGGTTTGTTTGTACGATATTACCATTCTGATCAATCAACACTGTAAATGGAATACCACGAACACCATATAATTGAGCAGCTTGACTGTTCCATTTTCTAAGGTCACTTACGTGATTAGGCCATACCAATCCATCGTCGATAATTGCTTGTTTCCAACGATCTAAATTATCATCTAAAGAAACATTCATGACTGTAAATCCTTTGTCTTTGTATTTATTATAAACATTCACAACATTGGGATTTTCCTTTCTACAAGGTCCACACCATGATGCCCAAAAATCTAACAATACAACTTTTCCTTTCAAATCAGACAACTTCATTTTAGTTGTACGATCGGCCATCAATTCTTCAAAATCTGGAGCTGGTTTACCTGGAGCTAAAATATTAGCATCGTCTTTTTGTTTTTTAATTTGAGTGTACAATTGGTACAATTCTTTCACTCTATTACTTTTTCCGAATGTTACATTTAAAGATTTAATAATCGCCTCAAATGTATCGTAATCGTTATTTGGATCGATCACATTTAATGCTGCGATGATAGCAGGTGAATTTAAGTTGGCGCTATAAAATTGCTGAAATCTTCCTTTAAACTGTTCAAAAGAAATTTCCATTTCCTTATCAATCAAACTAGCAGATGCTGGGAATTCCGCTTTGCGTTTAGCTGCATCATTTCTACTGCTAACCCAAGATAATGCATCGTGAGAAAATGAATTCAAAACAGCACTTTCATCTGAACCAACAACATTTAAAACAGTTCCAAGTTTCTTCGCATCACCATAAACTTTGATATCGGAATCATTACGAAGAATTAGAAAAACCACTCCTTCATCCAAACGAAGAATATAGTAATCTTCAGCAGGAAGTTTTGCAGTGAATGAGAAGTTTCCATCTGCATCCATTTTAGCTGTTGCATAATCTTGATAATTCGAATTATCAATTTGTTGAGAAAGTCTAACTTCTTTTGAAGAAGAATTAAACAACATTCCAGACAACTTAACATTCACTTCTGATTGACCGAAGGAGAAAGTTGTAGCAAAAGCAAGTATTACAGCAATTAAATTAAATTTCATGATTCCAATTTTATTTTAAAAGTTCAGCGACTTTATCTTCTAAAGCCTTACCGCGCAATCCTACATCAATAATGTTGCCATCTTTTCCAACCAATACGGTGTGAGGAATTGATTGAAATGCATATAACTTTGTTACGTAGGTTTTCCAACCAAGTAACTCTGAAACGTGGTTTGGCCAAATCAGACCATCTGCTTCGATTGCAGCAACCCATTGCGCCATGTCGCTATCAAGTGAAACGGAATAAATAGTAAACCCTTTGTTTTTATATTTATTGTACAATTTAACAACATTCGGGTTTTCATCGCGACATGGTTTACACCAAGAAGCCCAAAAGTCGATTAAAACCACTTTTCCTTTTAAGGACGAAAGTTTAATTTCCTTTCCTTCTGGAGTCTCCATTACCATTTCTGGCGCAGGTTTCTTACCTGATTTTAAGATTTCATATTCATGGTATCCTGATTCAATTTGTGCAACTTGCTCACTAAACGAGCGCGCAATAGGCGATTCCGCATATTTTTGTTCGTATGCCGCAGCCATTTTCTTCAATGCATCCACATTTGCTTGGGGATAATCAATAAAGCCCATTGTTGGCATCAAGGAATTTGATAGGACAATATTAAATGCGCTTGATGGATTTTCATTGATCTTGTTCAACGCGAATTCATCAACCGGTTTCTTTAGGTCCATATATCGTTTCACCAATTCTTCTTGGCTAACTTGATTTTGCAAATTCATTAACTCTTGTTGATCGTTACTAAACTTAGCAATAAGCGCCATGTATTTATCATAATCCTTGCCCCATTCTACTCCACTAATTTTAGACCCAAGTGCAACATTTTTGATATCTCCACTAACCTTAATATCATCGTTAACATTTGCAGTTAAAATGATTACATTTTCTGGATCATTACCAATTTTTAGCTGGTAAATGCCCAATCCAGGGATATTTGTATGCAATTCAAATTTATCATCTTCGATCACTGTGGATGAAACTTCGATTGTTCCACTTTGAGAAACCGCTTCCAAAACAGCTTTTTGTCCCGAAGAACCAATAAACTTACCAGAAATAAAAAGGTTACTTTCTACTCCATTTGCATCTACTTTCTTGTCATTCCCGCAGGAAATTAAACTTACAAGCAATAATATTACTACTATATTGAATTGAATCTTTTTAAGAAACGAATGACTTTTTAAATACATATTTTTACATTATATTCATGATCATCAAAGATAATTAAATCTTTAAAAGTCGTAGCTGTATTATGACTGTAGTTTTTCAATTATTTGCATATTAATTGAAAATTTAAGTAGTAAAATAAATCTATTCTCAAAAATGCACTTAGAAACCGTTATACTATCTTAAAATTAATAGACCAACAAATATTAGAAATCCATTTTCATTCAACTTTACAATCGTTTAAAACTATAACGTAAACCTATAGTTGCAGTAGGAGACATTCCTAAAAGTGGCGGGTTGAAGTTCTTAGATACGTCTAAATCATTCTGATTTATTATATAATACGGCATTGAAATTCCAATTGTAGCATGCATTTGTTTTGCCAAACGGATTAAAAATTTGGAATCAAAGCCAAAACCGAAATTGATTTGAGGACTACTTTCTTTGGCAATATAATAGCCCCAAACAAAATTTTCATCATATCCGTCATAATCATATTCGTGTTCGTGACTATACACACCCAATACACATCCAAAATTTAATTCAAATCTAAATACCTTATTTAAAATAAATATATAACCCATTCTGAGATGAGCCTGCCCGCCTATATCACTACTTCGGTAAAAAGACTTACCGTAAAAACTTGGGATTTGAACATTACCATACCAATTTTTAGTTTTTCTATCTGCAATGTAATTTCCAAATTGCCCAACACTAATTCCTGTAGTTAATACAAGGTGATTTTTAAATGTTTTGACGAAAGAAAGATCAGCCATTGTTTTAACATCCCATTTATGAAATTCCAAATTAACAGCAACTCCTTTGACCTTTCTAAAATCCATTTGAGCTAAAGAATCCATACTCCATAAAGAGAGGATAAGAACCTTGATCAAGACTAATGACTTAACTTTCACCATTTTAAAAATACAATTAGACAACCAAAATCTACTGCAGTAAATTCATCTCCGTAAATTTCTACCTCATTGCTGACAAATTAAAAATATAAAATTTAAGTCGTTCTATAATATGAAATTTTCATTTTTTACAAAAGCACAGAATGTCACTATTCCAAATGAAAATGAAGTAAGGTAACAGCCCAAGGAAATATTCCGTGAAAAACTGAAGAAAAGAATAAAAATTACAAATAATAACTGTCTAAAAATAGAAACAGTACTATTTTTCTAACAATTCTCTCATTAATTGATTTGCTTGCTTTGGATCCGCTTTTCCTTGTGAAACTTTCATTAATTGTCCCATAAAGAAACCTGTCAATTGCTTTTCACCGCTTTTATAACGTGCCACTTCGTTTGGATTTAACTCAATTACTTTCAAAATATATTCTTTGATCGAATCTTCGTTTGAATCTTGAATCACGTTCAATCTTTCAGCGATTTTCAATGGCTCCTCAGTTGGATTTTCTGTCAATTCAGGGAAAATCTTTTGTGAAGCAACAGAATTGGAAACTTTTCCATCTTCAATCAGTTGAATTAATTTTGCAATTTGAGCTGCAGAAACAGGAAATTCTCCAATTTCCAACCCACGGTGATTGATGTATGATTTAACATCTCCCATCACCCAGTTAGCGGCCATTTTATAATTTTTGGTATGTGCAATAACATCCTCAAAATACAATGCTACTTCCTTTGTATCCGTTAGAATTGCGGCGTCGTATTCTGACAATCCTAATTCTGACGTGTATTTATTGAACAAATAACGCGGAAGCGGTGGCATTTCTCCACGCACAACATCGATTTGTTCTTTTCCAACAAAAATTGGTTGTAAATCTGGTTCTGGAAAATAACGATAGTCATTCGCTGCTTCTTTTGAACGCATTGAAATAGTTACATTTTTCAAGGCATCAAACGAACGTGTTTCTTGCGCTATTGTTTCACCATTTTCGATCGCCTCAATCTGACGTTCGATTTCAAATTCAATTGCACGTTGAACATTACGAATAGAGTTCATGTTCTTCACCTCTACCTTTGTACCGAACACTTTTGACCCTTTCAACATAACTGAAATATTGGCATCACAACGCAATGAACCTTCTTCCATGTTACCATCACAGATATCCAAATAGCGTACTAATTTTCTTACTTCTGTAATGTAATTGTATGCCTCTTGCGAACTTTTAATTTCAGGTTCAGAAACGATTTCCAACAAAGGGACTCCCGCACGGTTTAAGTCAACCAAGGTATCGAAAACATCGACATCGTGTATACTTTTTCCAGCATCTTCCTCCATGTGAATGCGTGTCAATCCAATGGATTTTTCGTTTCCATTGTCATCTTTAATGATGATAGCACCACCTTCGCAGATTGGCGTTTTATCTTGTGTAATTTGATATCCCTTTGGAAGATCGGGATAAAAATAGTTTTTACGAGCGAAATACTGATTTTCGGCAATTGTTGCATCAACAGCAATTCCCAAACGAATCGCATACTCGATTGTTTTCTTGTTCATCATTGGCAAAGTACCAGGATGTGCCAGAGAAACGCTGCTTACGTTTGTATTAGGCT
>Ga0233377_1000453_pt1 | contig 19227 bp, 15 predicted proteins | sample ElkDunMinimDraft_6_FD_191540 | JGI IMG/M metagenome (GOLD analysis project Ga0233377, IMG submission 191540) | Fecal eukaryotic communites from dung pellets of Tule Elk in California, USA - Elk Dung E36 | ecosystem: Host-associated > Mammals > Digestive system > Large intestine > Fecal | place...
GCGCCACGCCGACATGGTCCGCACGACGGGCGCAGACGTGGCGGTGGCGCAATGAGCAGCATGTTCGGACGCCGCCCGGCCACCGCCATCGACGACGACGCGAAGCAGACGTACATCGGGCTCTGGCTCCTCAAGAAGCTCGATCTGACGGCCGAGGACGGCGGGTTGAAGTTCCCGGTCGCGCTGCCCGCCGAGCTTTCCCCGCTCGACGAGCCGCTGCAGCAGCTCGCGGTCGAGGACATGATCGCGATCAACCGTAAGACGGGACTCTACGATCTGACGAAGAAAGGCATCGCCTACCTCGGTGCGGTCATCGACGAAGCGTCCGACCTCGTCGATGAGCTCGATGAGCTCGAGACCGAGGAGGCGATCGCCGAGCTCCGCGCGCGCGGACGGGACGTCTTCCGCGCCCGCTTCCTCTGGGGCTGGTTCGACGGAGAGTTCGACGACCTCGTGCTGTGGCAGGAGCAGCGCGGGATCCGCCCCGTCGAGCGCCTGTGGGCGTTCTACCTGACGGGCGACGAGCTATGGAACGAGCTTGCCCGCGAGCTCGAGGGCTCCGCGAGCTGAGACCGCGCAGGCGCTCAGAGCGCCGACAAGACGCCCGTCACCACGCCTCCGAAGCAAAGCAAGAGGCCGAGACCGGCCAGGACGCAGCCGACGACGAAGCCCGTGAGGAGCTTGCTCGTGAGCTGCTCCTCCGTCTTGTTCGTGAGGATCAACTCACCCTCGGGGCCCATCCCCTGGGACATCACGAGCTGGCTCCCCGGTACCATCCGGTAGCCGTCGTGGACCGGGGGCCCCGGCTCGCGGCGTGACGGGCCGAGCGCAAAGAGGGGATCACCCGGGCCGAGGATCTCCTCTTCGTAGCGCATGCTCTTGTTGAAGCCGATCCACGACGTGCTCTTCAGCCCGCGCGACTGGAGGAACGCCTCGAGGTGCGGGGCTGCGTCGTTGAACGTGCCGCTCGTCGCGACGTTGTGCTTCTCGAGGATGACGTTCGCTCCATGAGGAAGCACGCGCGCGAGCTGCCCGGAGCCGTCCTCGACCATGAACGGACGGCCATCGACCTCGGTCAGGACCGTATGCCAGTAGCTGCTGCGGCCCGACGAGCGGAGCTCCTGCACCGTCACGCGGCACCACACGGCGTGGCGACCGCTGAACGGCGTCTGCACCAGCCCCTGCTCGCTCGGGTGGATACGCCCCTTGATCTCGACCGAGCCGTTGCCGGGCGCCTGCGCGATCGGCGACGTCGGCATGGCCACGATCCGCTGGCGGCGCTTGAAGTTGCTCAGGTTCGACAGCGTGACGATCAGGCCGATGACGAAGAGGATACCTCCGAAGATGAACAGGAGAGCCATGGCCGGTCGATGCTACGCGGCCGACAACGAGCCGATCCATCTCTTCCTTGGCGGTGCCGTTGCTCCCGCGCCCCTCGTCTTCTTCCGCGCATCCGAGGCGAGCCGGGGCGGGGCGGCGTCCCCGGCGCTCTGGCCTGACCCTCGACTCGTCACGCCGGATCACGCGCTCGTCATAGGCGGGAAGGTAGGAGCCGGTCCTCGTCACCGACCCGGGGATGTCGGGGGACCCCGGCCCCTCGAGCTTCGGGCTGACGCCAGCGGGGTGGGGTGCCGAAACATGCCCCACGCGTGATGCGCGGCCCCTCGGGCTCTGATAGAAGGGGGTCCTCACCATGTCGATGAAGCGCACGAAGCAGCGCGGCGCGGGGGGCCGCGACAAGGACACGGGGACCGACTTCTGGGCGAAGCCCGTGGAACCGGAGAAGTCCTGGGAGGAGCTCGTCGACGGGAAGCCCGACGACGCCTTCGCCCCGTACGTTCTCTCGGAACGATTCTCCAAGGGGCAGCTCGTGGTGCACACGAAGTTCGGCAAGGGCGTCGTCGTCGACGCCGACCCCGCGCGCGTCGAGATCCTCTTCCAGGACGGGAAGAAGAAGCTCGGCCACGGACAGGCCTGACTGCATGATTCGCGGGGGCGCTGTCGTCCTGAGCGTGGGTGATGTGGGGCGCGCCGCGCGCTTCTACATCGAGACCCTCGGGATGAAGCTCGTCGAGGAGCAACCGGACGGGACCTCGGTCATCGACGCCGGCGAGGGCTTCCACATCGCGCTGCGCAAGCGCGTCGCCCCCGGCACGTCCCCCGAGGCGACGGTGCTGCTCTACCCGAAGATCGCGATCGACGAAGCGATCGCGATCTACGAAAACCGCGGGGTCACCTTCGTGACGGAGCGGAGCGACACGGCCGTGATCGCGCGCTTCTCCGATCCGGACGGGAACCGGCTATCGCTCGTACAGGTGAAGTGACGTGAGCCCCCATGGACGCATGGGGCGCAAGACCGGGCCCCATGTGCTCGTGGCGATGAAGACAGTGCTCACCCGGTCGCGATGAGCGCGCGAGGGCTATTTCCACCCCGTCCCCGCGGCTTGAAGGGCCGCTCCGCCGAGCTCGAGGCGCTGTCGCGGGCGATCGAGACCGCGGCGCCGACGCGCATCGCCCTCGTCGGATCCGGAGGCAGCGGCAAGTCGATGCTCGCTGCGGCGCTCGCCTACCGCGTGTCGAGGCACTTCGGCGCGCGGCTGCACTGGTTTCGCGTGGGCGCGTGGGACTTCCGCACGCTGGTCGAGATGCTCGCGCTCCGGTTCGGGACCACGCGCGATCGCCGCCACGTCGTCCACGGCCTCCGGAAGTTCCTCTCGACGGAGGAGCACCTCGTGGTGCTCGACAACCACGAGGACGACGCCGCGATGGCGCGGCTCCTCGATGCGCTCTCGGGGACGAAGGCCACGTTCCTCATCACCGCCCGACGCTGTCTGCTCGCCGGAGTGCTCGTCTTTCCCGTCACGGCTCCGATGGCGACCTCGGGACGGACCGCATTTCCGCGCGTCGCGGAGCTGACGCGACGCCTTCGCTGGAGCCCGCTCGCGCTCGACGTCGCCGATGCGCTGGTCGGCTCGGGCGCCATCACGGTCGCGGCGCTCGCGCGGTTCCTCGACGACCGCGGCATCGGGACTGTCCGCGTCATCGCTCACGAGGACGATCTGCCCGAGGTCGCGCTGCTCGTCGATTGGGCCTGGAAGCACCTCTCGCCCGAGAGCCGTCGGATGCTCGGTGTCCTGGCCCACGTCGAGGGCGACCACGTCGACCGCGAGTCGCTCGCCACGCTCGCGCGCGTCCCGGCATGGAGCGCCAGCGCGGCCATCACATCCCTCGAGCGCTGGCACCTCGTGCAGGAGGCCATGCCGTCCCGGTACACGGTGCACGCCGTCGTGCGGTACGCGGTGCAGAAGCGCACAAAGCCGATGCCGGAGCGGGTGTTCGAGCACTACGTCGGCCTGCTCGAGCGGCATCCCGAGCGGCTCGTCACCGAGCAGACGCATCTGTTCGCGGCGATGGACCAGGCGCACAGGAGCTCCGAGCTCGACGGGATGCTCCGCGTCGAGCGGCTGCTCACGCAGCTCTCCGAAGGGTCCTAGAGCGCGTCCTAGAGAGACTTCGCGGCGGGCAGCGGGATCGAGACGGCCGCTTCTTCGCTGGCGTCCTTCACGACGACGAACCCGAGCTCGACGGAGCGGCGAACGGGCACGCACACGCTGTGCGTGACGTCATCGCAGACGACGATGTTGATCTCGCCGTCGAGCGTCGCGTTGGGAGCCCCCGGCGTGGGACGAACTTTGACCGTGAAGCCGTCCTTCACGGCGCTTCCCGTCGACCTCACGTCGTTCGGAGCGTCCGCGAGCCCATCGCTCCGGTTCCAGCGGACCCGGAACGGGGCCTCGTCGTTGACGGTCGTGCCTTTCGGCGTGATCCACGAGACCTTTACGGTCGTATCGGCGTCCGGCCGGACGCGGACCTCCGGGATCTCGGCCTTCTCGACGAGCGCCGCGCCGGCATCGGCCGCGCCGACCTTCGCTGTGGTGCCCGCATCGACCTGGACGGCGTGGGTGTCGTCGGGTTCCGCGCTCGGGCTCTTCCGCTCACATCCCACGAGCAAGGCGATCGAGGCCCCGACGACGAAGACGGCTCCGCGCCGAGAAGCTGTGGTCCGAGCCGCTCTCGCGGCAAAGTCCGGTGGGGTTCGCGATGAAGCCTCGAGAACGGCACGGGCCATGGTCGACCAGCATTGCATGAATGGGCCCAGAACTCGGCAACGTAGACCTTTGTTCCCGTAGCTCGGGGTCCCGTCCCGTTTGCGCTATGCTCGAGCATGATGCGGGGGAGAGGGCGCGTCGCGGCAGCCTTCGTGGCCATGGTGCTCGGCGCGGCGAGCGCTTGCGGGCGCCCCCTGCCGCCGGACCAGCTCGGCCCGGAAGCGCCGTCGAAGGACGCTGGTGCCCTGGAGGATGGGAGCCCGCTGCCGGACGCCGCGGGAGGCGCTCCGGACAGCGCTGCCGGCGCGGACGGATCGACCGCGCGCGACGCCGCGAGCGACGCGCCGTGCACGCCATGCACGTTCGATCGCAAGTGCTGTCCTTCCGGGGAGACGTGCATCCAGAACACGTGCTCCAAGTGCTCGAGGCTCGGCCTCGGGTGTGACGACGATGGCGACTGCTGCGCTGACGGACCGAAGCTCGTCTGCAACATCACGTGCTGCTTGCCATCGGGCGCCCCCTGTCAGCTCAACCCGACCGGGTGCTGCACGCTCTGTGACCCCTCCAGCTTCGTGTGCCAGTGAGCGGCGACCGTCACGTCCCGAACGGCAGCGAGAGCGAGGGCTTGTCCCAGACGCCCGAGTCCTCCGACTCGAGCGTCGGGCCGCCGTCGTCGTCCGCATCGCCGAAGAACGCGAGGATCTCGTCGCGGTGGGCATGCGCGTCCGCGCGGCCCATCTCGATGAGCTGCCGGCAGAAATGGCCGTCGAACAGGAGGTAGCTCGCGAGGTCGGCCTCGTCGCCGACCCCGATGTCGAGCGCGTTCAGGAGGCGCTTCGTCAGGAACGGGTTCCCGATGAGCTTACCCCGCCGGACGTGGTCGCTCGCGAGCTTGCCCATGTCCTCCGTGGGCCGGAGCGTGAACGCCTCGACGTAGCGGTAGGCGGGCGCGTTGCGCTTGTGCGCTTCCTTCGACATCACGTCGAGGAACTCATGCCCATAGTGGTTCGTACCGTCGCGGATGACGTTGTTCAGGCGCGTCAGGAGCTCGAGGTCGACATCGACGTGATCGAGCAGAAACGCGTTCAGTACCTTGCCGAGCAAGAACGCCGCGCCAGGCGCCTTCACGTCACGCGCGCCCTCGTGGGCACGGACGCCCTTGAACTCGCGCGAGCTGCCGATCGCGAACAGGTGCGTGGCCCCGAGGCGGAGCGCCGGCGCGATCGGCGTGTTCTGCCGGAGCCCGCCGTCGAGGTAGAGCTCGTCGTCGATGCGCACCGGCGGGAAGAGCAACGGGATGGCCGCGCTCGCGAGCGCATGGTGCGGCCCGATGTGATCGGACCGGAAGAGCGTCCGCGGCGGCGCGTTTCGCGGGATCTCCACGTCGGGCGCCGTCTGCATGAAGACGACGGTGCGCCCGGTCGCGACCTCGGTAGTGGACACGGTGAGCGCCCGGAGCTGCTTGCGGCGAAGCGCGCGGGCGAGCGCGCGCCAGCTGATCTCCCGCTGCACGAGCTCGGCCATCGGTCGGACGTCGAAGAAGCCCGTCCCGTCACCGCCGCCGAGGAGCACCCTCGGGATCCCGACGAACTGCCGCGGCCCGAAGCCGAGCACCCGCGTGATCTGGAGCTCGCTCCACAGGTGGACGAGCCGGCGCATCCCGAGCACCGGATCGGTGAGGTGCGCCGCGAGATAGCAGGCGTTGATCGCGCCCACGCTCGTGCCGCACAGAATGTCGATCTTCGGCGGCGCCCCTCGCATACGCGAGAGATCGTCGAAGATGTACCAGAGGACCCCCACCTCATACGCGCCGCGCGCACCGCCTCCGGAGAGGATCATGGCTGTGCGGCGACCCGGCTTGTTCTTGGCCGTCGTCGTCATTGAATGGGGCGTCGTTCTTCCTTGGCTAGGGTCCCGAAGGCCCTGCGCAGTGACCTCTCGCCCCAGTGTAGCCCGTACGACCGAGCGTTGCGCAAGCCGGAGATGCGAGAGGTCGTGCGCGCAGGTCGGCCGCTCTGCATTCCGGCTGAGATTTCTGCGCCGCTGACGAGCGACGATGACCGACGTACGCCGCCACGCGGAGCCGGCTCGTCAGCCATCCAGTCTCGTGACCACTGCGGGTGTCGCCTCTGCCCGACGGCACGGTCGTCAGCTTGCGCTGCTGTCGCCGAGGCGGCCGCGTCCCGATGACGAGCGCGCGAGCGACGGTGACGAGTCGTCCACGCGTGCGGAGCGCTCCGGCATGGGCGTGTCGTCGAACAGCGTCGTCACGAGCGGGCGCTCGGCGAAGCGCCGCTTGAGGCGGGCATCCCGGATGGTCCCGACGAGCGCAGCCGCGTAGTCGACCGCCTTCTGCCGCGCCTGCGGGGCCTGTGGTGACGCCGCTCGCTTGAGCGCATCGGCGCAGAGCACGCGGATCTCGAGCCCGTATTCACAGCCCTGGAGCGCCTCGACAGCGCCGAGCGCGGTCGTCGCGAGCAACGTGGCCGCATGGACCTCACCGGCGTCGACACGGGCCGCGGCCTCGACCGCCATCGCGTAGAAGTGGTAGGCGACGAGCGCCTGCTGCTCCGCCGAGCGACGAGCCGAGAGCGCGTTGTGGATCGCCTTCGCCGCGTCGCGGCGATAGCGCGCGAGCGCGCCGCCCACGACCGCGGCGTGCGTGATGTCGTACGCGTTGCCGGTGATCTGCGCGAGGTGCGCGCCCTCCTTGATGTAGGCGGCGGCGCCGTCGACCTCGCCGAGCTCGAGCATCACCTCGGCGGAGACGAGCAGCGTGTCGGCACGACCGTCCTGATCGCCGTAGCGCTCGTGGGCATCACGCGCGCGCCGGAGATACGCCTGCGCGCGCGGCATGTCGCCGAGCCGCGCGTAGGAGTGGCCGATGTTCGTGAGCGTCTTGGCGAGCTGGAAGCGACCGCCGATCGAGAGGTCGATCCGGATCGACTCGAGCGCGAGCGCGATCGCGTCCTCGTAGCGGCCCTGCACGAACATCGCGTAAGCGAGCGCGTTCTTCGCGCGCGCCTCGGCTCGGCGTGCGCCGACCTTGCGAAACACGGCGATCGCCTCGACATACGCGTCGACGGCCTCGCGCACGCGCCCCACTCGGCGGAGGAGCACGCCGCGCGTGCGGAGAACATCGGCGCGCATGCGGGCAGGGACAGTCGGGTTCACCGTCGGGTTGCAGGCGGCGAGCGCACGATCGCTCGCGGCCAGCGCCCCCTGCACGTCGCCGAGCTCGCGGGCGAGCTCGCTGACGAGCAGCTCCGCCTCGATCTCGAAGCTCGGATACGCCGATCCATGCGCGACGCTCGCGGCCGTCTTCGCCACGGGCAGCCCGTGCGCGAGACGGCCCTCGTCGAGGTCGTAGCGAGCCGTCCGGAGGAGCGCGAGACAGGCCGCGCGCGGCGTTGCGATGAGCTTCGCCGTCCGCCGGAGATTCTCGAGATTCCGGACGCGGTCCGACTTGCGGCCGAGCACCCGGAACTGCGCCTCCAGCGCCTCGTACGCGCCAAGCTTCCGGATGTCGCCCTCGGGCAGGTACTGCGCCGCGCGCAGGTAATAGCGGATCGCGAGCTGCGTCTGGTAGGCGTTGCGCGCGGCGTTCGCTGCCTCGAGGTAGAAGCCAGCTGCGCGCTCGACGGCGTCACCTTTGACGAGATGGCGCGCGACGATCGCGGCCGAAACGCCTCGCGCCAGCGACGTCTCCGCGAGGTGCTGACCGAGCGAGCGGTGCATCCGCGAGCGCGTCGTGGAGTCGAGCGTCGCGTACGCCACGTCACGCGTCAGCGGGTGCCGAAAGTCGAGGACGTCGCCCTTTCGATCGCACAAACCGCGCGCGCAGAGCCGCACGATCGCCTCCTCGCTCGCGCGGAGCGAAGACCTCGTGTTGAGCTTCGCGAGGTCCGCGAGACCGAGCGGCCCGCCCGCGATCGCAAGCCAGTCGACGATGACACGCTCCGAGCCAGGCAGCTCGTGGATGCGGTCGGCGAGGAGCTGCTCCAGCGTCGACGGCAGCCCCATCGCGTCGAGCTCGCCTCCGCCCTCGCGGACGAGCGCGTCGTCCCGGATCTCGAGCACGCCGCGCTCGAGCAGCGCGTCGATCATCTCGAGCAGGTAGAACGGATTGCCGCCGACACGCGGCATGAGCTCGGCGCAGACCTGGCGCACCCCCTCGTGGACGTTGAGGCGCGCCTCCACCAGCCGGATCTGCTCCTCACTGGAGAGGCCGTGCAGCTCGATGCGGACCTTCCCCTCGAGCAGGTTCGCGACGCGATCGTCGGGCCGCGTGACGAGCACCGCGAGGACCGGAAGAGGATCCTGCTGCTTGAGGAGCTCCGCGAGGAGATCGAGCGTGGGTTTGTCTGCCCACTGCACGCCGTCGACGACAAACACGAGCGGCTGCTCGAGCGCGATCGCGGCGACGAGATGTCGGACGCCGCTGACGAGGAGCTTCTTCCGGTAGTGCGCGTCCTCGTCCTCACCGCCCTGCTGTTGCTGCTGCTGGTTCGCCGCGATCTCGGCGAGCCGCGCGACCATGGGGCTCTCCTCGTTACCCCCGGCCGCACCGCCGCCCGCACGGGCGATGAGTAGCGCCATGTCCTCGTAGGACTCGTCGCCGCTCGCTCCGACGGCGTCGCGCACGAGATCGGCCAGCGTGCTGTACGGGACCTCGATCCGGACCGGAGAGCACTCCGTGCGAACGATGCGCGCGTTCGTAGGGAGCTCCTCGAGGAACGTCGCGACGAGCGCCGTCTTTCCAATCCCGAGCTCGCCGACCACGACGCGAGGCGTGACCGTTCCGGTCGCTCCTCCGCCCGCGCCGCCTTGTCTTGGCCCCCATCCGTCCATCGAAGCGCCGACCGCCGCGTGGTACGCGGCGTGGAGCTCCGCCTTCTCGGCGTCGCGGCCGATGAGATCGTTCTGCGCGCTCGCCTGCTCCTGCGCCTTCTCTTCACGCGAGAGGCTCCGCTCGAGCGTGTAGATCCGCATCGTCGGCGGCAGGTTCTGCACGGGCGCGACCTCCGAGCGGTGGAGATCGAGCGTGGGCGCGTCGCGCCAGCGGAAGTCGCGACGGACCTGACGGTAAACACCGCCCGCGACCCACGTGGTCCCGATCGGCGTCGCACGCGCGAGCACGTCGGCGAGGTACGTCACCGGATCGTGCAGGACGTAGCGGACGAGGTTGCCCTCGGGATCGCGCGAGCCCGAGGCGATGCCGCGCACGATCGAGAGGGACGCACCGACGGGGGACGGCAGATCGTCCGCGATGCCCTGGAGCGCCTCGTGGGTCTCGACGGCGAGCCAGGCCGCGTCGGCGGCTGCCTTCGCCGGCTTCGATCCGAGACCGGCGATCGCGCGCGCCTCGAAGTCGCCGGTCCACACCCAGCGCATCCCGCGCTTGTACGCCATGTCGCCGAGCATCGAGCGCGACCGCTCGAGCGCCCGCGCGAGCGCTCGTCGCTCCGTCTCGTCGAGCGCACCCCCCTTCGCGCCCGGGACGAGGCGCAAGCTCACGATCGCGACGTGCCGCACCTCGCGCGCGTCCGGACGCTTCGACGGTGGGCCGGGCGGGCTGCTCTTGTTCGTGCCGGGCGGCACCGACTGGCCCTGCACGCGGGAGCCCGGGCCGACGTCCCCTTGCGCGAGCGCCGCCGGCGCTGCCGCCTGCGTGTGGTGCTCGGCGAAGTACGGCGGTGGGACCTCGCTGCTCTTCAGCGCCGGGCCTGCGCGCGGGACGAGCTCGAAGATCGTCTGCTCGAGCGTCGAGGCGTCGACGAGCACCTGGCGCACGAGCATCGCGCGCGCCACGGCCGCCGCGACGTCGCGGCCCGAGGCGAAGCGGTCCTCACGGCTCGGCGCGAGGAGCTTCATCACGATCGTCTCGAGCTCGTCGGGCAGGTCGCGACGATACGTGCTCGGCGGCTCGATCTTTCCGGAACGGACGATGTCGAGCAGCGCCTCGCCGCCGAGGCCACCGTGGAGCGGGCGACCCGTGAGGCACTCCCAGAGGATCACGCCGAGCGAATAGAGGTCGCTTCGTCGATCGACCTTCTCGCCGCGCGCCTGCTCGGGCGACATGTAGCCGAACTTGCCCTTGAGGACCCCTGCCTCCTCGTCGACGAGCCGAGCGCTCGCGATCCCGAAGTCGGCGATCTTGACGACGCCTTCGTACGAGAGCAGCACGTTCTGCGGGGAAACGTCGCGATGGACGATGTCGAGCGGCGCGCCGCCCTCGTCGCGCTTCTCGTGCGCGTAGTGCAGCCCCTTCGCGGCCTCGCCGATGATCCATGCGGCGACCCACGGGGGGATGCGCGTCGCAGTGCTCTTCGCGGCGCTCATGAAGTGGCCGAGGTCGCAGCCCTCGACGTACTCCATCGCGAGGATGTGGCCCTCGTCGCCCTCGTTCGAGAACTCGTAGACCTGGACGACGTTCGGATGGTTCAGGCGCGTCGCGAGCTGGGCCTCGTCGATGAACATCGAGCGGAAGCGGCGCGATGTCGTGTAGTCGGGCAGGATCCGCTTGACGACGACGACCTTGTACGTGCCCTCGGCGCCGCGCTTCTTTGCGAGGAACACCTCCGCCATCCCGCCCGATCCGAGCCGGCGCACGATCTCGAACTGCGCGAGCTGGGTCGGGGTCGGCGCGGCGCTCGGTGGCATAGGGCGTTCGTACGACTATGACACATGGCGCCCCCGTTCACGGGCACCGACGCGTCTCCGAAGCCCGCTCGGCGCGGCGGTGAGGCCCCCCTCCTGGCCCTGGCCTGGCCCTGGCCCTGGCCCTGGCCCTGGCTAGCCGCGTCGACGTGGGCGCGAGGTCGCAGCGGCTCGGGTGACGGCGACGGGTGACGCGACGAGCTGGCGGCGACGGGGTGCCGGCGACGGGGTTGTGGCGACGGGCTCGGGTTCCGCGCTCACCTTGCTCGGCGCGATAGAATGGACCTCGATGAGCTGGCTCTTCGCGAAGGTGTACGACCCCGTGCTGCGCAAAACCGAGGAGGCATGCCTTGCCCGGTGGCGAGAGGAGCTCCTCGCGCCGGTCGAGGGCTCCGTCCTCGAGATCGGCGCTGGTACGGGGCGGAACCTGGACCACTACCCACGCCATCTCCTTCGGGCCGATGGCATGACGGAGCGGCTCGTCCTCACCGATCCGGATGTTCACATGCTGGCGCGGCTGCGACGACGCCCCGAGGCTGCCACGGCGGAGATCGCGCGCGCGAGCTCGGACGCGCTGCCGTTCCCCGCCGAGTCGTTCGACGCCGTGGTCTCGACGCTCGTCCTTTGCTCCGTCGCCGACGTCGACCGCACGCTCGCGGAGGTGCGGCGTGTGCTCAGGCCTGGTGGCGCGCTCGTGTTCCTCGAGCACGTCGCCGCGGAGGAAGGCTCGCGCCGGCTCCGCTGGCAGCGCCGCCTCGACCCGGTCTGGTCGAGGATCGCAGGCGGCTGTCACCTCACTCGACAGACGGACGTCGCCATCGAACGCGCCGGCTTCACGTTCGAAACGCTCACGAAGGAGAGCATGCGCAAGGCTCCCCCGTTCGTGAGACCCACCGTCCGGGGGATCGCACGCAAGCGGTGATCAGCGCTGCCAGCGGCGCCGGAGCTCGGTGTACGCGTCGTCGAGCGCACGGAGCTGCGCGATGTGATCTTCCGGGCCCGTGCCGTCGAACGCGCGGACGCGGAGCCCGCCGCGCTCGACGGTATACGTCGGTGCGCCACCCGCAGGCTGGCTCGCAGGCCGCGGCGGTCCTGGCTCGACCTCGAGCTCGTCGAGCACCGTGCGCGTACACTCCTCGACGTTGGGATAGTCGGTCGGGATCGCCGTGTGCGTGATCACGAGGAGCTTCCCGCCGCGGAGCGCCTGCTGTCCGAAGTCGACGAAGGGCCGGAGCGGCTCGCGCTTCACGGACGTCTTCGACTCGTCCTCCCACGACGAGAAGATGCCGTCCGCGGCGATGACGGCGTCGATGCGCTCCGCCTCCCGCGCGAGGATGTTCTTCACCGCGGCGCCACCGGCGCTCCAGGACGAGAGGGCCATCCTTCCCACACGTGCGCCCGCGAGGCGCTTCGCGCCGATCTCTTCCTCGGCGAACCGGACGACACGGTCGAGCGAGCCCGGTGCGGAGAACGGCTTCGCGTACGCCTCCGAGAGCCCGCCCTCGTTCACGCTGACGACGGCGGCCGGGAGGCGAGCCTCCTCGATGTTCGCTTCCTGCTGCTTCGCGGTGCCGTGGAAATGGATGACGAGATCGAACGCGCCGTCGCGCAGCGCCAGCTCTGCAGGTGCATAGAGGGCGAGGTCGCCACGTGTCTTCCGGACTGCCTCACCGACATCGACGGAGGACCGCGTGGGCACGAGAGCGGCAGTCACGTCGGTCACCTGCGGAGGGTTCGGCTCCTTGCCGTGGAGAACCGCGGCGCCGAGCGCGGTCGCGAGGAGCGCTGCGCCTGCGACGACCGGGAACATGCGATTCCTGATCATGCCGCGGTCCGATGCATGGCGCGTGCACACACCGGTCGCGGTCGCGAACGCGGATTCGTGAGGCATCCCCGCCCCATGACGCGGTCGGGAGTGACGGGAGTGGCTTCCAGCTGCGCTGGCCGATGAGGGACGAGGTGTGAGGATCGCTCAGGACTGCGCGGATCGTTCGCACGCGATACCATTCCCGACCGTCAGAAGGCCCGGACCAACCGGACGGCGACGAGGACCCCTCGAAAGAGGCAGTCGCCTCGGCAACTTGCCTTGCCGCCTGCGCGCACGGGCACGAGAAGGAGCACGGGCACGGGCACGGGCACGAGAAGGAGGAGCACCTGCGCCAGAGACGAGGCCAGACGAGGCCGACCCGTGGCGAACGGACATGTCGAGGCGAAGGAGTGCTGTTCGGGGGTCGGGATGCGTGTAAACTGGGAGGGCTAGCCGCGATGCAAAATCCGCTTCCGGCACCGACTGCAACAGGGTCGTTCGTCAAGACGCCCTTCCCGCACCTGCTCGTCTACGCCCTCGAGCGTCGCCTGACGGGGACGTTCGAGCTGTCGCGCAACGCCATCTCGACGGCGACGATGGTCGTCGTCAACGGGTGCCCGGCGAAGGTACGGACGACCGAGCCCATCCATTTCCTCGGCACGGTGATGATGGAGCTCGGGCTGATCACGCCCGAGCAGCTCCAGGCGTCGCTCGCGAGATTGCAGGAGAGCCCGCGGCTCCAGGGCCAGATCCTCCTCGAGATGGGCGCGACCGATCAGGCTCGCCTCGACGCCGGGCTCCGCTCCCAGGTCGAGCGCAAGGTCGAGCACCTCTTCGGCAGCTCGAACGAGACGACGTTCGCCTACTTCGACGGACTCGACCTTCTCCACCGCTTCGGCGGGCCGCCGACGCCGATCGATCCGTTCCCGGTCCTCTGGCGCGGCGTGCGCGAGACGCCGGCCTGGGAGCACGTCGACGCCACACTCCGGCGCGTCGGGACAGCGCTGATCCGCGTCTCCGCGATGGCGCAGCTCGAGCGCTTCGCGTTCACGCCCCAGGAGCTCCAGGCCGTCGAGCTGATCCGCAGGCGCCCGACGCGCGTCATCGACGTGACCAACACCATCGGGCCGGGGCTCGGACAGGTCCTCGTCTACTTCCTGATGATCCTGAAGCAGGTCGACCTGCTCGATGCGCAGGCGAGCGCGACCGCGCCGCAGCCGAGCCCAACCGCTGCGCAGCCGAGCCCAACAAGCGCCGGGCGCCACGCGCCTGCGAACCTGCAGACACCGCCTTCGAGCGGTCAGGCCTTCGCGCGGGTCCAGCTCCAGCGTCAGGCCTCGCGGCCGCTCGTCGTCGAGGAACACGTCACGCCGTCGGGTGCAAACGACGAGCGCGCATCGAGCCCCGGAATGCACGTCGCGAGCGCCTTCGGCAAGCAGCCGACGCCGTCAGGCGCGTTCGGTCCCCCGACAGGCGCTTTCGCCTCGCCTGCCTCCGCACCCGCGATGCCGATCCAGCCCGGTATCGGCGCGCCGGCCGAGCCGCAGGCTCCGGGGGGCGGCCCGATGGATATCGGGTCGATGATCTCGCAGACAATCCAGCAGTCGGCGGCGCCGCCGGCGCTGCCGAACATGCCGTCGCCGAGCGTGCCGGCGCCGGCGGACGTGCCCCATGGCCTCGCGGCTCCGGAGCCGCCCGCGTCCGGGCCCCTTCCGGCGGGCCCACCGAGCACGCGCCCGCTCACGGCAGAGCAGAACGCGCTGAAGACGAAGATCCTCGAGCGCGCCGATCAAATAACGTCGCAGGACTACTTCCAGATGCTCGGGCTCGACCGCGACGCGACGCCGGAGCAGGTGCAGAAGGCGTTCTTCGGCCTCGCCAAGGTGTGGCATCCCGATCGGCTGCCGCCGGCGCTCGCCGACGTGAAAGAGGCGTGCAGCAAGGTCTTCACGCACCTCACCGAGGCGCACGCGACGCTCATGGATGCCGGCAAGCGTCAGGACTACATGACGCTGCTGAAGGATGGCGGCGCCACGCCCGAGGATCAGGCCAAGATCCAGAACATCCTGGAGGCGGCGACCGAGTTCCAGAAGGCGGAGTTCCTGCTCAAGCGGAACCTGAACGATCCGCAGGCGTACGAGATCGTGAAGCGCTGCGTGTCGCTCGATGCGGAGCAGGCCGACTACCTGGCGACGCTCGCGTGGCTCGACGCGCAAAAGCCGGAGTGGCTGAGCCGGGAAAAGACGCTCGAGAAGGCGAGCCTCCTCGACCGTTGCGTCCAGATGAACCCGAACTGCGAGCGGGCGTATTTCTATCGGGGCCTGCTCTACAAGCGTGCCGAGGAATCGAACAAGGCGCTCAAGGACTTCAAGAAGGCTGCCGAGCTGAACCCGCGCAACCTCGACGCCATGCGCGAGGTCCGTCTCCACAACATGCGTGGCGGCGCGAGCAAGCCCCCGCCGGGCATGGGCAGCGGACGTCCGAGCAAGCCCCCGCAGCCCGAGACGCTGGGCGGCATCTTCGGAAAGCTGTTCAAGAAGTAACCGCAGCTGCGGCCGCAGGCGATCAGGAGCCTGCGTTGCCCGGCGCGACGGCGCGCATCGGCGCCATGCTCGGGCGTGTCTCGCCCTCGGCCAGGTAGCCGAACTGCTCGATGAACTCCACGGGCTTCATGTTGGCGGCCTGCGCGAGGCGCGCGAGCTCGACCTTGTCGTTGAAGTCCTCGGCGCGGAGCCGGAGCATGTAGCTCCGCGCGATCTTGTAGCGGTCGGACTCGACGTCGACCATGCGGACGCGCATGCGACCCGTGTGCGGGTCCATGATCTTGTCGAAGGGAACCGGTACGAAGCGGCCCCGCTGGATGCTGATCAGCGCCTGGTCGCCCCCTTCGATCGCGTAGCGCGCGGCGCAGTAGCCGAGGTCGCGCGTGTACTCCATGTCGAACGGGATCGGGTCGGCGCAGCGGAGCTCGTAGCCGATGTTCTTCGACACGATCGTCGTCTTGATGCGCATCTCGGCGAGGCGCCGCTGGACCGCGGCCTTCACGATGTTGCCGAAGTCGACCTCGGCGATGCGGATGTGGCCGTGGGCGTCACGCTCGACGCCCTCGAGACCCTCGATGTCCGCGGTGTTCACGACCTCGACGAGCCCCTCGGCGAGGACGGCGACTCCATCGGACCGGCCGTGCGAGAGCCGCTTGATGACCGCGCCGGCGAGCGTGTCGACGATGTCACGTAGGCGGACGCTTTGCCCGCCCGCGCGCGCGGTGAACTCCTCGGGCACGAGCGAGAGCGTGGCGCCGGCGGCCTTTCCGATGCCGAGCGCGAGGTGCCCGGCCTTCCGGCCCATCGCGACCGTGAAGTACCAGCGCGAGGTCGTCTTCGCGTCGACCATCAGGTTCTTCACGATCTCGACGCCGATGTGGCGCGCCGTCTGGAACCCGAAGGTGTAGACGTCCTGCGGGAGATCGAGGTCGTTGTCGATCGTCTTCGGGACGTGGACGACCCGGAGGCTCCCCTTCGACGCCTTGGCGAGGCTCGACGCGCTGAAGCACGTGTCGTCGCCGCCGATCGAGATGAGCATCCCGACTCCGAGACGGTCGAGCGTATCGAGGCAGCGAGCGAGAAGCTCGGGGCTCTTCGTGGGATTTGCACGGGAAATGCCGAGATGGGAGCCGCCGCGGAAGTGGATGCGGCTGGTGTCGCCGATCGACAGCGCGGTCACGCGCGACGTGTCGCCCTCCATCAGCCAGCGGTAGCCGTCCTGGATCCCGAGCACCTCGACGCCCGACATGCAGGCGCGGATGGTCGCAGCGCCGATCACACTGTTGATGCCGGGGGCGGGACCGCCGCCGACGAGGATCGCGAGCTTGTCGTTCGTCATGGTTTTCCGTGAGAGACCGCGCAGTCTACTAGGGCTCCCGCGGGCTTCGCGAGCCCGTGCGTTGCGGCGAGTTGCGCCATCGTAACTCAGTCATGAGTTACGTTCCAGCCCACGCGCGCGGATCCGAGCCGTTCGCGCCGGGCACTACGCTCGAGGCGCGTCCGGTGCTAAGCGGGGCGCGTGGAAAAGACGCTGCTGGAACGGGTGCTCGAGCTCCGGGCTCCCGGCGAGACCGCGCCGCCGTGCCTCGGCGCAATGAACTTCGGCCGCCGCACGGACGAGGCCGAGTCGAAGCGGATCGTGGCGCGAGCTCTCGAGCTCGGCATCCGTCACATCGACACCGCGAACGCCTACGGCGACGGCATCTCGGAGCGCATCGTCGGTGACGCGCTGAAGGGCAAGCGCGACGAGGTCGTGCTCGCGACGAAGTGTGGCTTCGGCCGGGTCGACGGACGTCCGGAGGGCCTCAGCCGCACGCGCCTGATGACGGCCATCGACGAGAGCCTGCAGCGTCTCGGCACGGACTGGGTCGACGTCTACTACCTGCACGTGCCCGACCACGACACGCCGATCGACGAGACGCTCGACGCCGTCGCGGAGCTCCTCGAGAAGAAGAAGATCCGGTCGTGGGGCGTCTCGAACTACGCCGCATGGCAGATCCTCGAGATGATGCACCTCGGCGAGGGGGACGCGCTGAAGCAGCGCCGCCTTCCGCGGCCGGTCATCGCGCAGCAGCTCTACAACGTCCTGCTCCGTCAGCTCGACGTCGAGTACTTCCCTTTCGCGCGGCACTACAAGCTCCACACGACCGTCTACAACCCGCTCGCGGGCGGGCTCCTCTCGGGGCGGCATTCGCGCGACGGCTCCACGCAGAAGGGCTCGCGCTTCGACAGGAACCGGCTCTACCAGGGCCGCTACTTCACCGATGTGATGTTCGACCGCGTCGAGGCGCTGTCGAACCTCGCGAAGGCGGAAGGAATGAGCGTGCTCGAGCTGTCGTACGCCTGGCTGGCGGGAGCTGCAGGGGTCGACTCGATCTTGCTCGGCCCGGCGAGCGTCGCGCAGCTCGACGAGGGCGTCACGGCGTGCCGGCGGGGTCTCTCGCCCGAGGTCCGCGGAGTCGTCGATGCGCTGTACCGGACATGGATGGGGACCGACACGAAGTACGTCCGCTGATGTCTGTACAGCCCCTGACGGACGAGCAGATCGACACGGCCGTCGCGCACTATCGCGAGCATGGCTGGGCGCGCCTCGGCAAGCTGGTCGACGACGCGATGCTCGTCCGTCTTCGCGAGCGCGCCGACGCGATCATGCTCGGCGAGGTGACCTACCCCGGCCTCTTTTTCCAGCACGACGCCGAGTCCGGACGGTACGAGGACCTCGAGTACGGCAAGGGCTGGAAGGGGCCCTCGCTCAAGTACCGGAAGGTCGAGAAGCTCGAGCTCGATCCACTCTTCTGGGCGTGGATCACGAGCGATGTCTTCCGGCGCGTTGCGGCGCGCGTCTATCCGGGGGCCGACGTGACGCTCTACCGGGCGTTCCTGATGAACAAACACGCCGGCGGCGGCTCCGACCTCCCGTGGCACCAGGATGGCGGCGACTTCTGGGGGCTCGATCGCGATCCGACGCTTCAGGTCTGGACCGGGCTCGACGATGCTCCGCTCGATGGCGGCTGCGTGGAGGTCGCGCCCGGGACGCACAAGGCCGGACTTGCGACTCCGCTCGGCGGCGTGGTCCCGAAGGACAAGCTCGACAGCATCGGCGACGAGGCGCAGGCCGTCCCGCTGCCTGCGGTCGCTGGGGAGGTGCTCCTCATCCACAACCACGTGTGGCACCGGTCCGGCCGTTCGAAGGCGGGTCATCCGCGCCGGGCGCTCAGCGTTTGTTACATGGATGCGGCGACGGCCTGCCGGCGCCGGAAGCGCGCACCTCGGACTTTTGTCCGGGTTTTCGCGGCTTCCGAGCGCGCATGCTAGTTTTTGACGGGTGATCCGGGGCCGTGTGCTCGTGATCGACGGCGACGAGTGGACGTCGAGCGTCCTTGTGCGTGCTCTTCGAGAGAAGGGCTACGCCGTCGATTCGTGCGGTGAGGCGGTCGCCGGGTTCCGGAAGGCCTGCGAGGCGCCTGTCCCGGAGTGCATCGTGCTCACCCCGGAGCTGCCCGACATCGACGGCGCCTGGGTCGCACGAAAGGTGCGGACCGAGGCCGGCGCGCTCTCGAAGGTGCCGATCCTCTTCGTGGGGGAGGTCTCGGACCGGAGCGTCCGGACACAGACGTTGAACGTCGGGGCGGACGTCTTCCTGGCGCGCCCGATCTCGAACGACGAGCTCGTCGCCCAGATCGGCGCGCTCATCGCGATGGCCCACCGGCACAACGGAAAAGAGGACGGCTCACCGGCGTCGACGTCGAGCGCCGCCGCCATTCGTGGAGACCTCTCGGCGTTCCCGCTCGCGAGCCTGCTCATGATGTTCGAGATGGAGCGGCGCAGCGGCCTCGTCGAGGTCGTCTCGTCGAGCGGCAAGCGGGCCTCGCTGACGCTGACCGACGGCCTCTTCGCGAGCACCGAGGTCGCCGGCGCCCAGCGATCAGCCCTCGAGGTCCTTCGAGAGGTCCTCTCCTGGCGAGCGGGACGGTTCTCGTTCCAGCCTCGCGAAAGCGGGCTCCTCCCGGCTCCGCGCGCGTCCGTCGGAGCGCTCGTGCTCGAAGCGATGCGCCTCGAGGACGAGGAAAAAAGCCCGCTGCAGGAGCTCGACTCCGAGCTCCTGGTC
>Ga0233377_1000454_pt1 | contig 19223 bp, 14 predicted proteins | sample ElkDunMinimDraft_6_FD_191540 | JGI IMG/M metagenome (GOLD analysis project Ga0233377, IMG submission 191540) | Fecal eukaryotic communites from dung pellets of Tule Elk in California, USA - Elk Dung E36 | ecosystem: Host-associated > Mammals > Digestive system > Large intestine > Fecal | place...
CAATACAACTGCTTCGTAATCTGCCTCAGTTGCAGAATCTACAGCCGCAATAATTGCGCCATCAGCAGGAGAGTATGAAGTTATTTTTTCACCTCTTGTATTAAACCATCTTCCACCAGTAGAAGCTCCATTATTTACATCTTCGATGCCCAATTCAGTAAGAATTGCACGTACATCAAATTCATTAATTGCTTGTGACATTTTAGTTATCAGTTATTAAATTTAGTATGCAAATGTAATGGTTTTCTATGAGCATTTTATATGTATTTTAGAATTTAATGTTTTTGTTTTGATTGGAGGATTTCGCATGTTTCCCTGATTTGCATAGCTGTCATTATATTCTTAGATTTATCCAACAAATATAAATGTATGAAACGAAAATATATACCTGTTGCTATGTTGGCTTTTGCCTTGGCATTCACGAGTTGTAACTCTTCATCTAATTCCACAACAGATGAAACGGAACAAGTTGAAATCGTAGCAAATTTTGACGATGTAAAGGTGGATCGCTTTGCTGATATTCAGATTTTACGCTACGAAATCAAGGATTTTGATAAACTTTCGTTAGACCAAAAGAAGTTGGTTTACTATTTAACGCAAGCAGGATTGGCTGGTCGTGATATCAATTGGGATCAAAATAATCCACACAATTTAGAAATTAGAAAGGCAATTGAAGCAATTTTTGAAAACTTCAAAGGCAATAAAAGTTCTGACGATTGGAAGAATTTTGAAACGTATGCCAAGCAAGTGTTTTTTGCCAATGGTGTTCACCATCATTATGGAATGGAAAAATTTACTCCAAAATTTTCTAAAGCGTTCTTTCTTCAATTGCTTAATGATTGCAATTTGAAAATGAGCTCCGATGCAATGGAACTGATGTTTAATCCTGAAGTTGGACAATTCAGAAAGAATAAATCCAATGGAATTGACATTATTCAAGCATCTGCAAATGGATTTTATGGAAAAGGGGTGACGCAAAAAATGGTGGAAGATTTCTATGCTAAGAAAACCAATAGTGATCCTTCTAAACCTGTTGAACATGGATTGAATTCAACATTAATCCTGAAGGACGGAAAATTGGTGGAAGATGTTTGGAAATCTGGAGGGAAATATGGAAAAGCAATTGACCAAATGATATTTTGGTTGGAAAAAGCTGTTGGAGTTGCCGAAAACAAGGAGCAAGAAGCTGCACTGAATAAGTTAATTGCTTATTACAAAACAGGCGACTTAAAAATGTGGGATGATTATAAGGTGTTATGGACAACTTCGACAAGTGGAGATATTGATTGGATTAATGGGTTTATTGAAGTTTATGGTGATGCACTAGGAATAAAAGCAAATTTTGAATCGATTGTACAAATTACAGATTTTGAAGCTTCAAAACAAATGAAGGCTTTGGCGGATAACGCACAATGGTTTGAAGACAATGCGCCTTTAATCGCTTCACATAAAAAGAAAGAAGTAAAAGGGATTAGTTATAAAGTTGTTCAAGTTGCAAGTGAGAGTGGAGATGCTTCGCCCGCTACACCTATTGGAGTAAACTTACCAAATAACAACTGGATTCGTGAAGTTCACGGTTCGAAATCTGTGAGTTTGGGAAATATTATTGCGGCATACGATAAAGCTGGTGGAGCAGGAGTTGTAGGTGAGTTTGCCTTCTCTGAAAGAGAAAAAGAATTGGCTACTAAACATGGTTACTTAGCAGGAAAGCTACACACTGCTTTGCATGAAGTAATTGGTCACGCTTCTGGTTCTTTAAATCCTGGTGTTGGTCAACCTGCAGAAACATTGAAACAATACGCAAGCACACTTGAAGAGGCTCGTGCAGATTTGGTTGCTTTGTATTACATCATGGATCAGAAAATGGTGGATCTTGGATTGATGTCAACGCTTGATGTTGGTATCGCAGAATACGATAGTTACATCAGAAACGGTTTAATGACGCAATTGCAACGCTTGGAATTGGGACAAAGCGTTTCAGAGGAGCACATGCAAAACCGTCAGTTGGTAGCTAAATGGGCTTTCGAAAAAGGTCAAAAAGATAAGGTAATTGAAAAAGTGGTGAAGGATGGAAAAACGTATTTTGTTATCCGTGATTACCAAAAATTACGCGTTTTATTTGGCGATTTGTTGAGAGAAATCCAACGCATTAAATCTGAGGGAGATTTTAAAGCTGGCCAGGCCTTGGTTGAAAACTACGGAGTAAAAGTTGATTTAGCAATTCATAAAGAAGTGTTAGAGCGAGTGAAACCGTTAAACATTGCGCCATACAATGGTTTTGTAAATCCAACGTTGGTACCTATTAAGAACAAGAAGGGTGAAATCATCGATGTGAAAGTTTCGTACGATGAAAACTTCATTCAGCAAATGTTGAACTATGGAAAGAACTATAGTTTTTTAGATTAAGTTCTCTTAATGAATATAGAAAGCAGTGGGTCGATTGATTCGCTGCTTTTTTCATTTAATATTCGTTAAATTTCCTTTTCGCTCTTTCAAAAGTTATATTTTAAGTAAATTTGTAAAAAAGTAGTAGTTGTGATTTTATTCTTAAATGACGTTTCAGGTTCCGAGGTTTTATTGATCTTATTGTTCATCCTAATTTTCTTTGGTTCGAAAAGCATTCCTGGTATTGCACGAACGATGGGAAGAACGATGCGTCAGATCAAGGATGCTACAGATGATATACAAAGTGAAATCAAAAAATCTGCTGGCGATTACAAGAAGGATTTAAATTTAGATGGAATTTTCAAGGAAACCACTGAGGAAATCCGTCGACCACTAGATCAAATGGTAGATGATTTAGATGATTCTATACGCTACGAAGCTCCAAAGAGAGTGGCACCTTCAACTCCTACAGTTGATGCAAATCCTGATAGAAATTCAGTGGACGGAAGTCCAGACGTCATACTAGAAGAGCCAATAAACGCTCAAGAAAATACAGAAAAAAAGGAGAACGATTAATGTTCTCCTTTTTTGTTTTCTAGTGTAAAAGCATTTAATCTTTCCTCATTAATCGCAGTTGCTGCAACAAAGCAACAATCTTTGGGTGAAGTACCTTAAGAATTGTCCATCCTAAAAGTACTCCCAAGGCATTTGCCAATAAATCGGCCCATTCTACAGTTCTTCCCGGCACAAATCCTTGAGCATATTCGAGAATGGCACTTAATGTAAATGCTGCCACTGCTGCGTATAACCAGTTCGATTTTTTTATCAAAAGTCCGCAGTTTACGGTCAATACGGTATAAGCAAATAGATGGCCCAATTTATCATTCCATCGAATTTGAATGCCCTCTGAAGGAGTTTTCAAACTCAAATAGATAATACTAATAACTACTAATATGAGTGAAGTTCTAATCCAATTCATAACGTAATTCTTTTCCTTTTCTATTGGCCGGAATACCATCAGTCATCCATTTTGGAGCAGGCTGATTGTGTAAATAATGATCAAAGAATTGACGCATTCTGATACTTAAATCTCTACGATTTGCTGGTTTCATCAAGTTATGATCGTCGCCATTGTAATTCAACAGCCATGCTGGTTTCCCTAAGCGACGCAATCCTGTAAAAAGTTCAATCCCTTGGTACCACGGAACTGCTCCATCTTCATCGTTGTGCATGATCATCAACGGTGTTTTTACTTTCGGTAAGTGGAAGACAGGTGAATTCTCGATGTACAATTCAGGTTTTTCCCACATTGTAGCTCCAATTCTAGATTGTGTTTTCTCGTATTGAAATTGGCGACTCATACCAGTTCCCCAACGGATTCCACCAAATGCAGAAAACATATTTCCAACAGGTGCTCCAGCCATTGCAGCTTTGTAGCGTGTTGTCATGGTGATCAATTGTGCAGTTTGATAGCCTCCCCAACTTTGACCTTGTAATCCCATTCGAGTTGAATCAATGTTTTTGTATTTTTTCAATACTGCATCAGTTCCACTCATGATACAATCGTAAGCACCGCGAGCAGGATATCCTGGTTTGTAACGAATGTCTGGAATAAATACGATGTAATCTCCAGAAGCATATTCCGTAGGGAAAATAATGGATGCAGTTGGACGTGGAGCGTAGTGATTGTGTAAATCGTCTGAATACAATTCATAGAAATACACCAACAAAGGATACGATTTATTTGCATCAAAGTTTTCTGGTTTGTACACCAATCCTTCCAATTCTAAACCATTGTACGTTTTCCAATTAATCAATTCCACTGTTGCCCAATTGTAGTCGCTTTGTTGTGGATTTGTGGTTGAAATTTGTTTAATCGTAGCGATGTTTTCTTTCCAAAAATGTAAATCAGGATATTCTGTGACTGTTTGTTTTCTCAAGGTAAAGACATTCGCATTTTTTGCTTTGGTAACATTCACAAGCTTCGCATCCCAATATCCTTTCTTGATTAATTCGCCATTTTCGAAAAAGTATAAGTGAGATCCTTTCGTGATTTTATCCAATCCTACTAAGTAGAAGTTATTAATTTCTGCAAAGGTCGAATCTCGGTGCCATTGTTTTGGTGAAAATTCAATTTTATTGTTTGCACCAATGGATTTTGTTAAATTGATTAAACTATTCGAATTAAAATCGAATGTGTAGAAATCATTTTGTTCAGCCAAAAACACTTGAGTTCCTTCTTTGTTCCAACCGAAGTGACCTACAGCATAATGTTCCATTGGCATCCCATTGTTATCGCTCGACCAATTTTTTCCTTTTTCAGTACATGTTAGGCAGATTTCTTTTTTCGTATTGATATCAATCGCATAATATTGTCCATTCTCATGATTGAAGTATACGAATTTGTCCGCTTTTCGCGATAAGTCAATCGCTGAAGTTACGCCCCTTTTGATCAATTGTTTTTCACCTGTTTTTAAGTTTGTGCGGTAAAAATCTTGCTTTCCTGAAATATCCCACATATAAGATGTTTCGTAAGGTCTTTTGCTTGTTGAAAGTGCGTAATCTGTCTGCTCGTAAAAATTACGTTGAATGTTAAGTGTATCATTTTCCAATTCAATGATTTTCTTGCTGTCGAAGTCGTAAGCGTAGGTGTAAGCTTTTGATCCTTCTCTTTTTAGTGCTGCAATTTGTTGCGTTTGTAAAACAGGTTCGTTGTAAGTCCAAAGATCCAATTTAGGCTTTTCGGCATCTGTTAACGTGTCTTTTTTCTCAGGAGTTGGTCGATCGTAAACACCGAAGAATAAACGGTCTCCATTCGGTGAAAAACGAGGTGCATTGTTTTTTACAACTGTCCACTGAGTTGGAATTTCCGCAGTTGTTGTATCAATGATTGTTGTGAGCGCGTTTGTCTCAAAATTGTAATGATACAAGGTGAAAACCTTTGTTTTTGTTGTGTCGTTCGATCCCAAAAACACCATTTGCTGTTTTGTTGAATCAATAACAATTTGCTCAATTCCCTTAAATACTCCTTCGATTGTTTTGTGCTCGAAAGCAGGTAAACTTAAAATATGCAGTTGCATTGTATCATTCAAATGCGTTGCATAAATCATTCGTTCACCTTTTTTGTCGATTGTATGTTTGGTCACATTTTTAAACGCAATTTTCGAATTGTCATTTAAATTCACAAGTCTTAAAACTTTACCATCCGATTTATTCGGTTTATCTTTTTTTGGTGCTTCAGCAACCGATTTTTTACTTTTTTCAGCTTTTTTCTTTGCTTTTTCAGCATGTGCTTTTTCCTTTTTTGAAAGTTCTACTGTTTCCTTTTTCTTAGGCGTGTCTTTTATCTCGTTTTCATTTTCTGTAAATGCCAACCAATTGTGATTTTCACCCAAGGAAGATGATTTTACTTGCGCAAATTTTTGAATTGATTTTGTTGTTAAATCATAAATTGCCAATGAATCTTTCGGCCATTTTTTCTTATCAACTTTATCTAGTTCAACCTTGCGAAGCGTGTCGTAACCTGCTTCAATGGTGTAGGAAAGAAATTTTTCATCGAAACTAAAATTTGCATTTTTTGCACGATTTATGGAATCCATTTCACCTGTTTCAGTGTTGAAAATATACAAATACGTATCTCCTTTTAATGGTGCGATTTCATATGTAATGTATTTCCCACTGTTTGAAATTTTTTCGCTTTTAAGGCTTTTCCAACCATCAAATGCGTTGTGATCAATTACTTTTTTTTGTGCAAACGTTCCTAACGATGTGATAATAAAAATCGTTAGTGCAATGTATTTTTTTAGGTAACTCATAATATTTCTAGAAATAGGATCCGAAGATTTATTTGCCATAAAAATAGAAATAAACTTTTGGATAGGCCGATTTCTACAAGTTTTGACTCTAACATCACCTATGTTATAACGCAAGGGCTCAAATTTAGCGGTTGATTTGACTGAATTTAGTGTTCCATCCATATTAAATTGTAACAAATGGTGCGGATTCCGTTATGAATCAAACTTTTAAATTTCTCTCTTATGAAAAAAATTAGCTCTTTGATGGTTTTAGTTGCTTGTTCACTCTCTCTCAATGGACAAGAAGAATTGTATAAAACTGTAAAAACATGTAATGGTGAAGAGTTACCTGATGTCATTCACACGTTTACTACTGACGGCAGCATCGAATACAATGTTTCGGATACGGAAAAAGGTTTTAAAGGTCAGTACAAGAATGGTGTTAAAAACGGAATTTGGAGTTATTACGATTCCAAGGGGAAATTAATGGAGAAACGTACCCATACGGATAATTACAATTTTACTTCATCCAATAAAACAAGTAAGCTTTCAACGACTTTAGTTAAAGATGCGAATGGAGTTATTCCTTTTCATCATGTGAAGGAGGCCGACGTTGCTTGGAGTGCGCGTTATTTCCAATTTATTGATTTTGCTAAAGTAGAAAATGTAGATGGTAAAGTCTTAAAGCAAACATTGGAAGCGATTTTGATTGATCCACAAATGAAAAAGTATGGAGATTCAGAGCTTAAGGAGGAGGTTTTATTTGATGTTTCTCAGTTGAATGATTATGCAATTGTAGGATTTATTTCAAAAAATGACCTTTTTGTTGATAAAGCAAGAATGATTACTGACCAACGTACGATTGGACTTCAACTAGTAGGTAAAAATGTAAAAACTGGTCAATTGGAAGCCTTGCCAGCGTTGTATTATCCAAATATTCGTGAAGCTTTGGCAAAACAAACGATTAATTATGGCAAAAAATCGATGTCTATAGATGAGGTTTTCTTTTACAATTTATTGAGAGGGCCAGCAAATCAAATCACATTTAAATCGCCGACTAAGTATTACTATGGTAAAGCAATTCAAGATCTTGAATGTTTCTTTTTTCAAGAATATAGTCACCTAATTTTTGATTCGGAGAAATTTTTAACTACTTTAATTGAGAAAAATAGTCAATCTAATCAATAGTAGATAAGCTTGCATTAGGAAATAATCCTGACCGCTAGGGAGCACGTTTCAATGAATTTTGAGCGTGCTTTTTTTGTAGTTTTTTTCAAAGTTTTCGTTCTTAGCCGACCTTGTGTAACTGAAAATCGATTTTTTTTCAGCATTTTTACGACTTCATTGCTAAAATTTTATTTCATGCAAAAGTGGTTTACTGCATCTCTTACGTACTTTATTACTTATTTAATCGTACTCGTTTTATTGTTTACAACTGCTCACGTTAATCATTTTGATGCGTTTGCAATTGTTCGTTTTGCCTTAATTGGCTTATTATTTTTCATTTCGTTTAAGCGTAAAAAACTTTCGCTTTGGATTTTTACTTCGATGTTGCTCGGAATTGAGGTCGGAATAACGTTTCCTGCTTGGGGTCTAGAAATGGAACGATTGGGGACAATCTTCCTTCGATTGATTAAAACCCTTGTTGCTCCTTTGATTATCGCTACGTTGATTGTTGGAATTGCCGGTCACAGTAACATCAAGCAATTGGGACGTATTGGTTTAAAGAGTATCATTTATTTCGAGGTTGTTACAACATTTGCATTGATCATCGGACTTGCTGCAATTAACTTGACCAAAGCTGGTGAAGGCGTAAATGTAGAAGTTCGTGAGCAAGACAAAGCAAAATCTGAGTCGCTTTTAAGTCAGACGACGGATGCTAATCACCGTGATCACATCGTAGAAATATTCCCAGAAAACATTGCAAAATCAATTGCCAACAATGAGATTCTGCAAGTAGTGATATTCTCAATCATCTTTGCCATTGGATTAGGAATGGTTGAAAAAGAATCAGCGAAGAAAAGCATGTTGGGATTTTTTGAAGGCCTGAGTGAGGTCATGTTTAAATTCACCGACATTGTGATGTATGTTGCTCCGCTCGCCGTTTTTGGTGCTTTGGCTTCAACCATTGCTAAGTCAGGTGTAGATATTTTAGTCAATTTACTGCAACTTGTATTGACGCTTTATGGTGCCTTAGTTGCTTTCGTACTTCTTATACTAATTCCGATTGCTTTGATTAGTAAAATCAACATCAAAGATTTCTGGAAAGCGATTCAAGAGCCTGTGAGTTTAGCCTTTGCAACTGCAAGTAGTGAAGCGGCATTGCCGAAAGCGATGGAAAATCTGGAAAAATTCGGTGTTTCTAAAAAGGTTGTAGGTTTTGTATTGCCAACAGGATATAGTTTCAACCTAGATGGAACAACACTTTATCTATCACTAGCTACGGTTTTTGTTGCCCAAATGTGCGGTATCAATCTGAGCTTAGGTGAGCAAATTGGAATCTGTTTATTGTTGATGTTAACTTCTAAAGGTGTGGCTGGAGTTCGTGGAGCTTCCTTCGTGATTTTAGCAGGTGCTGCAGCAACAATTGAAGGCGTTACGGTAGAGAAAGTAAGTGTTATTTTGGCAGTTGATGCGTTGATGGATATGGCTCGTACAAGTATCAATGTGATTGGAAATTGTTTGGCGACAGTTGTAATTGCGAAATCCGAAAATGAATTTCATCCAAATACTGAGGTTTCCGAATAAAATATTCAACTAATTCAACTAAATTTGCAACCTTAAAAATAGAAGTTACATATAGATATGACAGTTTCAGAAATTCGTTCGCAGTTTTTACAATTTTTTGAGTCAAAAGGACACAAAATTGTACCATCAGCACCAATGGTAGTGAAAAATGACCCTACATTGATGTTTACAAACGCGGGTATGAACCAATTTAAAGATTTTATCTTGGGAAATGCCGTTCCTGATAACCGTCGTGTCGCCAATTCTCAAAAATGTATTCGTGTTTCTGGTAAGCACAACGACTTAGAAGAAGTTGGGGTAGATACTTACCACCACACGATGTTTGAGATGTTGGGTAACTGGTCTTTTGGAGATTATTTCAAAGAAGAAGCAATTGCTTGGGCTTGGGAATTGTTGACAGAAGTTTACAAATTACCGAAAGATCGTTTGTACGTTACCATTTTTGAAGGTGATGAAAAAGATGGTGTTCCAATGGATTCTGATGCTTTGGCTATTTGGAAAAAATACATTGCTGAAGACCGCATCATTCCTGCTTCTAAGAAAGATAATTTCTGGGAAATGGGTGATCAAGGACCATGTGGACCTTGTTCTGAAATTCATGTGGATTTACGTCACGATGATTTAAGAGCGCAAGAAGATGGAAAAGCGTTGGTAAATGCCGATCATCCTCAAGTTATTGAGATTTGGAATAACGTATTCATGGAATTCAACCGAATGGCAAATGGTTCATTGGTTCCGCTTCCAGAAAAACACGTTGATACAGGAATGGGATTGGAACGTTTGGCTATGGCTTTACAAGGAAAACAATCCAATTACGATACAGATTTGTTCCAAGCATTGATCCAAAAAATGGAAACGCTTTCTGGAGCTAAATACGGACAAACAGAATCTACAGATATTGCATTGAGAGTAATTGCGGATCACGTTCGTGCGATTTCTTTCTCGATTGCTGATGGTCAATTACCTGCAAATACAGGAGCTGGTTATGTTATTCGTCGTATTTTACGTCGCGCAGTTCGTTATGGATATTCCACTTTGAACTTAAAAGATCCTTTCTTATGCGAATTGTCAAGCAAATTGACAGAAGTAATGGGTGGAGCTTATCCAGAATTGCTTGCTCAAAAAGAATTGATTTACAAAGTAATCAAAGAAGAGGAGTTAAGTTTCTTCCGTACTTTGGAGCAAGGAATCAAGCGTATGGATGCGTTGATGGCAAATGTGAAGGCAGCTGGTAAAACGGTAGTTGCTGGAACTGATGTTTTTGAGTTGTATGATACCTATGGATTCCCATTGGATTTAACTTCTTTGATTGCACGTGAAAACGGTTTAGAAATCGATGAAGCTGCTTTTGATGCTGAATTAACGAAACAAAAAGACCGTTCTCGTGCTGCAACATCATTGGAGACGGATGACTGGGTTATTTTAAAAGATGATTCTGTTGAAGAATTTATTGGATATGACCATGTTTCAGCGAATGTTTATTTGGTTAAATACAGAAAGGTAACACAAAACAAAAAGACCTTTTTCCAATTGGTATTCAACCTAACTCCATTTTACCCAGAAGGTGGTGGACAAGTAGGTGATAAAGGTTTTATCGAAGCGCCAAATGGTGATAAAGTTTACATTTTTGACACGAAAAAGGAAAACAATTTAATTGTTCATTTGGTTGAGAAATTACCATCAAATGTTGATGCACAATTCTTGGCTCAAGTGGATGTTGACAGACGATTCATGTCGATGTGTCACCACTCAGCTACACACTTATTGCACCATGCATTGCGCACTGTTTTGGGTACGCACGTTGAACAAAAAGGGTCTTTGGTAAATGCTGATTACTTGCGTTTCGACTTCTCTCATTTCTCGAAAGTGACAGATGAAGAATTGGCGAAAGTGGAAGAAATGGTGATCCAACAAATTCGTCGCAATTATGATTTAGAAGAAGCACGTAACACTCCGATGGACAAAGCACGCGAAATGGGTGCAATGGCATTGTTTGGTGAAAAATATGGTGATACCGTTCGTGTAATCAAATTTGGTGATTCAGTTGAATTGTGTGGAGGAACGCATGTTTCTTCAACAGGACAAATTGGATTGTTTAAGATTACTACTGAAACAGCAGTTGCTGCAGGAATTCGTCGTATTGAGGCAATCACATCTGTAGCAGCGGAAAATTTCTACAAAGAACGTTCTGAAAAAGTAGATCAAATTGCTGTTCAACTTAAAAATCCAAAAGATTTGGTTAAAGCTGTTGCTGATTTACAAACTAAAAACTTGGATTTACAGAAAGAAATTGAGCGTTTACAAAAAGAACGTGCAATTGCTGTAAAACATGAGTTGAAGTCTAAAGTTGTTGAAATCAATGGTGTACATTTCTTAGGCGAAACAGTTTCACTAGATGGTGCATCAATTAAAGATATTTTGTTTCAACTTAAAGGAGAATTTACTACCTTTGTAGGCGTTTTAGGAGGAATCTCCGATGACAAATGTTCAATCAATGTTATTTTAACCGATGATGTGATTGCAAACAAAGGACTTAATGCTGGTAATTTGATTAAAGAAACAGCTTCTTTGATTCAAGGTGGCGGGGGAGGACAACCTTTCTTTGCTACAGCAGGAGGTAAGAACGCAAAAGGTTTACCACAAGCGATTGAGTTAATCAAATCGAAATTATAAGAGCTTAGTTGATTCGTCAACTTTGAATGCCGCGAGTAAGAGCTTCCAAAACTTACTTGCGGTTTTTTTTGTCTAGACTTTGGGCATAAGGATTGTGTTATTAATTTGAAATTTAATTCTCTCCCATTATAATCCCATTTTCAACTTGCAATTTTCAACCTGCAACTTATAACCTGTAACTTTCAATCTCCTAATTTTCAATTTTTCAATTTTCAAACCTTCAATTCTTATGTACGCATATTAAAATTTCGTATATTCGTATAAATTCCGAGTTATGAGTAAGTTGACTTTATGCGATATTTTAGATATCCAATTTCCAGTAATTGTGGCACCTATGTTTTTGGTTTCTAATGAAAAAATGTTGGTAGCTGCTGCTAATGCTGGTTGCACAGGAGCAATTCCAGCGTTGAATTACCGTTCGACGGAAGAATTGAGAGCGGGTATTCGTCGCGTTAAAGCTCAGACATCAAAACCTTTTGGAATCAATTTAATTGTCAACAAATCCAATATTTATTACAAGAAACAATTGGAGATTTTGTGCGAAGAAAAAGTGGCGTATGTGATTACTTCGCTAGGTTCACCTGAAGAAACGATTGCTGCATGTAAAAAAGCTGGTGTAAAGGTTTTTTGCGACGTTACTGATTTACGTTTTGCACAAAAAGTTGAAGCGCTTGGTGCAGATGCCATTATTGCGGTTAACAGAGAAGCTGGCGGTCACGCTGGAGCTATTTCATATAAAGATTTATTGCCAACCTTGGTTGAAAATTGTAAAATCCCTGTGATTTCCGCGGGTGGTGTTAGCAATGGTCACGAAATTCGTCAAATGATGGATTTAGGTGCTGTTGGCGTTTCCATGGGAAGTATTTTCATTGCAACGGTTGAATCGGATGTTACAAACGAATATAAGCAGGCTTGTATCGATTATGGAGCGAAGGATATTGTGATGACCAAGAAATTGTCTGGAACACCTTGTACGGTAATTAATACACCTTATGTTCAGTCAATCGGGACCGAATCAAGTTGGTTCGAAAACTTATTGAATAAGAACAAAAAATTGAAGAAATGGGTGAAAGCGTTTGTGTTTTCTAGAGGAATGAAACATTTAGAGAAAGCTGCTTTTGGTGCAACTTACAAATCAGTTTGGTGTGCCGGACCGTCTATTGAAGCGGTAAAAGAGGTGCGTTCAATTCAAGCGATTGTTGACCAATTAAGAACTGAATTCAACTCAGGTCAGTAATGCTAGATATAAAAAGTATTGATTAAGTACAGTATTCCTGTTCCAAGGAGTACTGGAAAGATACTTTCATCTAATTCTCTTCTGCGAATTGCGTAAAATGCGCTAAAACCTGCCATAATGAATAGTAGGTGCAGGTACCAAATTCCAATATTAAAGAATAATCCAAACGATAAAGCTGCAGGAACTAACCATTCAATTCGTAAGCGGTGTTTTTCCTTGTCGTAGCTGACACAATAAAAGAAATACACTAACAGGGTAATTTGAACGATTTTAATGATGTCGAATGCTACATGATTGTACAATTCCAATTGAGTTTGCTGATCGAGCATGATTTCCCAAATAAATGGGTGACCGATCAATCCGAGTAGGGCGTAGGCAAAAAAGGAAAGATGCACTTTTGTAACACCTTTCCAATCTGTGAAAGCGGGAATTATAGCTAGTATAAAAACCACCAATTCTATGTAAGTTACTGGAACTACAAAAGCACCGTATTGTGTTAAATTAAATAATCCAAATAGGAGATAAGATAAAACAACGATTGCAACGCTTTTTCCAGTTGAACTCATTTTATTTCTTTGATAATGCTTCGTAAACGTAATCAAATGTTGAAAGAATCACTGGTTCACCATCAACAACGGCGATATCGTGCTCAAAATGCGCACTTGGTTGACCATCAGCAGTTGCAATTGTCCATTCATCTTCAAGCGTCACAACTTTTTCTGTTCCAATGTTGATCATCGGTTCAATTGCGATTGTTAAACCATTCATGATTTTTTTACCACGACCTCTGCGACCGTAATTTGGAACTTGCGGATCTTCGTGCATCACAGTTCCTAGTCCGTGACCAACTAAATCGCGTACCACACCATAACCATGTTTTTCAGCATGTGTTTGGATGGCCCAACCAATATCTTCTAAACGATTTCCTACGCGTGCTTGTTCAATTCCTAAATACAAACATTCTTCGGTAACTTTCAATAATTGCTTTTTCTCCTCAGTTACTTCTCCGATTGCAAAAGTAAATGCGTGGTCACCGTAATAACCCTTATAAATTGCACCACAATCTACAGAAACGATGTCGCCTTCTTCAATTTTTCTATCAGTTGGTAAACCATGTACTACCTGTTCGTTGATTGAAACCAAGATTGTACTTGGACATCCGTAAAGACCTTTAAAAGCTGGAATCGCATCTTGCGAGCGGATGTATGTTTCAGCCAATTGGTCTAATTCTATTCCAGTGATTCCTGGTCGAATTACTTCTGCAATTTTACCCAATGTTCTACTCACAATTTGAGCAGCTTCACGCATTAAGGCAATTTCTTCTGCAGTTTTGTATTTAATCATATCGCGTCGAAATAATTTCATTTGAGGTGCAAAGGTACAAAAAAAGAGGTTGTCTTTTTGGGACAACCTCTTGAAAAATATATTATAAATGTGGGTGCTTATTTCACTCCGTGCATCATTTGACTTAGTTTCTTAGAAAGTAACAACATCAATAATCCTAGTACGATAACAAATCCTGCAATCGTAACGAAGATTGTTCCAGCTCCAAGTTTTTCAACATATGCTGCGATGAAACCACCAATGATGTTCGCTACGAATGAAGACAACATCCAAACCCCCATTAACATAGAAGCTAATTTTACTGGTGCCAATTTCGTTACAACAGATAATCCTACTGGAGATAAACACAATTCACCTATTGTATGGAAGAAGTATGTTAGTACTAACCAAGATAATGCTGCTTTCTTCATAATTTCTTCTTCAGCTCCTGCACCTGTAACCTGTACAGAGAAAGTTGCCAAATACATGAACAAGAATCCAACACCTAAAAGAATCATCCCAAGAGACATTTTCATTGGTGTCGTTAATTTCTTACCATATTTAGAAGTCCAAAACCATGCGAATACTGGTCCTAACAATACAATGAATAACGGATTAACTGATTGGAAATAAGTTGTAGGAATTGTCCATCCAAATAATTCACGATTAATGTATTTGTCTGTATAAAGTGTCAGGGAAGAACCAGCTTGTTCAAATCCAGCCCAGAAGAATATTACGAAGATTGTTAAAATAACGATTACTGCAATACGTTGTTTTTCTACAGTTGTTAATGGAGCAGAAGCAGATGATACAGATTCATTCTCATCATTTTTAGCAGCAGAAGCAGGTTTTTCACCAATTTCTAATAGATATTTTTTCGCTAACATATTGAAAGCGATTTGTCCGATCAACATACCAATAGAGGCAGCTAAGAACGCGTAACGGAATCCGTAAGAAAGGATTTGTCCGTTTTCTCCTTTAACAGCAAACCATTCTTCTGCTAAAGTACCACAGATTAATGGTGCAATTAACGCTCCAAGGTTGATACCCATGTAGAAGATTGAGAATGCAGAATCACGTCTGTCGTCACCATCGCGGTATAATTGTCCAACTAAAGTAGAAATATTCGGTTTAAAGAACCCGTTACCAATAATCAATAAAATCAATCCTATTGCTAATCCAAAGTGGTTGTTCATTGCAAAAAGCACGAATTGACCAACCATCATCGTGATACCACCAATTGTAATCGCATTACGTTGGCCGATAAATTTATCAGCAATCCATCCTCCGATGATTGGAGTAAAATATACAAATCCAGTAAAGAATCCATAAATTAGAGACGCACTATCAGCCGGGATGTTTAATCCATTTTCTGCCCATAGTTTAATCATGTAAAGCATTAAAACACCACGCATTCCGTAGTAGCTAAAACGTTCCCACATTTCTGTGAAAAATAATAGGTATAATCCTTTTGGATGTCCTAGAATTGTACCGTTTTTCTCGATGCGTGAGATGATATCATTCGAATCATTTTGCGTTCCGAACGCGTCATCGATGATTTTAGATCCAGTATCTGACATATTCTTTTATTATTTGTTGGATGTGAATTTATATATTTTTAACGTATTACCAAGAAAAAAATAAAAAAGGACAACTTTAAAAAATTGTCCTTCTTGTATTCAAAATTTACTTTATTTGATTCCGTGCATTAATTTTTTCAACACAGGATGTAATACCATTACGAAAAGTGCTGCTGCAAGTGGAATGAAAGTAAACAATAAGAAGAAGTGTGCCAATGAATATTCTTCCTTGATCGCTTCAACTTGTCCACCCAACTGCGCAGCTAATTTTTGAGCAATTGCTAGTGCTAAATACCACATTCCGTACATGAATGCCATCATTCGACCTGGAACTAATTTACTTACGTAAGATAATCCAACAGGTGAGATGAATAATTCTCCAATTGTGTGGAAGAAGTAGGTCATAATTAACCAAATCATTGAGATTTTAACTCCTTCAGCAATTCCCCAAGATCCTAAACATAAAACTCCAAATCCAATTGCAACGAAGATTAAACCAAATCCGTATTTAAATGCAACTGGTGGATTGTATTTTGACTCCCAAATTTTACCGATGCTTGAAGCCAATAAAATGATGAAGAAAGCATTCAGCGTAGAGAACCATGAAACTGTAATTTCAGATGTTTCAGCAGTGTATTCGTTGTACAACATTGCAATCACAGCAAACCAGATCAATGCGAAGCAAATCAATAATACAATGTTTGAAACGCTAATTTTTGACCATGTGTTTTTACACAATTTAATCAATACCCATGAAATTACTGTAAGTGGAACAACAGTCAATAACGTATTTACAATGTTGTAAGTCAATAGTGCATTTCCTTCCAACGTTCTGTCGATGTAATCTCTAGCAACAATAACCAAAGATGATGCTCCTTGCTCGAAACTCATGAAGAAGAACAACATGGCAACAGCAAGTAAAATAACCGCAAACATTCTGTCTCTAACTACTTTTCCATAGCGAACGATGCGACTAATAATCAAGTACAAGAAGAATAATAAAGTAACAATAACGATGATGTTTTGTCCTCTGAACACTTCACCATTCGATTTCATGATATCCATGAATTTGAATAAATCTAACTGCGGTAGGTTTTTAGAAATTGGATCATTGAATGCGTATGCTAATCCAAGTACAGATACAACAGCGATTAAGATGAAATCTTTCATTTTAAAAGGATTTCGAATCTTTTCATCTTCAATTTCAGCTAGTTTAGAAGCTGATTTCTTCTCTAATTTTGTGTCGTCAATTAAGTCAGTGTCAGCTACATTAACTTCATCCGTTTCATCTTCTTCTGTATCATCTGATTTTTTCAAATCACCAATTGTTCCGAATAAAGGTTTTGCTAACCAGAATTGAATTGTACCCAACAACATGAAAATTCCAGCTAAACCGAATCCCCAGTGCCATCCAAATTTCTCTGCAAAGTAACCACACAACATCATTCCGAAGAAAGCACCAGCATTTACACCCATGTAGAAAATAGTGTATCCACCGTCTTTCTTTTCAGGGTTTTTCTTATACATTTCTCCTAAGATTGCAGGCATATTTGGTTTAAAGAAGCCTGTTCCTAAAACTAAGCAAGCTAATCCGATAAAGAATGTTGCGTTGCTTTCTATGGCCATTGACGCGTGACCTAAGGTCATAATTAAAGCTCCAACGATTACAGATTTCCAAGAACCTAGAAGTTTATCGGCGATAATTCCTCCAAATACTGGTGTGATGTAAAGCAACATTACGTATGTACCGTACAATGCAGAAGCAGATTGTACATCCCAACCTAAGCCAGATTTTGCATCTCCGAAAATTACGGCAGCTGTTAAATATTGAAGTAATAAAACACGCATTCCGTAAAAGGAAAAGCGCTCCCACATTTCAGTGAAAAATAAAACAAAAAGACCACTTGGGTGACCTAAAACTTGAGATTTAAAAAAATCAGGGTTTTTTACTGTACTCATTTTTTATGATAATTTTTAGCAAGTAAGTTTAACTTAATTGCCGAAAATACTTAATTTTTCGTAATATTTACGCTTTTGGATTAAATCATTTTTAACAAATGTTTACAAATTGCCATACGCATTTCTCGACTTCTGTGCAATCGGAAATTCATCAGGTTGAATTGAATCAATTGGTAAATCATTTTCACTCCGTTGGAGTTCATCCTTGGCATGCAGGTGATTTAACTGTTGAGAAGGCAATGGATTTGATTCAACTTTCCGTTAATTCACAAACCTTGGCGATTGGAGAATGTGGACTGGATGCTTTGAAAGGTCCGCAATTGGATGTGCAAGAAAAGGTGTTTGAAGCTCAAGTTGATTTGTCAGAACAATTACAATTGCCTTTGATCATTCATTGCGTAAAGTCATGGAATGCCTTGCAACAAATTCACAAAAAGAAACAACCAAAACAAACTTGGGTTTATCATGGATTTGCTAAACTTGGAATTCTCGACCAAGTTGTTTCAGCTGGTTTAATGGTTAGTCTTGGCGGTGGAATAATTGGTCACCCCAAAGCAATCGCAATAGTTGCTGGTATTCCGGATGCGCAACTTTTGTTGGAGACAGATGATCAACCGATTGAAATTAGAAGCGTTTATGAATACGTTGCACGTTTAAAAGGAATATCTTTGCAGCAATTAAACGAAATTGTAACAGAAAATTTCAAAAAAACTTTTAGAAAGTGGCAAATTGGTTAGAGCGCACAGAGTTATTGATTGGAGAAGAGTCAATAGATAAATTAAAGAAATCACACGTATTAATAGTTGGTTTAGGTGGAATTGGATCATTCGCAGGTGAATTTATTGCGCGTGCTGGAGTTGGGAAGATGACCATTATTGATGGTGATGTTTTCGATCCAACGAATAAAAATCGTCAATTAACGGCTTTAGATTCCACAATTGGAAGAAATAAGGCAGTGGTTTTAGCTGAACGCATTCGTGATATCAATCCTGAGATTGAAATCAATGTAATTGAAGAATTTGTTGAACCTGAACGTGCATGGGAATTGTTGAAAGAACATCAGCCGGATTACGTAATGGATTGCATCGATTCTGTAACGCCTAAATTGGAATGGATCATCGCTTGTATCCGTTTGAAAGTGAAAATTATTTCGCACATGGGTGCAGGAGGTAAAATGGATCCTTCAACTGTGAAAGTTGCGCGTTTGAAAGATACGAGTAACTGTAAATTGGCTGCTCACATCAAAAAGCGCTTGAAACGTAGAGGAATTGATCATCACCGTGTGAAAACAGTTTTCTCAACTGAAATACAAAGCAAAGATTCCTTGAAAATGACGAATGGATTGAATTATAAGAAATCCTTTTACGGAACATCCTCGTATATGCCTGGATTATTTGGCTTGATGGGAGCTGCGGAAGTAATTCGATATTTGAGTAAGAAGTAGGATATAGGAAATAGGAAATTAGAAGTATGAAGTTAGAAATTAGAAGTATGAAGTTAGAAATTAGAAGAAAGGATTAAATA
>Ga0233377_1000455_pt1 | contig 19222 bp, 18 predicted proteins | sample ElkDunMinimDraft_6_FD_191540 | JGI IMG/M metagenome (GOLD analysis project Ga0233377, IMG submission 191540) | Fecal eukaryotic communites from dung pellets of Tule Elk in California, USA - Elk Dung E36 | ecosystem: Host-associated > Mammals > Digestive system > Large intestine > Fecal | place...
ACCAGGCGTCGCGATCGAGCAGCACGCCATCGGCCGGTACCGCGTCGCCCACCGCGATGCAGGCCACGTCGCCCTCGCGCAGCTCGGCCAGCGGCACCGATTCGCGGCTGCCGTCCGGCCGCTCGCGCGTGGCGAAGGCCGGCCGGGCCCGTGCCAGCGCATCGACCTGCGCGCTGGCGACGTTGCGCGCCCGTTGTTCGAGCATGCGCGCGGCCAGCAGCAGGAACACGAACATCACCGCCGCGTCGTACCACACGTGCGGACCGCCGCGGATGGTCTCGTAGAGGCTGGCGAAATAAGCCAGCAGGGTGGACGTGGCGATCAGCGTGTCCATGCCCACATGGCGGGCGCGCAACTCGCGCCACATGCCTGCCAGGAACGGCCAGCCCGAATAGAACACCACCGGCGTGGACAGCAGGAAGGTCAGCCAGCGGAAGAAATCGCGCGTGGCCGCCGGCATCTGGCTGTCGAAGTCCAGGTACAGCGCCTCGGCCATCATCATCGCCTGCAGCATGCCGATGCCGGCGATGCCCAGGCGCAGCAGCCAGCGGTTGCGCTCGGCGGTGCGGGCGCGTTCGCGCGCGTCGCCGCCGGCCAGCCACGGCCGGTAGCCCAGCGAGACCAGGCGGTCGAGCACGCGCGACAGCGGCGTCTGCGCCGGGTCCCAGTCGATGCGGATGCGGCCGGTGACCGCGTTCGCGGTCACCTCGGCCACGCCGGCCTCGCGCTGCAGCGCGTTCTGGATCAGCCAGGCGCAGGCCGCGCAGCGCATGCCGTCGGTGAGCAGGGTGATGCGGCGCCCGCCAGGAATGGCGTGGGCGTGCTCGCGCAGCAGGTCCTCGCGGTCCCAGGCCGACAGATCGATCGGTTCGGTGCCGACGCGGCCGGCGGCCGCGGTGCGCAGCCGGTAGTAGTCGCCCAGGTCGGCCTCGCGGATCCAGCGGGCGGCGGCCGCGCAGCCGTCGCAGCAGTAGGCCAGGCCGTCGGCGTCGACGACCTGGCGGCCGACGTCCGCCGGCAGGGCTTCGCCACAGTGGTGGCAGGCGTTCGCCGCCACGGCCGGCGCTATTGCGACAGCGACGGGGCCAGGCGCGTCGCGTGCTGCTCGCGGGGCAGGCGGCCGTACAGGCGCCAGCTGCCGTCGGCCGGCGAGAGTTCCACGATCCAGTCGTGGCCGTGTTCGATCGCCTGCTGCAGGCGCCAGCCGGTCTCGCTGGGCGCGAGTTCCAGCGTCAGGTCCTCGCTGCCCTGGCTGGGATGCTGCAGCAGCACGCGCAGCGGCGCGTCGCGCTCGAACTCGCCGGTGGCTGGGATCACTTCCAGCACGCCCTCGTCCGCGCGCAGCACCGCGCTCAGGTTGAGCCTGCGCGCCAGGGCATCGGGGGCCAGGTCGGTAGTCTGGATCTGGGAGATCCGGCGCACGTCGTCGTTGACCACGTCGGTGCCGCCGCTGCGCGTGGCGATGATCACCAGCGTGACGCCGGCCACCACCGATGCCAGCGGCAGGCCGACCACCAGCCACATGATCGGTGTCTTCCAGAACGGTTGCTTGGGCGTGTCCATCACATGGGTCCGAAGAAGCTGCTGTCGACGATCTCGCGGCTGCCGCCATCATCGCTTTCGACGATGAACCGCACCTCATTGCGCCCGCTGGCGCCATCGCGCGCCACCACCACCACCGGCACCGACGCCACCGCTCCGGCGCGTGCCTGCACACTGGTGGCGTCCTCGCGCAGCGCCAGTCCCGGCGTGGCCGATTCGAGGGAAATCCGGAAGCTGCGGTCGCGGTCGCTCTTGTTGACCAGCTTGAGGGTGTAGTCGTTCTCGATGGCGCCACCGGAGGTCTCGCGGTACAGCGCGTTGCGGTCGCGCAGGGCTTCGACGATCAGGTCGCTGCGCGTGCCCACGCCCACCGCCCACGCCGCCATCAGCCCGACCAGCAGCAGTCCGTAGACGAAGATGCGCGGCCGCAGCACACGGGTGTTCTTGCCGTCGATGGCGTTCTGGGTCGAGTAGCGGATCAGCCCCTTGGGATAGCCGACCTTGGCCATGACCTCGTCGCAGGCGTCCACGCAGGCGCCGCAGGCGATGCACTCGTACTGCAGGCCGTTGCGGATGTCGATGCCGGTCGGGCAGACCTGCACGCAGATGGTGCAGTCGATGCAGTCGCCCAGCTCCTCGAACGCGAACTTCGGCAGCGGCGCGGCCTCGCCCAGGTCGCCGTCCCAGGTGATCGTGCCGCGCGCCTGCGCGGCCTGGGTGGCCGCGGACGGATGCCGGCTGGCGCGGAACACGTAGTCGTACGCGGTGCGCGGATCGAGCAGGCCGCGCGCGCGCTCGAGCACGCTCGACAGGCCGCGCTTGCGCGGTCCGCGCGGCTCGCCGCGCATCGGGTCGTAGGCGATGATCAGGGTATTGCGGTCGAACATCGCGCTCTGGAAGCGCGCGTAGGGGCACATGTACTTGCACACCTGCTCGCGCAGGAAGCCGGCATTGCCCCAGGTGGCGAAGGCGTAGAACAGGACCCAGAAGGTCTCCCAGCCGCCCCAGGACAGGGTCGCCAGGCGCGAGCCCAGTTCGGTGATCGGGGTGAAGAAGCCGACGAAGGTGAAGCCGGTCCATAGGGCGAACACCGCCCACAGCGCGTGCTTGGCGCCCTTGCGCAGCAGCTTCTCGCGCGTCCACGGGCCGGCGTCGAGCTTCATCCGCCTGGGCCGGTCGCCCTCGGTCCACCGTTCCATCCACAGGAACACCTCGGTCCAGACGGTCTGCGGGCAGGCGTATCCGCAGAACAGCCGCCCGGCCAGCGCGGTGAAGAAGAACAGCGCCAACGCGGCGATGATCAGCAGCAGGGCCAGGAACAGGAAGTCCTGCGGCCAGAAGGTGAGGCCGAAGACATGGAACTTGCGCGCCGGCAGGTCGAACAGCACCGCCTGGCGGCCGTCCCAGCGCAGCCAGGGGAACACGTAGAACATGCCCAGCAGCCAGACCACGGCGGCCACGCGCAGGCGGTTGAGCGGCCCGGACACGTCGCGCGGATAGATCTTGCCTTCCTTGACGTACAGCGAGCCGCCGTCGTCGACGACATCGATGGGGATATTGCGGCTCATCGAGCCGTCCCGGACCGGAAGTCGGTGGCCGGGCCTGCGGCCGGCTTGTGGGAAACGCGGATCATCGGATTGGTACTAACCGTCCTTCGCGGTCACGGCGTGGCTGTGGCGGTGCCACATGGGGACACCGCCAGTATGGCGATCGCGCCCCCCGGCAAAAGCGACAGAATGTCCCAGCCGGCGCATTGCGCGCCGCGGTCAGTCCGGCCGCAGCGCGCGGTTGAAACGGCTCGCCGGCCGCAACAGGATCCAGGTGAACAGGCTGGAGGCCGCGGTGGCCACCCAGAACATGAAAAACCCGATCGAGTAGCCCAGCTCCCGGGTGAGTGGAAGCCCGGGAAAGGTCATGTCGCGCAGCTGGATCGGGTCGATGAAGGCGAAGAACACCGTGGTGCACACGCCTGCGGCGAAGAAGCTGGGCCATGCGATCGCGCCGATCCGCTGCGCCATGGGGCGCGGCGGATGGTCGAAGCGCGGCTGGGTGGAGTCGGTCATTGCCGTCCTGGAGGAGAGTCCGTCCGGTCGGAGTTTGACAAAGACCACACGTAGGCCGCCACCAGTCGTGCCCGGGTCTCGCCCAGCAGCTCGCGATGGGCCGGCATGATGCCGTGGCGCCCGTCGATGATCGTGGTGCGGATGCTGTCGAGCGTATTGGGGTAGAGGGTGTTGCGCACCGTCAGGTCGGGCGCGCCCAGTTCCGGGTTGCCCTTGCCGTTGGGGCCGTGGCAGGCCACGCACAGGCTGTCGAAGTACTTCTTGCCGCGCGCGGCCATGTAGTCGTTGCGCAGCGTCGCTTCGATGTCCTCCGAGCGCAGGGCGCGCACGTAGGTGGCGGCCTGGGTGACGGCGACCTCGCCGCCGATGCCCTCGAGCACCGTGCCCAGCGGCGGCATGACGCCCTGGCGGCCATCGAGCACGGTCTGCAGGATGCGATCGGGATCGCCGCCCCAGTTCCAGGTGGCGTCGGTGAGGTTGGGGTAGCCGGGCGCGCCCTGGGCGGACGAACCGTGGCAGGCCGCGCAGGTGTTGGCGAAGATCGAGCGCCCCAGCTCCATCGCGGTCGGGTCGGCCGCCAGCGCCTCGAACGGCCGGTTGGCGTAGACGCCGAACGTCTCCTCGAGCAGGCGGTCATGGCGCGCCTTGTCCGCGTCGTGCGCCTTGGCCGAGGTCCAGCCCGAGGTGCCGGCGAAGTTGCCCAGGCCGGGGTACCAGATCAGGTAGCCGATACCGAACAGGATGGTCAGGTAGAACCCGTTGATCCACCAGCGCGGCAGCGGCTTGTTGTATTCGGTGATGTCGCCGTCCCAGACATGGCTGGTTTCCTCGGGCTTGGGATCGCCCGGGCGCCGGCGCGCGGTCCACCACAGCAGCCAGGCGCAGCCGCCGATGTTGATCGCCACCAGCACGATGACGTACCACGACCACGCATTGCTCATCGGTAGGACTCCTGGTCGTCGGACAGCGGCAGCTGCGCCGCCTCGTCGAATTCACGCTTGCGCTTGGGGCTCCAGGCCCAGATCCATCCGCCGACGAAGCAGACCAGCAGGACGGCGGTGACGATGCCGGAAATCATTGGGTTTCTCCTCCGCGGGGCGCATGGCGGCCCAGGCCCTGCAGGTAGGCGACCACGGCGTCGAGTTCGGTCTTGCCGGCCAGCGCATCGTGCGCCTGGGCGATGTCCTCGTCGCTGTAGGGGTCGCCGATGCGCTGCAGGGCGCGCATGCGGCGGACCGTCTGGTCACGGTCGACATTGGTTTCCGCCAGCCAGGGGTAGGCGGGCATGTTCGACTCGGGCACGACATCGCGCGGATTGAACAGGTGCACGCGGTGCCAGTCGTCCGAGTAGCGGCCGCCCACGCGGGCCAGGTCCGGCCCGGTGCGCTTGGAGCCCCACTGGAAGGGACGGTCGTAGACCGATTCCCCGGCCAGCGAGTAGTGGCCGTAGCGCTCGGTCTCGAAGCGCAGGGTGCGCACCATCTGCGAGTGGCAGTTGTAGCAGCCCTCGCGGACGTACACGTCGCGCCCGGCCAGTTCCAGCGCCGGATAGGGCTCGACGCCGGGCAGCGGTTCGATCGCCTCGGCCTGGTACATCAGCGGCACGATCTCGGCCAGGCCCCCGAAGGAGACCACGACCGCGATCAGTATCGCCAGCAGCCCGACGTTCTTCTCGACCTTCTCGTGCGGATTCTTGTTCTTGTGCTCGCTCATGCCTGGCCTCCCGCGCGGGCCTGGGCCACGGCGGCAATGGACTGGGTGGGATCGGGTGCCAGCACCGGCTGGTCGGCCGCGACGGCCTGGCCCTCGCGATAGGTGCGCCAGACGTTCAGCGCCATCAGGCACATGCCCGCCAGCACCACCACGCCGCCCAGCAGACGCACCAGGTAGTAGGGGTAGGTGGCGTTGAGCGCCTCGACGAAGCTGTAGGTCAGGGTGCCGTCGTCATTGGTGGCGCGCCACATCAGGCCCTGCATCACGCCGGCGATCCACATCGAGGCGATGTACAGGACCACGCCGATGGTGTGCAGCCAGAAGTGCACGTCGATCCACTTGGTCGAGTACATCTCGCGCAGGCCGAGCAGGCGCGGCAGCAGGGCGTAGATCGCGCCGATGGAGATCATCGCCACCCAGCCCAGCGCGCCGGCGTGGACATGGCCCACGGTCCAGTCGGTGTAGTGGGAGAGCGAGTTGACCGTCTTGATGGACATCATCGGGCCCTCGAACGTGGCGATCATGTAGAAGCTGAGCGCGACGATGAGGAACTTCAGGATCGGGTCGGTGCGCAGCTTATGCCACACGCCCGACAGGGTCATGATGCCGTTGATGGCGCCGCCCCAGCTGGGCGCGAGCAGGATCAGCGAGAACACCATGCCCAGGTTCTGCGCCCAGTCGGGCAGGGCGGTGTACTGCAGGTGATGCGGGCCGGCCCACATGTAGACCGCGATCAGCGCCCAGAAATGCACGATCGACAGGCGGTAGGAGTAGATCGGGCGCCCGGCCTGCTTGGGCACGTAGTAGTACATCATGCCCAGGAAGCCGGCCGTCAGCAGGAAGCCGACCGCGTTGTGGCCGTACCACCACTGCACCATCGCGTCGACCGCGCCGGTGTAGATGCTGTACGACTTCGCCGGACCGACCGGGATCGAGATGTTGTTGACGATGTGCAGCAGGGCGATGGCGATGATGAAGGCGCCATAGAACCAGTTCGCCACGTAGATGTGCTTGACCCGGCGCTTGGCGATGGTGCCGAAGAACAGCACCGCGTAGGCCACCCAGACCACCGTGATCAGCAGGTCGATCGGCCATTCGAGCTCGGCGTACTCCTTGCCCTGGGTGATGCCCAGCGGCAGGGTGATGGCCGCGGCCACGATCACCGCCTGCCAGCCCCAGAACACGAACGACGCCAGCTTGTCGGACAACAGCCGCACATGGCAGGTGCGCTGCACGACGTGCAGGCTGGTGGCGAACAGCGCGCTGCCGCCGAAGGCGAAGATCACGGCGTTGGTGTGGAGCGGGCGCAGGCGGCCGTAGCTCAGCCAGGAAATGCCCTTGGTGAGGTCGGGCCAGTACAGCTGTGCGGCGATCAGCACGCCGACGGCCATGCCGACAATGCCCCAGACCACGGTCATCACCGCGAACTGGCGGACCACCTTGTCGTTGTAGGTTTCTGTAGCAACGGCGGGTTGCATGGCACGTCCTGAGGTTGATCGATGGAAAGGCTAGTCCCGGCGTACGACGCCGTCCTTGATCCGGATCAAGGCGTTCACGGGGCTGGTGTGGAACGGTGGGCAGGTCGGGCCTGCCGGCGCGGCGCGCAGTTCGCTGCATTCGCCGGGTCGCCATTATCGCCCGGCGTGACGGCGTGGCGCATCCGTGGGCCCCGCGCCGCCGCAGATCGCATGACCAGCCAGAAAGCCAGGATTCGCGCGGCTTCCAGCGCCGCTTGATCCGGGTCAAGGCACCTGGACCCCCCTACCCGGGACAATTTGCCCATGCACACGATCACTCCGATGAGCCCGGCCCGCAGCTGGCGTTTCGACCCCGACCTGCTGCGCCGCTACGACCGCCCCGGCCCGCGTTACACCTCGTATCCCACCGCACCGCACTTCGCAGAAGGCTTCGGTGAAAGCGATTTCCGCGAGATCGCCCGGCGCAGCAACGACGATCCGATCCCGCGCCAGCTGTCGCTGTACGTGCATGTTCCGTTCTGCCGCAGCCCATGCTTCTACTGCGGCTGCAACCGGGTGATCACCCGCGACGACACCCGCGGCCGCATCTACCTGGACCGCCTCGAGCGCGAGGTCGCGCTGGCCGCGCCGCTGTTCGACCGCGACCGCGAGGTCGTCCAGCTGCACCTGGGCGGCGGCACCCCCAACTTCCTGGCCCCCGGACTGCTGGCCGATCTGGTCGCCAGCCTCGGGCGGCAGTTCAGCTTCAGCCACGCCGCCAACCGCGACTTCTCCATCGAGCTCGATCCGCGCTTCGTCAGCGCCGAGGACATCGAGGTGCTGTCTGCGATCGGCTTCAACCGCACCAGCCTGGGCGTGCAGGACTTCGATCCGCAGGTGCAGCAGGCGATCAACCGCGTGCAGGGCATCGACGAGACCCTGGCGATCATCGACGCCTGCCGCCGCTTCGGCATGCGCTCGGTCAACGTCGACCTCATCTATGGCCTGCCCCTGCAGACCCTGGAGGGCTTCGGCCGCACCCTGGACACGGTGATCGACGCCCGTCCCGACCGCCTGGCGATCTACGGCTACGCGCACATGCCGCGCCTGTTCAAGGGGCAGCGCCAGATCGCCGAGGCCGATCTGCCGGGCCCGGAGGCGCGGCTGGCCCTGCTGGAGCTGGCGGTGCAGCGGCTTGGCGACGCCGGTTACGAGTACATCGGCATGGACCATTTCGCCCTGCCGGGCGACGAACTGGCGCGCGCCCAGCGCGAGGGCGGCCTGCATCGCAACTTCATGGGCTATACCACCCACGCCGCCACCGACCTGCTGGGCTTCGGGGTCAGCGCGATCAGCCACGTCGGCGACAGCTTCACCCAGAACCACCGCGACCTGCCCGCCTGGGAGGCGGCCGTGGACGAGGGCCGGCTGCCGATCTGGCGCGGCCTGGTGCTGGGCGAGGACGACGTGCTGCGCGCCGACCTGATCCAGCAGCTGATGTGCCAGGGCGAGATCGACGTGCGCCGGATCGAGCGCGACTACGGCATCCGCTTCGGCGAGTACTTCAGCGAGTCCCTGGCGGCCCTGCGGCCGCTGCAGGACGACGGCCTGGTGCAGTGCCCGCCGGGCCTGATCCGGGCCACCCCCCGCGGCCGCGCCCTGTTGCGTATCATCGCCATGTGTTTCGACCGGTACCTGGCGGCCGCGCCCGAAGGCACGCGCTACTCCAGGGCGATCTGACTGCAAAGACGGGGGCGCGCGTGCACGAGCAACCACTGAAGGTGCTGGCCGGGACGCCCATCGCGGACGATGGCGACCAGTTCACCTTCTGCAGCACCTGCGCGTTCTCCCAGGCCTGTCTGGCGGAGGGCTACGACAAGAGCGCGCTGCGCGACCTGCACGTGCTGGTCGAGCACGTGGGCCCGTTCCGCGAGGGCGACCACATCTTCCGCGAGGGCGATCCGTTCAACGCCATCGCCGCGGTGCGCGCCGGCACGGTCAAGACCTACGTCACCGACGCCAACGGCCGCGAGCAGGTGCTGGGCTTCTTCCTGCCCGGCGAGGTGATCGGGCTCAACGCCATCCACTCCTCGCGCTATCCCTGCGACGCGGTGGCGCTGGACACCGTGACCCTGTGCCGCTTCTCGTTCCCGATGATGGCCACCCTGGCCGGCCGCTTGCCGGGCCTGCAGCGCCACCTGTTCAACCTGCTCAGCCAGGACATCGGCAAGGCCTCGGTGCTGTCGGGCAACTTCACCGCCGACGAGCGCCTGGCGGCCTTCCTGGTGATGCTGTCGCGCCGGTTCGCCGAGCGCGGCTTCTCGCCGGTCCGGATGCGCCTGACCATGACCCGCACCGACATCGCCAGCTACCTGCGCCTGGCGCCGGAGACGGTGAGCCGGGTGCTGCGCCGCCTGCAGGACGAGGGCGTGCTCAAGGTGGACCGGCGCGACCTGGAGATCCTGCAGCCCGACGTGCTCGCCGAACTGGCGCAGCACGTGTTGCGCGACTGAGATCGGGCTCCGGCACGGGGGGGTGGGGCCCGCACAACCGAGTGAGGACGGCCATGTCCGGCGCCGGACCGATGGAAAACCGCAAGCGCATCGCCATCGAGGCCAAACCGCAGGTGGAAATCGACGCCGCCCTCGTGGCGCCCGGCCTGGCGCTGGAGCTGGACGAGTTCCGCCGGCTGATGGAGCAGGGCGGCATCTCGGTCCTGTGCGAGCGCGGCATCGGCGAAGACGCCGGCCTGTACCGCGCGTCGTTCTACCACGGTGGGCGGCGCGTGCGGCTCGTGGTCGACGGCAACGGCGCGCCCGTGCCGCAGGCGGCCAGCTAGGCCTCGCCCGCCGCGCGGTGGCGTATGCAGGGCGCCCGCCGCGCGATTCCGCCGGTCTTGACCTGGGTCAACACCGCGTCCATGCCGATGCCGGAAGATGAGGCATGCGCAGGCACGCACCCCGACCTTCGCCCGGCCTGCTGGCCGCGGCACCGCATCGGCTGATGTTCTTCATCGGGGCGGGCAACCTGCTCCTGGCCATGGCCTGGTGGGCCGCCTGGCTGGCCTCGCAGCGTTGGCCGGGCCTGCTGCCGCTGCCGCAGGCGGCGACCTTTCCCGGCTGGCTGCACGCCTTCGTGATGCAGTACCAGGTCCTGCCCAGCTTCTTCTTCGGCTTCCTGCTGACGGTGTTCCCGCGCTGGCTGGGGCTGCCGGACGTGCCGCGCTGGCGCTACCTGCCGGTGGGCGTGGGCATGTTCGGCGGGCAGGCATCGATGCTGCTCGGCGCGCTGGGGCTGGAGGTGGCGCTGGTGGTCGGGCTGTTCATGACCCTGGCCGGGTGGATCGCCGGCCTGTGGATCCTCGGCCGCCTGCTGCTGTCCGAGCCCGGCACGACCTGGCATGCGCGTTCGTGCTTCGCGGCGATGCTGCTGGGCCTGGTCGGCGTGCTGTGCTTCGGCGGGCTCCTGGCGACCGGCTCGCCTTGGTGGGCATTGGCCGGCATCAAGCTGGGCACCTTCGGGCTGCTGCTGCCGGTCTACCTGACCGTCGCCCACCGCATGTTTCCCTTCTTCGCGGGCAACGCCGTGCCGGGCTACGTGCCGTGGCGGCCGATGTGGCTGCTCGCGGCGTTCTGGACGCTGGCGATGGCGCACCTGTTGCTGGAACTGCTGCACGCCTACGCCTGGTCGTGGCTGGCGGACCTGCCGATGCTGCTGCTGTCGCTGGTCGTGCTGTGGCGCTGGTGGCCGCGTGGCGCCGCCCCCGGGCTGCTGGGCGTGCTGTTCGTGGCCTTGCTGTGGTGGCCGCTGAGCTTCGCGCTGTACGCGCTGCAGAGCATGCTGTACCTGGAATCGGGGGCGTTCGTGCTCGGGCGGGCGCCGGCCCACGCACTGTTCATCGGGCTGTTCGCCAGTGTGCTGGTGGCGATGGTGACGCGCGTCACCCAGGGGCATTCGGGCAGGCCGCTGAGGATGTATGGACTGGCGTGGTTCGCCTTCGCCGGTATCCAGGCGGTGGCGGCGATGCGCGTCGCCGCCGAGGTGCTGCCGGACATGCTGCTGTGGCAGGTGCTGTCTGCGATCGGCTGGCTGCTGGTGCTTTCGCCCTGGGTGCTGCGGATCGGCCGCATCTATCTTTCGCCGCGCGCGGACGGCAAGCCGGGCTAGAGGGCCGCGCGAGGTCCGGCAGCCGCGCCGTGCCCGAATCAATGGACAATGGCCGGACTTCGACACGCAGCGGTTCCCGGATGATCGAGTTCTACCCGCAGATCAAGCATGCCCACATGGGCTTGGCCCTGCTCAGCGGCAGCCTGTTCGCCCTGCGCGGACTGCTGCTGTCGCTGGGCGCCCGCTGGCCCGATGCCGCGCCGGTACGCTACTTCAGCTATGCGATCGACACGGCCCTGCTTGTCGCGGCGCTGGTGCTGCTCGCCATCCTGCCGCCCGGACTCTTCGCCAACGGCTGGCTGGCGGCCAAGCTCGCGCTGATCGTGGTGTACGTGGTGCTGGGGGTGTTCGCGCTGCGTCGGGGCCGCACCCCGCTGGTGCGGGCGGTCTGCTATGTGGCGGCGCTGCTGGTGTTCGTCCAGGTGTACTGCATCGCCCGAACCCATCATCCGCTGGGCGTGCTGTCCCTGCTCGGCTGAGGCCCGCGCAGGGCAGACGCGGGCGCCGCCGCGTGCGCTGCTCAGTCCGTACCGCCGCGGGGCACCGGCAGTCGCCAGCCACGCCGGATCGCAAGCCAGCGCAGCACGAAGCAGATGACCGCGCCGACGACCGCGACCGGCGAGGCCGGCAATCCCAGCGCGTGTCCAAGCACCACCACCAGGGCGCCCGCCAGGGCGGCCACGGCGTAGAGTTCTCGTTGCAGCACGCCGGGGATGGTCGCCACGAGCACATCGCGCACGATGCCGCCGCCCACGCCCGACAGGATGCCCAGCATGACCGCGCCGGTGGGCCCGAGTCCGGCCGCCAGCGCCTTGCCGGCGCCGAGCACCGCGAACAGCGCCAGCCCGATCGCATCGAAGATCTGCACCGGGTTGCGCATGCGTTCGACCTGCTCGTAGCGCCAGAAGGTCAGCAGTCCCGCGGCCACGGACACCGCGAGATAGCGCCAGTCCACCACCGAGGCGGGCACGAGGCCGAGCACGATGTCGCGGAGGATGCCGCCGGCCGTCGCCGCGGCGAAGGCCAGCACCAGCACGCCGAACAGGTCGAGCCGGTGGCGCACGGCGACCAGGCCTCCGCTGATCGCGAAGGCGAAGGTGCCGAGGAAGTCGATCAGCGCGACGAAGCTCACGGTCATGATGCGGCCGCGCGCCGGCGATGCAGGGGGCGTGGCCGCATCAGGACATCGGCTCGGGTTCGCGCCGGCCGGGGATGGGCGGGGGCAGGGGGACGAATTCGGCGTGGTCCAGGTCAGGCAGTTTCATGCGGCCGGCGGCCCAGTCGGCGCGCGCCTGGTCGATACGCTCCTTCGAGGAGGACACGAAGTTCCAGTCGATGTAGCGCGGCCCGACCGGATCGCCGCCCAGCGCCATGAGCACGGCATCGACGACCGCCTCGATGGTGGCCGCGGCGCCCGCGGCCAGCACCGCCATGCTGCCTTGTTCGATGCGCCGGCCCGCGATCTCCACCGCGCCGCGCGCGACATAGACCGCGCGCTCGGGATACTCGGCCGGGAGGGAGGCGCGCGCGCCGGCGCGCAGTTCCCAGTGCACGTAGAACTGCGGCGAATCCACCCGCACCGGCGACTCGATGCCCGCCAGACGCCCGGCGATGAGGCGCCCGCGCATCCCCGCCTCGGCGAATGCCGGCAGCGCCTGCGAGGGGTAATGCCAGAAGCCCGGGTCCGTCTCCTCGCGATCCTCGGGCAGGGCGACCCATGCCTGGATCCCGTCCATCGGGCCGCCCTGTTCGCGCAGGCGCTCGAAGCGCTCGGAATGGGTGATGCCGCGTCCGGCGGTCATCCAGTTCACCTCGCCCGGACGCACCGGCTGCTCGGAGCCGACGCTGTCGCGATGCATGATCTCGCCGTCGAACAGGTAGGTGATCGTGGACAGGCCGATATGCGGGTGCGGCCGCACGTCGGCTTCCCGCGGGAGGCCCGGCTCGAGCAGCTTGGGACCCATCCGGTCGAAGAAGATGTACGGCCCCACCATGCGCCGCCGGGCGAACGGCAGCACGCGGCCGACCTCGAAGCTGCCCAGGTCGCGCGAGCGCTGGGGAATGACGAGTTCGATCATGCGGGCCTCCCGGTCGTCGCGGCCGCTGCCGCGGGGGCCATCATCGCAGCTGCGATGCCGATGCGCGCGGCAGCGCGCCGGACGACACCGTGGCACCCAGGCGCTGCGCCACCTCCGCGCCACGGCGCCACGGCCCGGGCGCATGCGCGGCCACCACGGCAGCGCCGCGGCACCGGCGCGGTGCCGCCGTTTACCCGGGGGCAGAAAAATAAAAGGCCACCCCCGCATGCGCGGGAGTGGCCCGTGGAGGCCGCGCGTGGCCGGATTACCTGTCGGCGGGCAGGGACAGATCGGTGTCCGGCTTGATGGCGCCGACCGGCGAGGGGGTCGTCATCAGGTCGTGGTCCCACTTGTCGCCCTCGACCTTGATCTGCGCGGCCGCACCGAGCAGGACCGCCTCGATCAGGTTGTGGTTGAGGTAGACGTAGGTGCCGGGCTGGCGGAAGGTGTACAGCGCGGCGCCGGCCGCGCCGCCGGGGATGAACCAGGTCTCCAGGTCCTTCTTCGGCGCGTTGGCGAACTTGCCTTCCTCCCACACGTAGTCGCCGTGGCCGCCGATCAGGTGCGGGCGGGTGTCGCGGTTGGCCTGCGAGTGCACCAGCAGCACGGTCTCGCCGACCTTCGACTTGAGCGCGTTCTCGCCGGTCAGCGCGCCGACCGCGCCGTTGAACACCACGTGCGAGGGCGTCAGCGAGCGCATCGTCTGCAGCGTGTCGGGCAGCGATTCGGCGGCCGAGGCATAGGACTTGAACTGGCCGTTCTCGTCGCGCGGGATGTAGAACTCGGTCTCGCCGATGTAGTAGGCGCGGTCGTAGTGCAGGGGCTTGCCGTCGGCGTCCTTGAGGCCGTCGCGCGGCAGCACCATCACCGCGCCCTGCATGCCCGAGACCACGTGCCAGGGCGTCATCGGACCGCCGGGGGCGCAGTGGTAGACGAAGGTGCCCGGACGCGTGGCCTTCCAGCGCAGCGTGACCTCCTCGCCGGGCTGGACGACCGTCAGGTCGCCACCGCCGAGCGCGCCGGTGGCGGCATGGAAGTCGATGTTGTGCGGCATCGTGTTGCTGGCCGGGTTGACCAGGGTCAGCTCGACGTAGTCGCCCTCGTGGACCACCATCAGCGGGCCGGGGACCGAGCCGCCGAAGGTCATGGCGTGCATCTTGGTGCCCTCGCCGTCGATCACGATCTCCTTCTCGATGATGGGCAGGGTGAACTGCACGACCTTGGGGCCGCCGGTGGCCACCTGCTCGTGGTCGTGCACGAAGGGCGGACGCTTGAGCGTGACGCGTTCGCGCGGCAGCGAGGCCAGGTCGGAGGCCCGGTCGAGCGTGCTGTTGACCAGTTCCAGCGCGTCCACCGCCTGTGCGGACGCGGGCGCGCTGGCCCCGATGGCCAGCACCAGCGCCGAGGCCAGGAGACTTGTATGCAGGAGTTTCATGTGCGCTTCCTCGATTCCACGTGATTGGGTACGTGGCTATCGTGGAGGCGGGTCGCCGGATGGGATTTGATTGAAATCAACCGCACGCACCCGTATGGGGGCCGGAGGGGGCCGATCGCGCGTCGGCTTGACCTGGGTCAAGCCGGTGGCTCAGCCGCAGGGGCGGTCCTTGGCGAAGGGGTTGAGGCGCCGCACCCAGCTGTCGCCGCAATCGATGTCCGCCGGCGCCTGCGTCGCTGCCGTCTGCGCGCGGCGGCGCGAGGCCTGCTCGTGCCGCGCCTGCTCGGTGGCCCGGATGCGTGCGCGGATCTGGGGAAGCGCCGCCAGCGCCGCGCGCTCGCCCTCGAGGATGGCGGCGTTGCGCTGCTCGAAGCTGACCGGGCCGATCGCGTTGACCTGCGGACGGATCACCACGTCGGCGCGCGCCAGTTCCTGGCGTCCCAGGGTCTGGCCCATGATCGTGATCGACTGGTTGACGATGCCGGCCAGGGCGGTCGGCGTGGCGCCGCCGGCCTTGCTGGAGATGTCCACGGCGATGACGATGTCCGCGCCGAGCTGGCGCGCCGCGTCCACCGGCACCGGGCTGACCACGCCGCCATCGACATAGCTGTGGCTGCCGATCCGGGTCGGCTCGAACACCCCCGGGACGCTGCTCGAGGCGCGCACCGCCTGGCCGGTGTTGCCGCGCACGAACACGACGCGGTCGCCGTTGTCCAGGCGCGTGGCCACCGCGGCGAAGGGCTTGGCGAGCCGGTCGATCGGCTGCCTGCCGACCTGCGCGTTGACGTAGTCCTGCAGCGCCTGGCCCTGCACCAGGCCGCCGCCGAACAGGCGCACGTCGCGCAGGCTCGACTCGTCGAGCGCCACCGCGCGCTCCTGCAGGGTGAACGGGTCCATGCCGCTGGCGTAGAGCGCTCCCACCACGCTGCCGGCGCTGGTGCCGGCGACCACGTCGGCGCGGATGCCGTTGGCCTCGAGCATCTTGATGGCCCCGATGTGCGCGAAGCCCTTGGCTGCGCCGCCGCCCAGGGCCAGGCCGATCCGCAGTGGCGGCGGCGCAGGCGCGACGGCGGCCGGCGCCGCTGCCGCGGGCGGCTGGTCGCGGACGGCCTGGCCGCCACCGCAGGCGGCCAGCGCCACGATCAGCAGGCCGGCCAGCAGGCGATGGGACAGGGACAGGTTCAATGGCATGGCGTCAGGGCGAAAGTCGATGCGGGCGTCGCCGGCCGCAGGCGGTGGCGACGGGCGGGCACAGAGCATAGGGGCTGCCGGCCTGTCGCCGGCTGAAGCGGCATCGCGCAGGCGCCGGCCCGCGGCGTGGGCATCGCCGCGCTGCGGCGGCATGGGCCCGAAAAGGACAAGGCCGGTTTCCCGGCCTTGTCCTGTGGATCGGTTGGTGGAGCCAGGGAGGATCGAACTCCCGACCTCGTCATTGCGAACGACGCGCTCTCCCAGCTGAGCTATGGCCCCACGAGCCCGAGCATTATAGCGGTGTCGCGGGCTCGCTGCCAACGGCCAGCAGCGGCGCCAGCGCCGGTTCCAGTTCGGCTCGGCGCCAGCCCGAGAGCATGCCGGGCCAGTCCTCGCCGTCGAGCAGGGTTTCCAGCCAGCGCCGCGAGGCCAGTACACCCTCGGGCAGGCCCAGTTCGCTGCTGCGCGCCGCGACCGCTTCCTGCAGGCGGCGCAGGGCCTTGCGGTCGCGTTCGCTGGTGCGCGGCGCGGGCGCGTCGGCCTCGTCGTCCAGCGGCGTGCCGAGCGCCTCCAGGATGGCATCGGCCAGCTTGCGGGGCGCCTTGGGATGGGCGTCGAACATCCGGTCGAGCGCGGCCCGGTCGCGCGGTGCCTCCCGTGCCAGGCTGGTGGCCAGGTCGTTGTCCAGCACCCAGCTGCGGGGGCGGTCGCTGCGCCGTGCCTGCAGCTCGCGCCAGCGCAGCAGGCGCAGCAGGCGGCGCTGTCCGGCCTCGTCCAGGAACTGGGCGCCGCGCAGCGCCAGGTGGGGCCAGCGCTCGAGTTCATCGTTGCGGGCCCCGTCCAGCAGCCGCGCGCAGTCCTCGGCGAACCACGCGGTGCGGCCGAGCGCCTGCAGCCGCGCATCGAGCGCGTCGTGCAGGGCGAACAGGTGGCGCACGTCCTCGGCGGCATAGGCCAGTTGCGAGTCCGAGAGCGGACGCTTCATCCAGTCCGAGCGGGTCTCGCCCTTGTCCACGGCGATGCCGAGCAGTTCCTGCACCAGCCGCTGGTAGCCCAGCCCGGCGCCGACCCCGGCCAGGGACGCGGCGATCTGGGTGTCGAACAGCGGCTCGGGCACCGCGCCGCAGGCCTGGCGCAACGCGATCAGGTCCTCGCTGGCGCTGTGCATGATCTTGAGCACCGAACGGTCCGACAGCATCGGCGCAAGCGCGGCGGGCATGCCCTCGACCAGCGTGTCCACGAGCAGGATGCGTGGCTCGGCGGAGCCTGGGACCTCGAGCGCGATCTGGACCAGCGCCAGCTGCGGCCAGTAGGTGCGCTCGCGGATGAACTCGGTATCGATGGCGACGCGGGCGAGGGGGCCGGCGAGGTGCGTGCCGAGGGCGGCGGGGTCGGAGACCCAGTGGGGCGAGGACTGCATGGGCGGCAGCCTACCGGCGCATGGCCCGGCGTGGCAATGCCGCGCAGCGCTGCACGCCGGCGGATGGGCGGTGGCGTCGCCCGGCTGCGCCCGATCGCTTAACCTGATGCCGATGCATGGGAGCAAGTCCGGATTGCGCGGGGCCTGGATCGCGTGTGCGCTCGGCGCCGCGCTGGTCGCGGCGTGCACGCGCAACGCCGAGCCCGGCGCCGGGGGCGATGGCGCGCCCGCCGCGGCCGGTCCGGTCGACGCGGGCAGTGTCACCGTCAGTGGCGACGACCATGCCGCGGCTGGACTGACCTGGCACGCGCCGGCGGTGGACCTGACGGCCGCCGAGCCGGCGCAGCTTCGCGAGCGCGCCAGCGCCGCGCTGGCCGAGGGCCGGCTGTACGAGGACGCCGATGCCGCCGTGCCCATCTACCTGGCGCTGTCCACGCTGCCCGAGCACAGCCGCTTCGCCGCGACCGGCCTGCGCCGCGCGCTGCGGCAGCTGCTCGATCGCGGCGACGCCGCACTGTCGCGTGCGGGGGAGGACGACCAGGCCCTGCAGCAGGCGCTGCAACTGGCCGCGGTGGCCAGGACGATCGACGCCCGGGATGGCGACGTGGTCGGTTTCCTGCAGCGCCTGGATCTGGCCGAGCGCGTCTCCGCGCTCAACCAGGCCGGCGAGCAGGCGCTGGCGGCTGGCGACCTGGGCGAACGCGGCGGCGGCGCGCTTGCCGCGTTCGGCCAGGCACTGGAACTGGTGCCGGACCAGCCGCGGGCGCTCCAGGGCCGGGCCGCGGTGGAAAGCGCCCTGATCCGGCGCGCCGAGGACGCGGCGGCGGCCGCCGATTTCGACGCCGCCGCGCGCTGGCTGGCCTACGCCAACGAGGTCCGGCCGGACGACGGGCTGGAGACCGTCGCCGACGCGCGCCAACGGGTGGCGCTGGTACGGGCCACGCGCATCGCGCGCCTGCGCGACCTCGGCATCGGCGCGCTGCCCAAGTTCGGCGGCATCGACCTGGCACGGCGCCACCTGGCCGAGCTGCTGCGCATCGCCCGGCCCGGCGATCCGGCCGCCCTCGAGTTGCGCGAGCGCATCGACGTGGCCGTGCACTACGGCATGTATGCGCCCGGGCAGGTGTTCACCGATGCGCTGAAGACCGGCGGCCGCGGCCCGCAGATGGCGGTGGTGCCGCACGGCGCCTTCGTCATGGGCGCGCCGGAGGGCGAGCGCGACGCCAGCGACTACGAGCGCCCGGCCCACGCGATCCGCTTCGCCCGCGGCTTCGGCATGTCGATCCGCGAGATCTCGGTGGGCCAGTACCGGCGCTTCATCGCCGCGACCGGACATCGCACCCGCGCCTCGCGCCGTGGCTTCTCCATGGTCTACGACGAGCGCAGCAACAACTTCGTGCGCCGCAGCGGCGCCGACTGGCACACCGACTACCTCGGACGCCCGGCCGACGACGGCCTGCCGGTGGTGCATGTGAGCGCGCGCGATGCCCAAGCCTACGCGGACTGGCTGTCGGAGCAGACAGGGCACCGCTACCGCCTGCCCAGCGAAGCCGAGTTCGAGTACGCGCTGCGCGCCGGCGTGATCGGTCGCTATCCCTGGGGCGAGGGCGCGCCGCCGCCACGCGTGGCCAACACCACCGGTGCGCTCGACCGCTCGCCGGCCGGACGCAGCTGGGCCAACGCCTTCGCCGGCTATGGCGACGGCTACTGGGGGCCGGCACCGGTGGGCAGCATGGAACCCAATGCATGGGGCCTTCACGACCTGTCGGGCAACGTCAGCGAATGGGTGGCCGACTGCTGGCACGACGGTTACCGCCGCGCTCCAGGCGACGGCTCGGCGTGGATCAATCCCGGGTGTCGCAACCAGGTGATCCGGGGCGGCTCCTGGGCCAGTTCGCCCGCCCAGACGCGTTCGGCATGGCGTGCCCCGGCATCGGTGGACACCACCAACGCGCGGCTCGGATTCCGCGTGGTACGTGATCTGTAGGACTTGGCCGCAGGCGTTGGAGGAACAGATTCGATGAGACGCGACCCGTTCGGTGGACGCCACCGGCAACAGCCGTCTGCGGGCAGGCGCGGGATCAACCCGCGCTTCATCATCCTGCTGCTGTTCGCTGGCTACGGCGTGTACTACTGGTTCTCCAACCAGTCGGTGG
>Ga0233377_1000458_pt1 | contig 19180 bp, 16 predicted proteins | sample ElkDunMinimDraft_6_FD_191540 | JGI IMG/M metagenome (GOLD analysis project Ga0233377, IMG submission 191540) | Fecal eukaryotic communites from dung pellets of Tule Elk in California, USA - Elk Dung E36 | ecosystem: Host-associated > Mammals > Digestive system > Large intestine > Fecal | place...
CCTAGGTTTTACTTCTTGCGAGAGAGATAAATCAGAGACCATTCCAGTAATTCCACCCTCCGATGGAAGTAAAATGACTTTACAGGGCGGAGAAGGAGGAGCAGATGCTGCCAATGCAGTATATGTTGATTTAAGTGCTGATAAACAAAGCTCAGTAGCGAGAGCATCATGGAGTTTAGGCTTCTATTCAGGTTCTGATTTCAGGGTGATTATCAATAATCAGATGGGCTTTGCAGCAATGGAAACAAGTCAAACAGATATTAAGGCTGTTACCTCTGCAAATGTAGATATATCAAAATTAGCATATAATACATCTATAGAAGGTCTGATAAAAAACTATGATGATACCTTAGGAAGAATAGACAAGACATTAATTGCGGAAGTTAAAGCAACTACAGCTGATAACAAGGTATACATCGTAAATACTGTTCATGGAAGTACAGTTGATAAGGCGAATGTCTGGAAGATAAAAATTAATAGAGGTAACAATCAGGAATATGTATTACAATATTCAAAAATTGATGATTCAAATGCACAAACCTTAACTATTAAGAAGGATGACAAAGTAAATTTCAACTATGTATCATTTACAAATGGACCAGTAACAGTTGAGCCAGCGAAGGCAGAATGGGATATTGTATGGAATAAGAGCATGTATTTCACTTATATGGGGACAAGCCCAGTTCCATATTTATTTAGCGATTTAGTTTTCTTGAATTATTTAAATGGAGTGAGTTCTTCTGAGGTAATCTACTTAGGAAAGGATGGTAAATCGAATGGAAATCCAAGTTATGATGAATTTGATTCGAGCAAACTTAGCAGCATCAAATTCAATAGCAGCAGAAATGCAATGGCTTCTTCATGGAGAAACACCTTGACGACAGGAGTTTTAAAAGATCGATTTTATTTAATAAAAGATAAACAAGGTAATGTGTACAAATTGAAATTCCTTGCGATGGGAGTTAAAGAGGATGGCGGAAAAAGAGGATATCCAGAAATTGAATACAAATTAGTTAAAAGCAATTAATCAATGAACAGGTTTAATACAATTATATTGAGTTTAGGTACAGCTTGTCTCCTATTCTCATGTCAAAACACAAAACAAACAGGATCGGTAGATTCAAGTGAACAGACAGATACGTTAAGGATTGTATCACTTAACGGTACTGTTTCAGAAATTCTAAGTGAATTGGGTTTAGAGGATCAGATTGTTGGAACAGATATAGCATCAACATATCCACAGACATTGAATTCCAAACCAAAAGTTGGCCATAACAAAAAGGTTCCGGTAGAAGGTGTTATGGCCTTAAACCCTAATTTGATAATAGGCACCAAGCAGGAAGTTAATCAAGAGACGATAGAACAGTTCAAACAAGCAGGAATAAGAACGATACTTTATGATCAGGAATACACTATTGATGGAACCAGAAACCTAATAAAGGGAGTATCAGATTCATTAAAACTGACACATAAGGGCGATTCTATTTTAGGATTATTTGACAATGCTATGAAAGCAGTTAATTCGTATAGTTCAGGAAACAGTAAACCAAAGGTATTATTTATTTACGCTCGAGGAGCAGGAACAATGATGGTTGGGGGAACAGGCACACAGGTTGACAAAGTAATCGAATTGGCGGGAGGAGTAAATGCGGCAAAGGATTTTGCAGAATATAAACCCTTAACTCCTGAGGCGTTGGTGGCTTATAATCCAGATGTATTATTATTCTTTACCAGTGGATTATCGAGTTTAGGAGATGAATCCGGCTTGATGAATATTCAGGGAGTAAAAGAAACAAATGCTGGAAAGAACAAGAAAATCATTGCAATGGATGGTCAATTATTATCGGGATTTAGTTCAAGATTACCGATAGCGATTGAAGAGTTGCATTCGAAAATACATTAATGACGTTACAAAGAAAAAAAAGAATCTCCATTATCTCTTTACTAATATTTCTATTGTGCTCCTGCATATTTTCCATCTGTGTGGGAGCCGTAGAAATACCTTTGAAAAATCTACTTAAAATATTAGGTAATAGTATATTTCAATTAGAATTGACGGGGATTCCAAAGCAACAGGAATCAGTATTTCTTGCGATAAGAGCACCAAGGGTGCTTTTAGGCGCTTTAATAGGTTCAACATTAAGTATCACAGGATGTTCGGTACAAGGAATGTTCAGAAATCCATTAGCAGAGCCGGGGCTGATTGGAGTCTCATCAGGAGCATCCATGTTTGCTGTTATGTTTATTGTTATCGGACATTCTGTATTTAATGGTTTAACGCTGATGTTTGGTTATTATGCCCTTTCGATAGCATCATTTGTTGGAGCCCTATTGACGACATGGTTATTATACAAATTTTCAGTTTCTAATGGTAAAGCGGATATATCATCGCTTTTATTGATGGGAATTGCTATAAATGCATTAGCAATTGCATTCACTGGAATATTCACTTATATGGCTACAGATGATCAATTGCGAACAATAACATTTTGGTCGTTAGGAAGTTTAGGAGGAGCAAATTGGAAAACTATTATGGTCATACTCCCCTTTTCCATCATATGTATTACTTGTTTACTTCCTTTCGGGAAAGCATTGAATGCTATAGCATTAGGAGAATCACAAGCAGAACATCTTGGTATGGATGTAAAAAAAATAAATAAATACATTATCATACTCTCCGCTATTGGAGTTGGTGCAAGTGTTGCAATGGCAGGGATTATCGGCTTTATTGCTTTATTAGTTCCACATTTATTAAGAATATCTATTTCGGCAGATCATAAATTCCTATTACCTGCATCCGCGCTATTTGGAGGAGGCTTATTGGTTTTGGCAGATTTGGTCGCAAGAACCATAGTTATTCCGGCTGAATTACCAATAGGAATCCTGACAGCATTTATGGGAGTACCTATGTTTATTATGATCATTCTGAAGAATAAAAAAGAAAGGCAAAATCTATGATTGAAGTTTCAGGATTAAATTATTATGTAGGAAATAGAACATTATTGAAAGATATCAATTTCAGGGCTAATAAATCAGAAATCCTAGCTATTATAGGGCCAAATGGAGCTGGAAAATCTACCCTATTGAAATTATTAAGTAAGCAGTTGCGTTCAAAAGATGGCACAATCAATATTAATGGATTTGATTTAAAGAGATTGGATTTAAAGAACTTATCGAAATTCAGGGCTGTATTACCCCAATCGAATTACTTAAATATCAATTTAACGGTATTTGATATAGCCTTGATGGGCAGGTATCCACATTTCAAATCTAATCCAAATAATATTGATATTGAGATTACAGAGTATGCATTAAAGGAAATGGGGATGCTACATTTTAAGAATAGACTGATACATAACCTTTCAGGTGGAGAACAGCAAAGGGTGCAGCTAGCAAGAGTATTAGCACAGATTTATGATGATCCAACAGGAATTTTATTAATGGATGAACCAATTACTGGACTAGATCTTCAATATCAACAGGTAATCTTAGAAAAGGCCAAATCACTGGCAGGTACTGGGGTTACAGTTCTGTGTGTATTGCATGATATTAATCTTGCGGCACAATATGCCGATAAGATAATGATTTTAAAACAAGGAAATATAATGGGCTATGGAGGCCCTCAGGATATATTATCAGAAGAATTAATTTTTAACACTTATCATACAAGGGTAAAGCGAATTCAAGATCAAAGTCTTGGGTATCCTGTAATTATGCCAGTATCATAAACAAAGACAAAAACAAATGGAGAATCAAGTTACATTAAGAGCAAAATTTGACAATTATAAAGAACAAAATCCTAAAGGAAGAATCCGCGAAGCAGCCAAGCAACTTGGAGTTTCAGAGGCAGAATTAGTTAATATCAATTCAGACAATATTTTATTAATTCCAGAGTTTAGCAATATCTTAAATGATATCCCCGCTTTAGGTGAAGTTATGGCATTGACTCGAAATGAATATGCGGTACATGAACGTAAAGGAACATACACAAAAGCAAGTTTTCATGGTCAAATAGGATTAGTAACTAATCCCGATATTGATCTTAGATTATTTATGTCAGAATGGACCTATGTTTTTGCTGTTCATGAAAATGATAGAAAAAGTATTCAGTTTTTTGATCGTTTTGGAGATGCAATTCATAAAATATATTTAACAGATAAAAGCAGCATTGAAGCATACTTAACTTTAGTAGAAAAGTATAAATTAATAGATCCTCCAGCCGTAAAAGTGGATGTTAAGCCTTTTCAAGCAAACTTAGAAAAGTTAGATGAGGATATTAATATTGAGGGTTTTCAGTCTGAATGGAAGAATCTTCAAGACACACATGATTTCTTTGGGATTTTAAAGAAGTATGACCTTAGTAGATTGCAGTCAATGCGCTTAGCTCCAAAGGGTTTTACCTATAATATTCCAGTTAGTAATGTAGAAAGTTTACTGAATTTAGTATCTTCAAGTGGAATAGAATTTATGGTTTTTGCAGGCAATAAAAGTTGTTTACAAATTCATACAGGAAAAGGCGAAAAGATAGTTCGTACCGGGCCATGGATAAATATCCTGGATCCGCTGTTTAATCTTCATTTAAATGATTCAGCAATAGATTCCTTGTGGATTGTAAAGAAACCTACCAATCTAGGATTGGTGCATAGCTTGGAAGCATACGATAAAGAAGGTAATTTAATTATTCAATTCTTTGGAAAAAGGAAACCGAATATTCCTGAAAACGAAGATTGGCGAAAAATTGTAAAAACGATTGAGAATCAATTATGAAATATCTTATCATCTGTTTAGTATTGTTGTCAAATTTTAAATATTCGACTGGTCAACAGCTCTATAAGATTCTTGACAACAATGGAAAAGAAGTGGATATTTCAGTTATTATTGATTTGGCCCAGGAACGTCCATTAATTTTCTTTGGGGAACTTCATGATCAAGATTTTGCGCACCTTGCGGAACTGGATTTACTTAAGGGCTTGTATTCAACCTATCAGCAACGAGTAATATTAGGCATGGAAATGTTTGAAGCAGATGTACAACCTATTGTTGATGAATATTTTTCAGGAAGAATAAATCAAAAAAGTTTTGAGACAGAGTCCAGGGTTTGGGCCAATTATAAGGAAGATTATAAACCATTGCTTGAATTTGCAAAAGAGCAAAAGTTAAATTTTGTAGCAAGTAATGTCCCGAGGCGCTATGCAAACTCAGTATATCATCATGGTTTAGCCATTTTAGATAGTTTGTCTACTTATGCGAAGCAATTCATTCCAGAATTACCCATTAAGATTGACACAAGCATTCAAATCTACAAAGAGATGTTGGATATGGTTCCGGATCATAGTAATTCAAATATGGTTTATTCTCAAGGGTTGAAAGATGCTACTATGGCTCATTTTATTTTAAAAGCCAGGACTAATGGACAAATATTTTTACATATCAACGGAGCTTACCATTCGAAAAACAAGCAAGGAATTTTATCTTTTCTAAATGGTTATCCAATAGACAAAACCATCACGATTAATTCTATTTTAAAGGATGTAGAACCGGATGAAATTGATTATTCAAGTTCAGATTTTACTATTCAGATGCTTTAGGGATAGGCTGTTCGGATTATAAACATTAATATGTTTATAATCCGAATATTAAAGATAATCTTAGGTAAACTTTGGAAAAGAATTGTAATGTTCAAAAAATTATGTACTCCTCCTTTTAATTCTCTGAATTATCGTTAATCCAAATACTTGGCATTTTCTGTAGAAAGAAGGTAGATATGGAGTCTTAATTCTTCTGCTTCATTCCAAATATCAGCAAGTTCCTTCGTTGGCATAAAAACAATATCATGTGGGACTGGAATCATATTGGCTTTAAATGAGTATTCTACTTTTTCGCATCCCAATTCCTTCAATAAATCTGCCGTAATACTCGCCTTGCTTGGGGCATTTGAAAGTCTGATAAAATAAGTTCCATTTGTATACTTACCATAAGTATGGAAAACCCCCATGAGGTAAGAAATCTTTTCTTTCTTTGATTTTAAGGCATCCGACTTCAATACACCTGTATAAATTGGTTCTAAGTTTACTGTTGAGATTACAGATTTTGAATAAGTAAAGTATGAATCAATCTTTTTTGAAAGTTTTTTTGAGTACAATAAAATACCATTAGGAGATCCATTATTTTTAATCTTCAGATCAGGAAATTGTTTTTCAAAAAGCTGTTGAACAAACACTGCATCATTTAACTGATTACGATCATAAGAATTAATTTTATTAAAATAATAAGTATCCTTACTAGGCTCAAATATCCTTGAATAACCCATATATTCATTTAATGTTCCTATTAAAAAACAATAAGGGTCATATTTCTTTTCATTTAATTGTCCAAATAAGTTTTGCGACAGCAAAATAAGACTGCTAATTATTAATATAATGTTTTTCATAATTTATTTTATCAGTTTCGTTCCAAAAATGAAACAGGTTAAAATTGGATTAAGGAAGTTAAAATAAATTTACAACAACATCAAATTATTTGATCATTAAGAATGGAATGATTTTATGTGCATTTAAGAAAAATCAATAAGTATTTATGAATGTTGGCATTAAAAGAACAGCATTTATAATTTTTAAATATTCTTAAATAAATTCTATCTTCATAAGGTTAAAACAGCCTTATGAAGATTCTTTTTTTTATTGCATTCTGGATTTGTCAGATTAGTTCAAGCATAATTTTTAAGTATGGAGGCATACAGCCTAAATATCAATGGGCAGCATTTATAGCTGGAAATATTATTTTATTATCAGCATCATGGTTTTTAATTCAATTATTCAAGACAGTCCCCCAGCCTATTGTTATAGCATTATGTTCAGGAGGAACATTTTTGACTGTTCAACTGGCAATGGCATTTTGGTTTAAGCAGCCACTAAGTTGGATTCAAATTTTAGGAACTTTGATAATTATTGTAGGAATGGTTATGGTGACTTTTGGAGATAAATCAGTTAATCAGGCTTAAACAATGAGCAATCTTGACAAAAACCAAATGGAAGTATGGATGCAAGGCCCTATTGCTTCTATTCCGGCCATTTTACAGCCTGTAGCACATGCATTATTGCAAGTTGATGAAGATGTACAGAATCTTATAAAAGAAGATTTACAGGCTTATTTATGGATTAAACCCTTTGAAATGGCTAGTATTGCTTTCCATATTCAACATATAGCTGGAGTAGTTGACAGAATGGTTACTTATTCGAAAGAAGAATCGTTAACAGAAGATCAATTTGAATATTTAAAAACTGAAGGGATTCAAAATTCAAATCTGAACGTTGAATTGCTGAAAAACCAATTAACACTAGTCATTCAGGATACATTGAATTATTTAAAAACAATTAATCCGGATAGTCTTACAGAAGAACGGTATTTAGGGCGTAAAAGAATCCCTACAACTCAAATAGGGTTATTATTTCATGCTGCAGAACATGCACAGCGACATTATGGTCAACTATTGGTCACGAGTAAAGTGATAAAGGAATTGTTTCTAAATGGATCAATCCATTAATTAGAAAGAAGGAAATCCTAAAGCCCGTATTAGGCTTTAGGATTAAGGTTGCCATTAAGCAATTTTTTCATCAAAGAAAACGATAAATTGAGTTGGATTAAACCCAGTTTTATCTTTTATGCTTTTGGCAAATTTTCCATAGGATGAAAAGCCTGATAAGGCTGCCAAGTAGGTAAGTTTAAAATTTCTTGCTTCTTCAACAGTTTTAAGATAGTTATTCAAGAAATCCAGCCTTAAATTATTTACATAGTTCGGGAAATCTATTTTTTTGTTTCTATTTACCACAAAAGAAAGGTATTTGGAATTACAACCTATCTCCTTTGAAGCAGTACCAATAGAACATGCAGGGTTTAAATAGGCTTCTTTAGCTTCCCATTGAGTTAATGCGGCCAAAATCTTTGTTTCCGTTTCAGCGTTCATATACTCCTTTTTAATTGTTGTAGGATTGTCAAGCATAGTAGAATAGATAGTGTATATTAATTTGATTTTATAGGTTTTGAGTTGATTTTTAACTTATTTGAAAGTTGATTTGTCGATAGATATTATTGTCAAACAATGATTCTTGAGTTTTAATTGACTCAGGTTCAACAGTATACTCATTTCTAATTTTTTTCATTGCAATGATTAATTCATTCTTTAATTGAATATCATCAGATGCAAAGAATAACTCGTTCAAGAATTCAAGACCAAATTTAGATTTAAAGCATACAACAGTTTCGATAATTGATTTTCTTACCTTGGAATTACCAGAGCAAAAGCAAGCCACAATATGAGATTCACTTTGTTTATAATTCATTTTTGAAAGTGTTTCAATAATAGCCAGTTTAATATCATTGTTTGTTTCAATTGAAAGAAGGCTGGCAATTATGGATGCACATTCCATTTGATTAAAGAATCCAATTTCTTTAATCATAAAAATTTTAAAAGCTGCATTATTAGTATTTCTGACCCATCTACTGAGTAAAGGTAAATTCCCTGTTTCCGATTTTGTTAATAGGAACTGATGAACCATAATTTCATCAAGGGCATTGAATTCATTATTGAAACTATCGTCTAAGAATTTATAGGGTTCATGATTTTCAATTCTGAAAGATGATGAACTTTTGGGTATTTCAACAGCTGGTATTAAGTCGCTGCTTTTAAGTTTTTTAATCTGTTGCTCATAAACGTTTTTTAAATTATTTAAATTTCTTTGAGCCTTTTGGATGCGATTAAGATTATTTGATCCAAGTTCTAGTTCCCAAAAATTAATGATTCCGTATGAATTTAAAATTTGCTTATAGTTATTGATATTAAGAGTCAATTGACCAAATTTTGATTTCAAGTTAGCTTGAATTAAAAATTTGGACACGATTTTCAACCCCCTTTTTGATCCCCTTAGGTAGAAAATTGAATCTAGGGTACTCATCACATACTGTTCAGAAAGATCAGTTTTATTAATTAAAATATCTTCAATAGAAGATTCCAATCTACTCTTCAATAACTTCAAAGATCTTTCTTCTTGACTGGATTTCCAGCTAGCAAAAAAATACTTCAATCTATTTATTAGGAGCACCACTAATAAGGATACTATGATTATAATAGATAACCTTATCGTCATAGGATAGCTCCAGAATTTTGCCTGTAAATAGCACAGGTAAAATTGAAGGTAATAGCCTAGATACATAATCTTTTAATATTTTATTAATAATAGTTAGTTGGTCCTATTGCCAGAGAAATATAGTCAGGTTTTAAGCACTGGTTAATTCCTCGAATGTGATATCTCAAAATTACATCTAGAACATAGAAAAGTATGTCTCATTTTAAATATTAATTATATAAACAATATTTTAAGACATGTCTTAAAACTACATATACAACTAATAATCAGTTATTTATTACCAGTTATTTAATGAGGAAAATATAAATATTGATTTTCAGTATATTGAAAACTTGCTTAATAATTCTGTTAGAATTCAGCACTTTTATAGAGGTGGACATAGGTATAAATTAACAGATTTCCACATATTTTACAGTCTCAAGGTGGATTAAGCGGTAATTATTTCGGGAAAAGAAGTAATAAATAGGTGGTTTAACATATAGTATTTTGAGAATATTCCTCAAAAACTGAAAAAACAATATCATAAATGGGAAAAAATATACTATTATCTACAAGTTTTGTAGATGTCTACCTATCAAAATCAAGGAATGTCCACCCCAAATAGGGCTATTTTGAGTTATTTTTAACCCAAGAGTTAATAAGTTTTAATAGTAGAATTACTTGATATCGAGTATATGATTTAGAACTGAATAGAATTAAAAAGATAAATGTACTATGCTTTACTATTACGGAGCTCTTCGATAAATTGAGATGGGGTAATATTCATAACAGATTTAAAAGCCATCGTAAATTTACTATGAGAAGTAAATCCAGCGATATCTGCTAAATATGACAATTTGTAGTCTAACATTACTTTGTTGGATTCTAATTCTCGGATTATATATTGAATCCTAAGATTTAGCATGTAATCATTAAAATGTTGATTTTTATATTTTCTGATAATAAAGGAAACATATTTCTGATTAGTCATTAATTTATTGGCTAAGGAGCCAAGCGTAATGGTTTTATCGAGAAAAAAATTGTCATCTTCTAAATCATTAAGTTTTTTCACCAATCTAGTTTCTGTTTCAAGAGAAATCTGGTAATCAGGATTTGAGGGCCTTTCTTTGTTTATATTGCTTGAATTTTGATTTAGATCAGTAAAATCAATGTTAGCTAATAATTGTTTATCTTTTTGAAGATTAGAAATAATTTTAGGTTTTATTTTGATAAAGTAGTATAGAAAAAGAACGCTAGTGCCAATGATGAGAATCCATATTAATATTAAGTTATTCCTTCTTAATATTTTTAAATCACGGATATTATTTTTCACTAGATTGTTTCCAATAATCTTTACCGTATTATAGTATTGTTGTTCAATTTTATTTAAGTTATCCAGGCTACCTAAAGCCAATTTATCGTTTCCTTGAGCTTTAAAGTACTGCGCTTCGGTAGAATAGTATCTTTTTTTCAATTCGATATTATTTGAACCATAAACATAAGGTAATTCTAGGTCCAAGAAAGCTTTGGCTGAATCTAATTGTCCTAAATTGCAATAAGATTCAGCCAATAATTGATAAGTGAAGGGCTTAATTAAGGTTTCAACAGCATAAACTTCGTCTAATATTTTTTTCAGGTAAGGCAGGCTTTCAGCATAATTTCCCATTTTAGCATAACATTCAGCTAATATTATAAGGCATTTAGATCTAATTAAGAGAGATTCTGGGTTTCTGACATCAATATAACCTTTTGTTTCAAGAGCCACATTCATGTTGGCAATTGCATCATCATAAAGTTTAGATTTTATGAGTTGAATTGATTCTTCTTGTATGATTTGGATTTGGAGCTGTTTGTAAGTTGTACTATCGTTTACTGATTTAATACTTTGTTTTGCCCGATCGATATATTTTTTAGATTCTTCCAGGATTTCAATTTCTCTATAAATAGATGCTAATACTAAGGCTGAATTTGTTTCAAAATCAGCCATTCCCATTAAAGATGCTAATTTATCAGCTGCTAATGCATGATCTATCGCTAGAGAAAACGCACCTGTATTTTGATATACAAATGATAGAAGGATTTGGGATTTAATTCTATTGATGTCAGTTTTAGAATTCTTAGCTAATGAATCAGCAACTCTAAGAGCCTCTTTGGAGTTAGTTGAAACTAAGGATGATCGCACATCTGCAAATCGTTTTTCAAAACCAGATTGTTGGGAAAAACTATTGGAAGAATAGCAAAGAAAAAGACAGCATAAAATTAGGATTGGCCTTAACATTCTAAATTAATTTTGGAGACATAATTCTCTATACTCAATTGGAGAACATTTCTTTTCTATACTGAAATTTCGATAAAATGAGGCTCGTGAACTAAATCCGCATCGAAATGCGAGCTCATCAATATTCATATCAAAATTTGGTTTGTTCAATTCTTTACAAGCCTCGTCAATACGCAATGAATTTATTGTCTTTACGGCATTTTGATTAAAGTATTCTTTAAAGGATTGCGAAATAATAGATCTAGAAATCCTTAGATCTTTAGCCATGATATCAATGTTAAAATCAGGGTCTAAATATTTTTTTTCATCTAGATAAATCAAAATCTTACCTTTTAAAGGAGATATCTGGGAATTTGATTCATTCTTTACTGGATGAAATGAGGTTTGATCTATTTTAATACTATGTTTTGGAATATTAAAATTTTGAGGTTTTAATTGAAATATTAATAATCGAAACAAATAATTATATATCATACTTATTCCAATCATCATAATAATATATACAGTTACACCAGAAACCGGTTTTCCAACATCAAATTTATCAATTATTGTAGACATTAATGTTGGTATTATAAATGCTGCCAGCACTAGGAGTAGAATTATAAAATAATAATATAATCTTTTTGTATCAAGTTGTAAGAAATCAGAAATATTACCTTTAAAAAGCACAGAAATTGGATATAATATCCATGATAATCCAAAAAGACTATACAGGCCTACATAATATAATTTTCCGTAGTGAAATCTCAAAAATTCACTACTTAGAAAAGCAATATAAAGTATGGTTACAATAATGAAAGGTGTTGCATGAATAAAAATTGTTTTTAGGGGGATTTTTTTGAATTTAAATGCAATATAGCCCATGTATAAGAAGGGTCCGTAGAGTAATCCGAAAGGGGCACCAGTATCTACGTATTTATATCCAGGAATAATATCTCTAAACACTGCTGCATAAATAATATGGAAGAGTAAAGTTATAATAAGGAATGAAAGCACTTTTTCAAAAATTCCTTTTTGGGGAAGGTTGAGATATACCTGATAACTTAAAGTGCAGAGCACAATAATAGCGGAGTAAATAAAATAAACCAACATAGGCTATTTGTTTAATTTATTACGATAATTTGAGGGGGACTCTCCTACAAAATATTTGAAATACTTATTAAAAGTAGTCCTGGAGTCAAATCCACTTAAGTTAGCTAAATATTCAAGTTTAAGACTCTCATTATTTGCCTTAATTAGCTCGGTTGCATAATTAATTCTAAAAGAAGCCAACCAATCATCAAAGTCAGTATCCAGTTTATTATTTAAATAGTACGTTATCTTCTCCTTTGAAAAGTTTGTTTGTTTTGATAATCGGTCCAGAGTTAAATGAGCGTCAAGGAATAGTTTATCAGTATTCATTACTTGATAAATTCTATTTACTATTAATTTCAATTCATCATCAGTCATCAAGGGTGGAATCTCTTTTGATTGATCAATGAATTGGATATTTTCATCATTTGGAAAGAGTTTGTTGTTTATCAAGAACCATGTAAGAACGCCAACATTAACTACTATGATTGAAACGATTACCAATTGGGCATGGATATTTGAAAAATTATCGGAAAGATGATTAATGTAAATAATATTTATGAAGAAGAATATTGCAAGCCCAAGAATTGCCAAGATCTCTAATAATATAAGATTTCTTTCATTTAAGAACTGAGAATCCCTTTTTTTAGAGAAAATAACTATTGATGGATATATAAACATGGATAGCAAGGTTGTAATAAAATAGAAATGTCGGTACAAGGTTATATTTTCCTTAAATAAAAAATAAAACAGTATCGAAACGGCCAGAAATGGTAAGAAGTGAATAAGACCTGTTAAAGGAGATAATTTTTTATTTAATTGATTTAGAAAAGCGAAATAAAGTAGAGGTCCAAATATTAGTGATATAGGAAAATCATTTCCATAAAACATCATTAATATTTGAATTATTAAACAAATACAAAATATGGTTAATAAAACCTCAAATATGTTCTTTTTCATATTAAAACAGCAGAATTACCATAGTAAATTCGGCTAAGGAGAAAATTATTTTAGTAGACTATGGTACCTACTTCTTAGATTACACACGTTAATAATTGCAAAATAAAGCTTGAATAGACAGTCCAAAAAGTTATCTGCTTTATATTGTCCAAATATATTTAAATAATCACACAACCCTTAATTGGGTTATTTTCACGTTGTTTAAAGAAATAATTTAAAAAATACCTTAAAACTATAGTTAATGTCTTGGTTGAATAAATTTAAAAAAAATGCTTAATTAACAGAAATTATTTGGATTGAAATGAATAAAATTTTAGAATTTAGCAAATGAAAATATTGTGTAAAATTTCAAATATTTAACAAAAAATAGCATTTGCTTTCTAAAACAAAATGAATTTTCCTTTATATCTAATAATTAAATTAATCAATACCGTAAAGATTAAATTTATTTACCTATATCAAAGATAATCAATAGGATATTGAATATTCAATGGAAACCAAGGAAATGATTAATATCACTTTTTTAAATAATAATAAAAAAATTACAATTCACATTAATTGGTTGATTTTCAATGTTTAAACATATAAATAAAACAAATATAGGTTTAGATTGTATGTTAAATATATATGTTACAAAATCTAGACATACCAGAAACTGGTACTCTAATAATTTCAAATCGCCTACCGGTCAAAATTGAACGCAAGAAGTCAAAGCTCAAATTCACACCCAGTGAAGGAGGGTTGGCCACAGGACTAGGATCATTTTATAAGGAAAATGGATCTTGGTGGATTGGTTGGGCTGGAATTATTCCAAAAAACGAATCGGAAGAATTAATCATTCGAGAAGAACTAAAAAAACTAAATCTTATTCCTGTATTTCTGACAGAAAAAGAAATAAAGGGATATTATGAAGGTTTTTCAAATGCTATTTTATGGCCACTGTGTCATTATCGCCCAAGCTACGTTGAATTAAAACAGGAATATTGGTTGAGTTACGTTGAGGTAAATAAAAAATTTGCTGAGGCTTCATTGCCATTCATTCAAGAAAACACAAACGTATGGGTACATGATTATCAGCTAATGTTAGTTCCGAGTTATATCCGAAATGAAAATGAATCTTGTAGTATTGGATATTTTCATCACATCCCCTTTCCTCCTATTGAATTGTTTAAAATGTTGCCCTGGCGAGAAGAATTATTATTGGGATTATTAGGTTCCGATTTGATTGGTTTTCACACTTATGAGAATGTTGATAATTTTCTTGATTCTTGTTCTGGCATTTTGAATCTTCAAACAAACATCAATAATTTAAAATTAAGCGGCAGAAAGGTATCTGTAGATGTTTTCCCCATGGGAATAGACTATATAAAATATAGGGATCAATCACTAACAGCGGAAACTCGGGAATATGCCAGGCATCTAAAAGGATTATATAAGGATCAGAAAATAATTTTATCTGTAGATAGATTAGATTATAGTAAGGGTATCATTCAACGATTGACATCTTATGAGATTATGCTCAATGATCATCCAGAATTAGTAGGTAAAATAGTTTTATACATGCTGATTGTTCCCTCCAGAGATCAGGTTAATCAATATAAGAAATTGAGAAATGAAATAGATCGGAAAGTCGGAAACATTAATTCCGTTTATGGTAAACCAGGATGGCAACCCATAGCCTATTTTTATGACTCCTTGCCTTTTGATATTTTATCAGCTTTATATACAGCAGCAGATGTCTGTTGGGTGACCTCATTATATGATGGGATGAATTTAGTTTCAAAAGAATTTATAGCCAGTAAACAGGATTCTACAGGAGTTTTAGTAATAAGTGAGTTTGCGGGAGCATCTAAAGAACTATCTGATGCATTAATTATAAATCCGTATGCGGTACATAGGACAAGCAGAACCTTATATGATGCCATAACAATGTCGACAGAAGAACAGGATGAAAGGTTAAAAGCTAGTCAGGAAATTGTTTCAAAATTTACCGTACATCATTGGGTTAATTTATTTATGCAGCGATTATCTGAAACCAAAAATGATCAAAGGCACGAATTAGCAAGAAAAGTACGCGAAAAAGTTGAAAATGCAATTAAGGAAAAATATAATCAAAGCCAAAAAAGACTTATCCTTTTGGACTATGATGGAACTTTAGTTGGATTCAACAAGAATGCTGATAAAGCTACACCTACGTCAGAAGTTTACCGAGTATTGGATGAATTGAGTAGAGATTCAAAAAACAATATCTCTATTATTTCAGGCCGAAAATACATTAATCTTGAGAGTTGGTTTTCGGACAAGCCATATTATTTAATTGCGGAACATGGAATTTGGAGTAACTATCCTAATCATGAATGGAAGCTAGTTCCCGGTTTATCAAATTCATGGAAGACTGATGTTCATAAGATATTCCAAAGGTTTACTGATAGAACAGCTGGATCATCAATTGAGGAGAAGTCGCATTCACTAGCATGGCATTATAGAAAAGTTGAAAAAGCATTTGGTTTAAGACAGGCTCAGGAATTGCTTCAAGAATTAAAACATCTAAACCAGATTCATGAATTACAAATCATAAATGGAGATCGGGTAATTGAAATCAAAAATAAATTGGTGAATAAAGGTAAAGCGGCATTGGATCTGGCGGAGCAAATAAAGCCAGATTTCATTCTATGCATTGGAGATGATGCAACAGATGAGGATATGTTTATCGCATTAGCAGAATCCAGTATTACTATTAAGGTTGGAGACAAACAATCACATGCAAAGTATTATGTTGAAAATCATTTTGAAGTACTGCAATTACTAGATTCTTTAAGTAAATAAATACATTAATAAAGATTTATGGAAAAAAGACATATATATAATAGCGGGATAATAGGGAATTGTAATTTTATAGCGCATGTGCATAAAAGCACGAATATTAATTGGCTCTGCTGGCCAACCTTTGAAGATAGTTTCATCTTTGGCTGTTTATTGGATGTTGAGAAAGGCGGAGAATTTAATATTACTTTGAATGATAGCAAGATAAATTCCAATCAATATTATATGGAGAACACCAATATATTGGTGACAGAAGTTAAAGGAGAACATTCGGGATTTCGGGTTATAGATTTTGCGCCACGTTTTGTACAGTATGATCGATATTTTAAGCCATTAATGCTCATTCGAATTGTAGAACCCATGTATGGTAATCCATCAATTCGTGTAAAATGTAACCCGATGGCAAATTATGGGAAAGAAGCCTTCCATAGGTCAAGAGGAAGCAATCATATTCAATTTAATCATGCGAAAGAGAGTATGCGGTTGACAACCAACATTCCAATAAGTCATTTTTTTGATGAGAATCAAGGTAATTTTCTGCTTTCTGAAAAAAAATACATGATTTTATCCTATGGAAATTCCTTTGAAGCTTCCTTGCAACAGACAGCAGAAGAGTTTTTAATAAAAACCAAGATTTACTGGAGGCGATGGACTAAAAAGGCAAATATTCCAAACTTTTATCAGGATCATATCATTCGATCTGCTTTGGTATTAAAACTACATCAATATGAGGATACTGGGGCAATAATAGCATCAAGTACAACCAGTCTTCCGGAGTCACCCGGATCAGGAAGAAACTGGGATTACCGATATTGTTGGGTTCGAGATAGTTATTATGTTTTGACTGCATTAAGCCACATTGGAAAATTCGATGAACTTGAGGAATTTGCAAACTATATCACTTCTATTACCCAATCAGATTCTGGAAGATTACAGCCATTATATGGGATTTTAGGGAGAAAGGCATTAACAGAAATAACATTAGATTATTTAGAAGGATATCAAGGTAATAAACCCGTCAGGATTGGAAATCAAGCCTATGAACATATACAAAATGATGTTTACGGGCAAGCCATGATCGCTTTACTCCCACTCTATACGGATTATAGGTTTCCACAGGATGAGAGAAAAGATGCAAAGTCGTGGTTAAAGTATATTTTGGAAAAAATCCAAATGACAATTGACGAGAAAGATGCGGGAATTTGGGAATTCAGGAATCTTGCTAATCATCATGCTTATTCTAATTTATTTCAATGGGCAGGCGCATCAGCAGCTTTGAAAATTGCACAACAGAATAATTATAAAGACATTGAAGAACAAGCTAAAACTTTAATGGAGAAAGCTTCAGCCTACATTGAGAAATGTTATGACTCGGAAATGGAGGTATATAGAAATTCAGATGAAGGCTCAAATTTAGATGCAAGTACATTACAATTAATCCTGATGAATTACTTAGACCCCAGCTCGGACAGAGCAAAAAAGCATCTGGAAGCAGTTGAAAAAGAGTTAAAAGGAAAGAATGGGCTATTCTATCGTTACTTACATAAGGATGATTTTGGACGACCAAAAACAACATTTTTAGTATGTGCATTTTGGTATGTTGAGGCATTGGCATGTGTTGGAAGGTTAAAAGAGGCACAAGAAACCTTTGAACAACTCTTGTCCTATGGAAACAACCTTCAATTATTTTCAGAAGATGTCAATGAAGAAGACGGAAGTCAATGGGGTAATTTTCCGCAAGCCTATAGTCATGTTGGATTAATGAACGCAGCATATCGTATTGCTGTTAAGTTAGATAAACCTGTTTTCTTGACCTAATAGATTAACTCAGATTAAAAATCTATTCAAATTGGTATATAATTTGTCAGATAACTATCCAAATAACAAATGACACTTATGAAAGCATTACTTGGAGTATCTCTAGCTTTGGTAGCCTTAAGCTTGTCGAGTTGTAGCACAGACGACTCAAAGACCACAAATGGCACAACTCCTGTTACTGTTAAAATAACAGATGCGCCGGCATATTATGATGCAATATTCTTGGATATAGATCATATTGAAATTATAACGGAGGGAGGAAAAGAAGTTATTGATGTTGATCAAGAACCATTCGATATACTCTCCTATCGTGAAGGTGATTTTATTATACTTGCGGAACATGATGTTCCATCAGGAAGATTACAAGAAGTGAGATTAGTACTAGATGATGATAATACTATTGTGGTAGATGGAGTTACATATCCACTTACTACACCAAGTGGTCAATCTTCAGGAGTAAAAATCAAAGTACAAGAAGATTTAATTCCTCACATAGCCTACACTTTAGCATTAGATTTTGATGCTTCACAATCAATACATCAAACCGGGAATGGAAAATATATGTTGAAGCCAGTAATTCGTGCAATTCCAGTTGCTGAATCTGGAGCACTTACCGGAATAATTTCACCAATTGCTGCGATGCCTCATGTTTTTGCAATACAAGGCACAGACACTTTAGGCACATTAGTTGGTCCAACTGGAAAATTCTATTTCCCAGGGGTATCTCAAGGAACTTATAAAGTTATTATTGAGCCAACAGTGGAAACATTTCTAGCAGACACTATTGAAAATATAACAGTTACAACTGGAGAAATCAAAGATTTAGGAACAATCGAACTTGAGGAAAAATAATATTTGATTTCTATAAATTAAATAAAAGGGCATTTTTTAATGCCCTTTTATTTAAATACTATCAGCAATTGAATTCCAAAGTTCAATTCTATATTTTAATGCTTCTTTAGCAGTTTCCGCTATCTCTTTCCATTTTTTCTCATCATTATTTGCCAACTCAGAAATCATCTGCATCGCTAAGGGCCCATGTTCGTCAGCGTCTAGTTCAATATGTCTCTGAAAGTAATAAGTTAATTTACTCAAATCTGATTCAGGA
>Ga0233377_1000460_pt1 | contig 19104 bp, 22 predicted proteins | sample ElkDunMinimDraft_6_FD_191540 | JGI IMG/M metagenome (GOLD analysis project Ga0233377, IMG submission 191540) | Fecal eukaryotic communites from dung pellets of Tule Elk in California, USA - Elk Dung E36 | ecosystem: Host-associated > Mammals > Digestive system > Large intestine > Fecal | place...
GGCGCGGAAGACGGGGGACGGAGTCGCGACGTCGCGCAGCACCGTCAGCTTGTGCGTGATGAGCGGGTGGTCGGCCACGTGCAAGCGCATAGGGTCGATGCTATCGAGCCAGCCCCCACCTCCGACCAGGCCGCGATGCGCCTCGCCCTCGCGGAGGCCGAACTCGCCCTCGGCACGGGAGACGTGCCGGTCGGCGCGGTGGTGCTCGATGCCGACGGGACGGTGCTCGCGCACGGCCGCAACGAGCGCGAGAAGCACAACGATCCGACGGCCCACGCCGAGGTCGTCGCGATCCGCCGTGCCGCCGCCGCGCGCGCCGACTGGCACCTCACGCAGACGACCCTCGTCGTGACGCTCGAGCCGTGCGTGCTGTGCGCCGGCGCGATCCTCGCGGCCCGCATCCCGCGCGTCGTCTTCGGCGCGTGGGACGAAAAGGCGGGAGCCGCCGGAAGCGTGCATGATCTGCTACGCGACCGGCGGCTCAACCACCGCGTGGAGGTGGTACCCGAGGTACTCGCCGCGGAGAGCTCCGCGCTGTTGCGGGAGTTCTTCGGGAGAGCCCGGGCCACCGAACTCTGAGGGTTACTGCCAGAGCACCGCGACGAGCACGTTGACGACGGCGAGGCCACCGGCGGTGTGGAAGGCGGGCCTCACGTTGCCGCCGCGACGACGCTGCACGTGCGCGACGATCGCCGCGACGAGCACGATGACGGCGATGCCGAGCTTGACGGCGATCTTGATGTGGTTCACGCCGAGGTCACCCGCCTCACGCACGCCGACGAGCGCGATGCCCGTCACGACCTGGGTGATCGCTCCGGCAAGCACGACGCCCGTCGCGAAGTTGTCCTTCGCGCGCATCTGCACGAAGAACGTGCCGACGATCGCGGCGAGGCCGAGGACGTGCACGGCGAGCAGGACGAGCCTGACTGTCTCAAGGGGTTCCATGCCCCCGATCCTCCCAGACGACCGGCGTCAGTCGTGACCGGGGATGACGATCGCGTCGGTGGAGGTGTTCGAGGAGGCGACGTAGATGTCGGGCTCGATGTAGATGACCCGGGCGACGGGGACTGCCTCGCGCACGGCGAGTTCGATCTCGTTGATGGCTTTCGCGATCTCGGTCGCCTTGGTCGCCTTCGGCACGGCGACCTTGGCCGCGACCATCAATTCGTCGGGTCCGAGGTAGAGCGTCTTCATGTGGATGATCGCTTCGACGCTCTTGTGGTTCAGGAACGCCTCGCGGATGCGCGCGACATCGGCCCGGCTCGCGCCTTCGCCGACGAGGAGGCTCTTGGTCTCGATGCCGAGCACGACGGCCACGGCGACGAGCAGCACACCGATCGCGATGGTTCCGATCGCATCCCAGATCACGTCGCCCGTGAGCAACGAGAGCCCGACACCGGCGAACGCGAACACCAGACCCATGAGCGCCGCGATGTCTTCGAGCAGGATGACCGGCAGCTCGGGCTGCTTGGCATGCCGGATGAAGGAGATCATGCTCTGGTCGCCGCGGGCCTTGTTGGCCTCCAGGACGGCGGTGCGCAGCGAGAAGCTCTCGAGCACGATCGCGACGGCGAGCACGAGCAACGGGATCCACGGGAGGTTCAGCTCTTCGTGCGCCTCGAGCTTGTGGATGCCCTCGTAGAGCGAGAACATCCCGCCGACCGAGAACAGGATGATCGCGACGATGAACGCGAAGATGTAGCGCTCGCGGCCGTATCCGAACGGGTGGGCCTCGTCGGCGGCCTTCTTGGCGCGGCGCCCCCCGACGAGCAGCAGCACCTGGTTGCCCGCGTCGGCGACCGAGTGGACGGCCTCGGCGAGCATCGAGGCGGACCCCGAGATGCCCCACGCCGCGAACTTCGTGACCGCGATGCCGCTGTTGGCCAGCAACGCCGCCACGACCGCCTTGGTGCCGCCCTCGGTGCTCATGCGAACAAATCTACACTCGGGGTATGAGCCGGAATCTGCCCAGAATCGCCATCCTCGGAGCAGGGTCGATGGGGGGCGCGATCCTCGCCGGGCTCATCGAATCCGGCCTCGCGGTCGACGGGGTCGCGGTGACCAACCGCACCTCCGCGAAAGCGGATGCCATCGACCTGCCGGGTGTCGACTCGCTCTCGCTCGAGCGCCATCCCGAGGCCAATGCGACAGCACTCGAGGGCGCTCGCGTGGTGATCGTCGGCGTCAAGCCGGCGATGGTCCCCGCGCTGCTCGAGCAGGTCGCCGAGTTCCTCGAGGACGACGCGATCGTCGTCAGCGTCGCGGCGGGAGTGACGACCGCGACGATGGAGGAGCTCATCCCCCACGCCGTCGTGCGCACGATGCCGAACACGCCGTCGCTCGTGCGCCGCGGAGTGACCGGGCTCGCACCCGGGTCGCGCGTCACGCCCGAGCAGGTCGCGCTCGTGCGCGCGGTGTTCGAGACCGTCGGCGCGGTGATCGAGGTCGGTGAGGACCGCATCGACGCGTTGAGCACGATCTCGGGCTCGGGGCCCGCGTACGTGTTCTTCCTCATCGAGCAGCTCACCGGGACGGCGCTGCGCCTCGGCTTCGATGAGGCGCAGGCGCGGCTCATGGTCGAGCAGACCTTCCTCGGGGCGAGCGAGCTGCTCGCCGCCTCCGACGCGGGGCCCGCCGAGTTGCGCCGTCGCGTGACGAGCCCCAAGGGCACGACCGAGAGGGCGATCACCGTGATGGAGGAGGCCCGGCTCGACGCGATGTTCGACAGGGCGACCGCCGCGGCCCTCGCGCGCGCGAAGGAGTTGGCGGCCGGCGACTGATCCCGCTGGGCCTTCAGCTCTGCAGGGCGGAGAACTTGTCGAGGTCGTGGGTGTTGCCCGAGGCGATGATGAGGTCGTGGTTGGACACCACGGTGTCGGCCGTCGCGTAGGTGAAGTCCTTGCCGGGGCTCTTCACGCCCACGACGGTGATGCCATACTTCTGGCGCACGTGGGCTTCGGCGAGGGTGAGGCCGCGGATCGGCTTGGGCGGGTACATCTTCACGATCGCGAAGTCGTCGTCGAACTCGATGAAGTCGAGCATCCGGCCGGACACGAGGTGGGCGACGCGCTCTCCCGCTTCGGCTTCGGGGTAGATGACGTGGTTCGCGCCGATCCGGCTCAAGATCTTGCCGTGCGACTGACTGATCGCCTTCGCCCAGATCTGCGGCACCTTGAGGTCGACGAGGTTCGCGGTGATGAGCACCGAGGCCTCGATCGACGAGCCGACGGCGACGACGGCGATCGAGAAGTCCTCGGCGCCGATCTGCCGCAGCGCGTCGATCGAACGCGCATCGGCCTGCACGGCGTGCGTCACCCGCTCGGCCCACTTCTGCACGAGGCCCGCGTCCTCGTCGACGGCGAGCACGTCGCGGTCCAGACGCGCGAGCTGGCCCGCCGTCGCGGCACCGAACCGCCCCAGGCCGATGACGAGCACCGGGGCGTCGTGGGGGATCTTGTCAACCAACGATCGGCCTCTCCTCAGGTCGCCGGAACAACTGCCGGCGGGTACTCGCCGCGAGCGCCGCGGCGAGAGTCACGGTACCAATGCGACCCAGGAACATCGTGGCCGCGATGACGTACTGAGCGGCATCCGAGGTCTCGGCGGTGAAGCCCGTCGTGAGCCCGCACGTCGCGAAGGCGCTGATGACGTCGAAGAGGATGTAGTCGATCGGCACGTCGTCGGTGATCACGAGCAGCAGGATCGTCGCGACGGCGACCGTCGTCGCGCCCCACAGCACGACGCTCACCGCGAGCCGCAGCACGTCGGAGGGGATGCGCCGCTCGTACGCCTCCATGTCGTTCACGCCGCGCGCTTCCGCGATTGCGGCGAGGAACAGGATCGCGAGCGTCGTGACCTTGATGCCGCCGGCGGTGGATGCCGAACCGCCTCCGATGAACATGAGCATGTCGGTGACGAGGAGGCTCGACCCGTCGAGAGACCCGATGTCGATCGTCGAGAAGCCCCCCGATCTCGCCATCGAGGAGATGAACAGCGACTGCAGGATGCGTTGATCGAAGGACAAGCCCGCCATGGTCGCGGGGTTGTCCCACTCGAGCCCGAGGTAGGCGAGGGTTCCGCCGAGGGTCAGCAGGGCGAAGGTGACGAGGGTGAGCTTGACGTGCAACGACCAGCGCCGGGGGTGGCGCAGGTTCTTGATCACGACGTAGATGACGGGAAAGCCGATCGCACCGAAGACGACGCCGATGACGAGCGCGATCAGGAACCACCAGTCGCTCCCGTACGGCTCGAGCCCCGATGTCGTGGGCAGGAAGCCCGTGTTGGTGAACGCCATCGCCGCGATGTAGATCGACTGCCATGCGGCTTCGAGCGGCGGCACGCCCTGAAGGAGCATGCGGGGGAAGAGCAGGAGCGCGACGAACAACTCGATCACGAGCACGCTGATCGCGACGGTCGCGAGCAGGTTGCGGGTCTCGCCCAGGCGCACGGCCTGGCTCTCGGCGACAGGACCCTTGCGGATGCGCAGCGGGTTCGCGTCGCCCGCCGCGAGCAGCTTCTGCCGCAGGCCCAGTCTGCGGCTGATGATGAGGCCGAGGATCGACGCGACGGTGAGCACGCCGATGCCGCCGATCTCGACGCCGATGAACACGAACACGTGCCCGAGGGGTGACCAGAAGGTGGCCATGTCGACAGTCGACAGGCCGGTCACGCAGATGACCGAGACGGCGGTGAAGAGCGCGTCGACGAACGGCGCACGCTCGCCCGACGTCGTCGCGACGGGAAGCGAGAACAGCAGGGTGAAGATGGCGATGAGGCTCGCGAACACCAGCACCGCGAACCGCGCGGGACTCGAGGCCGCGAAATCGCGCACCCGGTCGCGCGCTCGCGCGCGGAGGGATTCCTGCTGCACGGGCCGCGCGCGCATCCGTCTCCCTCGTCTGGGCCCGGAGGGCACCGGGGACCAGCCTGAAATGCTACTCGCGCGTTCCCCGTACGGGGCTAACCTGAAGACGTGGCCGACATCTTCGATGTACTCGCCGACGCGACGCGGCGCGACATCCTGCGCCGGCTGCTCGAGGGCGAAGCGTCGGTGAGCGATCTCGTCGCGGCGCTCGGGCTCACCCAGCCGACGGTGTCCAAGCACCTCGCGCGGCTCCTCGAAGCGGGGCTCGTCACGGTGCGCGAGGACGGCCGCAACCGCATCTACGCCGTGAGGGTGGAGCCGCTGGATGCCGTGGGCGACTGGCTCGCACCCTTCCTGGCGACGCACCAGGCGCCTGTCTCGGGCGCCGACGACGACGCGGGCCGCACGATCTTCGCCGCATGGGCCGGGTCGGACGCCGGGGACCGGGTCGGGCGCGTCGCGGCGGAAGCCGCCCACAACGCGCGGGCGGCCCTCGAGGCGGCGCAAGAGAAACTCCAGGGCGCCCAGAAGCGCGTCGTCGAGAAGCTCCCGCACCGCAACCGCGACGACTGACTCCGGCTGGCACGGCGAGCGACCCGTAGACACCGTGAGCGCCCACGGCCTAGTCTGATCGGTCGAGTGCACTCCACTCACACCAGTCACATCTTCACCACGCATCGGCGGCATCGAGGGGGCGCGCATGGCAGGGGCGTTCTCCGATATGCGCTTTCTCACGGTCGCCGAGGTCGCCGGGATGATGCGCGTCTCGACGATGACGGTGTACCGGCTCGTGAAGTCGGGCGAGTTGCCTGCCGTGCGTTTCGGGCGCTCCTACCGCATCCCGGAGTCCGCCGTGGCGGCCGCCGTCGAATTGCCGGACGCGCGCGGCGACCGCGCAGGGTAGACTTCCCCCTTGTGATTTCCGCGGTTCGATGAGGGCCCCGGGTGGTCCGTCGAAACGAGGTCGATATGGGTTCCGTCATCAAGAAGCGCCGTAAGCGCATGGCGAAGAAGAAGCACCGCAAGCTTCTGCGTAAGACGCGTCACCAGCGTCGCAACAAGAAGTAGTCGAACGCCCGCGGCCGTGACGCTCACCTAGGTCACGGCTCGCACCGGTCACGGTGCGGCGGCGTCAGCCCGCGTGCTCCTCGCGCCGGGCTCCTCGGCGTACCCGGCGGGCTTCGCGGCGGACGCGGCGCCGCGCCTCGCGGATGCTGCGCGGGGTGAGGCGCAGCATCGGCCAGCCGTTGTGCTGAGCGTGGCGGGCGAGAACCGCATCCGGGTTGACGACGACGGGGTTGCCCACCATCTCCAGAAGCGGGATGTCGTTGCGGCTGTCGGAATAGGCCCAGCAGTCGCCGAGTTCGGCACCCGCTGTCGCGGCGAGTTCGCGCGCGGCGTTCGCTTTGCGTTCGGCGTGCAGCGTGTGCCCGACGAGTCGACCCGTGTAGACGCCGTCGACGGCTTCGACGACGGTGCCCAGTGCCCCCGTGAGGCCGAGGTGCTTGGCGATGACGGTGCCGATCTCGACGGGGGTCGCCGAGACGAGCCACACCTCGTGCCCCTTGGAGACGTGCTCCTGGGTGAGACCCACGGTGTCGGGGTAGAGGCGCGACTTGATGCGGTGTTCCCAGATGTGCTCGGCGAGCGAGTTGATGTCGGCGACCGTGTGACCTCCCACGAGACCGAGTGCGCGGTCGCGGGCGGTGTCGAGGTGATCCTGGTTCTCGCCCACGGAGATGAACCGCCGCTGGTGCCAGGCGAATCGCGCGATCTCGCCGAATCCGATGATCTTGCGTGCCCACGCCTCGCGGCCGAGATGGAACAGGCTCGTGCCCCGCATGAGCGTGTTGTCGACGTCGAAGAACGCGATGATCGGCCTGTCGCTCGGCACGGGGATCTCGTTGGCGCCGGTGGGAGTCTCCGGGCTCGGGGCAGGGGACGTCTCCTCGGGCATCCCCCCAGGGTAGCTGCCGCGTACGCTGGAGCGGTGCGGCTCGTCACCCTGCTCGGCAAGCCCGGCTGTCATCTGTGCGACGATGCTCGCGCGATCGTGACCGGGGTTCTCGCCGATTTCCCGGATGCCGGCTTCGAGGAGAAGTCGATCCTCGACGATCCGGATCTGCTCGACGCGTATGCCGAAGAGATCCCCGTCGTGCTCATCGACGGCCGCGTCCACACCATCTGGCGGGTCGATCCCGCTCGTCTCCGAAAGGCCCTCACGTGATCCGTCACCTCGTGCTCTGGAAGCTCGCCGCACAAGACCCGGAGGAGAAGGCGCGAGTGGTCGCCGAGATGGCCGAGCGGTTCGGGGCGCTCCTGCCGATCATCGACGGCACCGAGCGGCTCGACATCCGGGCGGACCTCGGCGACACCGACGGGAACTGGGACGTCGTGCTCGACTCCGACTACCGGGACGCCGCGGCGCTTGCGGCCTATCAGGTGCATCCGGCGCACGTCGAGGTCGCGGGTTTTGTGAAGTCGGTCGTCACGGCGCGCGTCTGCGTCGACTTCGAGGTCTGAGCACCCTAACCTGAGCGCAAGTCAGGGAAATCGGAAGGACACATCTCATGAAGTTTCAGATCGTCAAGGGCAACAGCGACTCCGAGCCCTTCTTCTGGCGGATCGTCGCAGCCAACGGCCAGACGCTCGCCGTGAGCGAGAACTACGCCGCGAAGGCGTCGGCCAAGAGCGCGATCGAGTCCGTCATCGAGAACGCGGGCGGCGCCAAGATCGAAGACCTCACCTGAGGCGCAAGCCCCCTTCCGCGACCCGGGGCCCGACCTAGGGTCGAGACATGATGCGGGCCCTGCGGCTCCTCGCCGTCGCCGTCGCCGTGATCGCGCTCACGATCGTCAGCGGGTGCTCGAGTGTTCCCGCCGACCCTCACGGCACGCTCGACCGCGTGCGCGGCGGCGTGCTGCGCGTCGGGGCGACCCATCATCCGCCCTGGGTCGAGGCCGCGGGGATCTCGCCCCCCGGCGGCGACGAGGTCGACATCGTCACCGCCTTCGCGAACGACAACGATGCCGATCTCGAGTGGGAGGTCGGGAGCGAGCAGTCGCTCGTCGAGGCTCTCGAGCGCGGCGATCTCGATCTCGTCATCGGCGGCTTCACCGACGCGACGCCGTGGACCGAGCGCGCCGCGACGACGGTGCCCTACACCGAGGCGACGGGGCCCGACGGGAGCGTCGAGAAGCACGTGATGCTCACGCGGATGGGCGAGAACCGCTTCCTCGTCGCTCTCGAGACCTTCCTCATGGATCGGGGCCGGGCGGGATGACGTCGATCAGTTTCGGCTCCGCGGAGCTGCCACCCGAGCAGCTCGAGGCGTTGCGGCGTGCGAAGCGCCTCGAGTGGGCGACGCTCGCGTTCCTCGCCGGCGCGATCACCGCGGTCTTCCTCGTGATGGGCAACTCGCAAGCGATGCGCACGGCCTGGGCCGAGGACCTGCTCTCCCTCGCGCCGCCGATCGCGTTCCTCGTGGCGGTGCGCCTCGTGCGCAAGCCGCCGAGCGAGAGGTACCCCTACGGTTTGCACCGCGCGGTGGGGGTGGGGCACCTGGTCGCGGCCCTCGCGCTGCTGTCGATGGGGGCGTTCCTGATCTTCGACGCCGGCTCGGGCCTCGTGCGCGCCGAGCACCCGCCGATCGGAACGATGACCCTCTTCGGCGTCACCTTCTGGGCCGGCTGGGCGATGATGCTCGTGATGGCGCTCACCATCCCGCTTCCGATCGTCTTCGGGCGCAAGAAGATGAGACTCGCCGAGCAGTTGCACGACAAGGTGCTCTACGCCGACGCCGACATGAACAAGGCCGACTGGATGACCGCTGCGGGCGCCGTCGTCGGAGTCGCGGGGATCGGCGTGGGGCTGTGGTGGGCGGATGCCGCGGCCGCGCTGTTCATCTCGGCCAGCATCCTGTGGGACGGCGTCAAGAACATGCGGGCCGCGATCACCGACCTCATGGACTCCCGCGCGACGACGTTCGACGACGCCCACCCGCATCCCGTCGTCGCGCGACTCGAGGCCCTGCTGCGGGGGATGTCGTGGGTCGACGACGCGGGAGCTCGCGTGCGCGACGAAGGCCACGTCTTCCATGCGGAAGCGTTCGTCGTGCCGCGACGGGGCCGCACGCCGTCGCTGCGGCGTCTCGTCGAGGCGCGGAAGGCGTGCGAAGCGCTCGACTGGAAACTGCACGACGTGACGATCGTGCTCGTCGACGAACTGCCCGCGGAGGTCGGCGGTCGCGCGGGCGAGCAGCAGTCGGAGGCTAGGGGGTGAGCCGGTTCGGACCGCGGAAGAGGTAGGTCACCTCGCGGATCGAGGGCTGGTGCAGCAGCAGCATGAGCACGCGCTGCAAGCCCATGCCGAAACCGCCGTGCGGCGGAACCCCGTAGCGGAAGAAGTCGAGGTAGAACCCGAGCTCCTCGGGGTCGAGGCCCTTCTCCCGGGCCTGCGCTTCGAGAACGTCGACGCGGTGCTCGCGCTGGGCGCCCGTCGAGATCTCGACGCCGTTGAAGATGAGGTCGTAGGAGTTCGTGAGGCTCGCGTCGCCGTCGTGGCGGCGGTGATAGAAGGGCCGGATGCTCGACGCGTAGTCGGTGAGGAACACGAACTCGTGGCCGTACTGCTCTTTCACGTAGGCCGCGATCTGCCGTTCGCCCTCGGGGTCCATGTCGGCGTCGGCGCGCGGCACGGTGTAGCCGCGCGAGGCGACGATCTCCTTGGCCTCCGCGAGCGGGATGCGGGGGAAGGGCGTCGAGGGAACCGTCACCTCGACGCCGAAGGCGGCCTCGATCTCGGCACCGTGCTTGTCCTTGACGGCGGTGAGCCCGGCGACGAGGAGCTCCTCGTGCATCCGCATGACGTCTTCGTGCGAGTCGACCCACGAGATCTCGGCGTCGATCGAGATGAACTCGGTCGCGTGGCGCGAGGTGAACGACGGGTCGGCGCGGAAGGCCGGCGCGACCTCGAAGACCTTGCCGAAACCGGCGGGCTGCGCCATCTGCTTGAAGAACTGCGGGCTCTGCGCGAGGTAGGCCTTCGTCTCGAAGTAGTCGACCTCGAACAGTTCCGCGCGGCTCTCCGACGCCGAGGCCATGAGCTTGGGGGTGTGGATCTCGATGAACCCGTTGTCGACCCACCAGGTGCGAAGCGCATGCAGGAACGTCGTCTGCACGCGGAAGACGAGGTTCTGCTCGGGGCGACGCAGGTCGAGGAAACGCCAGTCGAGGCGCTTGTCGATCGAGGAGTCTTCCGCGATCGGGGAGTCCAGAGCCGGCCCGACGACGTCGAGTGCGCCGATCTTGACCTCGAGTCCGCCGAGCTTCACGCGCTCGTCGTGCTTGAGCTCGCCTTCGACGCTGATGAAGGAGCCGGTCGAGAGGCCCGAGATCGCGTTCGTGATCGTCGGGTCGCCCTCGTCTGCGTCGCGCACGGCGGGGTTGACCAGCTGGGCGGCGCCGGTCTCGTCGCGCACGACGATGAACTGCACCTTCTTCTGGTCGCGCACCGTCTCGACCCAGCCGGCGACGCGGACGGGTCCCTCGGGAGCGGCGGCGAGGTCGGCGATGAGGGTGCGTGATGTCACGGGGACAGAGTCTAGTTCCGCGTCCTGCGCGGCAATCTCGCAGCGACGGGCCTCGTAAGCTCGCTAGGTGCCCGCCGAGAGAATCCACCTGGTGCGTCACGGCGAGGTCGAGAACCCCCGCGGCGTGCTCTACGGACGCATCGAGGGCTTCGGCTTGAGCGAGCGGGGCCATCGGATGGCGGAGCTCGCCGCCGCGTCGCTCGCCGGCCACGACATCCGCGCGATCGTCGCGAGCCCCCTGCAGCGCACGCAAGAGAGCGCTGCGCCGTGGGTCGCCCGGTTCGGAGTCGACCTCGAACTCGACGAGCGGCTCATCGAACCCGCCAATCGCTTCGAAGGTCTCAACATGCGCCGCGACCTCCCCCGCCGGCCCGACCTGTGGCGTCACCTCGCGAACCCGCGCGTGCCCTCGTGGGGCGAACCCTTCCTGTCCGTTCAGGCCCGGATGATGGCGGTCATCACCGAGCGCTGGCGCTCGGCACAGGGAGGCGACGTCGTGCTCGTGAGCCACCAGATGCCGATCGTCATGGTCGCGCGCACCGTCGCCGGCAAACCGCTCCCCCACAACCCGTCGAACCGGCGATGCGCGCTGTCGAGCATCACGACACTCGAACGTCGCGGCGACCGCTTCGTCGAGGTGTCGTACGCGGAACCCGCCGCCGAACTCCTGCACGATGCGATCGACAGGGGCGCGGTCTGATGCGCCGCGCGCTCACCGCGCTCGCCACCGTGCTGCTGCTCGCCGGCTGCACGACGCAAGACGGCATCTCGGGTCAGAACACCGGCGGCTACATCTCCGGCGACGGTACGGTGCGGCTCGTCGCGGACGACGCGAGGGCCGAGGTTCCCGCATGGGGCGGTGAGACGGTCGACGGCGACAGCGTCGACAGTGCCGACCTCGACGGTGTCGTCGTACTCAACTTCTGGTACGCGTCGTGCCCCCCGTGCCGGCTCGAGGCGACAGACCTCGAGGCGGTGTATCAGGAGTACGCCGACCGGGTGACCTTCCTCGGGGTCAACACGAAGGACTCCGCCGCGAACGCCCGTGCCTTCGAGGAGGAGTTCGGGGTGACCTACGACTCCATCCTCGACGTCTCGACGCGCGACGTGATGATCGCCTTCGCGGGCGACGTGCCCCCGTCGGCGGTGCCGACGACCCTCGTGCTCGACGCCGAAGGCCGTGTCGCGGCGCGCATCTCGGGGATGCTGCCCAGCCAGAAGACGCTCGCCGGCATCCTCGACGACGTGCTCGCCGAATCGCCATGACGAGCGCGCGCTGATGGGCGAGATCGTCGAAAGCGGCGGCCTCTGGCTCGCCGTGCCGATCGCGCTCGCCGCGGGGCTCATCTCCTTCCTCTCGCCGTGCGTGCTGCCGCTCGTGCCGGGCTACCTCGGGTACGTGAGCGGAGTCGCCGGCGGCGAGGAGAGGTCGCGGCGCAAGGTCGTCCTCGGCGCGCTGCTGTTCATCCTCGGCTTCACCGCGGTGTTCGTGACGTTCAACTTCCTCGGAGCCGCGACCGCCGTCTTCTACTACGAGTGGGTCGACGTGCTGCAGCGCATCGGCGGAGCCGTCATCATCCTTCTCGGGTTCGTCTTCATCGGGCAGGTGTCGTTCCTCCAGCGCACCGTGAAGCCCGCGTGGCGGCCGCGCACCGGACTCGTGGGCGCCCCCCTCCTGGGCATCGTGTTCGCCCTCGGCTGGACTCCGTGCCTCGGGCCCACGATGAGCGCCGTCTTCCTGCTGTCCTCCTTCGACCCCGCGCGCGCGGTGCTGCTCGCCGTCATGTTCTGCATCGGGCTCGCCGTGCCGTTCCTGCTCGTCGCCCTCGGCTTCGGATGGGTCGGCTCCTCGATCGGGTGGGTCAAGCGCCACATCCGCGTCATCAACATCATCGGCGGCGTTCTGCTGATCCTCATGGGCCTGCTGCTCGTCACGGGGATCTGGAACGCACTCATGAACGACTTCCAGGGGGTCATCGGTGGCTTCACGACGATCCTCTGAACCGCGGCGCGCCGACCCCGGCCGTCCCGACGATCACATCGACGCCGAACCCGTCGAGCGCGGCGATGCCGTGCTGCCCAAGCTCGGGCCCGCGGGGTTCGCGAGATTCGTGTGGCGGCAGCTCACGAGCATGCGCACGGCGCTCGTGCTGCTGCTCCTGCTCGCTCTCGCGTCGGTGCCCGGATCGCTCGTGCCGCAACGCAGCTCCGACCCCAACGGCGTTCTGCAGTTCCAGGCCCGCGACCCCGAGGGCTACGCGATCCTCGACGCGCTCGGCCTGTTCAGCACCTTCTCGTCGCCGTGGTTCTCGGCCATCTACCTGCTGTTGTTCGTCTCGCTCATCGGCTGCATCATCCCGCGCACGAAGCACCACCTCGACGCGTTGCGGGCCCGACCGCCGAAAACCCCCGCGCGGCTCTCGCGACTCGTCGGCTTCACGACCGCGCACACCGCGGCGGACCCCGAGACCGCCGTCGCCGCCGCCCGGCGGGTGCTCAAGAGCCAGGGCTACCGCGTCGAACGCTACGGCGACTCGATCTCGGCCGAACGCGGCTACCTGCGCGAGACCGGCAACCTCATCTTCCACACCGCGCTCGTCGGCGTGCTCGCCGCCGTCGGCATCGGCGGCGCGTTCGGCTTCACCGGGCAGCGGCTGCTCGTGGAAGGCGAGCCGTTCACCAACGTGAAGGCCGACTACGACTCGTTCACCGGGGGGCCTTGGGTCGACCCGACCGACCCGCAGCTTGATCCGTACTCGTTGCGACTGGACTCCTTCGACGACGAGTACGCGTTCGACCCGAACACCGGAGTGTGGCATCCGCTCGACTACGTCGCCCACATGAGCGTGCGCGAGCGCGGCGGGCAGTGGCAGGATGCCTCGATCCAGGTGAACTCGCCGCTCGAGATCGCCGGCACCCAGGTGTATCTGCTCGGCAACGGGTACGCGCCCATCCTCACGGTGCGCAACGCCGACGGCGACGAGGTCTTCCACCAAGCGGTGCCGTTCCTCGTTCTCGACGGCAACATGATGAGCGCGGGCGTCGTGAAGGTTCCCGACGGACTCGGAGCCCAAGTGGGCATGGACGGGCTCTTCTACCCCGATGCCTTCACGCGCGGCGACAGCGACCTCATCCAATCGTTCTCGCCGAGGGTCACCGACAACGCCCTGCTCACCCTCCGGGTGTACCGGGGCGATCTGGGGCTCACCGACGGAAGCGGCGGGAACGTCTACACGCTCGACACGACCGACATGGAGGAGCTCGCGGGCAACAACGACCCCGTCGTGCTCCGCCCGGGCGAGACGGTCGACCTGCCCGACGGCCTGGGCACCATCGAATTCGAGGGGATCGCGCGCTTCGTGGGCCTCGACATCCATCACGATCCCACCCAGGGCTGGGTGCTCGGCTTCGCGCTCGCGGCGGTGTTCGGGCTGCTCACGAGCCTCTTCATCCCGCGTCGCAGGATGTGGATCAAAGCCGTCGCCGACGACGGGACGACCCGGCTCGAATACGCGGGACTCGCGCGAGGCGAAGACCACGCGCTTCCGGATGCGGTCGCCGAGGTCGCCCGGGCGCACGCCGAGATGCTCCCCGAAACCGCGACGTAGGATCGAGCCGTGACAGCAACACTCGCCGCATGGTCCCTGGTCGGGGTGTACTCCGCGGCTGCGGTCTACCTGATCGCCTTCGTGATGTTCGCCGTCGACCTCGCCAAGCGCTCGGACGAGGCCCCCGTCGAGGTCGCCTCCGCTGCAGCGACCCGGCACGGCGGCTCGGTGCTCGTCGAAGCGCCGGCCGCCCCGCCCGCCGTCGAGAGCGGGAGCCGGAGCGCGCGGGTCGCGCTCGCCCTCACCGCCGTCGGGCTGGCCGTGCACACCGCCGCGATCGTGTTGCGCGGCGTCGCCGCCGAGCGCGTGCCGTGGGCGAACATGTTCGAGTTCGCACTCACCGGCACGGGCATCATCGTCGCCGTGTTCGTCTTCGCGAACCTCTGGAAGGACCTGCGCTTCCTCGGCGCCTATGTGACAGGTCTCGTCGTGCTGCTGCTCACCGCGGCGACCGTCAACTTCTACGTCGACGTCGTGCCCCTCCCGCCGCCGTTGCAGTCCGCGTGGCTCGTCATCCACGTGCTCGTCGCGATCATCGGCACGGGCTTCTTCGCCCTCGGCGCGGGCCTCTCGATCGTGCAGCTCATCCAGAGCCGCCGGGAGGCGGGGAAGATCACGCGTGCGGGCTTCCTCCGCACCGTGCCGTCGTCGACGGTGCTCGAACGTCTCGCCTACCGGGTCAACGTGATCGGCTTCGTGCTGTGGACCTTCACCCTCATCTGCGGGTCGATCTGGGCCGAGCGCGCGTGGGGCCGCTACTGGGGCTGGGACACGAAGGAGGTCTGGACCTTCGTGATCTGGGTCGTCTTCGCCGGATACATCCACGCCCGCGCGACCCGCGGGTGGCGCGGAAGCCGCTCCGCCATCCTCGCGATCATCGGCTTCGCCGCGGTGCTGTTCAACTTCACCATCGTCAACCTGTTCTTCAAGGGTCTGCACGCCTACTCGGGCCTCTGAGCCTCCGCCCACGCGTGTCGTGCCGCGCGTGCCCGGCGGCACGCGTGGCACTAATCCGTCGATCCCGGGGGCGGGATCCCGCTAGTCCGTCACACTTGTGGCGGATTAGCGTGCAACAGGGGTCCCGCGCGACGGATTAGCGGGCAACGGGGGCGACGTGACAGGGGTCAAGCGTCGAGACGGTCCCGGCAGCGGGAGAGGCGCGCGAGCCACCAGTCACGACGGTCGGCGGGCGCGGCCCAGCGTTCGAGCAGGTCGGTGTCGGCCGAGACCCTGTCGACGGGGATGCGGCCCTCGCGCGGGATGAGCGGGTGCGCGGCGACGTCGGCGGCGAGCAGGGCCGCGGTGCCGAGGCCGCAATCGAAGTCGAGGTCGGGCAGCGTCGCGGCGAGGCGCGCTCCCATCGCGAGGCCCACGGAGGTGTCGAGGGCGCTCGAGACGACGGCGGGCAGACCGGAGGCCGCGACGATTCTCAGGGCGGCCGGGATGCCCCCGAGGGGCGCTGCCTTGACGACGAGGAGGTCGGCGGCGCCGGCCTCGGCGACCGCGAGCGGGTCGGCGGCTTTGCGCACGCTCTCGTCGGCGGCGATCGGCAATTGCCAGTCGCGCAGCCGGTCCCGCAGCTCGGCGAGTTCGGGCACCGTCGCGCAAGGCTGTTCGAGGTACTCGAGGTCGAACGGGGCGAGGGCGTGCGCGGCATGCTCGGCCTCGTCGAGGTTCCATCCGCCGTTGGCATCCAGCCGGATGCGTCCGGCGGGGCCCAGCCGCTCCCGCACCGCCCGCACGCGCGCGATGTCGTCGGCGAGGGTCTGCCCGCGTTCGGCGACCTTGACTTTGACCGTGCGCGTCGCGCCGAACCTGTCGAGCACGGCGGCGATCTCGTCGGCGGCGACGGCGGGAAGCGTCGCGTTGACGGGGATGACGTCGCGCACGAGTTCGGGCTCGGGCCCCCAGCCGTAGTCGAGAGCGGCCGCGAGCCACGTCGAGGCCTCGTCGTCGTCGTATTCGGGGAAGGGCGCGAACTCGCTCCACCCGGACGGTCCGTGCAGGAGGAGAGCCTCGCGCACCTCGATGCCGCGGAAGCGGGTCGCGAGCGGCAGCGCGACGACGTGCGCGGCGTCGCGCAGGTCACGCTCGGAGGGCAGCTCTCCCATCGCCCCAGTCTGCCCCGATCGCACGATCCGCGGGCGCTCACCTAGGCTCGATGGCGTGACGATCGATGCGGATACCTCGCTCGCCGAGCCGCTCACGGCGAGCCCGCGTGGCCCCGTGCGCTGGCCGGGCCGCACCGCGCTCGGCTTCGGCATCCTGACCCCGTCGGCCGCAGCCGTCGGAGTCGGCGCCGCATCCGCCGACCTCTTCATGCTCGCGACGGTCGCCGCCTGGACGGCCCTCGGCGCGAGCGCCCTCGCCGTGCTCGCGGGCATCATCGCGACGATCGGCAACTGGGACCGCGGCGCCGGCGTCGCCGCTCTCGTTCTCGGGGTTCTCGGCAACCCTCTCGTGCTCCTCTACGGACTCGACGCCCTGGGCGGCATCTGATGGCCGCCGTCTCGGAGCTCTTCGACCCCTCCCGCTGGGATGCGGTCGACGGGTTCGCCGACCTCACCGACATCACCTACCACCACGACACGACCGGCCGCATCGCCCGCGTCGCCTTCAACCGGCCCGAGGTGCGCAACGCGTTCCGTCCCCACACGGTCGACGAACTGGCACGCGCGCTCGACGACGCCCGGATGAATCCGCGCATCGGCGTCGTGCTGCTCACCGGCAACGGGCCGAGTCCGAAGGACGGCGGCTGGGCGTTCTGCTCGGGCGGCGACCAGCGCATCCGGGGCAAGGGCGGCTACGAGTATCCCGACGGCACCCCCGGGCAGGGCAGGCTGCACATCCTCGAGGTGCAGCGGCTCATCAGGTTCATGCCCAAGGTCGTGATCGCCGTCGTACCCGGCTGGGCGGCGGGGGGCGGGCATTCGCTGCACGTCGTGTGCGACCTCACGATCGCGAGTCGCGAACACGGGAGGTTCAAGCAGACGGATGCCGACGTCGGCTCGTTCGACGGAGGCTACGGCAGCGCGTACTTCGCCAAGCAGGTGGGGCAGAAGCTCGCGCGAGAGGTGTTCTTCCTCGCCCAGGAGTACGACGCCGAGCGGGCGATGCAGATGGGGGCCGTGAACGCCGTCGTGCCGCACGCCGAACTCGAGTCGACAGCGCTGACGTGGGCCGAGACGATCCTCGGCAAGAGTCCGACGGCGATCCGCATGCTCAAGTTCGCGATGAACTCCGCCGACGACGGGATGGTGGGGCTGCAGGTCTTCGCGGGGGAGGCCACTCGGCTCGCCTACGGCACCGACGAGGCCGCCGAGGGTCGCGACGCGTTCCTGCAGAAGCGCGACCCCGACTGGTCGCCCTACTCCTGGCCGTTCTGAGTCATGCGCGCACTTCGCGTCGTCCCGGCTGGGCCCGGCGTGCTGCCCGCGCTGCGGGCGGCGCTCGCGGGCGGCGAGGCGGTGCTCGTCGGCGAGACGGGTGAGGGGGTGCCCGAGACGGTCGACCAGCGGGTCGCACTCGTGGTGGAGACGAGCGGCTCGACCGGCCGGCCCAAGCGGGTCGCGCTGTCGGCCGACGCGGTGCTCGCCAACGCGGGTGCGAGCGAGTCAGCTCTCGGCGGGCCCGGTCAGTGGGTGCTCGCCCTCCCGACGCGATACATCGCGGGGCTCAACGTGCTCACCCGCTCGCTCGCGGCGGGCGTCGACCCGGTCGTCGTCGAGGGTGGGCGGTTCACGGCAGAGGGCTTCGTCGCGGCCGTGGGGAGGATGACGCATCCCGACAGGTACACCTCCCTCGTGCCCGCCCAGCTCGCGACGCTTCTCGAGGACGACGCGGCGACGGCCGCGCTCGCGGGGTTCCGGCGCGTGCTCGTCGGCGGGCAGGCGACACCTCCCGCCCTGCTCGCGCGCGCGAGAGCCGCGGGGGTGCGCGTCGTGCGCAGCTACGGGGCGAGCGAGACGAGCGGCGGATGCGTCTACGACGGGGTGCCGATCGGCACGACGACGGTGCGCGTCGTCGATGGTGAGGTGCAGCTCGGCGGGCCCTCGGTCGCCGAAGGCTACCTCGGCGATCCCGGGGCGACGGCGACCCGGTTCGCCCAGGAGCCGGGGATGCGGTGGTTCCGCACCGCGGACGCGGGCATCTGGTCGGAGGGCCGGCTCTCGATCACGGGGCGGCTCGACGACGTCGTCATCTCGGGCGGGGTGAAGGTCTCGCTCGCCGCCGTCGAGAGGCTCCTGCACGAGCACGGGTTCGGGGATGCCGTCGTCGTTGCGAGAGCCGACGACCGATGGGGCGAGGTGCCCGTCGCCTTCACGGCTTCCTCGGCCGATCCCGGGGTCGCCGTCGCGGCGATCGAAGCGGCCCTCGGGCCCGCCGCACGTCCGCACGTGCGCGGCGGGAGCGCCATCCCGATGCTGCCCGGCGGCAAGCCCGACCGGGTGAGGCTGCGCACCGTCGCGAACGAATAGAGTCTCACCGTGGCAGCGAAGCAGCAGCGTCCGATCCCTCGCGCGAAGATGACCTCCGATCGCCCGGTCCCGCCGAAGGCGAAGGTGCGCGGGGCGAAACTCGCGCCGCCGAAGCCCGCGACGCTCGGCACGTGGATCGCGGGCGCCCGCCCGGCGACTCTCGCGCTCGCGATCGCGCCCGTCGCGCTCGGCACGGCAGCGGCCGCCCAGGTGATGGACCACTGGTACGACCACTGGGTGCGCGCGGTGCTGTGCCTCGCGGTCGCGGTCTTCCTGCAGATCGGGGTCAACTACGCCAACGACTACTCGGACGGCGTGCGCGGTGTCGACGCCGACCGGGTGGGACCCGCGCGCCTCGTCGGCTCGGGCCGCGCGAAGGCCCGCACGGTGCTCGCCGTCGCCCTGGTCTTCTTCGCCGCCGCCGCCGTCGCGGGGCTCGCTCTCGTGTGGCTCACCGAGCAGTGGTGGCTGCTCGCGGTCGGCGCCCTGTGCCTTCTCGCGGGGTGGTTCTACACGGGCGGCAGACGCCCCTACGGCTACCTCGGCCTCGGCGAGGTCGCGGTG
>Ga0233377_1000461_pt1 | contig 19083 bp, 17 predicted proteins | sample ElkDunMinimDraft_6_FD_191540 | JGI IMG/M metagenome (GOLD analysis project Ga0233377, IMG submission 191540) | Fecal eukaryotic communites from dung pellets of Tule Elk in California, USA - Elk Dung E36 | ecosystem: Host-associated > Mammals > Digestive system > Large intestine > Fecal | place...
TTGAAATTATTCAATTTTGTTAAATCTTCATTCCATCCCTTGATTTCCTCATAAACAGGAGTAACTTCTACATCGTTGATATCGAATGGGAAATAATCTACTTTCTCTCCATTGATGATGTAATGTGTACACGCTTGAATCGTTTCAAATTTATCCAAAACATCTGCTTTCATCATCGATAATTCTGTAACACCATTTACCATGATCGCATATTTCAATGCTGGTAAATCGATCCATCCAGTTCTACGTGGACGACCAGTTGTTGCTCCAAATTCGTGACCTTCTTTACGGATGAATTCACCAACTTCACAATCCAATTCAGTTGGGAATGGTCCCGAACCAACACGTGTACAGTAAGCTTTAAAAATACCGATTACGTTTCCGATTTTTGTCGGTGCAACACCTAAACCAGTACATGTTCCAGCTGTAACAGTGTTAGAAGATGTAACAAAAGGATACGTTCCAAAGTCAACGTCCAACATTGTTCCTTGTGCTCCTTCAGCTAAAATTTTCTTTCCAGCTTTCAAGGCATCATTCATATATTGTTCACTGTCGATTGCAGTCAACGTTTTTAATACTTCAATTCCTTCAAACCAAGGTCCTTCCAATTCCTTTAAAGAATATTCAAAACCTTCAAAATGCTTTAACATTCCGATGTGTTTTTCAACCAAAGCATCGTATTTTTCTTTGAAATTTGGAGAGAAAACATCACCTACACGCAAACCATTTCTACCTGTTTTGTCCATGTAAGTTGGTCCGATTCCTTTCAAAGTAGAACCAATTTTGTTTTTTCCTTTCGCAAATTCTGATGCAGCATCCAATAATTTGTGTGAAGGCAAAATCAAGTGAGCTTTTTTAGAGATCAACAACGTTTTCGTGTACTCAATATTGAATGGAGCAAGTTTTTCCAACTCTTTTTGAAATACAACTGGGTCAATTACAACACCATTTCCAATGATATTCATTACGTTGGAACGGAAAATTCCAGATGGAATCGTGTGCAAGACGTGTTTAATGCCTTCAAATTCTAAAGTGTGCCCAGCGTTTGGTCCACCTTGAAAACGCGCAATAATGTCGTATTCTGGAGTTAGTACGTCAACGATTTTTCCTTTTCCTTCGTCGCCCCATTGCAATCCTAAAAGTACATCTACTTTCATTTTGTTGTTTTATGTATTGTTAATGCTTCTTCTAATTTATCAGTCATTGTAAAAACTTCATTCATTTTAGAAATTTGAACAATAGTAAGTACGCTTCCTTGTGCTCCGCTAAGAATCATATCTCCGTTGTGAACACGTGCCTTCGTTAATGTTTTGATAAAGAAATTAATTCCAGTCGAATTTATATAATCCAGTTTTTCGATGTCGATGATTAATTTTCCTTTCGCTTGCGATAATTTGGATTCAATATCTTTTAAAAGCGGCTTCAGAATAGAGTCCTCCAACACTTTTCCTTCTAAAGAAAGAATAAGAACAGTATCAATAAACGATAATTCTGCTTTTAAACTCATGGATAGAATTGTTAGTTATCTTGTTTTTTTGTCGCGTAGAAGTAAAGTGAATGGTGTTGAATATCTACTCCAAAAACTTCTTCGATTGTTGCTTTAATTGTTTGGATTCGAGGATCGCAGAACTCAATAACTTCACCAGTATCCGTTAATACAACGTGATCGTGCTGTTTGTTACCATGCGACTTCTCAAATTGCGCAATGTTTTTACCAAATTGATGTTTACGAACCAAGCTACAAGCCAATAATAACTCAATTGTATTGTACAATGTCGCTCTAGAAACACGGTAATTTTGATTTTTCATCTTGATGTACAATGTTTCTACATCAAAGTGTCCAGGATAGCTATAGATTTCAGCTAAGATGGCAAATCTCTCTGGGGTTTTTCTATGCCCATTTTGCTCTAAATATGCTGAGAAAATATTTTTAACTACTTCTTGAATGTCTTGCGTGCTCATAGCATTTTGTAAAGCGCAAAGTTAGTGATTATTCTTTGTTTTAGTGTAATTATCAAACAAGTTTTCCACTTCTTGTCCACAATTTTTTCTTTTACTAAACCGAATTATTAAAATTGACTACTTTTTAGATTCTTGTAAACAACGAACGGCAATTTTTGCTGAATTTAATGCCAATGGAATTCCACCTCCGGGATGAACGGTTACTCCAACGAAGTACAATCCTTTGATTTTTTTAGAGAAATTTGCGTGACGGTAAAATGCCGCGAATTTGCTGTTGGAAGAATTTCCATAAATGGAACCTTGCATGCCGCTGTACCATTTTTCAATCAAAACGGGATTCATCACTTCTTCAACTTCGATGTATTGATTGACATCTTCACCTAAAACAGCGCTTACTTTTTCAACCATCAATTTACGTAGAGTTTTTGTGTAAGCATCCCAATCTTGACCAACATTTATCGGTGCGTTGATCATCAAGAACCAATTTTCTCCATCTTCTGGAGCATCCGATTTTATTTCTTTGGAAGTAATATTTAGATAAATCGTCGGATCCTGGTAAATTTCCTTCTTATTGAATATGTGATTGTATTCCTCTTTGTAGTCTTCAGCGAAGAAGATGTTGTGTACGCCTAATTGCGGAAATTGTTTTTTAACTCCCAAATAAAATACAACTGCCGAACTAGATTTCTCTTGTTGCAGTATTTTTTTAGGTTGATATTGATTTGGAAGCAATTTAGAATAGGTAAATGCCACGTCCATATTGGAGAAAACGACATCTGAATAAAAAACTTCTTGTCCAATTCTTACACCACTTGCTTTTTTGTTTTCAACGATAATTTCGTCAACTTTTGAGTTGAAGATAAATTTTACGCCACATGCCACTGCCAATTCATGAACTTTGTTGGCAATATCGACCATTCCACCTTCAGGAAGATAAGCGCCTTCGTTCAATTCCAAATGCGAAATCATGTTAAGCATTGCTGGAGTTTCAAAAGGACTACTTCCATTGTAAGACGCAAATCGATTCATTAATTGAACCGTCTTTTTGTTTTTGAATGCAGCTCCGTTTTCATTGTCCATTGTGGAATTCAACTTATAAGAAGGTAAATTTACAAGTGCTTTCACAAGGTTTTTATTCAGCAGATGACTCCACTTGTGCAAGGATGATTCAATAAAAAGCGGTGCAATTAACTGGTAATTTTTTTTGGCTTTTTTCAAATAGGATTCTACGACTTTTTTGTCTTCACCTAATTCTGCTGATATAGTTTCAATTACATCCTCAGTTGTAGATTTTAACGTGAATTGGTGACCGTCCGAAAAGAAGTAACGAAAGGTCTCGTGCAGCTTTTTGTATTTGAATGTGCTAAAATCCTTTCCACATAAATCGTAAAGTTCCTTCACGTAGTTGGGACCTGTAAAAACAGAAGGACCCATATCAAATCGATACGGGCCCAATTGTTTTGAATTTATTTTTCCACCAACAAAATTATTGGCTTCAAAAACGGTAACATCATATCCTGCTTTTGCTAATCTCACTGCGGCTCCAAGTCCGCCAATTCCAGCTCCGATTACAATTGCAGTTTTCATGATGTAGTTTTTTATTTTTTGTAGAATGGTGTTTTAACAACTTGCGCTTTCAATTCTTTGTCGCGCACTTTGATAAAGATTTCACTGTTTTCAGCAGCAAATTCAGTAGGAACGTATCCTAAACCAATTCCTGATTTTAATGTTGGTGACATTGTTCCAGAAGTTACAATCCCGATAACATTTCCTTTTCCATCCGTAATTTCATAATCGTGACGTGGAATTCCTCTGTCAATCAATTCGAAACCTACTAATTTTTTAGAAACACCTTCTTCTTTTTGTTTTTGAAGATTTGCAGAATTAACGAAATCCTTTGTGAATTTTGTAACCCAACCCAATCCAGCTTCAAAAGGAGAAGTTGTATCATTGATATCGTTTCCGTACAAGCAGAATCCCATTTCCAAACGCAAAGTATCGCGCGCAGCTAAACCTATTGGCTTAATTCCTGCTGATGCACCAGCTTCAAAAACTTTGTCCCAAACTTGTGCGATTTCATCGTTTTTGCAGTAAATCTCAAATCCTCCAGAACCAGTGTAACCAGTTGCTGAGATGATAACGTTAGGAATTCCCGCGAAATCAGCTACAACAAATGAGTAGTAAGGAATTTCACTTAAGTTAACGCTTGTGATTGCTTGCATTGCCTCAATTGCTTTCGGTCCTTGAATCGCTAACAAAGAGTAATCATCAGAAAGGTTTCTCATTTCAGCTCCGATTGAAGCATTGTAATTAGAGATCCAAGCCCAATCTTTATCGATGTTAGAAGCGTTTACTACTAATAAATATTTTTCTTCTGTAAAACGGTAAATGATCAAATCATCTACGATTCCACCTGTTTCGTTTGGCAAGTAAGCGTATTGTGCTTTTCCATCAACCAATTTCGAAATGTCGTTAGAAACTACTTTTTGAATTAATTCCGTTGCTTTTGGTCCTGAAATTAAAAATTCTCCCATGTGAGAAACGTCAAACACTCCAACTCCAGTACGAACCGTTTCGTGTTCAATGTTGACACCTTCATACTGTACAGGCATATTGTAACCTGCAAATGGAACCATTTTAGCTCCTAATTCAACGTGTTTGTCGTTTAGAGTGATGTATTTCATGTTCTTGATTTTTTAGGGCGAATATAGTAAAAGTATCGTAAGCGTAGAGAAGAAAGCGATGGATTTCAATTTTATTCTTTATTTTGCATCTACTTAAACAAATTCTATGTTAATCGATAAAGATTCTATTTGCACGTATATTCCACAACGCTTTCCATTTGTGATGATTGATGAATTGATGACTGCTTCAGAAACTGGATTTGAATCTCAATTTGAAATCGTTGACAGCAATATTTTCTTGAAAGACGGTATTTTGTCGGAGTCGGCTTTGATCGAGAACATTGCGCAAACATGTGCCGCTGGTTTTGGATACCTTGGCGCGCAAAATGGGGAAGAGGCTGGGAAGTTAGGATTTATCGGCGCAGTTAGTAAGTTGGAGGTTACTGGTAAAGCGAACCTAGGAGATGTTGTTGAAACGAAAATCAACGTGTTGAGCACTTTTGATACCATTCATTTAATTGAAGGAACAGCATTTTTTAAGGGAAATCCGTTGGTGACTTGCCAAATGAAGATCGTAGTTGGATAGTTTTATCTACTTCTATTTATCTTAATTCAGAAAGAATCGTTTGGAAATATGCGGGTGCGTTGAGCATTCTCGATCCATACCAACTAAAATATTCTCCGTCAACAAGTAAGATTTTTGAAGTTGGATATTTCTCTTGAAAAAATGCAATGTGTTCTTCTTTGAAGGGATAAGGTTCTGAACTCAAAAACACAACATCAGGATGAATGTTAGATGAAAAATCCCATTCTGGATAACGTTCAATTTCTTGTAAATTAATTCCACCAATTTGCTCAATCATTTCGTGGATGAATGTTTTTGGTCCAACGGTGAAATAAGGATCTTTCCACATGAAATAAAGGCAAGTGAACGGTTTTTTGTTTGCTGAAAGTGAATCGAAATTGGTTTTAATTGCTTGAACAAAATCTTTAGCTTTCTCTGATTTTCCGACACAAATTCCAATTTGCTGAATCATTTCTAGCGCTTGTTCGAGTGTTTCGATATCGCTCATATAAACCGGTGCGATTTGCATTAACGCTTCGATATCGGCTTGCGTATTTTCTTCCTTGTTACCGATAATAAAATCTGGATTTAAAGCACGGACTTTCTCGATGTCGACATTTTTTGTTCCACCAATTCTAGTTTTAGTTTGAAACCATTCACTTGGGTGAATGCAAAATTTAGTGATTCCAACAACTTCATTCTCCAAACCTAAATCATGGAGTAATTCCGTTTGGGATGGTACCAAAGAAACAATCCGACTTGGAATATTCGCAAGTCGGACCGTTTGATTCATTTGATCTATAAGTTCAATCATTGATTAGCTCAACGCTGAAATGATATCGAATTTTGTAATAATGTGGAATTTTCCGTCGTTTTTCTCAACCAAAACCGCGCTTGTGTCTTTGTTGATTAATCGAGAAACTTCTTCCAACGATGCTGATTCTTTCACAACTGGGAAAGGTGCGTTCATCACTGTTGAAATTGCTGCGTTGCGTAATTCTGGATTATCAACCAACAAAGAGAACAATTTGCTTTCGTCGATTGAACCAACAAATCCATCAATGTTTTTCACTGGGATTTGCGAAATTCCAAATTTACGGATGCTTGCGATTGCGTGAGAAACCAATTCTTCAGCGTACAAAGTCACCAATGGTTGATCTTCATGTTTTGCAATTAACTCACCAGCAGTTTTGATTTCTTCTTCCAAGAATCCTCTTTCACGCATCCAATCATCGTTAAAGATTTTTCCAACGTAACGTGAACCGTGATCGTGAAATAATACAACAACAACATCGTCTTCTGTCAATTGATCTTGCAATTGCAATAATCCTTTGATTGCAGAACCAGCAGAGTTTCCAACGAAGATTCCCTCTTCACGCGCCAAGCGACGTGTGTAAACAGCTGCATCTTTATCCGTAACTTTCTCAAAAAGATCGATTACATCAAAATCAACGTTAGCTGGTAAAATATCTTCACCAATTCCCTCTGTGATATAAGGATAAATTTCGTTTTCATCAAAGATTCCAGTTTCCTTGTATTTTTTGAAAACCGAACCGTATGTATCGATTCCCCAAATTTTAATGTTAGGATTTTTTTCCTTCAAGTATTTTCCAACTCCAGAAATTGTTCCACCTGTACCAACACCAACTACGAAGTGCGTTACTTTTCCTTCAGTTTGTTCCCAAATTTCTGGTCCAGTAGATTCGTAATGCGCAGTGCGGTTTGATAAGTTGTCATATTGATTTACGTACCAAGAGTTTGGAATTTCAGTAGCCAAGCGACGAGAAACTGAATAGTAAGAACGTGGATCTGATGGTTCAACAGCCGTTGGACAAACAACAACTTCAGCACCAACAGCACGTAAAATGTCCATTTTTTCTTTTGATTGTTTGTCGTTCAACACACAAATCAATTTATATCCTTTGATGATTGCAGCAAGTGCCAATCCCATTCCTGTATTTCCAGAAGTTCCTTCGATGATTGTTCCACCTGGCTTGATTAAACCTGCTTTTTCGGCGTCTTCAATCATTTTTACCGCCATACGGTCTTTTACAGAGTTACCAGGATTTGTCGTTTCAACCTTCGCTAAAACCGTAGCCTTAACTCCTTTTGTCAATTTATTTATGCGAACAAGTGGCGTATTTCCAATTGTTTCAAGAATATTATTGTAAACTTTCATTACGTGATTTTAATTTGCGAGCAAAGGTAACTATTTGGGAATTGATAATTGGAAAATTGAAGATTAAAAATTGAAAATTGCTTTGCGATTGGATGATTTTTGACGTTAGGACGATTGACTCGTTAATATTATAAAACCTTGTTTTCTCAACGATGAAATCATTCTTCCCCCTTTGGAGGGGGATCGAGGGGGAGGAGGGTAACATCTCTGTTAATCTTGAATACCTTTCTACCAAAGACATTTCTGTGAGCGATTCTGTTAATGCTTGGTTTGTGAAAAATTAATTCAAAAATGAAACAATTGCTGTGGCTTAGGAGTATTCCCTCATTCATATCCATCTACATCCCAAATAGGAATTGGTAAATTATAAAACTGTCCAGGATTAACAAAACCATCAATTTCATTGCTGTAAACTATTACGGTTTCCTTTTTACTCTCATCATAAATATTCAGTGCTGCTCTAATTTTTGTCTTAACCCCTCCTTCGTAAGCTGAAATGGATAAAGAATACATTTCTTTTGGTGGTAATTCAGATAGTCGGTAACTATTCCCACAACTAGAGGGATAAGGTACTTCAATACTCGACCAATTTCCATATGGATCAATTGCCTCTATACTCATATTAAGATAGCCATCAATTTTTGATAGTAGGATTGCTTTGTTAGTCACATTGATAATCAATAAAGGATGATAAACATTTTTATATCGATTAGGTAAAATTGTTGTGGTGTCAATAAACAAATAGATTGTATTAGGAACATTAATTATTGTTGTGTCAATAGGATGGGAAACGTTATAAAATGAGTATTTGGATTCTCTTGTTTTTTTATCCATTTCGTTAAAATGATTGCTACCAATAACATATGTAGTATTGTATTGTTTACGAATGTAATTATTGGACTTTTTTATTCTTGTGGAATACCTAAAAATTTCATTGTGGTCATGATTCAAAAGTAAAATAGAATCAATAGAATACAATTTTAACAGTCCTAATTCTGACTCTTCAATCTGTGTATAAGTGAATTTATTCGGTAGAAATTTCAACTTCTTAAAACTAAAAAATTGAAAGCTTGTTGTAGATTCTACTTGTGCAAAGAACCCTTGATAATTTAATGATGCAATTTTTTCTTGATGCAGGAATGGTGGTAGAGATTCAATTGATCCGTTTGCAAATAAATAGTGCCATTTTCCTTCAACACGAATGATTCCATAAAGTTGCTCATTCTTTGTTCTTAAAAATGTAAAATCATATGGGATAAATTCTGAAATTTCTTGTTTAATCATTGATTTTCCCAAAGTATCAAGTAAGATGTAAGAGGAATCCATTTTTTGTCCCAACAGCAAATTATCACCTAGAAATTTGAGGTCAAGTAAAGTATAATTTTTAAATAGAATTTCGTTTTTACGATTCAAAACTCCAAACCAAACTTTATCATCGTGCATGGAGTAAGGACTTCTAATTATACACTTCAACTTTCTATTATCCAAGCTCATTTGATATTCAGTAGGTTTGCCGACATGTTTTCCTATAGGTCTACCACTGTAATCGAAGAAATAATTTATCGAATCAGTATATAACGACTTTCTAGCGGTATAAATTCTATCATTTTCATTGTAACTGATATATTCAAAATCTTCAAGTTCTCCAATCGTTTGACCTTTATAGTTTACAATTTTATAGAAACTTTCAGATTCTGGATTTAATGTGTTTTTTATAATTTCTAAACGATTTTCGAGTAAATAGTCTATCCATGATCCAATGGTATCAACAACAAACTCGCTCTTGAGATTGATTACTCCATAGTTGTATGATTGAGTGCTGACAATAAATAAATTTTCGTTCGTAATCTTTCTAATTGATTTAAAATTGAACTTTTCAAACGAGACATTTCCTTTCGAATCAATCAAATATTTTTTTCCGAGCTTTTGCACACTTGAGTAACCTTCATAAAATTCTGCTTCACTGTCAAATTGATATGGAATGGTAACTTCACCTTTCTTATTGATAAAACCAAATGTTCCGTGTTTACGCACACAAGCTAAGCCTGAATGAAATTCACCCGCAGAAAGAAATTGCGGTTCAATAACTATTTCACCTTTCAAATTGATGTAACCATATTTGCCATCAACAGAAACTGGAATCAGATTCTCAGAAACTTGTGAAAATACCGTTACAGATAACGTTAAAATTATAAATGTGAGAAATTTTTTCAAAGCCGTTCTTTTAGCAATAAAATGTGGAAAAGGCTTAAAGTAACAGTTTTATATTGAAGCTTTGCTGATTTTTATTTAATCTATGAAAAATGGTAGCTATAAAATGTAAAACTACCTTCCAATATGCTAGGTATTATAATTGCGTTCCATTTATACTTATGCGCCAAGAAGTTAATTCAATTTAGCAATTTGCAACTTGCAACTTGATACTTCATACTTCAATATTAAGTATTCTCCATTCTAAATTCTCTACTCCTTCTCAAGTCCCAACTCTTTCCCCAACTTCAACATTAATTCAAATGCTGGTTCGTATTCATTCGGGATTTCGCCTTCCAAAATAGCGTCCTTGATTTTTGTTTTAATATCGCCAATTGCTTGACATGGTTGAAGATTGAATGTCTTGATGATAATCTCACCACTAATTGGTGGTTGGAAATTACGAACGCGATCTTTCTCTTCAACAGCTTTCAGTTTTTCTTTTACTAAGTCAAAATTTTGACGGTATTTTTTAACCTTAAATTCGTTCTTTGATGTAATATCTGCGTTACACAAGGTCATTAAATCGTCGATGTCATCACCAGCTTCAAAAAGAAGTCTACGAACAGCTGAATCGGTTACATTTCCTTTTACCAATGCAATCGGACGTAAATGCAAACGCACTAATTTCTGTACGTATTTCATTTTAGCGTCTAAGGGCAATTTCAACCGTGTGAAAATCTTTGGTGTCCATTTCGCACCCAAATCTTCGTGACCATGAAACGTCCACCCAATTTGATTGTCGAAGCGTTTTGTTGGTGGTTTTGCAATGTCATGCATAATCGCAGCCCAGCGTAACCAAAGGTCATCACTGTTTTCAGAAACATTGTCAAGTACTTCCAAGGTATGGTAAAAGTTGTCTTTATGTGATTTTCCGTTTTTCGTTTCAACGCCATGCAAGGCAATCATTTCAGGAAAAAACTGATGCAATAGTTTTGTTGAAAATAACAATTTGAATCCGCGAGAAGGTGTATCAGATAGAATGATTTTATTCAATTCATCCATGATTCGTTCCTTCGAAATAATCGATAAACGTTCGGAGTTACGTAAAATGCTTTCCAAACAAATCGGATCAATTTTAAAATCCAATTGTGTTGCAAAACGAATGGCACGCATCATACGAAGTGGATCATCACTAAAAGTAACATCCGGATCAAGTGGCGTACGAATAATTCGTTTTTCTAAATCAGCCATTCCATCAAAAGGATCCATTAATTCACCAAAATTGTTGGCCATTAAGGAGATTCCCATTGCATTGATGGTGAAATCACGTCGATCTTGATCGTCTTTCAAGGTTCCATTTTCAACAATTGGTTTTCTAGAATCGCGCTGATATGATTCTTTTCTAGCCCCCACAAATTCAACATCTAAATCCTTGTAACGAAAAGAGGCAGTTCCGAAATTTTTAAATAAAGCAACTTTCTTAACGCGTAATTTAGCTGCCGCTTTTTCAGCCAGTTCCATTCCGCTTCCAACAACTACTATGTCAATGTCTTTACGTGTTCTGTCCAAGAAAATATCTCGTACAAAGCCACCAATGACGTAGGCCTCCAAATTTTCTTCTTGAACTATTTGTGCTACAACCTTAAAGACAGGATGCGTTAGATGTGATGCGAAATTTTTCATTAGGGATGCAAAGATAAGGAAGTTTTAGCAAAGAAAATGTTGAATGGGAACTGGATTTTGTTCATTCATGGTTTTCGAAATGGGTTTAACCCAAAATTTGTTAATTGTTTTATTATATTTACCAGTCTCTAAACGCTTATGATTATGAAGAATAGATTATTGCTAGTATCATTACTTTTAAACCTCACACTTTTTTCCCAACAAGTAGATTTATATCAGAATGATTTTGAGTCAAATACTGCACTTGATTACCAACAAGGTAATGCAAACAGTTTGATTGTTGGAACATGCGCAGGTAATGGATTGAGTAATTCGGGAACACATGCACTTTATTCCACAAAGGGAGGTGCAAATCCTGGTTGTGGTGCTGATGGGACGGATCAATATGCTTTTCAAGAAGCAGCGCCTGGGATTTCAGAAACACTTTTCGCTTCAGTATTAATTGATGCAAAATGTACGCGTTACAATAAATTGTCTTTTGATTACAAGTTTGGAGTTCAGCAGACCAATGCGCGCGTTGTGATTGTAACAAGAAATGGTTCAGGGCCGTGGATGAGTGTTGATACATTGGATTTAGCAACTGATTGGGTTGCAACAACGATTGATTTACCGATTTCAACTTATAATAATGATTTTGAATTGGGATTTTCTTTCCAATACAATTACAATGCTGCAACAGGAAATCCGTTAGCAATTGATAATATCCGTGTTTATGGTGAGTCGTCGATTGCTAAGGTTGAAAATAGTACGATAGCTGTTTGTGGTCAAAATACAACAATTGTTTCAGCTGTACCTTACAGTGCTGGAACTGGTACTTGGACAGTTATTAGTGGGGGAGGAGCTTTCAATAATGCTAATGCATTTTCAACTGGTGTAAATGGTTTGCCTGTGGGGACTTCAGTGTTCACTTGGACAGTAACTTCTGCTGTATGTGGTAATACAACCGATACGGTAACTGTAATTAACTCTATAGCGCCATCAAATGCAAATGTACAAGACACGTTTTTTGCATGTTCAATGCAACAAATGAACATATCTACATCTGTACCTTCAGCAGGAACTGGATTGTGGAGTTCACCTCAGGGTGCTACTTTCACAAACGCAAATAGTCCAGCTACATTGGTTACTTTCATTCCTCCAGGTTGGAGCCAAATGATTTGGACAATATCAAGTCCTGGATGTCCTTCAAAAGCGGATACGATGAATGTTTTTAATACTGGTGGACAACGTTTTTTAACCAATGATACAACAATCTGCGTTGGGGATGGAAATACAGTTGTGGCCGTTACAATGCCAAGTGATTCTTTGCAAACAGAGAACTTTATTTTTGCTCAAGGTAATGGAATCATTACGCATAATTCTGATGATACGTTAACAATTTCCAACTTACAAAATGGAATGAATATGATTTTGTATCAAACCAAACATATTCTATGTCCACAAGAGGTAGATACTTTGAGAATAAATATGTTGCCATGTGATGGGTTTGAACCAGTTTTTCCGACTGTAATTACGCCAAATGGTGATGGGTACAATGATTTATTCATCATTCAAAACTTGGAAAGTATTTATCCAGAATGTGTGGTAACAATTTTCAACCGATATGGAAATGTAGTTTTTGAATCGATAGGTTATGCAGAACCTTGGGATGGAACTTTTAAAGGAGAGAAACTTCCAATGGGAGCGTATTTCTTTAAATTGGAATTGAAGGATTCTGAGAACAAAGTTTATAACGGTACAATCAGTGTAATTCATTAACCTACTTAAGAGAAAACGAAGATGAAAAAGTATTTATTATTCGCGCTTTTACTAACGAGTGGATTCGTTAATGCGCAACAAGAATCTCAATTTGCAAGTTCATTTCAAAACCCATATATCTACAATCCAGCAGCTGGTGGAATGAGTTCCGTAGCACAAGTCGACCTAATTGCTAGAATGCAATGGGTTGGTTATGGTGGTGGACCAAAAACGATTAATTTTTCCGCACATTCAGTTGTTGGATCGAAAGAATCTCCTGCGATGGATGCCTACAATCAAGCGGGGAAGTTTATGTATGGTCGACCGAAAGTTACAACCGGCAAATTAAAACATGTTGTTGGAGGTAGAGTTTTGAGCGATGAGATTGGTGTATTCAATCGTGTGGCTGTTTCGGGAAGTTATGCTATTCACTTGCCAGTGACAAAAGACTTCAATTTGGGAGTTGGAATTGGCTTAGGTTGGTCGAATCACAACATCAATCAAAAGAGAGTAGTGTTGTATGATCAACAAGATGATATCTACACAAATGCATTGGCAGGTTCGCAGCAGCACCGACTTGATGCAAATGCAGGTTTGGTGTTTTATGGAAAAGGATTGTTCTTCGGTGCTAGTATGACAAACGCACTAAAGAATAGAGCAAAGTTCAATGGTTTGGAAACTGAAAGCTTCTACAACCGCCATTTCTACTTGAATTTGGCATACGGAATTAAAGCTGGTAAATTAACAATCGAGCCAGGTGTGATTGCGAAATTTGCGGAAAACGCTCCTGTTAATTTAGATTTTGGAGCACGTTTCTTGTATAAAAATGCTATTTGGTTGGGTGTTTACGGTAGAACAAGTAACAACCTTGTATTTCAATTTGGAACGACATTGGTAGAAAATATTTACCTAAGTTATTCATACGAACACAGTGTTGGCCGAATTAAAAATGCTGCAAGCGGAACGCATGAAATTCAATTGGGAATTTACATCGGAAAGAGAGTGGCGAAGGTAAAACCTCAAATTGAGGAACCGGCACCACAAGATACTACAACACCTGAAGCTCCAGTAGAGGAGAAGAAGGAAGAATAAAATTAAAACATTCGTTTGAGTGCTACATAGTAATGTGTGTAGTACTCATTTGAATAATGTTTAATGCCACGATTATCGTAAGCGTCAATTCTTACTTGACCACTCGCATGAATAATCGTTTCGCTGTCAATAACAATTCCTACGTGTATAATTTTCCCTGCATCGTTTTGAAAAAACATTACATCACCTGGTAATCGGTCTTCGAAAGGTGTGTCATTTCCAAACTCAACTTGTTGCGAAGCATCTCTAGGTAAATTGATTTCCAAAAAACGAAAAGTCATCTGAGTTAAACCTGAACAATCTATTCCAAAAGGCGTCTTTCCACCCCATAAATATGGCGCATTTAGGTACTGCTTTGCTATTTCAACAGGATTTGAACTTGGAGCAAAAGTTGGATCACCTAACAAAGAAAATTCATCATTTCCTATAGAAAATGATTCCTTGCAATTGAAAGGTAAAAATGAACCTTTAAAAATAAGTTGTTTTCCCCAAGGAGTACTAATTTCCTGGGTTAAATTAGAAATGTAAGACAATCCATCAAGCCATCTTCCAACTTCTTTTTTAGTCAATCTTCTAATTTGCTTGGGATCGATGTATCCTTCGTAATTATCATGATAGGTTCTGATTTTTAACCATTTTTCTCCATCCTCTAAGATGTCAATCACTTCTCCAAAGAGCAATTGTGTCACCATTTCACTACTGTCTTTCGCTTCCGCTCTTACTGGACAAATAGATACTTTACAATAGGCTGTTGTTTGACTCATTATCTTGGAAATTTTGAATGAGAAATTAAGTTTTTAATTTGTTGCAAGTGACGTTGATTGTGATAAATAACGTACAATAAAGTGTCACCAAATCGAAAACGAATAACAGTATTTCCTAATAGTTTAATCTTTGCTTTGCGAATGTTAATCGTCTTTGCTCGCTCTAAAATATTCAATAGATCTTTTTGGCTTTGAAAAAAATCAGTGATAACATTTTCAGTAACGATGGATTGTACAAAGGTTGGATTGTACATCTTATAAGCCTTGATTTTGCGTTTGACATTGTTAGCATTTCCAAGCTTCATCGTATTCCACATACTTTTTCCTAAGGGAGAGGAAAGAAAAGTTTCTTTTGGTTCACGGTAAATTGTTGTGTCAATTTTTTTGGAAAATGCTGAATGATAATACAAAGCAAATTCATTTATGTGAGCAATAATTTCTCGCACATTCCAACTTTCTGGTCGTAGTCTAAACGTTAATTGCTCGTCATTCAAAGGCATTACATTTTGCTCTATGAATGAGATGTGCTCTTTGGTTAAGATTTCCAATTCGTTGAATAATGAATTTGTTGTCATTTTGATGGTTTATATGTAGTCGTAAAAATAGAAAAAAATCTGCATTTCTGGCGCAGTAGTTTAATTCTAGTATTTATGCGCCTTGTTGTGGTAATTTGTAAAATATTGCATTGAAATCCTTACTTTTGTTGCTGTAAAATTAAGTAAAGATGGTTTTAAGTATTTTTGGATTTTTCAAGATGATTTTGATGATCATTGGTGGTTTTATCTTGGTTCGCTTTGTTGGTCAATTGATGATTGCAAAAAGAAATATGGAAGCTGAACGTCAATTGAACGAGCAAAATAGAAAATTTGAGGCTGAACGAAAATCAAAATTGAAAACCTTTGGGAAAACCAAAATTGTTAAAAAGTCTGATGTGAATGGATCGGTTCAAGACGTCGATTATGAGGAAGTAAATTAAAATAAATAGGATAAAAAAAGCAGTTTCATTGAGAAACTGCTTTTTTTGTTTTCTTATTTTCTAATTAAGAATTCTACTCTTCTGTTTTTTGCTTGAATAATATCTTCTTCATCAGATTCCACAATTTCCTTGCTCTTATCTGAACTTCCTTGTGGAGATGCGATTAATCTAGCTTCTGGAATACCTTTCTCTACTAAATAATTGTAGATCGAGTTTACGCGTTTGCTATCCATTTCTTGGAAGAAATTGTTATCCTCACTCGCTTTTACTTCTGCTTCGTCAGCAAATCCATTGATTTGTAACTTCACATTTGGATTAGCTTTTAATTCAGCTACCAACAATCCTAATGCTTCTTCTGATGCAGTTGTGATGTCTGTTTTTCCAAATCCAAAAAATACTGATAAGCGTTCCACTTTTTGTTCTAAAGTCATCTTGTCAGTAAGATTCACTGCTTTTTGATAAACAGTTTTAGAAAAACCACTTGTTGGGTCAATTGGAGCACAATCGCATGCATTGTTCTCATCTATCAAAGTAACTGATACGTTGTCTAAGTAGTAATATGCAGCAGCAACCAAGGCAACTTTCGAAGAACTGTTTTTCTTATTACGGGCATTCTTCGTATTCTCATTTGTGGAGAAATTACCGATAGTGATAAATTTCTCACCTCCTTCAGCTACATAAGTTCCACAAACACGGTCCCAACCAAAAGGTGCGTTGAAGATTTTATTATTGTCATCAACTACGTGTGTTTTTTCGATGATGCTTTCTAATACTTCAGTTCCAAAAGCCTTTTTTGAAAAGTGAGCACCTATTTGATTTGAAGCATATGTAGATGCTTCCGACATAGAAACATAAAATTGTACACAATACTTTTCACCCTTTTTTAAAGGAACTTGAACTTTATTTGAAACATAAGATCTAGGAACTTTGTTGTTGTGAGAATATGTAACAATTCCAACGTAGTTTTGACCTTCTTTTGCTTCTTCAGTACCAAACTTGTTTGCTGGTACATCTATATCAACTAATTTTTTATTAGGAGTAAATAAATCTGCTTTTGCTCCAGTTGGTGAATACCATCCGATAGCATTATCGATTGCTCCTAATTTTTTAGGTTGTTTGTCAACGCTTTCAAAGCTTCCATTGGAAATTAGGTTCTCAGCTTCCTGTCCAAATGATAAAGTTGCTGATAGCCCAATCATTGCCAGAGCGATTGAATTTTTCATGTTCTTAGAATTGAATTTCATAGTTTTTAACGGTTTTGATAAATGTTTTAACCTTCTCAGGATCAACATCCGGGTACACCCCGTGACCCAAATTTACAATATGTCTTTTACTTTTAAAGGAATCGAGCATATTTTTTGTCAATCTTTCTACATCACTGTGAGACGAATACAAAGCGCACGGATCTAGGTTACCTTGAATTGTTCTATTTTCCTTGATGTGATCACGAATCGTTTGAGGATCCATGTTCCAATCTAATCCAATAGTGTTGCAATTCAAATCTGCTACATCGTTCACTGAAGCAATTGCACCCTTAGAAAATAGGGTTACAGGAACTTCACTAATCGCATCTGTAATTTGTTTCAAATACGGTAAACTAAATTCTGAATATTGTGTGTGACCTAAAATTCCAGCCCATGAATCGAAAACTTGAACCATGTGTGCACCTGCCGAAATTTGAGCTTTCAAATATGCAATTGTTACCGTAGTGATTCGTTGTAACAACTCGTGTGCCAATTTTGGATCAGTGTATAATATCTTTCTTGCTACAGAGAATGTTTTTGAACCGTGACCTTCCGTCATGTAACAGAAAATCGTCCATGGAGCACCTGCAAAACCAATCAATGGAACTCGTCCATTTAATTCTTTATTTGTAATACGAATTGCCTCCGTTACATATCCTAAACGCGATTCAATGTCGAAGTCAGTTTCCGCTAATTTGTGTAAATCTTCGTAAGATTTAACCGTGTTTTCAAACCAAGGACCTTTTGATTCAATCATTTGATATTCACATCCCATCGCTTCTGGTACAACCAGAATGTCAGAAAAGATGATCGCAGCATCAACACCCAATAAATCAACTGGCTGAATGGTTACTTCAGCTGCAAACTCTGGTGTTTCAACCAATTCCTTAAATCCAGATAATTTCGCTCTAACTGCTCTGTATTCTGGTAAAATTCTTCCTGCTTGACGCATTAACCAAACTGGATAACGCTCAATTGCTTCGCCTCTTGCTGCTCTTAAAATTAAATCGTTTTGTAACATCTTGTAAAGATAAAAATCTATTCTTAATTAAAGTCCTCTTGATTGATGAACGTTATTGGTATTTCTAAATTCTCAATAAATGCAGTTGCTTTCTTGGTTGCTTCAGTTGATAAAATGACTATCTGCGTTTTCGCCTCTAAAGATTCTAATAAACGCTTGATTTCTGCTTGGCGACCTTGTTGAATGCATAATTCAAAATCATCTATGATGACAATATCTAGCAATTTTAAATTGATTCCATTTTGCAAGTACAGGTCAAAAACACGCTTGGGATTTCCAACCACAATCTCTGTTCCATCAAAGATGTCATTGCGCTGCTGAACCATGTTTCCTTTATCATGCACCAAATCAGTTGTAATATCTAATTTTCGACACGCAATTTTGAAGCGCTTATAAACTTGTTCAGCTTTGTCAATGGTGTCTGTCATGTAAATCGCTCTCGGCGAACCTTCGAATTCTTGGTTGACTTTATTGAAAATGGCAACTGTTGCTGCAGTTGTTTTACCAGTACCAGCTGGAGTGTTGATCCAACTATTTTTACCTGATTTAATGGTGGTGAAAATTTGTTTTGCTTGATCTTCAAGTGATTCTATGTTGATCGACTTGAGAGCCTCGACTACCTCAGGCTTTAATTTCTTAAATGACATGTACTGATTTTAACTACAAAATTAATAGGATTTTTAAGAAGAAAAAATTACCTCGGATAAATCAATTTGTCAAAACATTTTTAATGATGATTCTAAAAATATTAACGCTGTTAATTATTTTTGATTTATTTTTGTATTATGAAAGCACAAGAACGTAAAAATCTTAAACGTGAAAATGCACGAGAGCTTATTCTCAGTGCAGCTAAAAGACTTTTTGCAAAAGAAGGTTATCAGAATACTTCGATTCGAAAAATTGCTACAGAGATTAATGTAAGTCCAACAACAATTTATTTGTATTACAAGGATAAAAATGAGATTACTCATGCACTTCACCAAGCAGGTTTTCAATTGTTGGGTTCTCAATTAAGCCCTTTTGCGATGGTCGAACATCCGTTT
>Ga0233377_1000464_pt1 | contig 18917 bp, 14 predicted proteins | sample ElkDunMinimDraft_6_FD_191540 | JGI IMG/M metagenome (GOLD analysis project Ga0233377, IMG submission 191540) | Fecal eukaryotic communites from dung pellets of Tule Elk in California, USA - Elk Dung E36 | ecosystem: Host-associated > Mammals > Digestive system > Large intestine > Fecal | place...
TCCCGGTGACCCTAGAATCGTCACGTCATGGCCAGAAAACCGGTTTCCCTCCGCGATGTCGCCGCCGTCGCGGGCGTCTCGGCCTCGACGGCGTCACGCGTGCTCAACGGGCAGGGCCGCGTGTCGGACGCGACCCGGCAGCGCATCGTGGAAGCGGCCGAGCGCCTCGACTTCCAACCCAACGCGCTCGCCCGGTCTCTCGTGAGCGGCCGCAGCCACACCATCGGGGTGCTCGCCGTCAACGCCCCCGGTGCTTTCGTCATGCCCGTCCTCACGGGCGCGACCACTCGACTCGGCGAGCACGACCTGTCGGCGCTGATCTACGACTCGCATCTGGATCGCGACCTCCTCGCCGCCACCGTGCGCAAACTGCGGGCACGGCGCATCGACGGCCTCCTGGTGCTCGGGGATGGCTCGCGGAGCGGGATGCGGTCGGTGTCCGAAGGTTTCGCGGTCCCCGTGGTCTACGCCTACGGCGTCTCCGACGACGCACAAGACGCCTCCTTCCTCCACGACGGGCGCCTCGCGGGGCAGATCGCGGGCGAGCATCTGCTTTCCCTCGGCCGACGGCGCATCGCCCACATCACCGCGTGGGACTACGACCTGTCCGCACGCGCACGCGCCGAGGGATTGAGCAGCGCCCTCGACGCCGCGGGCGTCGAACTCGTGCTGGGTCATCCGCTGCACGGCGACTGGTCGCGCCAGTGGGGCGTGCGCGCGGCTCAGGAGTTGCTCGCGAGCGGCGCGCCCTTCGATGCGGTGTTCTGCGGCAACGACGAGATCGCCCTCGGGGTGTACAGCGTGCTCCGCGATGCGGGGCTGAGGGTCCCCGGCGATGTCGCGCTCGTGGGAATGGACAACATGTCGGGCATGCTCGGGCACGCCGACACCCTCCTCACGACGATCGATCCCCGGCTCAACGCGTTGGGGGCGGCAGCCGCCGACTACCTCGTCGCTGCGATCGACGGCGGCCCCTACGAGGGCGGTCTGCACTCCGTGCCCTGCACCCTCGTGCTCGGCGAGTCCACGGCGCTCGATCCCGCCGCGTGAGGACGGTCAGGGCGCGAGCAGTCCGCCGTCCGGCGCCCTGACGCCCGCGGCCCACACGTCGTGGCGCGACAGCTCGGCCGGGTAGCGCCGAGCGGCCGCCTCGTCGAAGTCGATGCCCCAGCCGGGCTCGAGCGAGGGGCGCAGCCAGCCGTCCTCGACGACGAGCGTCCCGGGGAAGACCTCGCGCGCACGATCGTCGTACTCGTGGACCTCCTGGATGCCGAACGCGGGGCTCGTGACGTCGAGCGTGACGTTCGCGGCGACCGCGATCGGCGACGCGTCTCCCGGGGTGTGCCATGCCGTGCGGATGCCCTCGAGTTCGGCCAGCACGCTCAGCCGGCGCGCCGCCGAGACCCCGCCGATGAGCGAGACGTGGCAGCGGAGGTAATCGACGGCGTGCTCGGTGACGAGGCGCGCGGCGTCGGCGAAGGTCACGGCGAGTTCGCCGACGGCGAGGGGCACCGGCGACGCCGCCCGCACCTCGGGCAAGCGGCTCCAGTGCTCGGGCGCGAGGACATCCTCGAGGAAGTACGGGTGGGCGGACTCGAGAGAGCGGGCCAACCGCACGGCGTAGGCGGGGGTCAGCCGGGAGTGGCAGTCGTGAAGCAGTTCGATCCGCTCCCCGAGCGCCGAACGCGCCTCGCGGAAGAGCTCGACGGTGCGCAGCAGGTACTCCTCGACGACCCACCCCGTCGGCGTGGGGGCGCCGGGGTAGCCCGCCGCGGGAGTGGGCGGTGCTCCGTAGTTCCCGAGGCCGGGCTGCCCGGTCTGGATGCGCACGTGACGATAGCCGCGGTCCCGGAGCTGTGCCGCATGCTCGATCGTCTGCGAGATCGTCGCGCCCTCGGCGTGCGTGTAGGTGTCTGCCGCCGCGCGCACGCGTCCGCCGAGGAGCTCGAAGACGGGGGCCTGCGCGCGCTTGCCGGCGATGTCCCACAGCGCCATGTCGAGCCCCGCGAGCACGCTGTTGCCGACGGGCCCTTCGCGCCAGTACCCCGAGAACCGCACGAGTCGCAGCAGATCCTCGATGTCGGCCGGGTGGCGTCCGACGACGAGCCGCTCGACGTGCTCCTCGAGATAGGCGACGACGGCGTGGAAGCGCTGGGTGAACGTCGCGCAGCCGAGCCCGTAGAGCCCAGGGTCCGAGGTCTCGACGCGCACGACGACGAGCGGGATGCCCTCCGGCGAGGTCACGAAGGCGCGCACCCTCGTGATGCGCACGCCATCCCGCGCGGGCCACGGCTCCGGGAAGAGCGGCGCGTCAGACATGCTCGCCCTCGGTGAGCGGCGACGGCTCGCTCAAGGTCCCGTCGTGGACCGACTCGGCGGGCTCGAATCCGAGCACGTCGCGCGCGCGCGTCGTGTCGATGAGCGACCCCCGCCCCTCGGGCCGCGACCTCAGCGCAACCCCCGGCGCGTAGCGCGCGAGGAGGTCGGCGGTGGGCACGTCGAGCAGGGTCTCTGCGGCGCTCAGGCCGATGATGTGCGCGCCGCTCAGCGAGGCGTCGAGCGCCCGCTCGACGGCGCGCGCGCCGTCGGCCATCGACAGGTAGGACCACCCTTCGCGCACGCCCGCTGCGGGATCGGCGGCGTACAGGGCCTGCACCGAGCGCAGCGCCGCCCCCCACTTGATGAGCGGGAAGCGGAGGGCGACGACGTCGAGCCCCCACCGCCGCGCGGCGAAGAGGGCAGTCCGCTCGTCGGCGGCTTTGGACAGCGAGTAGGCGTCGGCGATGTCGGGCGGCGTGAGCTCGTCGATCGGGAAGTACGGAGGCAGCACGCGGTGCGGATTCTGCGGATAGCCGATCGCGTTGATGCTGCTCGCGATCACGGCCCGCCGCACCCCGGCCTCCGCCGCCTCGGCGAGCACGGTGATGGTCGCGGAGGTGTTGACCGAGTAGACCTCGGCCGGCGACCCGAGGCTCGGATGCGGGATGGCCGCGAGGTGCACGACGGCGTCGGCGTCGGCGAGCGCCGCGCGCACGATCTCGGGCGTCCGGGCATCGCCCTGGATGAGACGGTCGGCGGGGTGCGCGCCGGCGAACGACAGCGAGAGACCGGTCACCGAGGCGCCCGCGTCGACAAGACGCGCGCTCACGGCACGCCCGATCTGCCCATCGGCCCCCGTCACGAGCACGCGCGTCATCCCTTGATCCCCCCGGACATGCTCACGCCGCGCAGGAACTGCCGCTGGAAGACCACGAACAGCACGACCGGGATGAGGAGCGACAAGAACAGTGCAGCCATCTGCACGCTGAGCTCGGTCTGCTGCGCGAGCCGGGGAAGGGCCACCGACACGGGTTGGGTGTCAGGGTTGGGCAGCACGAGCAGCGGCCACAGGTAGTCCTTCCACGACGCCATCACCGTCAGCAGCGCGATCACCCCGAGAATCGGCCGCGACAGGGGGAGCACGATGCTGAACAGGATCCGCAACGGCCCCGCCCCGTCGAGGCGGGCGGCCTCGAACAACGACGTGGGGATCGAGTCGAAGAACCGCACGAGCACGAGCACGTTGAACGCGCTCGCCGCGGCAGGCAGCCACACCGCCCAGTGGGTTCCCACGAGCGAGCCGCCGACGACGGGCAGGCGCAGCACCGTGAGGTAGAGCGGCACGAGGGAGACGATTCCCGGGATGAAGAGGGTCGCGAGGATCGCGAACGACAGCACGTTGCCCCATCGCGGCCGCAAGACGCTGATCACGAACGCCGCCGAGATGCACACGACGAGCGTCGAGACGACGGACCCGGCCGCGAGCAGTGCCGTGTTGCCGAGGTACAACCCGATCCGGCCCCGCTCCCACGCGATCGCGAGGTTCTCCCACCGCACCTGGGTGATGTCGAAGAAGCCGAGCGGATCGCGGATGATCTCCTGCGTCGGCGAGACCGCGGCGAGGGCGAGCCAGACGAGCGGACCGAGGCCGGCGACGAGGAGACCGGCGAAAACGAGAACCTGGGCGATGCCGAAGGCGACCCGCACGCTCGGGCGCTTGCGGTCGGCATCCGAGACGAGACTGCGCGCGACCGGTTCGGAATCGGCGCGCCGGGAGCGCCGGAGCACTGATCTGTCGGTCATGCGCGCGTGTCCCAACGACGGGTGGCCAAGAGGTAGACGACGGAGACGACGCCGAGCACGAGCGCGAGCATGACGCTGAGGGCCGTGGCCGCGCCGTAGTTGGCCTGCTGGAAGGCGTACTTGTAGACGAGCATGAGCAGGCTGGTCGTCGCATTCTGGGGGCCGCCCCCCGTGAACAGGAACGGCTCGGTGAAGACCTGCATCGTGCCGATCACCTGCAGGAGCAGCATCGTCACGATGATTCCCCGCAGGTGGGGCAGCGTGACGTGCCGGAGCCGGCGCCAGATGCTCGCCCCGTCGAGTTCCGCGGCTTCGTAGAGGTCGGTAGGCACGCTCGTGAGCGCGGCGAGGTAGATGATGACCGCGGTGCCTGCCCCGGCCCACGTCGCCTCGAGAACGATCGACGGCATCGCGAGCGCGGGGGAGTTGAGCCACGGGAGCGGGTCGAGCCCGAGCCCTGCGAGGATCTGATTGAAGACGCCGTGGGTCGAGGGATCGTAGAAGAACTTCCACAGGAGGATCGCGACGACCGGGGGCACGACGACGGGCAGGTAGGCGAGGGCGCTGTAGTACCAGCTCCGGCGCCGCAGTTCGGAGATGAACACCGCGAGCGCGAGCGGCACGGGAAACCCGAAGAGCGCCGCGAGCACGGTGAAGTACACCGTGTTGAGCGCGGCTTGCGGCAGCACCGGGTCGGTGAGCACGTAGACGAAATTCGCCCAGCCCACCCAGTCCGCGCCCTGGCCGGGGAGCGAGCGCTGCCAGCTCATGACGAGGCTCGAGAAGATCGGCCCCCAGGAGAAGTAGAGGAAGATCAGGATCGCCGGGAGGGCGATCAGGAGCGCGACGCCGCTCGATCGGGTGCGTGCGATCCGCCGACGCCACGCCGGGCGTGCGGCGAGAGGTGTCGTCGCGGGGGCGGGAGCCGTTCCGGTCACCAGGAATCCTTCGCGGATGGGGACGGGGTGGGACCTTGCGGCCCCACCCCGTCGAGGGTGAATCAGCCGAGACGCGACTGGACCTGCTGCGCCGCTTGCGCGAGCAGCGCGTCGATGTCCGCGTTCGGGTCGGTCAGGACCGCCTGGATGAGGCTGTCGAGCGTCGCGTACACCTCCTGGGCGTTGCTCACCGGCTCCGCGATGATCGGGACCTCCTGCGCGGCCTGAAGGTAGGGCGCGAAGTTCTCCGTCGGCACGTTGATGTAGTCGGCGATCCACTCAAAGTAGCGCTCGTACGACTCCTGCGACACGACGGGCAGGCCCGGGAGCCCGGTGACCGAGTCGGCCTCGCTCGACGCGCGAGCGTCGGCGACGGCGACCTCTTCGTTCACGAAGCGCTCGAGGTAGAGGAACTCGATCCACTTGATCGCGGCGGCGCGTTCGGCCTCCGTGGTGTTCGGGTTCACGATCTGCGCGGTGCCACCGCTGAGCGTGCCGTGGGGACCGCCGTCACCCTGCGGCATCCCGCCGACCCCGAAGTCCTCGGCGGGGAACGCCAGGTTGCGAACGACGTTCCAGTAGGCGTCCGGTGCGCCGAGGATCATGCCGATCCGGCCGGCCGCGAAGTCCTGATGGATCGCCCCCTGGTCGTAGAGGGCGTTCTCGGGCAGGGTGCCGTCGACGAAGCGCATGTCGTGAAGCAGCTGCAGCATCTGGCGCGCCGGCTCGTCGTCGAAGGTCGCCTCGGAACCATCAGCGTTCTCGACGCTGCCGCCCCACGAGTAGGTCTCACCCGTGAACGACCATCCGCCGGTGTTGCTGGACGCCATCTGGCCGAAGCCCGGCACTCCTGTCGCCTCCGTGATGGTCTGAGCAACTTCGCGCAGCTCCGTCCACGTCGTCGGCGGAGCGTCGGGGTCCAGGCCCGCCTGCTCGAAGATCGCGCGGTTGTAGACGAGTCCGAAGGAATACCCGGAAGTCGGGACCGCGAAGACGTTGCCCGAGGCGTCGCTCGCGAGGGCGAGCAGTTCGGGGTTGAGCACGTCGAGAAGACCTTCCGCCTCGAGTGCCGCGGTGATGTCCGCCGCCTGGCCGCGGGCGATGAGCCCCTGCGGTTCGGTGAAGGGGACGCTCATGACATCCGGCTGGGTGCCGCCGGCGACGAGCGCCTGGAAGGTGGCGGCGTCCCAGACCGCCTCGGACGCGTCGATCGTGATGCCCGGGTTGGCATCCTCGAACGCGGCGATGCGCTCGTCGAAGTACTTCCGGTCCTCGGGCCTGTCGGCACTCGGGCGGTCTCCGACGACGAGGGTGATGGTGCCGTCGGACTCGTCTGCGGGTGCTGAGCAGCCCACGAGCGCGGCAGCGGCGACGCCGAAGGCGAGTACCGCAGCAAACGTGCTGGTGTGTTTCCTCATCGAAACTCCTTAGTGAAGGGCAGGAACGGTTGCTTCAGATGGACAACCGCTTGTTCACACAGATTTCTACCACATCTCGGCTTTCGATCACCTATCGCAGCCGATCTTTCAACGGAACGCATTGACACGGACGCCCCCGAGTCCTCACAATGGCCCGATTCGCGCAACCGTTTGCTCATCCGGTGCGGCATCCCGCTCTCACCGGCAGGCTGACTCAATGAGGAGGACCCTGTGCACTCGATCAAGACCACTTCCCGGCGCAGACGCGGGGCGTCCCTCGCGGGCGTGATCGCCGTCGCCCTCCTGGGAGGCGGGCTCGCGGCCCTGCCGACCGCGGCAGCCGCCGCGCCCGCCGCGTTCGCGGTGGGCTTCGAATCGGCGAGCGGATGGAGCGGGCAGCAGCACATCGCACCCGACCAGTACCCGGCCGCCGACGTCGTGGCCTCGTCCGATGCGCGCACCGGCGCAGCCTCCCTCGAGGTCTCGGTCGATCCGGCCGTCAACGGCGACTCGGGCTGGCGTCTCGCCTACCGGCCCCTTCCCTCGGTTGCCCTGCAGAGCCTCGAGCTCTGGGCGAAACCGCTCAACGCCAAGACCTTCGTGGTGCGCGTGCTCGACAGCACCGGGCAGACGCACCAGCTCCGCATCCCCCTCGCCTCCCCCGAGTGGCAGCGGATCGAGATCCCCTCGATCGTCGACCACCCCTCGCATGCCTCGCACGGCGGAGCAGCAGACGGCGAGTGGCACGGCCCCGCGATGCAGATCGGATTCCTGGTCGAGGGCTTCGAGCGGGCCGACACCTCGCTTCCCGCCGCAGGCGTCCTGCTCGACGACATCGTGATCCTCCAACCGGCCGAGGGCCTCGTTCTGGACCAGGCGGAACTCGGGAACGTCTTCAGCGGGAGCGAGCAACCGCGCTTCCCCGTCTCGGGCGACGATTCCTCCGTCGACTGGACCATCACCGACCTCGACGGCACCCCCGTCCAGTCCGGCACGACCGCGATCTCGGGCGGATCGGGCGAGATCGTGCCCGCCGCGCTCGAACGCGGCTGGTATCGACTCGACGCGTCGACGGCCGGCGGATCCGCCGCGACCACCTTCGCCGTGCTCGCCGAGCCTCTCAGCACCGCGGTGAGCCGGGAGGGGAGATTCGGCACCGCGACGCACTACGGCCAGTCGTGGGGCACCGGGAGCCTTCCGCTCATCGCGGAGGCGGGCATCGGCACCCTCCGCGACGAGCTCTTCTGGGGCCACGTCGAGAAGACGCCCGGGGTCTACGACTGGGCGTCGATGCGCGCGAAGTACATGGACCAGGTCGAGGACTCGGGAACCGCTCCGCTGCTCATCGCGGGGTACGGCAACCCGTTCTACGACGGCGGCAACGGTCCCGTGAGCCCCGCGGCGGTCGAGGGATACGCCGAGTACGCGGCCTCGATGGCCTCCGAGTTCGGCGACATCGCGGCCGGGATCGAGATCTGGAACGAGTGGGACATCGGCCTCGGCGGCAACACCAACACCGCTGCGGAGCATTACGTCAACCTGCTCGCCGCCACCGCCCCCGCCGTGCGCGCGGCCGCGCCCGGGCTGCCGATCATCGGGCCGGCCGTCGCGCTGCTCAACGAGCCGTGGTTCGAGCGGACCATGCAACTGGGCGCACTCGAGCACCTCGACGGCGTCGTGCTGCACGCCTACAGCTACCCCGGCGGGGCCGAGAACCTCGACGCGACGCTCAACCGCGTCGACGGTCTCATCCGTCAGTACAACGACGGCGACCCGCTGCCGATGTGGATCACCGAGCACGGCTGGCCGACCGGAACGGGCGCACGGGCCGTGGATGAGCGCACCCAGGCCGCCAACCTGGCCAAGTCCGCGCTCATCTCGGCGGCGCACGATGTCGAGCTCTACGTCGTCTACGACTTCCAGAACGACGGCCTCGACGCCGCCGAGACGGAGAACAACTTCGGTCTCGTGCACCACCCGTCCGACGAACTGGGGGCGTTCACCCCCAAACCCGGTTACGTCGCCTACTCGGTCGCGGCGACGCTGCTGACCGGAGCCGACTTCGTGGAGCGGCACACGGGCCTCGGCGACGTGTGGGACTACGAGTTCGCCAAGAACGGCGGGCAGTTGCGCGCACTGTGGGCCACGACCCCCCGCGTGGTCGAGCTGCCCGCGCAGGGCGTGGTCACCGTGACCGACCTCGGCGGAGCATCCCGCGAGATCGACGCGGGCGCCGACGGGCGCATCGTGCTCGACCTCGCGAGCGAGCCCGTGTACGTCACGGGGGATGTCGGCGAGCCGGTGGTCTCGCAGCACTCGCTGCGTCTCGACGCGGGCTACGTCGGAACCCCCGTGACCGGAACCTGGACCGTCGACAACACGGGCTCGAGCGGCGCGGCGACGTTCCGGCTCGCGGTCGGCGGCACGCAGTACGAGCAGACCGCCGCCGCGGGCGCGTCCGCGACGCTGCCCGTCGAGTTCGCGGCGCCGACGGCGGAGGGCCGCTACACGGTGCACGGCACCCTGACCCGCACGGATCCCGACGCCGCCGAACTCGGGATGCTCACCGCGAGCACGACGATCGGCTCGTCGCTGCGCCTCACGGGTGAGCACGCGATCGATGCCGCCGGCTCATCCGTGCTGCGCTTGACCGTGTTCAACGCCTCGCAGACCGCGTTCACGATCGAGCAGCTCGATTACACGCTCGCGGGGACGCCGGGATCCGGGCTCGACGGCGCGGCCCTCGCCGCCCGCGGGGAGCGCGCTCTCGACGTGCCGCTCGACGTCATCGCGGCCCCGACCGCGTGGACGGCGACCGCGACCGTCTCGAACGGGAGCGTCCTCACGGCGTCGGGCACCGTGCAACCGCTCGACACCGCGGGAATCACCGAGATCCCCTACGTCGAGGTCACGATCGACGGCGTCATCGAGGTGCCCGACGATTACGCGATCGACCTCGCGACGGAGGGTGTCGACAGCACCGTCGGCAGCACCGGGCCCGAGGACCTGAGCGGTCGCGTGTGGCTCTCGTGGGACGACACCGGGCTCACCCTGAGCGCGGAGATCGTGGACGACATCCACGATCAGCCCCGTGCGGTGAGCGCCGAGATCTGGCGCGGCGACTCCATCCAGTTCTCCATCGCGCGGGGCGCCCCGGGCGAGGCGGGAGCCTGGAGCGAGTTCGGGGTCGCCCTGGGCTCGGACGGTCCGCTCGTGCACCGGTGGCTCGCCGACGGCGAGACCCCCGGTCAGGTGCCGGGTGCCGTGGCGGCGGTCGAACGCGACGAAGCCGCCACGACCACGACCTACGAGGTGACGGTGCCGTGGGAGCGGCTCGGCGGCATCCGCCCCGAGACGGGCCTGCTGAGCGCGTCCGTTCTCGTGAACGAAGCCGACAGCAGCGGTCGCGCGGGGTGGATCGAATGGGGTGGCGGCATCGCCGGGGCCAAGGACTCGGCGCTGTTCAAGGCGATGCGACTGCTCCCCGAGCCCGAGGGCGAGCCGGAGCCCAAGCGCGACGCCGACGTCGGCTTGTCGGTGGGCTCCGTGCGGCCCGGCGACGCACTCGACATCGACGCGACGGGCTTCGAACCCGGGGAGACGGTCACCGTGACGCTCTTCTCGGACCCGCAGCTGTTGCTCACGACCGCGGCCGACGGCGGTGGAGCGGTTCGCGTGCGGGTCGTCATCCCTCGAGCCACCGACCCGGGCGCTCACCGGATCGTCGTGGAATCCGCAGCGGCTCTCGGCGAGGCCGACCTGACCGTGCTCGCCCTCGGCGGCGGCGGCGCGGGCGGGCTCGCCAACACCGGTGCCACCGTCGGGGCGAGCCTCGCCGTCGCGGCGCTTCTGCTGATGGGCGGGATGATGCTCATGCGGCGTCGCCGACGCGCCTGACGCGTCCCCCACACACCGGGGTGGTCGGCCATGCGGCCGGCCACCCCTCCCGCCCGCCCAGGAGCCACCCCGATGTTCTTCACCTCCCCGCTGCCGTGCAGCGTCGGCGATCCCGCCTCCTATTACCGCCGCGACTTCGAGGCGCACGCAGGGCTGCGCACCGCGACCCTCACCGTCTCGGCGGTGGGAGTCATCGAGGCTCGCCTCAACGGGCTCGTCGCGGGCGACGAGGTGCTCGCTCCGGGCTGGACGTCGTATCGCCACCGGCTGCCGTCGCGCCGCCACGACGTGACCGCGTCGGTGCGGCACGGCCAGAACGTGATCGCGGCGATCGTCGCGGAAGGCTGGGCGGTCGGGCGGCTCGGCTGGCGGGGCGAGCGCAGCCACTACTCGCACCGCACGGCCGTGTGGTTCGAGCTCGAACTCGTCTACGCGGACCGCACCGAGCGCATCTCGGCGCACGACGCGCGGGTGGGCACGGGCGGCATCCTCGCGGCGAGCCTCTACGACGGCGAGACGTTCGATGCCCGCCGGGAGCCCGACGGATGGGACCTCCCGGGCTTCGACGACAGCGCCTGGGCGACCGCGGTGCCCTTCGCCTGGGACGGCGCCGACCCGAGCGGGATCAAACATCCGCCCGTCGTGCGCGCCGCCGAGTTGCGTCCGGTCTCGGTGCACCGCCGACCCGACGGCCGGCACCTCGTGGATCTCGGGCAGAACATCGCCGGGCGGTTGCGACTGCGCGCGACAGCGCCCGCCGGCACGGAACTCACGGTGCGTCACGCCGAGCTGTTGCACGACGACGAACTCGAGCCCGAGACCCTGCGCACCGCGCGGTCGGAGGATCGGTGGATCCTCGCCGGCGACCCCGCGGGCGAGGAGTGGGAGCCTCGCTTCACCTTCCACGGATTCCGCTACGCCGAGATCGCGGGATACCCGGGCGAGCTCACGCCCGACGACGTGACCGGCGTCGTGCTCCATTCCCACATGCGCCGCACCGGCTGGTTCGCGACATCCGATCCGCTCCTCAACCGCTTGCACGAGAACGTGGTGTGGTCGATGCGCGGCAACTTCCTGAGCGTCCCGACGGACTGCCCTCAGCGCGACGAGCGTCTGGGCTGGACCGGCGATCTTCACGCCTTCGCCCCCACGGCGGCCTATCTGTACGACGTGCGGGACGTGCTCGGCTCCTGGCTCGAGGATCTCGCGGCGGAGCAGCGCGAATCGGGCACGGTGCCGTGGGTGGTGCCCAACATCCTCGCGGAGGAGTCGACGCCGACCGCCCTGTGGAGCGACGCCGCCGTCGGGGTGCCGTGGATCCTCTACGAGGCCTACGGCGACACTGAGGCGCTGCGGCGCGCCTACCCGTCGATGACCGCCTTCATCGACCAGGTGGAGCCCCTTCTGGATGCCCACGGCGCATGGACCACGGGCTTCCAGTACGGCGACTGGCTCGACCCGGATGCGCCGATGGGCGACGCCTCCGCGGGGAGCACCGATCGCCACCTCGTCGCGACGGCCTTCTTCTTTCTCGCCTGCCGTCGCGTCGCAGGCGCGGCCGCCGTGCTCGGCGCGACCGACGACGAGGCGCGGTTCGCGGCTCTCGCCGACCGCGTCGCGGCGGGGTTCCGCGCCCGATACGTCAGCGCGTCGGGTCGACTCTCGTCCGACTCCGTGACCGCGTATTCGCTCGCGATCCGCTTCGACCTGCTGAGCGGGCCCCTCCGCGTCGCCGCGGGCGAGCGGCTCGCGCACCTCGTCGCGGAGCGCGGATTCCGCATCGCGACGGGCTTCGCCGGCACGCCGCACGTCGCCGACGCCCTCACGAGCACCGGTCATCTCGAGGAGGCCTACCGGCTCGTGCTGCAGACCGAGCTCCCGTCGTTCCTCTACCCCGTGACCCGCGGTGCGACGACGATCTGGGAGCGCTGGGACTCGGTGCGCGAAGACGGAAGCGTCAACCCGTCGGGGATGACCTCGCTCAATCACTACGCGCTCGGCGCGATCGCCGATTGGCTGCATCGCGTCGTGGGCGGAATCGCGGCGGCGGAGCCGGGATACCGCCGCGTCCGTCTCGCGCCGCAGCCGGGCGGCGGGCTCACCCGGTGCGATGCCGCGTTGGACACCGTGCGCGGTCGGATCGAGGTGCGGTGGCACGCCGATCGGGGCGAGATGCGTGTCGAGGTCGTCGTGCCGGAGGGCGTCGAGGCCGAGGTCGTCCTCCCCCGTCACCCCGAGGGCGGCATCCTCACGGTGGGCGGCGGGTCCCACGAGTGGACGTATCGTGAGCGGACAGTTGTCTCCGACGCAAGGAAAGGCCCTCAGCGATGACCCCCGATCCCCTCAACGCCCTCGGCGGCGAGCGCCTCGTGCCCGTCGTCGTGATCGACGACGCCGGGGCCGCGCCCGATCTCGCGTCGGCGCTCGCTGCGGGCGGAATCCGGTGCGCCGAGATCACCCTGCGCACGCCTGCGGCCGTCGCGGCGATCGAGGCCGCATCCGGGGTCGCGGACTTCGTCGTGGGAGCGGGCACCGTGACCGAGCCCGACCAGGTCGATCTCGTCGTCGATGCGGGGGCCCGATTCGTCGTGTGCCCCGGGCTCGACGAGGCGGTGATCGAGCGTGCAGCGCGTCTGGGCGTTCCGGTCATCCCCGGAGTGGCCACCGCGACGGAGATCCAGCGGGCCATGAGACTCGGACTGCGAGCCCTCAAGTTGTTCCCCGCTCATCTGATGGGCGGTCCCGCCGCTATCCGGGCCTTCGCGGGCCCGTTCCCGGACGTTCGGTTCCTGCCCTCCGGGGGGGTGTCGGCCGACAACGCGCGGGAGTACCTCGCGAGCCCCACGGTCTTCGCCGTGAGCGGGTCGTGGATGGTGCCCGAGACGGCCCTCCGCACGCGGGACTTCGGTGCCGTCCGCGATCTCTCGGCCGCCGCCGTCGCCGCACTCGGCTAGCTAGCCGGCGACCGGACGGGCGGGCTCGAGCACGGAGTCGCCCGCGTCGGACATCGATCCGAGGATGCGCGCCGCCTGCTCGTGGCCCGCGTCGAGGGCGCCCTCGGGGGGAGCGCCGGCGAGGGTCGCGGCGAGGAAGCCCGCGGCGAACGCGTCTCCGGCTCCCACCGGTTCGACGACCTCGACCTCGCGGCTCGGCACGAACCACTCGCGACCGCGATCGAACAGGTGGGCGCCGACGTCACCGTCCTTCACGACGAGACGCGCGCCCGGCAGGAGGTCGCGGATGTCGCGCGCCGTCGGAGTCCCCCACAGGCGCTCGGCTTCGTCGCGCCCGACGAACACGAGGTCGGCCCGGCTCGCGAGCTCTCGGAGCTTCCCGGCGGCCGCGGCTGCCGACCGGAGCGCCGGACGGTGGTTGACGTCGAACGACACGGGCAGCCCCGCCGCGCGTCGCGCGTCGAAGACCGCGTCGAGCAACGCCGCGCCCCCGGGTGAGAGGAACGCCGTGATGCCGGAGAGGTGCACCCAGGGCACGACCCCGAGAGGCAGCCCGGCGGCGAAGGAGGCGTCGAGCCCGGCTGCCGCCGACCCCGCGCGGTAGTAGTGCACCCCGGCGCCGGGATCCTTGAAGTACACCCCCGTGGAGCGCTCGCCGTCGACGCGCACGAGGGACGTGTCGACGCCGCTCCTCGCGAGTGCCGCGAGCACACGTCTCCCGAGCGGGTCGTCGCCCACGGCGCTCGCCCACGCCGAGCGGATGCCCGTCGCCGCGAGATGCGCGGCGACGTTGGACTCGGCGCCCCCCACGCCGAGCCGGAACTCGGTCGCGGACTCGAGCGGCTCCGCCCGCGCAGGATGCACGACGACCATGGTCTCGCCGATCGCGAGCACCTCGGCGTCGTCCCCCGCACCGTTCTCGTGCGCTCGTGCAGCCCGTCCTCGCGTCATCCACCCAGCATATGGACAAACGTTTGCGCGAACGGGTAGGGCTCCCTCATTCAATGTTTGAAGCGCTCGACGTCCGAGCCCGGTCCCGATGAGCAACCGTTTCCTCTAGATTCGGTACGCCGACCCACGGAGCTTCAGGAGGCGCCCCATGTCCCGTCCCCGCGACGACTGGTGGAGGCATGCCGTCATCTACCAGATCTACCCCCGCTCCTTCATGGACTCCGACGGCGACGGCATCGGAGACCTGCGGGGTGTCACGGCGCGGCTGCCCGCCGTCCACGCCCTCGGCGTCGACGCGGTCTGGCTGAGTCCGTTCTACCCCTCCCCGCAGATCGACGCGGGCTACGACGTCGCCGACTACCGGGATGTCGACCCGCTGTTGGGCACTCTCGCGGACTTCGACGACCTGCTCGAGCGCGCCCACGAGCTGGGCCTGCGGGTGATCGTCGACCTCGTGCCCAACCACACGTCGGACCGGCACGCCTGGTTCCGTGAGGCCCTCGCGGCCGCGCCGGGCAGCCCGCAACGGGCCCGCTACATCTTCCGTGACGGGCGCGGCCCCGCCGGGGAGCTCCCGCCCAACAACTGGGAGTCGATGTTCGGCGGACCCGCGTGGGACCGGGTCATCGAGGCCGACGGCCGACCGGGCCAGTGGTATCTGCACCTCTTCGACGCCTCGCAGCCGGATCTGGACTGGACCGATCCCACGGTTCGGCGCGAGTTCGAGGACATCCTGCGGTTCTGGCTCGACCGCGGGGTCGACGGCTTCCGCGTCGACGTCGCGCACGGCCTCGCCAAGGCGGACGGGCTGCCCGACCGCGAGACCGACGGATCGGGCGACTCGTCGCCGCACGTCGCGCCCTACTGGGGTCAGCCCGCGGTGCACGAGATCTATCGCGACTGGCGGCGCCTCCTGGCCGGGTACGACGGCGACCGCGTGCTGTGCGCCGAGGCGTGGGCTCCGACGCTCGGGGAGATGGCGCTCTGGGTGCGTCCCGACGAGATGCACCAGGCGTTCAACTTCGTGTTCCTCGAGACGCCGTGGGAGATTCAGGCCGTGAGGTCGGTCATCGACGAGTCGCTCGCGGCCTTCCAGGCCGTGGGTGCGCCGGCGACGTGGGTGCTCTCCAACCACGACGTGATCCGCCACGCGACACGACTCGCCCTCGATGAGCCCGCCGTCCACGGGAACGGGATCGGCCCCGCGAGCGGCGCGCGGCCGGACGTCGCGCTCGGGTTGAGACGGGCCCGTGCCGCCACCGCCCTCATGCTGGGACTTCCCGGATCGGCGTACCTGTACCAGGGCGAGGAGCTCGGGCTTCCCGAGGTGATCGACATCCCCGACGAGGCGCGCCAGGACCCCACCTGGCGACGGTCCGGCGGCGAGCGGTACGGGCGCGACGGATGCCGGGTGCCGCTGCCGTGGACCGCGGAGCACCCGAGCTACGGCTTCAGCGCGGGTGACACTCCCCCCTGGCTGCCTCAGCCCGCGGACTGGGCCCGCTACGCCCGGGAGAACCAGCAGACCCAGAGCGGATCGACGCTCGATCTCTACCTGCGCGTGCTCGCGCTCCGCCGGGAGTGCGCACTCGGATCCGGCGCCGTCGAGTGGGGTCCCGCCTCATCACCCGAGACCCTGGCGTTCACCAATCGCGGCGTCACGGTGCTCACGCATTTCGGCCCCGGCGACATCCGCATCCCCCGGTCGGCCCGGATCCTTCTCAGCAGCGGCCCGGTGCACGACCGCGTCGTCACCCCCGACACGACGGTGTGGTACCTCGACCCCACGACCCCGACCCCACGACCGCCTGACCGCGGCGTCGCTCAGAGCGTCGTCATGCCTCCATCGACGACGAAGGTGGCCCCGGTGGCGTAAGACGACTCGTCAGACGCGAGGTACACCATGATCCCCTCGACGTCGGCGGTCGCCCCGCGACGCCCCAGGGGGATCAGGCCGAGCAGCTCGGCGGTGCGCTCGGGCTCGTCGGCGATCGCGCTGACGAGCGGGGTGACCGTGTGGCCGGGAACCACGATGTTGACCCGGATCCCCTCCGGCGCGTACGCCGCGGCGGTGGCTCGCGCGAGTGCGTGCACTCCCCCCTTCGACGACGAGTACGCGGTGAAGTCGCTCCCGACGCCCGTGATCGCCGTCGGGCTTCCCGTGACGACGATCGAACCCCCGCGGCCGCGCATCGCGCGCACCGCGTGCTTGAGGGTGAGGAAGGTGCCCGTGAGGTTGACGGCGATCGTGCGCGCCCAGTTCTCGAGCTCGAGGTCGGCGACGGGTGCGTCGAGTCCGCCCATGAGCTGGATGCCGGCGTTGGCGACGACGATGTCGAGGGCAGCCGTCTCGGCGATCTCCGCGTAGGCCCCTCGCACGGCCGACTCGTCGGCGATGTCGCACGCGAGCGCGACGACCCCGGGGATGCCGGCGAGGGCAGCGGCGTCGCGATCGAGGGCGAACACGCGCGCGCCTTCGGCCACGAAACGCTCCGCCACCGCGCGGCCGATGCCGGAGGCGGCTCCGGTCACGAGCGCGGACTTGCCGTCGAGAGCCGGCATCCTGGTCCTTTCATTCGGCGGCGTAGAACCGCGTCGAGTCGTCGAGGTGGTGACGGATCGCGACCTCCGCGGCGTCGGGATCCCGCGCACGCAGCGCATCGAGGATCCTCTCGTGCTCGGCGACCGCCTCCTCGCGGCGCCCCGGGACGGCGAGGCTCCTGCGGCGGATGGGACCGAGCGTGATGTTGATGGACTCCAGGAGCGTGACGAAGAGCGCGTTATGGGTCGCGGTCGCGATGAGGTGATGGAACATCTCGTCGTGAGCGGCCGCCGAGTCGGCGTCGGCGGCGCCCGCCATCGCGGAGAGCTCGTCGCCGATCTGCTCGAGCTCGCGTGCCGTCGCCCGCTCGGCGGCGAGGCGCACGAGCCGGATCTCGATGGTCTCCCTCACCTCGGTGATGTCGCCCGGCCCCACGAGTTCTTGAGACCGGGCGCCGCGCAGGTAGAGGTCGAACGCTTCGGCGACTCGCGACGACGGGACGGCGGCGACGACGACGCCACGCGCTCCGAGGGGCGCCACGACGCCTTTGGCCTCGAGGTGACGCACCGTCTCGCGGATGACCGTGCGCGAGACCTCGAACCGTTCGCTGAGCACGCGCTCGCTCGGGAGCTTGTCGCCGGGCTTGAGCTTGCCTTCCGCGATGGCATCGAGCAGCGCCTCGCTCACGCGCGATGTGAGCGTGGGCTGCCGCTTGAGCGGCGTGAAGTCGGTCACGGCATCCTCCGAGCTATCCGGGTCGGCACCGGTCGCCTGGTATACCGTAGACCCCCGTGATCCTCGTGACGGGAGCGACGGGTTTCATCGGTTCCTACGTCGTCGCGGACCTCCGCCGCCGCGGCCACGACGTGCTCGCCGTCACTCGCACCGGGTGGCGACCCGAGAACCGGCACGTCATCGCCGGCGATCTTCCCGAACTCGCGCACGTCGATCTCGGCGATTCCGCCGCGGTGGCTGCTCTCGTGCGACGCCGCCGGCCGGAGGCGATCATCCACCTGGGCGCTCTCGTCGATCCCGTCGCCCTCGCCACGAACCCCGTGCTCGCACTCGACGCGAACGTGCGGCCCGGTCTCGATCTGCTCGACGCCGCGCGCGCCCATGGCGTCGGCAGATTCGTTCTCGGGTCGTCGGTGGCCGTGCTGCCGAGGATCCGCATCGCGCCGATCCGCGCCGATCATCCCCTCGTCACCGAGTCGGGCGGTTCCGCGGGCGGGTTCTACGGCGTCGCGAAAGCCGTCGCTGAGATCACCGCCCTCGGCTACGCGGAGGCTTTCGGGATCGACGTGCGCATCGTGCGGCCGAGCGCCGTGTACGGCTTCGGAATGCAATGGCCCATCGGGATCAAGCCCGTCGTCGAAGCGCTCGCGACCGGTGACGTGGCACGGATGCCCCGTCATGCCCCGCCGCGCGACTACACCCCCGTGCAGGATGTCGCGTCGATCATCTCGGCGCTCGCCGAGGGCCGAGGGCACGACGTCGTCGTCAACGCCGGCACGGGAGGCGCGCTCACGACGAACGACGAGCTCATCGCGACGATGTCGCGGGTGTTTCCCGGCGGGCGGATCGAGGTGAGCGACGACGACCTCGACCCGCAGGGCGTCGAATCGGGCTACCGCGGAGTTCTCGACATGACGGCGGCCCGTGAGCAGCTCGGCGTCCACCCGACGTTTCCGACCCTCGACGCGGGACTCGCGGCGTACGCCGAGGCGTTCCGCCGATTCCGCGCCGGCTGAGCGGTTCACCCGAAGGTCTCGAGCGCTCGAGCGAGTTCGCGATGCTCGCGCGCATACTCGGGCAGGGCGATCCCCGATACGGCGGCCGCCCAGGCCTGCCGGATGCTTGCCACGCCCGCCGCGGGCCCGTCGGGATGAGCCATGATGCCGCCGCCGCAGACGTACATCAGATCGACGGTGCCGAGCGCTGCGTAGGTGTCGGCGACCTGGGCGGCCGATTGCGCCGACGAGAACACCGGGAGCACCGGGGGGCCACCGTTCGCGGGCGCGAGCGCGGCGCGAGCGGAGGCGAGGACCGAGTCGTCGGGCTCCCAGAACTTGTTGCGAAGACCGTTGACGTGCAC
>Ga0233377_1000465_pt1 | contig 18898 bp, 12 predicted proteins | sample ElkDunMinimDraft_6_FD_191540 | JGI IMG/M metagenome (GOLD analysis project Ga0233377, IMG submission 191540) | Fecal eukaryotic communites from dung pellets of Tule Elk in California, USA - Elk Dung E36 | ecosystem: Host-associated > Mammals > Digestive system > Large intestine > Fecal | place...
CCGTGGCCACCGAGACGGTCGGCGACAGAATCGCCTGTCCCAGGGACGGCAGCGTGACCACCCCCTCCACCGCGGGTACGTCGATCTCACAGGCGGTGCCGGAACGGATCGCCGCGGCGGCGGCGAGCGCCGCGAGTTGTCCTGGAGCCGCGTTCCGGTCGCCGGCGTCGAGTAACTTGACCGTACGGCGTGCCCAGGCGCCCACCGACGGGTGGCGGAGGACCGCGTTGACGACGTCGGGGTAGCGATGCTGAACGGTGGCGAGCAGATCGTAGGCGCGGCGGGTGGCGGCGGCGTCGGGATGGCCGCTCTTCCGCGCGGTTTCCAGCACCCCGCGTACGAGCAGGATGTGTTTGCTGTGCTGTGCGGCGGACAGCTCGGCGACCGCGGTGGTGCCCCCGCCGCCGCCGGCGAGTTCCGAGAACGTCCCGGCCGCGATCCGGTGCTCACGTAGGTTCATCGTTCCCTTCCTGTGCCCTTTCGATCGGGCCGACAGATCGGCTTCGACCGTTCCCTTGATGTGCCCGATGAGGCGGAGGAGGTCGGGGGAGTAAACGGAGGGGTTGGCGAAACCGTGGCCGGAGCGGTAGCGGTGGGCGTAGTGGCCTCCTCCGCAGACCCGGGAGACCGGGCACGCCCGGCAGGTCGGGGAGAGGGCGAGCTCGCCGATCTGGCGGGCGGCGATCGAGGGCAGGAGCAGGACATCGTCGAAGGAGTCGCGTGCCACGTGCAGACCGGTTTCCGGTGCTCCCCGGTAGGCCGACTTCAGGGCGTCCGACTGCTCGATTCCGCCGTCGGTCTCCACGACGACCATCGCGGCGGGGGCCAGGCCTATCTGCTCGCTCGACGACGAGCCGCCGAGCAGCCCGTGGATGATCTCGTTGAACGTCCTGACCCAGGTGGGGCGGCGCGGCGCGGCGTACCAGCGGTCGAAGATCGGGATGAGCCAGTCGGCGTACGGCGTCGCCCCGGTGTCCGGGGTCCGGCCGGGAGGGGGCGCGGACCAGTTGCCGTGCGGGAGCAGGAAGTCGACGGCCGGCGGATCGAAGGCGAGAAGCGCCTCGTAGGCTCCGATCGGGTCGTTCCTGAGGTCGACGGTGCACAGCAGGCCGCTGAAGAGATGCCTGAAGTCAGCCGAACCCAGCAGGCCGAGGGCGCGCAGGACGTCGGCGTGGCTTCCCCTGCCGTCGGCGCGGCGGCGGCCGCGGTCGTGCATCGTCTTGTCGCCGTCGAGGCTCACCCCGACCCGGACGCCCAGCTCGTCGAAGAGACGGAGGTAGCGGAGGTCGAGCAGGGTGGCGTTGGTCTGCAGGCCGACGGTGGTCCTGGTGGCGGGGCCGACCGCCGAACGGACCAGCGTGACGAGCTCGCGGATCGCCTCACGGCCGGCGAGCAGGGGCTCGCCCCCGTGCAGGATGAGCTCTATGTCGGCCAGGTCGTGGCGGTGGGCGTGCTGGGCGATTCTCGCGGCCGTGGCGGCGAAGGTCTCCCGTGACATTTGTTTCGGTCGAGTCCGCCAGGAGGAGTCGGCCATTTCGTACATGTAGCAATATTCGCAGGCGAGATCACACCTGCTGTGGATCTTCACGATGAACTGCCGGAACGGAGTCGGCCGCCAGCCGTCGGCCATCAGCCCTCCGATATCGAGAGTTGACGGCCACTCGCGCATCGCTGATCAACCCCCCTGCCGAGCACGTTATGTGACGCCCGAAAGATGTCTACACGATAGATGATGGTCGGCCGCCGTTCCAGGTTGAGGGAAAAACCAATGATCATGTCGGTGAAGGGGTAAGAATTCGCGGGGCTGAAACTTGACTATTGGGGCAAAGTCATGCCAGATAGGGAATGGCGCAAGAGAGGTGTGCCACGTTTGCCTGAGAAACCTGACCCCATAATCCCCCTGCCTCGAAGCGTGTTCCCCGCGACGCTCGATGTCGAAGGATTGCTGGACTCGGGGTGGCGCCCGGCGGCTTTCCGGCAGTTCATCCTGAAGATCCACAGCAGGTGCGATCTCGCCTGCGAATATTGCTACATCTACGAGATGGCCGACTCCTCCTGGAAAGCTCAGCCGCGGCGCATGTCGAAGGCGATCGTCGACTGCACGGCGAGACGCGTCGCCGAGCACGCGCTCGCCCACGAACTGGCCGAGGTCGAGGTCATCCTGCACGGGGGAGAGCCCTTGCTGGCCGGGCCCGATCTCATCTCCTACGCCGTGCGCACCATCAGGGGTGCCGCCGCCGACGTCGGGACCCGCGTCCGCGTCGCCGTGCAGACCAACGGGCTGCGCCTGGACGAGACCTATCTGAGGCTCTTCGACAGCCTGGAGATCCGCGTCGGGGTGAGCATGGACGGCTATGCCGAGGGCCACGACCGGCACAGGCGCTACGCGGACGGCAGGGGGAGTCACGCGATCGTCGCGGACGCGCTCCGCAGGCTGACCGCGGGCCCGTTCCATCACCTCTTCAGCGGCCTGCTGTGCACCGTCGACGTCCGCAACGACCCGCTGACGACCTACGAGGCGCTCCTCGCCTTCGATCCGCCGGCCGTCGACTTCCTGCTCCCGCACGGCAACTGGTCCACCCCGCCGCCGTACCGCCTCCCGGACGCCGAGGCGACGCCGTACGCCGACTGGCTCATCCCGATCTTCGACCGCTGGTACGGCTCGGTCGCCGACCAGACGGAGATCCGGCTGTTCCGCGAGATCATGCGCCTGCTGACGGGAGGCGCCTCGCGCAGCGAGACGGTGGGACTCTCACCCGCCAGGATGGCCGTGGTGGAGACCGACGGCAGCATCGAGCAGTCGGACATCCTGAAGTCCAGCTACCACGGAGCGGCCGCGACCCGGCTGCATCTGCTGCGCGACTCCTTCGACGCCGCGCTCAGGCATCCGGCCGTCGCCGCCCGGCAGATCGGCGAGCTCGCGCTCGCCCCCGTCTGCCTCGCCTGCGACCTGCGTTCGGTCTGCGGCGGAGGGTTGTACGCGCACAGATACAGCGAGGCCACCGGTTTCAAGGGACCCTCGGTCTACTGCCCGGACCTCTACCGGTTGATCACCCACATCCGTACAGGTTTCGCCAGAGACGTCGCCCGGCTGAAGGGAAGTCGATGAGGCTCGGTGCGCAGGAAGTGTCCGACGCGACGGTTCTCGCGCTGGCGGCCGGTGAGGGAGGCGCCGGCGCCGTGGCCGAGCTGAGCGCGTTCCAGCGCCTCAAGAACAGGCTGCTGATACGCGGGGTCGTGACAGAGGCGTGCTCGGCGGGGCATCCCGGCGCCGCCCTGGCGGCGCGCGCCTACGACCTCCTGGCGGACCTGGAGGGGGTGGCGGGCGAGGAGGTCGAGCGCGTGCTGCGCTACCCGGCGGTCGGGGCGTGGGCGGGGCGGACCTACCGGTCCCTGAGGAGCGGCAGCGGCACGCCCGACGATCCCGCGCAGCTGGGCGCGCCGGCCGTGGTGGCCGCGCTGCGGGCCCGCATCGCCTGCCGGGTCCGGCTTCCCGTCCGCGATGGCGCGATCATGCTGCCGTCGCTGGGGCGCCTCACCCTCCCTGAGGGGGCGGAAGAGGTGGTCGACGTCACGGTGAGACCGGACGCCGACGGCGCCGAACTCGACGCCGCCGGCCTGACGGTCCGCGTCCGTCCCAGCGGTGACCGGCCCGGCTGGCAGGCGCTGCGCGGGCTGCGGGTGACCCCGGGATTCGAGCTGGTCGTCGACGACCTCGACCCGTACCGGTGGGCCGAGGAGGAGGTCGCGGAGCCGCGGCTGGATCCCGGGCGGCTGCGCGCGTGGGGGACGCGTCTGGACGAGGCCTGGCGGGTCCTGACCGCCCACCACGCGACCGTGGCGGAGGAGGTGCGGCTCACCGTGTCGGTGCTCACCCCCGTCAAGGCTCCGGAACGGGGACAGAACAGCGCCTCCTCGCGGGAGACGTTCGGAACCGTCGCCATGTCGGACCCGCGGCACGGGGTGGGACTCGCCGCCACGTTCGCCCACGAGATCCAGCACGCGAAGCTCACGGCGCTGACCGAGGCGATCCCGCTGACCCTGCCGGACGACGGCTCCCGCCACTACGCGCCCTGGCGGGACGATCCGCGCCCCGTCTACGGCCTGCTGCAGGGCTCCTACGCCTATCTCGGGGTGGCGGAGTTCTGGCGCAGGCAGCACCACTTCGAGCGGGACGCCGAGGCGTTCCGGGCGCGCGTGGAACTCGCCCGCTGGAGGCGGGCCGCCTACGCGGTCACCGGCACGCTGCTGGCGAGTGGGAGGCTGAACGAACGCGGGGAGGAGTTCGTGGCGCGCATGAGGAAGACACTGGAGGAGTGCGCCGCGGAACCGGTCGACGCCGCCGCCGAGAGCCAGGCCCTGCGCGAGGCGGAGCACCACCTCGACGCCTGGAGGAGGCGCAACCCCGGGTTCCGGGCGAACGGGTGGCCCCACACCGAACGCTGACCGGGAAATCGCGGCAGGAAAGAGGAACCGGACCAAGGTTCGCAGACGCCCCGCTGGAGCGGGACGGAGCGGCGGTCAGATCGGCGGAGGGTCGAAGTCGCAGTCGATGCGACGGCCCTCGCTCGCGAGGAGGGCGTCGGGATGGCTGGCCTCCAGCGGGCGTTCGTAGCGTCGCATCGTGTCGTCGTACAGGAGCTCGGCCCGCTCCTTCTCGCCCGCGGCCCTCAGGTCGAGGACGAGGTTGGCGGCGCAGGACAGGCTCAGGAAGTGGCTCTCGCCGAAGAGCGCCCGCAGCCGGGTGAGCGTCTGCTCGCCGAGCTCGCAGGCCCGGGTGATCTCTCCCAGTGCCGCGAGATCGCTCTGGAGGCTGATGGCGCACGTCAGCGGATAGTGGTGCTCCTGGCCGACCTTGGCGATCAGGCTCTGGGTCACCCTCTCGTTCAGACGCCTGGCCGTCGCGACGTCGCCCCGCGACCGATGCAGGATCGCCAGGTTGCCGGCGCAGGCGAGGCTGTAGGGGTGCTCCTCGCCGAACACCCTGGGATAGAGGGCGACCGTCCTTTGCGCCGTCGCGAACGCCTCGTCGAGCTCGCCGGCCGTCCGCAGCGCGTTGGAGAGGTTGATCGCCGCGGCCATCGTGTCGGGGTGGTCGTCCCCGAAGAGCCGCTGGAGGCGGGTGTGCGTGTCACGCGCGAGCTCCAGCGCCTCGGCCACCTCTCCCGAGCGCCGCTTGGCGATGGACAGGTCCTTTGCCGTCAGCAGCGTGGCGGGATGGTCGAGCGTCAGCTCCTGGACGCCGTAGGCGTAGGCCTCCTCGCCCAGGTCGCACGCCTCGGTGTAGTCGCCGCAGAGTCGCACGGCCCTGGCCAGGCCGTTCCACGACAGCAGCAGGACGGTCCCGCCGATGCCCTCTCCCGCGTCGCTCATCTCCAGATACGTCTCCTGGTGCAGACGCCGCGCCTGGGTGTAGTCGCTGGTGAGGGCGTAGTCGAGGGCCAGGTTGTTGAGCACGCGCAGGGTGGAGGGATGGCCGGGGCCGAGGCTGGCGGAGTGGGCCGCCAGGGACTCCTCGTCCAGCCTCCTGGCGGCGATGAAGTCGCCGCGCGCCCGCAAGGACGCCCCGTAGCCGTTGGTCGTCAGGAGTGTCTCGTCATGGTCGTGGCCGAGGACCTCGCGCATGTCGTCGAGGGTCCGGTGGTCGGTCTCGTACGCCGCGGAGTACTGGCCGAGCCCGCGCAGCACGTTGCCCAGATGCTTGTACGCGACGAGCACATCAGGGTGCCTCGCCCCGCTGACCTCGGTCCATCTCTTGACGAAGCTCTCGAGGAAGGAGCGAGCCGACTGGTAGTTGCCCGACGCGTACAGGTAACGGGTGAGGTTGAGGGCGAACCGCCTGGCGGCGGGATCGGTGCACTCCTCCAGGCCCGAGGGGGTGACGTGGGCGACCAGTTCCTCGAAGCGGCGCCACCTGGCGCTCTCGTCGGGGTCGTTGGGGGCGCTGCCGGCGAGCAGCACGTGCACCTCGTGCCGGATCTCCGCCTGATCCTCCTTCGGCAGGTCGTCGCGCAGGAGCGCCTGGACCAGCCGGTGCACCTGGATGGTGCGGGTGGTGGGCTCGATCCTGGCCAGTGCGAAGCGTCTCAGCTCGCTCAGCGCCGTGGCGAGCAGGATCGGGTCGGCCAGGATCCTGCCGAGCCGGGGCGCGACGGCCTTGTTGCCCCTGCGGAAGACGTCGCGGGGGATGGGCTCGGGGCCGAAGAAGGCGCAGGACCGCAGGAGCGTGATCGCCTCGGGGAGGCGGTCCTCCAGCAGCGACACCGACACCTTCCAGGCCACCGTCATCGACATCGGGTATCCCGGCGCCCTGTTGGCCCCCAGCAGCCTGCTCGCGTGCTCGTCGAGCTGCTCCAGGTATTCGTCGACCGACATGCCGGTCTCGTACTGCAGCGCGCCGGCCTGCTCCAGGGCGAGGGGAAGGTCGCCGAGCTGCTCGGCGAGCCGCGAGGCGTCGTCGTCGGGGACCTCCCGGCGCAGGCGCTTCTTCAGGAACGCCACGCTCTCCTCGCGGGTGAAGACGTCGACGTAGAGGGTCTCGAAGTGGTCTTCCCACTTGGGGTTGCGCGAGGTGACCAGGACGTGCCCTGGTCCGCGCGGGATGAGCTCCCGGACCTGCCCCGGATCCTCGGCGTTGTCGAAGATCAGTAGCCAGCGGCGGTAGGGGGTGCCGCTCTGCAGCGTCCTGCGCACCGCCTCGGCGGCCTCCTCGACGCCGGTGGCCGACGCCGGCGGCAGGCCCAGGTGGGGTGCCATCGCCGCGAGCGCGGACGGCACCAGCACGCGCTGGTCGGAGGGGATCCACCAGACGAGGTCGTAGTGCGAGCGGTAGCGGTGGGCGTACTCGATGGCCAGGTGGGTCTTGCCGACACCGCCCGACCCCTGCAGCGCCTGGGGCTGGGGGACGACGGCGGTGACGGTGCTGATGCCCTGGCGGAGCTTGAGGAGCATGTCGTCGCGCCCGGTGAAGTTTCTGTTGCGGGGCGGAACCTTCTCCCAGATCTCGGGCTGCCGCTCGGGCACCGTGTTCGCCGCGTGTGAAAGCTCCACCACCTCGGGCCACCGCCTTTTTCTAGCCAAAGGGATCGTACGGTCATCCTAAAGGTTGATTCGAAGAGTGGGGTATTACAGAATCACATTGAGAAAAAGCCTGGCCCCGGAAACTTTCGGGAGTGGTATCAGGTCCCCCTTTTAGGGCGTCCTAAAAGTCGATGCCCACCAGGCCGGATGCGACGTCATTAGGGAGCACGCATGCGCGATGACAATTCAAGGTCGGGCGGTCTCGTCGACCTTGAGGGCCTCTCCCTGGAGAGGCTCACGGAGGTCGACGAGACCTGGCTGCGCAGGATGCTGGAGCCGTTGCTGCTGGAGAAGGCGGAGCCGGCGGCGGGATTCACGAGTTCGATCTGAGGAATCACCTTGCCGTTTCGCGCGGGTCGCGGCAGAAAGGTGATCGTGAATCGTTCGTCCGCTCCGGCCGCCTCGGCGGCGCAAGGGGTGCCTTCCCGCGCCGGGGGGATTGACCATGCCAATAGAGTCGTACGGCATCGAGTCCATGACCTGATTGGACCTGCCGTCCGTGAGGTGGTGCCCTGCGTGCACGACATGGGGGAGGCCGAGTGGGAGCGTCTGCTCGACCAGCTGAACAGCGGAGACTGCACACCCTTCCTGGGGTCGGGGGCGTGTGTGGGCACCCTGCCGACGGGGACGGCGCTGAGCCGTGACATGGCGCGCCGATGGGACTATCCCTTCGCCGACGATCACGATCTTCCCCGGGTGACGCAGTTCGCGGTGATGAGATATGGGGATTCCGTATATGTGAAGAGGCGGATCTGCGACGAACTCGACGCCGGGGGAGCTCCCGACTTCCTCGACCCACTTGAGCCGCACGCCCTGCTGGCGAGCTTCCCGCTTCCGGTATATCTGACGACAAACTATGACGACTTCATCCTGCGCTCGCTCGAAGCGGTGGGGAAAAGTCCGAATGTGGCCGTATGTCCATGGAACAAAGGGCTCGCCTACGCGGAGGATCTGTTCAGTAGTGAGGCAGGCTGGAATCCCAAACCTGAGGCTCCGCTCATCTATCACCTGCACGGCAATCTGCGGGATCCGGCGTCGCTCGTGCTTGCCGAGGACGACTATCTGGAGTTTCTCACCAACCTCGCGGTGGACGGTGTCGCGGGCGGCCAGCGAATGCTGCCCACCTCCATTCTCGCGGCGCTGACCAGAAGACCCCTGCTGTTCATCGGCTACAGCCTGCAGGACTGGACGTTTCGCGTGCTTTTCCACGGGCTGTTGAAAGCCGTTCCCGGGATCAACCGCCGCAGGCACGTGAGCGTCCAGCTCGCCCCCTCGCTCGCCAGCACGAAGGCGGACGTGCTGGAGGTCCAGCGCCAGCTGGCCAGATACTACGAAGACTGGCGGATCTCCATCTTCTGGGGGACGGCGGAGGAGTTCTGCCATGAGCTACGCCGACGGATGGGACCGATGCCGTGACCTCCGAGGTGACCCCCGACCGCGACCGGCCCGACGCCGACCGCCGGCCGTACGTCGGCCTGCGGGCCTTTCGCCGTGAGGACGGCCCCAAGTTCTTCGGCCGCGACAGGGAGGCCCGCGAGGTCTCCGACCTGTGGCAGGCCGGGCGCCTGACCGTGCTGTACGGGCCGTCCGGCGTGGGCAAGACCTCGCTGATCCAGGCCGGGGTGCTCCCGCTGCTGGACGCGGGCAGGACCGACGTCCTGCCGATAGGACGGGTCTCGCACGGCTCGCCCTTCCCCTCCGCCGCGCTCTCGCGGCACAACCCGCACGTGTTCGCGCTGCTGTCGTCGTGGTCCCCGCTGGAGACGCCCACCCGGCTGGCGGGGCTGACGATCCGCGAGTTCCTGGGCCGGCGCCCGCCCCGCCAGGATCCGTACGGCGATCCGGTTCTCACCCTGGCCGTGATCGACCAGGCCGAGGAGCTCTTCGGTGGGTTCGCCCACCGCCAGCCGTACCGGGAGTGGTTCATCGGCCAGCTCGTCGAGGCGCTGGACGACGACCCGAACCTGCGCCTTCTCGTCTCGATCAGGGAGGACCACCTCGCCGCGATCCTTCCCCACGAGCCGAAACTGGCGGGCATGGCCAGAAGCCGCTTCTCGCTGTCCGCCCTCGACACGGCCGCCGCGGTCCTGGCGACCGAGAGGCCTCTTGAGGGGACGGGCCGCTCCTTCGCCCCCGGCGCGGCACGGAGCCTGGTGGACGACCTGCGCATGATCAGGGTCGGCAGGGCGCTCGGGGAGGAGGTCGTCGCCGACGCCAAGGTGGTCGAGCCCGTCCAGCTGCAGGTCGTGTGCTCGGCCATGTGGCGCTCCCTGCCCGAGGAGGTGCGGGTCATCTCCGCCGACCACGTCCGCAGGTTCGCCAACGCCGACCGCTCGCTCACCGACTTCTCCGAGCGGATGATCTCCGAGGTGGCCCACGACCACTTCGGGGACGACGCCGCCGGGCTCAGGAGCTGGCTGCGCCGCTGTTTCATCACCGAGCTCGGCACCCGCGAGATCGTCTACCAGGGGGAGACCGTCACCGCCGGCATGCCGAACGCGCTGGTCAGGGCGCTGGTCGACCGCCACATCCTGCGCGAGGACATCAAGGCGGGTACGCGGTGGTGTGAGCTCTCGCACGAGCGTCTCATCCAGCCCATCCTCCAGAACGACCATCTCGTCGTACGGGCCGAGAGCGGGTCGTTCCCCGACGACTACCTGCGCGCCGCCGAACTCTCCTTCCGCGACGGGGAGTTCGCGCTGGCCGCCAAGCAGGCGGAGGAGGCCCTGGAGCGCTGCGGTGACAACACCAGGTCGCGGGCGGAGATCGAGTCCTTCCTCGGTAACGTCGCGCACCGGCGGGAGGACTTCGAGAAGGCGATCTCCCACTACCGCACCGCCGCGGTCCTCTTCGAGTCGCTGGGGGCGACCTCGGCGGTCGGCGGGCTTCTCGCCGGGATCGGCAGGCTGCGGCTCGCCCAGGGGCGCACCTCGGCCGCGGTGCGGGAGTTGTACTCGGCGATAGGCCGTGTGCCCGACGACACGAACATCCAGACCGAGCTCGCCTGGGCGCTCTGGTACGACGGCCATCCCGACGCGGCGCGCGACGTCCTCAACGACGTCCTGGGCAGGGAGGGGAACCTCGCCGAGGCGTTGCGCGCCCGCGGCGAGATCCTCGCCGGCCTCGGCCAGGCCGAGGCCGCGCTCCGCGACCTCGACAGGGTCAGGCCGCTGCAGTGGCCCTCCACCAGGGCCGCCCACGCCCTCGCGCTGGCCCTCCTGGGACGCTTTCCCGAGGCGGAACGGGAGGTCAGGGCGGTGCCGGCCGAGGCGGGAGATCACGGTCCGGCGCTGCTGTACGTCGCCCGCGTCCACGCCCTGGCCGGTGACGCCGCGTCGGCGGCCGATCTGGCGCTGCGGGCGAGGGCGGCGAGAGCGCCCAGCCTGCCTGCGCATCTCGCGGCCGAGGCGGATCGGCTTCTCGCCACGTCATGAGCGCCCGCGCGGCCACGTGGGCACCGGTCGCCCTCACCCTCCTGGCCGTCCCCGCGAGACCGAGCCGGGTGTGGAGGCGCCACAGTGACGCGAACGTCACCCCCGTCGCGACGGTGAACATCAGGGCGGTCAGGATGACGGCCGCCCTGCGGACGCCGAACGCGGCGACCAGGATTCCGCCGAGCGGGGCGGCGACGCACACGGCGCCGTGCGCGACGAGCCGATGCACGCTCATCACCCGCCCGAGCTTGCCCTTGTCGACGGTGTCGACCTCGAAGGTCCTGATGGCCACGTTGCTGAGCGCTCCGGTGCAGCCGGTCAGTAGTATCGCGAGCCCGAAGAAGAGCGGCCCCTCCCCGTACGCCGCGACGAAGAGCGCCAGCACCCATATCCACAGCTGGGCGAAGAGCGTGAAGTTCCTCGGTTCGAGTCTGAGATAGGGGGCGAGGGCCGACCCCGCCACACCGCCCAGCCCTCCGGCGGCGAGGACCAGGCCGACCTGGTGCGAGGGCAGGTTCGCGGATCCCGCGATGAAGATCATGATGAGCGCGTTGACCATCAGGTTGGTGACCGTGGTCACCGCCATCGCCCTGCGGAGGAACCGGTGCCTGGACAGTTCGTGGAAACCGTCGGCTATCTCCCGCAGCAGGTGCCGTCCCGCCAGGCTTCGCACCCCGTCGGCTATCTCGCGCAGCACACGCAGCCTTGGCGGGCCTTTCCCGGGCTCCGTCCTGTCGGCCGCCACGCTCAGGGGGGAGAGGAGGGCGAGGAAGAACAGTGCCGCGTTCACCACGAAGGACATCGCGTGCATGACCCCGAAGAGCCATCCCCCGAGTGGCCTGCCCGCCAGCACCGCGATGTGCGAGATCGTCTCACTCCTCGCCATCACGAGGGAGATCCGGTCCTTCGGGACGAGAGACGAGATCAGCGCCGTCTCCGCCAGCGAGTAGAGCACCCACAGCGTGCCCTCAAGGAAGGCCGCCACCAGGAGGTGCGCCAGCGACGGGCGGTCCAGGACGAGGGCGAGGAACACGGTGAGAACGATCAACCCGCGCAGGGTCTCGGTGAGGAGCATGAGCGAGCGCGGGTTCACCCGGTCCGCCAGGACGCCCGCCGGTATGTAGAAGACCAGAATCGGGAAGGTCAGCGCGAAACTGGTCCAGCCCGCCTGCACCGGAGAACCGGTCAGGGCCAATGCCAGGAGGGGATAGGCGACACTCACGGCTCGTGACCCCACGGTCGAGAACGTCATCCCCAGCCAGACACGGGCGAATTTTCTCATCGGCTAGTTCGAAGTCGCTCTCTGATCCCGGGCGCCCCGGCGCGACCCGGTCGCCCGCCGTCCCCGTCCGCCTCCTAGGGAACACCTCACAAGGCAATGGAGGGAGAGAGCTATACGGACTCCCGCTGTTAGGGAAACAATGACAATTTCTTGACAAAAATCCGCAGAAATCAACGCCAATGAGAGCCCGTTTGCCAAAACGGGTCACAGTGGTGTCGCCACGTCGCTTGAGTCCCAAAGCATAGCGCCGAAGAAGAGCGGCAGGGAAAGGTCGTGCGGTTCCGCGTCCGGACGATGATGTCTGGGAGTGGGGCCGGTCTGGAAGTGCGGGGAAAGCCCTGATCCACCTCCCCTGAGACCCCTTCCCGAGGCCGGGGTTTCCAGGGGAGGCGCGGGGTTCAGGCGGGGAGCTGGGCCTCCAGGCGGTAGCCGTCGACGGTGACGTAGACCTGGTCGCCGGGACGGGCGTTCAGACGCATCAGGACGGGCTGCAGCGAGTCGAAGACAGGGTGGTCCCGCCAGACCAGGACCACCGCGTTGTCGCCGGGACCGGTGACCGACAGCAGCGTGCCGGGACGCATGCCCAGCCGGGTGGCGTATCCCTCGGGCACGGCCACCGGGCCGCCCCGCAGGTGGTCGCTCGTCACCTCGATGCGCTGCCAGCGGCCCGGGTCGGACGAAGGGCTCGCGGGCGAGTGGAGCGGAGCCCGTCGGCTGGTGATCAGGTGTGGTCTGGAGTTTCCGCCCGCCAGGGCCGACAGTGTGGCCAGGGCCGCGCGAGGGTCGATGGCGCCGGTGTTCACCTGCGGGATCGGCTGCCCGCCGCGGTGGTGGCCGTTCGCCCCCGGGGTGCGGCGCGGCAGCTGCCTGACCTCCTCGGAGGCACCCTCCTGGGAGGCCGCCTCCTGCGCGGTGCTCGCGGCGGCGAGGGCGTCCAGCCAGGGCTGGGCCGAGTGGGCACGGATGCCGAGCTGGTGCTCCATGAGCCTGAGCGAGTCGCTGTCGATCGGCTTGTTCGACAGGAGCTTGCGGGTCCGCTCGCGCAGGCCGCCCAGGTCGCCCACGACGAGCCAGTCGTCCTGGAGCCGCCGGTCCGGCATGAGCGTGACGAGCACCCTCCACAGCGGGGTCCGCAGGGTCGGGACCTCGATCGGGTGCGCGGGGTCGGCGCCGATGAGCTGGTCCTTGGTGGCGGCGGCGCCGAGCCACTCGGTCAGCCCGAACATGTGCCCGGTGAGCGGGGCGGACTCCGGGGAGCGCAGCCAGAGCAGGATGCGTTCCTCGGCGGCGCGCTGGGCCGCCGAGAGCGCGTCGCGGTCGGCGTTCAGCTTGTGCGCGAGCGCGCGCAGGCTGATCGGGTCGACCGCGAAGAGCCGTTCCACGGCGACCGCGCGCTCCAGAGGGCTCCAGTCGCGGAACATGTTGTCGACCAGGCGCACCAGCGGGTAGTCGTTGAGGTTGACCGCGGGAGCGGCCGGTTCCGGGGCCGCCGGTTCTGTGGCCGCGGGCTCGGGAACCGGCGCCTGCGGCGCCGACGGCTGGGCGGGAATCCGCGGCGCGGGTGTCTGCGCCGGGTCCTGGTCCTGCTCCCGGAGCGGGGTCTGGTCGCGGCCGGCGGCCGGCGCGGCCTGCTCGACGAGGCCGGGGATGTGGCTGAGCACCTCGCGGAAGACGGCGGTGACCACGATCTCCGGGGAAGGCGTCGCGGGCGCGCTCAGGTCTCCCGCGGTCAGGCGGCGCAGGCGGTTCCAGCCGCCCAGGCCGGCGATGGCCGAGCGCGCGGGCTCCGGCCAGTCGGGCAGGGTGGGATCGACCGTGTGCACGTGCAGCGCGGGCAGCACGTCGCTCAACGGCAGATGATCCCAGCGTGACAGCGAGAGCCGGGCCAGCCTGTCGCAAACCCAGTCGATCCCCGCGGCGCCGAGGGCCTTGGGCAGGGTGACCGACGACCACCAGCCAGCGGGCAGCCGGGGGTCGGCGAGGGCTTCGGCGACCTGCTGGGGACGGCTCCAGCGCAGGGCCGGGACCAGATCACTCAGGCAGATCGATGACTCGGCATCCATCGGCGGACCGTAACCTCCCCAAAGTGACGCGTGTGGCTAATGGTGCAGCTTACGCCGCAAGCTATCAATTGGCATTAAGAGGGTAAAGCTCCCTGGTACCCAAATCAGACGGAAGGACGCGTGGGCGGCCACCCAGAACCGTCACGGCCTCCGCCCCCGCACGGCGTCCCGCGTCCAGCGCGACCTCGTCGGTGGCCCCGCTCAGCAGGGCCGTCAGCAGCCCGGCGGCGAACGCGTCCCCCGCTCCAATGGAGTCAACCACCTCGGTGGTGAGCGCGGGAACCCGAGCGGCCAACTTTCCTTCCCTGGCCATCAGCGCGCCGCGGGATCCCAGCTTCACCGCCGCGGCACCGTAGCGCAGGCTCAGGCTCTCCGCCGCCCTCTCGGCGGTCGTCTCGCCGGTGAGCAACAGCGCCTCGTCCAGGTTGGGGATGACCAGCTGGGCGGGGAGGGTCTCCTGGACGAACCGCTCCACGCCGAACGAGCGCAGGAAACCGGTCGAGGCCGGGTCCACGCTGATCGAGACCCCGCGCAGGGACGCCTCGGCCATCGCGAGCCGGGAAAGGTGGAGTCCGGGCTCGGCGAACAACGTGTATCCGGACAGGTGGAGGTGGCCCACACCGTCGAGCAGGGTCTCGTCCCAGTCGCCCGTGCCGATGTGCCCCCCCGCGCCCCGGTTGGTGAGCATGGAACGCTCCCCGGTCACGTCCACCATGGCGATCACCACCGCGGTGGGCCGGTCGGGATCGACTCGCAGGTGTGGCCGCACCCCGAACCGCCGCAGCTCGGCGGCGTGCCAGTCGGCGGTGTCGAAGCCGGCCCGGGTCAGGATCCGCGCGTCGGCGCCCAGCCAGGCGGCCCAGGAGGCCGTGTTGGCCCCGGAGCCGCCGGGACGCAGCACGATGTCGGCGGCGGTGTCCGTCCCGACGGCGAGACCGCTCCTGGCGGACCCGCCGTGAAGCGCGACGACGTCGGTCACCACGTCGCCGATGACCAGCAGACCCGTTCCGGCCACGGCGCCCTCAGCCTCCCCGGCTCCAGGAGGCCGCGATCTGCCCGGCGACACGGGCGTTGCCCCGCACCGCGGCCAGGTTCGCCTCCAGAGAGGCGCCGTCGGTGCCGCGCACCAGGTAGCCCAGGAGGAAGGGGGTGATGGCCTGACCGGTGATCCGCCGCTCCTCCGCCTCGGCGAGGGCCTCGGCGAGGACCCGGTCGTGCAGTTCGGGGTCGAGCTGCTCGGACAGCGTCACCGGATTGGCGACGATGAGCGCGGTCTGCGGGCCGCCGAGCGCGTCCTGGGCCCGCATGATGCCCGCGGCCTCGTCGGGGGTCTCGATGCGCCAGTCGATCGGCTCGCCCGAGGAGTGCAGGTAGAAGCCGGGGAACTCGTCGGTGCGCAACCCCGCGATCGTGACGCCGCGCGTCTCCAGCCGCTGCAGGGTGGCCGGAACGTCCAGGATCGACTTCACACCCGCGCAGACCACGGTGATGCGGGTCCGGCTCAGCATGTCGAGGTCGGCCGACTCGTCCTGGCTCTCGGTCCACCCCCGGTGCACGCCGCCGAGACCGCCGGTGGCGAAGACCCGGATGCCCGCCCCGGCGGCGAGGAACGAGGTGGCCGAGACCGTCGTCGCCCCGCTCGCCCCGAGCGCGGCGGCGGCGGGCAGGTCGCGAAAGCCCAGCTTGCGAAGCCCCGGCTCACCGGCGACGCGCTCCAGCTCGCTCTTGTCGAGGCCGATGCGCGCCACGCCGTCCAGCACCGCGATCGTCGCGGGCACCGCCCCGGTCTCCCTGACGATCCGCTCCAGCTCCACCGCGACCTCGAGGTTGCGGGGCTGGGGCAGGCCGTGAGAGATGATCGTGGACTCAAGCGCCACGATCGGGGCACCCCTCTCCAGTGCTTCGGCCACCTCGTCCGAGGGGCGGAGCACACTGGAGAGGGACTGTCGGGTGGTACGCATGAGCTGGTTCTGTCTCCTTGTCCGAGGTCGTACATCATTGCGGGCTTTTGGAACGATGTAAACGACACCGTCTTCCCCAAAAAGAGCACGTTACGGCGGTTGGGAGGAGACGTCCACTTAAAGATCAGCCAATGACCAGCACCCCGAACAGTGAGATCCCGCCGATGATGGCCGTGGCGATCCCGCCCAGGAGCAGCGATCGCCCGCCCCGCGCGAGCTTTCTCAGGTCCACACCGGTCCCCAGGGCGAAGAGCGCGGCGGCGAGCAGCACCGTCGTGAGGCCGGGAACCACCTCGATGATCTCGGACGGCACCACGCCCAGGCTCCGCGCCGCCACGGCCGCGACGAACCCGGCGACGAACAGCGGCACCACCGGCGGGCGCCGCACCGCGCCGCCGCTGCTCCCGGCACCCCTGGAGTTCCCGGTGGTCTCCGTGCCCCCCGCGCCCCTGGAGTTCCCGGTGCTCTCCGTGCTCTCGGCGTTCCCGCTCTCGAAGCGGTCCGTCGTGGTACGGCGCGTCGCGGTACGGCGCAGGAAGACGGAGGTCAGTCCGACGATCGGGGCGAGCAGGACGACCCGGGCGAGCTTGACGGCGATCGCGCTCACCAGGACGCCCGCTCCGGCCGCCGCACCGATCGCCGCCACCTGCGCGACCTCGTGGACCGAGGCCCCCGCCCACAGCCCCAGCTGCCGCGGCGTCAGTCCCAGCGCCCCCGCGAGCAGGGGCAGTGCGACGATCGAGGCGCTGCCGTACAGGACGACCACGCCGACCGCGGCCGCCACGTCGTCGTCGTCACTGTCGGCGACCTCGTGCATCGCGGCCACGGCCGCCGCCCCGCAGACGGACACGCCGGTCGCGATCAGCAGGGACCTGCGCGGGCTCACCCCGAGGCGGCCCCCTGCCCACCGCGTCGCGGCGAACGTGACGCCCGTCGCCGCGGCGACCACCGTGAGCGCCTGCCAGCCGAGCGCGAGCAGCTCCGGCACCGCGATCCGCAGGCCGAGCAGCACGATCGCCAGGCGGAGCACCCGGCGGGAGGCGAACCCGAGCCCGGGGACGAGCGACGGGTGCAGGCCGCCGAGGTTGGTGAGCGCGACCCCGAGGAAGACCGCGACCACGGCGGCGCTCACCCCCGGAACGACCCTGGCCGCGGCCGTCGCGAGGACCACCGAGACGACCGCGACCCCGAGCCCCGGCGCGAGCGTCCGGAGTACCCGGAGAGCCCCGGGAGTTCCGGACCACGCGCCCGGTGCCGGTGCCGGTCGTACGGGCATCGGCGGGGACTGCGCGGCGGAGCCGGGGGCACGAGGGGAGTGGGAGACGGGCATACCCCCGAGTGTCGGCGCGACGCCGACAGGCCGGTAGCCGTCACCTCTGTGGTAGGTCATAGCCTGGCGCTATGAGTGAGCTGCCCGACCTCGAATCCCTCCGCCTGCTCGTCGACGTGGAACGCCTGGGCAGCCTCGGCCAGGCCGCCCGGGCCGCGGGCATCGCGCAGCCATCGGTGAGCAAGCGCATCTCCCTGCTGGAACGCCGCCTCGGGCTGCCCCTGCTGGAGCGCACCCCGCGCGGCTCCACCCTCACCCCGCAGGGCGTGATGGTCTCGGCCTGGGCCGCGCAGGTGCTGGCCGCGGCGGAGGAGCTCATGCGGGGGGCGGCGGCGGTACGGCACGGCCGGGCAGCCCACCTGCACATCGCCGCCAGCATGACGGTGGCCGAGTACCTGCTGCCGCGCTGGCTGGGGGAGCTCCAGGATCGCGAGCCCCAGGTCCAGGTCGGTCTGGACGTGCAGAACTCGGCCGAGGTGGCGAGGCTGATCGGGGGGAAGATCGAGCTCGGGTTCGTGGAGGGGCCCTCGGTCCCGGCGGGGCTGGTGGCGCGGGTGGTCGCCACCGACAGGCTCGTGGTGGTGGTCGCGCCGGGGCATCCGTGGGCGCGTCGCCGCACCCCGCTGCTCGCCGCCGAGCTGGCCGCCACCCCGCTGGTCGTCCGCGAGCGGGGGTCGGGTACCCGCGAGACGCTGGACCGCGCACTCACCGGCCATACGGTCGCCCCCCCGAGGCTGGAACTCGGTTCCAACACCGCGGTCAAGGGCGCCGCGCGCGAGGGCGCCGCCCCCGCCGTGCTCAGCGGCTACGCGGTGGAGGCCGAGCTGGCCACCGGCCGCCTGGTCGAGGTGCCCACGAAGGACATCGACCTCACACGCCGCCTGCGGGCGGTCTGGCGCCATGGCCGCGTTCTCACCGGCCCCGCCGCCACCCTCCTCGACATCGCCCTCTCCGCCGCCCGCGAGCGGCGATGACCCCGGACAGGTTCCCGCACCTCACCCCCTCACCGATTGGGAAGTCTCGTGCTCCGCTCTCACTATGAAGCCGTGATCGTCGGAGGCGGCCACAACGGCCTGGTCGCCGCCACCTACCTCGCCCGCGCCGGACGACGCGTCCTCGTCCTGGAACGCCTCGGTCACCTCGGCGGCCTCGCCGTCTCCGCGAGGGCGTTCCCCGGGGTCGACGCGAGGCTCTCGCGCTACTCCTACCTGGTCAGCCTGCTGCCCTCGAAGATCGTCTCCGATCTGGGGCTCAGGATCGAGTTACGCCGCCGCAGGTACGCCTCGTACACGCCGGTGGGCGACACCGGGCTGCTCGTCGACAACGGCGACGCCGCGCGGACCGCCGCCTCCTTCGCCCAGGTCACCGGAGGCGTCGGTGAGCTGAAGGCGTGGCGGCGCTTCTACACGATGACCGCCGAGGTGGCCGGCCGGCTCGCGCCGACGCTGCTGGAACCCCTCGCCGACCGCGCGGCGACGCGGAACCTCGTCGGCGAGGAGGCCTGGCGCGACCTGTTCGAACGGCCGATCGGCGAGGTGGTCGACGAGCGGTTCGCCGACGACACCGTACGCGGCGTGGTTCTCACCGACGCCCTCATCGGCACCTTCGCCGACCCCTCGGACCCGGACCTGCTCGCCAACCGCTGCCTCCTCTACCACGTGATCGGCGACGGGACCGGCGACTGGAACGTCCCCGTCGGCGGCATGGGCGCGGTCTCCGGCGCGCTCGCCGACGCCGCCCGCGCCGCG
>Ga0233377_1000467_pt1 | contig 18833 bp, 13 predicted proteins | sample ElkDunMinimDraft_6_FD_191540 | JGI IMG/M metagenome (GOLD analysis project Ga0233377, IMG submission 191540) | Fecal eukaryotic communites from dung pellets of Tule Elk in California, USA - Elk Dung E36 | ecosystem: Host-associated > Mammals > Digestive system > Large intestine > Fecal | place...
ACAAAGTATTCAAATTGTCGTGAAACCAATGCCTGTTTTGAATCCAATCATTACTCCTAATGAAGGATGTGCTCCGTTGGTTGTGAATTTCAGTGCAAATGTTACTCCTGGAGCAACAAATGAATGGAAAATGCTCAGCATAATTCATGAAGTAAATAATTCAAATTTCTTTGATACGATTTCAGCTACTGGCTGTTTTGATGTTAGATATACAGAAAATTTAGATGGATGTTCGTCTACAATTTTATTGAATGATGCGATTTGTGTAGGATTACAGCCTGTAGCAGAATTTCTTCCTACGTTAACAATTCAGGAAGTGCATCAATCGGAATTTTACATGAATAATTTATCGACAAATGCTGATACGTATTCATGGTCGTATGCTCCTATCGGATCTTCTTCAGAGATTCATCCGTCAATTGTCATTCCTGTTTGGATGGAGCATGTTGAGGTGTGTTTAGAAGCTAAAAATAACAATTCATGTAAAGATGAAGTCTGCAAATTGATTCGCGCAGAGGAAATGCTTATTTATTATGTTCCAAATACGTTTACACCAGATGGAGATGAGTTTAATCAAACGTTTCAACCTGTTTTCAATTCAGGATTTGATGCCTATGATTTTACCATGTTAATCTATAATCGTTGGGGAGAAATTGTGTTCGAAACAAAGGATGCTAAAATTGGTTGGGATGGTACGTATAATGGTATTATCCAGCAACCAGGAACGTATACATACCGAATTGAGTTTAAAACCATGGAATCCGACGAAAGGAAATTGGTGGTAGGTCATGTTAATCTTTTGAAATAGATAGTAATAATCCCAGCTGAAAGGTTGGGATTATTCATTTTAAGTAAATGCAAATGAAGTTTTATCTATCTTAGCAGAAATACCCTTTTGGCTATGAAATTTTGGATTTTTTTATTTTTTATATGTTCAATTGGGCTGCTAAAAGCTCAAGAAATTACCCACAATCATTCTCCTCACCATTCGTTTATTGAGAACAAGGGTCAGTGGGATGAAAGAATTTTGTTTAAGTCAAAATTTCAGGGAGGGAATATGTGGATTCAGCAAAATAAATTTGTATTTCACCTACAAGATTTTAGTGAAACGCAATCTGCGCATTTGGGTGAAGAATCGACATCTCTTTCACGTCAAAATAAGCAACATGTGATTCACTTCAATTTTTTAAATTCCAATGAGGTTCATATTGCTGATAAAAAGGGTAAATCAACAGTTTATTACAATTATTTTTTAGGAAATGATCCAAGTAAATGGGCGAGTGATGTTCATTCTTATTCAGAAGCTATATTAGGGAATTTATATGATGGAATTGATCTTAAATTGATCGAGCAAGAATTGAATTTAAAGTATGAATTCATCGTGCAGCCAAACATAGATCCTGCGCAAATTAAACTACAAGTTGCTGGTGCTTCAAACCTTTTTATTGACCCGAAGGGAAATCTAAATGTGATTACACCAGCTGGAAATATTCTCGAAGAAAAGCCTTACGTGTATCAAATTATCAATGGTAAAATTATTGAAGTTAGCTCTAAATTTGTTTTAGATGATGATGTTTTGACTTTTGAACTAGGTCAATATGATCGATCTACGCAATTGATTATTGATCCAACTTTGATTTTCGCAACATACAGTGGTGCAGTTAGTGATAATTTTGGAATGACTGCAACATATGCATATGATGGATGCGCTTATTCAGGTGGGACAATTTATGGAAATAATTATCCAACACCAGACGTTGATGCCTATGATATTACAAGTAATTTTACGTTGACGGATAATCCGTATTACGGTATCACAGACGTTTTTATATCGAAATATGCTCCAGATGGTTCTACAATGCTATGGACTACTTTTCTTGGTGGTGGTAATGCCAACGATGGAACTGAAACCGTACATAGCTTGATTGCAGATAAGAATGACAATTTGTATTTGTATGGAGCCACTTCAAGTATAGATTTTCCAATTGTAAACGGTTATCAAGCAGTGCATGCAGGTGGAACACCAAACTCAAATTATTTTTTCAATGGAGTTAGTTTTAATTTAGTTGGGACGGATATTTTTGTAGCGAAATTATCTGCAAATGGACACAATTTATTGGCTTCAACTTATATTGGAGGAAGTGGAAACGATGGTTTAAATTATAAAGTAACCTCAGGAAATTATGGTTCTACTGGATCGTACGATTCCTTAACAAATAATTATGGCGATCAATTTCGAGGTGAAGTAATGCTTGATCAAAACGATAATTGTATCATTGCAACTAGTACAAGATCAAGTGATTTTCCTGTTCTGAATGCCATTCAACCAAACTTAAGCGGACAACAAGATGGAGTGATTTTTAAATTGTCGTCTGATTTATCTACAATGTTGTTTTCTACCTATTATGGAGGTACTAACAATGATGCATGCTATTCTGTTAAAGTAGATTCTTCGTACAATATTGTTGTGGGTGGAGGAACGAGCTCAACGGATTTATCGCATACCGCTGGTGGTTGGCAAAGTACCTATAACGGAGGAAAGACGGATGGATTTGTACTTAAATTAGCACCAAATGGTCAATCTGTGGTGCAAGCTACATACGTTGGAACACCAAATTTAGATCAGGTATTTTTCGTGGAAATTGATCGGAACGATAAGATTTTCTTGCTTGGACAAAGTCAAGGTGGATTGTTTCCTGTCACAAATTCAACTTATGTAAATCCAAATAGTTCGCAGTTTATCGCAAAATTAAATGAAAATTTAACGGATATAGAAAATTCAACCGTTTTTGGAAATGGTTCTTCCAACATTAATATTTCGCCTTCTGCCTTTATGGTTGACATTTGTGGAAATTTATATGTTTGCGGGTGGGGAGCAAATATTTTACAAGGAACCTTGTTAAGTGGAATGCCTATTACCCAAGATGCTTTTCAATCCACTTCGCCCAATGGATATGATTTTTATCTTTTTGTATTGAAACGTGATTTTTCTGACATACTGTATGGGAGTTATTTAGGTGGAAGTCAATCGCAAGAGCATGTTGATGGAGGAACTTCTCGATTCGATAAAAATGGAATTGTTTACCAAAGCGCATGTGGTGGTTGTGGTGGTTTTAGTGATTTTCCAACAACTCCTGGATCTCATTCACAAAATAACATGAGTACCAGATGTAATAATTTAGTGTTTAAGTTTGATTTTAACCTAATTCCAAATGCACAATTTACGCCCGATCAAACTGTTGGATGTGCACCTTTTACAGTAACTTTCGATAATTTTTCCTCTGGTTCTGATTCTTACTTGTGGGATTTTGGAAATAACGACACTACTTCGATCATCTTCAATCCTACAATTACATATGCAGTTCCAGGAACTTATACTGTTAAGTTGTATGTAACAGATAGTATATGTTTGTTGACCGATAGTGCTGAAGTAACAATCACTGTTACAGATCCGATTCAACTTACAACTTCTCCTAATCAACTCTTGTGTTCTCCTACATCGCTTAATTTTACTGCCTTTACAAACGGAGCAGCAGATACATTTATATGGAGTGAAAACACTTCAATGACGCCAGTCTTAAATCCAAATACTAGTGATTCAATTTTGGTGATAACGCCCAGCGGACCAACAACCTATTATGTTGAGGTTTCGAATGCAGGATGTAGTGCTAAGGATTCTGTCGTTGTCGATTTTATTGGTTCCTCGATTAGTCTTTCAGGAAATGATAAATTATGTTTAGGCGAATCAACCGTTTTAACTGCTGTAAATTCTAATCCACAAGTTAATTTTTCGTATCAATGGTCGCCAAGTAGTGCAATCACCTCAGGACAAGGTTCAAATCAAGTAACAGTCAACCCAACGCAATCAACCCAGATAACTGTTCTTGCAACCGCTCAAAATGGGTGTGAAGCAACTGATTCAATGATGGTTTTGGTGGGGGATATTCCTGATTCTCTTGTGAATTTAACAGCAACTCCAGCTTTAATACCTCAAGGTGGTACAACGCAACTAACTGCATCTCCTTCTGGAATGACATACAGTTGGATTCCAAATCAACTAATAAGTAATCCAAATAGTGCAATTCAAAATGTGACCTTAGATGAAACAACGACGTTTGCAGTTGTGATTACCGATGGTATTTGTACCAAAATGGATACCGTAACTGTAACAGTTTACCCATTTGTGTGCGATGAGCCTTTTGTATTTGTTCCCAATGCTTTTACGCCAAATGGTGATGGAGAAAATGATGTTATTCGCGTCTATGGTGACATGATTTATGGCATTTTATTCCGAATTTATGATCGATGGGGAGAATTGGTTTTTGAAACTAGAGATAGAAATGCCGCATGGGACGGAACGTTTAGAGGAAAAATGCTCGATCCTGATGTATATGATTATTATTTAGAAGTTGATTGTGTGGGTGGATTAAATAACATCATCAAGGGGAATATTACATTGATGCGTTAGCGCTAATACATTTCTTTTCCTTTAAAGAAATTTGTGATTTTAACGCTTTAGTGGTAGCGCTTTTTAGACGATTTAACCGTAAATTTTATGTAAATTTGCTCCCAAAATTAAAATCACATCATCGAAATGATTGAAACAGATATTATTATTATTGGCGCTGGTCCAGTAGGATTATTCACTGTATTTGAAGCGGGATTATTAAAGTTGAAATGTCACTTAATCGATTCATTGCCTCAACCAGGTGGACAGTGTTCAGAGATCTACCCTAAAAAGCCAATCTACGATATTCCAGGTTTTCCTTCCGTTTTGGCTGGCGAATTAATTGATAATTTAATGGAACAAGCTGCTCCTTTTAAACCAGGGTTTACACTTGGAGAAGCAGCAATGACGATTGATAAAACAGACGACGATAAATTTATCGTAACAACCGTTAAAGGAACAAAACACATTGCTCCAATTGTTATGATTGCTGGAGGTTTAGGAGTTTTTGAACCTAGAAAACCACCTATCGAAAACATCGAATCGTTAGAAGATAAAGGAATTGAGTACATCATCAAAGATCCTGAATTTTATAGAGGAAAACGTTGCGTAATTGCTGGTGGAGGTGACTCTGCCTTAGATTGGTCGATCTTCTTAACGGAGAAAAATATTGCTAGCGAGGTAACGTTGGTACACCGTTCTGCATCGTTCCGTGGACATTTAGATTCTGTTCAAAAAGTAATTGACTTGGCTGAAGCAGGAAAAATCAAATTGGTAACTGAAGCTGAAGTTGTAGGAATTAATGGAACTGATAAATTAGAAAGCGTCGTAATCAAACACAACACGACTGGAGAATTTGTTAAAGAAGCAGATCACTTTATTCCTTTGTTTGGCTTAAAACCTGCATTGGGTCCGATCGCTGATTGGGGATTAGAAATAGAAAAAGGCGCTATCAAAGTAGATACCTTGGATTATTCTACGAATATCCCTGGAATTTATGCCATCGGGGACATCAACACGTACACGAATAAATTGAAGTTAATCTTGTGTGGATTCCACGAGGGAACTTTGGCAGTTCAATCTGCGTTCGCAAGAATTTATCCTGATAAGAAGAATATCTTAAAATACACAACCGTTAACGGAGTGCAAGGATTCTAATTGCTTTAAAAGTATTAATAGTTAAATCCAATAATCGAAAGGTTGTTGGATTTTTTTATGCTGTAGCATTTGAATTAAATCTGTAATTTAACCCTCAAATTTTCTTATGAAACAGCTTTTATTACAGTGCTTTATTGCCTTTTTTCTATTTACGATCTCATTTTCCCAAAAGCGAGTTGCGATTATTGGTGGCGGTATTGCTGGTGTATCAGCCGCACATTACTTGCACCAATTTGATCCAACTGCTTCAATAACTTTATTCGAAAAGGAAGCGTTTCTTGGAGGAAATGCTCAAACGGCAGAGGTGCTAACGAATGATGGTAGAAAGGTGATGGTAGATGTAGGACCACAGTATTTCGCAAAAGGCCCTTGGGACGATTACATCAATTTTTTGAGCGAAACAATAGGATGGAAGAATGTAAAATACGAAAGCATGGATGCATCGCTTGTAATTCAGAAAATTGGAAAAGATCAACCACTTGTTGCAACGCCTTTAAACGGTAAATTTAGAGGTGAGAAGTTTTCAAATTTGCTAAAGCTTAAGAAATTCAATACCGCTGCATACAAGGTTTACAAAAATCCAGAATCTTGGAAAATGAAAACGATTGAAGATTGGGTAGAATCACTGGATTTTGATGCTAATTATAAAATTGAAGTTATTTATCCTTTTTTAGGAGCAGCTTTGGGAACAAGTGTGAGTGAAATAAAGAAGACTGCTGCAGTTGAAATAATTAGCTTATTCGCATTTAGAAAACCGAAAGCCTCAAACCAATTTCATATTATGACAGACGGAATGGGAGGTTTGATCCAAGAAGTGGGTGAGGTTTTAATTGACTGTGGAGTGGAAGTGAAGGTTTCTTCTCCAGTTTGGTCGGTTGAGCAAAAGGATAAGCAATGGGAAATAACTTATCAGGAAGGTGATTTGGTACTTGGTCAGCATTTTGACTTTGTAATTTTTGCCGTGCACGCCGATGTTGCAGCAAGTTTGATAAAAGATGAATTCATGTTGGATGAGGTTAAAGCGATCTTGCAAAATTTCACTTACTTTGATGCGCAAATTGTTATACACCAAGACACTAATTTCATACAAAATTCAAAGCCAGCATTTTTAAATATTTTCACAAATACTGATAATGAACTAGTTTTTACAACAATGAATTTAAGTATGATTTCCAATCGAACGAATGGAATTTATAAAAGTTGGTTGAATGCAAAAGATACAGAGTTTTTAGAATCAAAAAATGCGATCTTACACCAACAATTGTTTCATCACCCAATGATCACAACAGATTTTGTAAAGTATTTAAGTAAGCTAAAGGAAATTGTTTCCAAGCATCCACAATTGGAAGTGATTGGAGGTTGGACGGAAGGATTGGAAACACAAAACAGCGCAGTGCTTTCAGCTAGAAGAGCAGTGGAATCGTACAAGAAATATTTTAAAACTATTATCTCAACAGTTGAATAAACCCTTTTAAGGTTTCTGTATGATGTTCAACAGTACACGGTTTGTAACGGACGGTGTAGGTGTATGTTCCATCTTGTGCTAGAGTTCCATTAAATGTTCCATCCCATCCAATTTCATAATCCATTGATTCAAAAACCATTTCTCCCCAGCGATTGTAAATTCTAAACTCCCACTCGAAAGGTTCTAACCACATTTTTGGAGTTAAGTGATTATTAAATTCATCGCCATCAGGAGTAAAGGTATTGGGAATAAACACTGAAAATGGTTCAATGTAGATTTGTTGATAGGCCGTATCTGTACATCCTTTACTCGTACTTGCAATCATATAAACCAAATGGTCACCACTTGTGTTGTATTTATGACTAGGGTTTAATTCATGTGAAAAGTGAGCACCATCATCAAAATGAAAATAATACTTATCTGCTCCCTCACTTTGATTGGTGAAATTTATAACTGAATTGCAAATATCTGCTTGTTTTCTATCAACGATAAATTTTGCTTCAGGTTTAGGTTGGATATCAATGATGTCGGATTGTGTAAGGTGTAATGTGTTAATGCAGCCCTCTGTAGTGATAACACTTAAAGTAACTGGGTAGCTACCTTCATTCATATACCAATAGGATGGGTGTGCCTCTGAGGAAGAACCTCCATCGCCAAAATCCCAAGTAAAAAACATGTCACTATCTGCCGTACTTGTATTGACAAACTTTGCTAGAAAGGGCTCGCATTGTAAGCCATCAATTAAATAGAAGCCAATTGTTGGCTCAGCATAAATTTGAACTTGTGTGGTTTTTGATTCAATACATTGATCAAATTGCCCCGTTAAAGTTACATCATATATACCTGGAGTATTGTAAACTACACCGTTTATGCTGGTTCCCTGAAACGAAGGTGGGTTTGCATTTGCACCAAATGTATAATTGTAAGTTGCATGCGGTGGACCACTCACAGTGCCATTAAAATCAAATGAATTGTTTGTAATGCATTGATCAGGACTTTGAGTGAAGTCTATCTCCAACTGTTCATTTACCACAATTGTAGTAAACATGGAGTCAATACACTCAGCATTCGAAGAGGCATAGAATTTTACAACATAAGTTCCTCCAGCAGGAAATGAAAAACTAGGAGATTGTTCGGTGCTTGTAGCTCCTGGAATACCAAAATCCCAAAAATAATTGGTTGCGTTCTGGGTATTGTTGATGAATGTAATATCTAAACCTTCACATCGATAATTTGCAGGCATATCAAAATCTGCTTCTGGCTGCGGAATGACATAAATTTGAACCGTGTCCTTTGCCTGACAAACTTGAAAGTTTGTAGTTAGTATTACCTGATGGTTACCAGCTGTGTTGTAGCTTGTTGTGGTATTCTGAGTTGTTGCAGTTGAAGGTGTACTTGCAGGACCGAAATCCCAATTATAAGTGGTTCCTAGTGGTCCATTTGATGTTGCACTAAAATTAAATTCATTGTTTAATAAACAAATCGAATCGTTGTTTGTAATGGTTGCATTTAACTCATTAAACAAATTGATTTCCATAAATGCGGTGTCTGTACAAGGCCACCCTGGATTTACAACAAGACGTACGATGTATTTTCCTGTGTCAGGATAACTGTAACTTGGTGTGTGCAAGGTGCTAACATCATTTGTCGTTGTTAGATCTCCAAAATCCCATTGGTAATTTGTTCCTCCAAAGGAATTATTTAGGAAGCTAACGTTTAAATTTCCAGTACAATAACCTGTAAAGGATGGTAGCTGAGTTTCCAATGGCAAAATTGCCTGCATGCTGATGTTACAGTTGAATACCTGAAAAATAAAATCACGAATCATGGAAGAAATAACGACACCATTACGTATTTCCTCAACCTTAATTCCAACAACATACCTTCCTGTTAAATTTGGAGTTGCCACAATCTGACCAGTGTTTTGATCTATTGTAATACTTGATCCCGGTCCTAATGGTTGATTTTGCGTATTTCCATTCGACCAAAATACTGGAGTATAAGGCGGATTTGGTGTTGGTACGGGCATTGGAGAAAACTCTGTCCCTCCTTGATATGGTGTTGCAAGGGAATAACGCAATTGATCTCCATCTGCGTCAGTAGCCGAATGGTTAAATACCAATTGATCATTGTTACACAATAATTGTGGTGGATAATTGGTAAACCTTGCACTACTATTGATATAAAAATTATTCGCAGAACCTGGAATGTCAACTGTTAACGTCAAACCTGTACCTTCAGGATTATTAATGTTATTGATGTTTGGTCCTCTACAACATCTTACATAAGCAACTCGATATCCACTAGGATTGGGTGGCAGTGTAACAACTGTTGTGTAAATTGCATTTTCAGTACAAATATTGTTTGGAACAATAACACATGGATTATTGAACGTTACAGGAACGATGCTTTTTCCTGTGTAAGGAATCTCTATACTTTGATACAGAGAATTGTTGGAATTGAAAAATATTCCAAGCGGTAATGGGCTGTCAAAAGAAGCACCCGATGATAGGCAATCTCTAAACACACTCACGTGAATTCGATATTGATTGTTCCCCAAGTAATCATAATAGATATCACCACCTACAATGTGTGAGGCTCTTGCTGTGAAGCAACAAGAAAGAATAAGTATGAATTGTAATATCTTTTTCATATTTGCTTGATATACAAAAATAAGTCATTTAATAGATGTTAGTTATTAAAAGTTTAAATAATGTTTCGAAACGTTAAATTTTAATGATTAAATAGTGTGAATTTGAAGTGAAGTGCTTTCTTCTGAATTTATTTTCAAGGAATTATTTACTTTTTGTTCATCTTTTGGTACATAAAACTTATCGTTTTATTCTAAATTTTCCTTAATAGTTATACTTTTGCATGAATAGAACTATTTAATTAATTAAAAAAAAGACTTTTAGTCGTATATTATACATGAAAGCTATAGACGCACTACACGAAGCCCAAAAAATTGCATTTAGTCCATTTGTATTTCAGACTGTTTACTGTATGCATAATTTAGGAATTACAGATAAGATTTTTGAATCAAAAGATGGTATTTCAATTTCTGAATTATCTATTGCAACTGGATTAAAGGAATACGGTATTCGAGTTTTGCTAGAAATGGCTTCAGCTGCTGATATTCTTGTAAAGGTTGATACCGAAACTTATAAATTATCGAAAATTGGGTATTTTATCGCTCGAGACGAAATGACACGCGTAAATTTAATGTTTACTCAAGATATTTGTTACAAAGGTTTATTTCACTTAGAAGAAGCGATCAAAAATGGTACACCAGCTGGTTTAAAAGAAATTGGTGATTGGAGTACAATTTATCAAGGACTTTCTGTTTTACCAGGAAGATTGAAAAAATCTTGGTTTGAATTTGACCATTTCTATTCTGATAATTCATTCGATGACGCTTTGAAAATTATTTTCAAGGAAAATCCAAAAATGATATTCGATATCGGTGGAAACACAGGAAAGTGGGCGCTTGCAAGTACGAAGCACAATTCAGATGTGAACGTAACAATCCTAGATTTGCCAATTCAATTAGCAGTTGCCAAAGAAAATATTTCGAATCATCCTGCATCAAAAGATCGCGTACATTATGTGCCTGTAGATATGCTTAGTGCTGAGACGAAAATTCCAGCAGGTGCTGATGTTTATTGGATGAGTCAATTTTTAGATTGTTTCAGTGAAAACGAAATCGAAGCGATTCTATTGAAAATTAAGGAAACTGCAAAGCCAGATGCTAAAGTTTATATCATGGAAACATTCATTGATAACCAACGTTTCAAAGCTGCAGAATTGTCATTGATTGCAACTTCATTGTATTTTACTGTTATGGCAAATGGAAATAGCAAGATGTATTCTTCTAGTGTTATGAAATATATCATTGATAAAGCTGGATTTGAATGTGTGGATGAACACCATTTACATGCGGATAGCTTCCATACTATCTTAGAATTGAAATTAAAATAAGACTAAATCATTTATTGACAAATGAGTAATTTAAAACTTTCAGATTTTGAAAGTATTGCGATAAATAAGCAACCTTACAGCTTAGATAAAGCAACTTCAGAACACATTAAAAATTCATTTTCTTTCCTGCAAGATTTTGCAAGTGATAAAATTATATATGGTATCAATACTGGATTTGGACCGATGGTTCAATTCAAAATTGACGACGATAAATTAAATCAATTACAATACAATTTGATTCGTAGCCATTCCTCTGGAACTGGTAATGTTATCAGCGACGAAGAGGCGAGAGCTGTTTTGCTGGCTCGTGTCACTAATTTTGCGCAAGGAAATTCAGGAGTAAGTTATGGTGTAACTGAAAAAATTGTAGAATTTTTAAATCACGAAATTTATCCTGAAATATACGAACACGGTGGAGTAGGAGCTAGCGGAGATTTAGTTCAATTAGCTCATTTAGCGCTCAACTTAATAGGTGAAGGTTACGTTCGTTACCAAGGTGAACGTCGACCAACTGCTGAAGTCTTTAAAGCGTTAAATATTGCGCCGTTAAAACTTGAATTACGTGATGGTTTAGGTTTGATGAACGGAACTTCATGCATGACAGGAATTGCAGCCGTTAACTTAATCTATGCTGAGCGACTGTTAGATTGGTCTATCTTAACTTCTTCTATTTTAAATGAAATCGTTGAAGCATATGATGATTCTTTTTCTGAAGGACTCAATCAAGTGAAGTTGCACCATGGTCAATTATTGGTTGCTGAAAAGATGAGAAATATTCTTTCAGATTCAACTTTAATTAAGAAACGCGAAGAGCTATTTCAAGACGATAGCGCAATGCAACAGAAAGAATTTAAGAAAAAAATTCAAGAATATTATTCCATTCGCTGTGTACCTCAAATTTTAGGTCCAGTAATGGAAACAATAGAATATGCACGAAATATTGTTGAACGTGAAATAAATTCAACAAATGATAACCCAATTGTTCGTGCGGATTTGGAAAATGTTTTTCACGGTGGAAATTTCCATGGTGATTACATTTCACTGGAAATGGATAAATTAAAGATGGTTGTTACGCGTATGACAATGCTTGCCGAACGCCAACTTAATTTCTTGTTGAATAGCAAGATTAACGGAATTTTTCCTCCTTTCCTAAATGCACAAACCTTAGGTTTCAATTTCGGAATTCAAGGAATGCAATTCACGGCGACATCAACAACAGCTGAATGTCAAACGTTGTCAAACCCAATGTATGTTCACAGTATTCCTAATAACAATGATAATCAAGACATCGTTAGTATGGGAACAAACAGTGCAGTTATTTCAAGAAAGGTGTTGGAAAACGGATTTCAAGTGATGAGTATTCATGCAATTGCCGTATCACAAGCTATTGATTTATTGCCAAGTGAACAAAGAGCGAAATTAAGCTCCAAAACAAATAAATTTCATCAATTGGTTCGTAGTGTGACTCCGATGATTAATGAGGATGTGGTGCAATTCGAAAATATTGCTACATTAACTGCTACTTTAAGAAATACAAAATTTGAACTATGAAATGTGCTCTAGTAACTGGTGCATCAAGAGGAATTGGTCGTGCAATTGCGATTCAATTAGCTTCTGAACTAGGATTACATATATTAATCAACTTTGCGGGTAACGAAGCCGCAGCGAACGAAACGTTAAAAACGATTGTTAATGCTGGAGGTTCTGCAGAATTGATGCAATTTGATGTGAAAAATAATCAAGAGGTTACTTCTAAAATTGCTGCTTGGATTGAAGCAAATCCAGATAAAAATATTGAAGTATTGGTAAATAACGCCGGTATTACACGTGATAATTTATTTCCATGGGTGAGTGAAGCTGATTGGGATGATGTAATCAATACGAGCGTGAAAGGTATGTACAATTGTACGCAAGCAGTTATTGGTAAAATGTTGCGCGCTCGATCTGGACGTATCATCAATGTTGCTTCATTGAGTGGTTTAAAAGGAAATCCTGGTCAAACAAATTATTCTGCGGCAAAAGGTGCAATGATTGCATCAACAAAAGCATTGTCTCAAGAAATGGCAAAACGTAAAATTACTGTAAATGCTGTTGCGCCTGGATTCATCGTATCAGATATGACAAGTGAGTTGGATCAAAATCAATTGAAACAATTGGTGCCAGCAAATCGTTTTGGTTTGCCAGAGGAAGTTGCCAACTTAGTTACTTTTTTGGCATCAGATAAAGCTGCCTACATCACAGGAGAGGTTATTAATATTAATGGAGGTTTATACGCCTAAATTATGGAACGTAGAGTTGTAATTACAGGTATTGGTACTTATTCGTGTCTTGGTGAAAATACAAACGATGTACTAGAATCATTGAGAATTGGTCGCAGTGGAATTATTTACGATGAACAACGCAAAGATTTTGGTTATCGTTCTTGTTTAACTGGGTTTGTGAAGGAACCAGATTTAAAACCGTTTTTGTCGCGTCGTGAACGTTTAGGAATGCATGAACCTGCGATGTTTGCATATATGTCAACTCGTGAGGCTTTAGAGCAAGCTAAGTTAGATGTGGACTTTTTAGAGAAAACGGAAACTGGAATTATCTTCGGTAATGACTCAACTGCTGGTGCTGTAATTAATACGATTGACAAGGTACGCGAACGCAAGGATACAACGCTTATTGGTAGTGGTGATATCTTTCAGAATATGAATTGCACAGTAAATATGAACCTTTCAACGATTTATAAATTGAAAGGAATAAATATTTCACTTTCTGCTGCCTGTGCTTCTGGTTCTCACGCTATTGGTTTGGGGTATCTGATGATTAAGCAAGGTTTACAAGATCGTGTTGTTTGTGGCGGAGCGCAAGAGATTAACCTTTATGCCATGGCAAGTTTTGATGGATTGGGAGCATTTTCAATTCGTCAAGATGATCCGACGAGAGCAAGTCGACCATTTGATCGCGATCGTGATGGTCTTGTTCCTTCAGGTGGTTCTGCAACTGTTATTATTGAAAGTTTGGAATCTGCCTTAAAGCGCAATGCTCCTATTTTAGGTGAAATTGTTGGTTATGGTTTTTCTTCGAATGGTGATCATATTTCAAATCCTAATTTTGATGGACAATTTCGTTCATTAAATATGGCGATAAAACACGCTGGGATTGATCCTTCTGAAATTGATTATGTTAATGCGCATGCTACTTCAACTCCAGTTGGGGATACAACAGAAGCGCAAGCAATTCATGCTGTTTTGGGTGGAAAAGTTCCTGTAAGTTCTACGAAAGGTATGACTGGTCACGAATGTTGGATGGCTGGCGCAAGTGAAATTGCTTATTCATTATTGATGATGAACAATGATTTCGTAGCGCCGAATATTAATTTTCAAAATCCAGATGAAGATTCAAAGAAAATAAATATCATTCCGGAATATAAAGAACACAAAATCGACTGCTTTTTATCAAACTCTTTTGGATTTGGTGGAACTAATTCATCGATAATCATAAAAAAGTTTAAAAAATAAGAAAATATTACTTTATTTTGCACTATGGAGAGACTAGAAATTATCGCTATTACAAAAAGATTTCTTTCGGAAGAATTTGAAGTCGATGAAGCATTGATTGTCCCTGAAAACAATTTACATTCTACGTTGGATTTAGATAGCTTAGACTATGTAGACTTGGTAGTTGTAATTGAGGAAAACTTAGGTTTTAAGCCTACTTCAGATGATTTTAAGGCAATTACTACTTTCAATGAATTTTACGATTTGGCTGAACAAAAACTTGCTTTAGTTTAGTTAGATGGAAAAAAAATGGGACGGTAAATCGAAAGGTTCTCCTTTGGGATACCGTTTTTTTATTTTATGTATTCGCTTCTTAGGAGTTAGAATATCTTACTTTTTTTGCTTTTTTGTTGCCGGTTATTTTGTGCTATTTTCAAAGAAGCAACGAAATGGCTTGGTCGATTTTTATAAAAAGGGCTTTACTTTTTCTACTAATAAGTCAATTCGTTATGCCGCAGCTAATTTTTTCCAATTTGGTCAAATTATAATAGATCGCGTAGCCTTGCGTACTAATCGCAAATCTTTCTATACCCATTCGTTTGATAATGAAATTGTTTTACGTGAAATGCATGCTGCCGGTAAAGGTGGTTTCCTATTTTCTGGTCATGTAGGCAATTGGGAAAATGCCGGAAACTTGATAGGGGAGCGTATTACCTCCAAAATCAATATTTTGATGCTTGATGCAGAGGTGGAAAAAATCAAAAGTTTGGTTAACGATAGTACAGAAGCAGCGAAATATAATCTCATTCCTTTAAAGGATGATATGTCGCATCTTATACTTATTCATAGAGCTCTTAAGCGAAACGAATTGATTGCATTGCATGCAGATCGTAATCAGGAAGGACAAAAGTCGTTTAAAATGCCTTTTTTGAATGGATTTGCAGAGTTTCCCGCTGGTCCTTTTATAATGGCGCATAAATTTAAGGTGCCAATTACCTTCGTTTTTGCTATTAAAAGTAGCGCAAAACACTTTTCTTTAAGTGCGACAGATCCAATTATCGGTGGAGTAGATGTTGATTCACCAGATGAAATTGCAGCCTTGTATGTAAAAAGGTTGGAAGAAATGGTTAAAAAAGCTCCAAAACAGTGGTTTAACTTCTATCAGTATTTTGTGAACTGATTATTATTAGTGCTTTAGAGCTTTCTTAAAAGATTTTTATTTTTTCCAGCTGATGGAATCGTCGTTCAATAGGATTAATTGTGCTTTGTAAAGTTTTCCAATTGCTTGTTTAAACACTTTTTTACTCATTCCAAGTAATTCCATTACATCTTCTGGTGAGCTCTTGTCAGTAAGCATTATTTTGCCAGATGTCTGTAGAATTGCAGCTAATTTATCAGCGTGTTCATCGATGCGCTGATAACCAGGTTTCCCAATTCGTACATCAACCTTTCCATCTTCGCGAATATTGTAGATATATCCTTCAGTGTAATCTCCACGCTTAAATTCCTTCGGCATGTCAGAATGATATACAATTCCTTGGTATTTATTGTCAACAATAACCTTAACACCTAAATCAGTGATGTCACCAACTAATAGAGGTTGAATTTCATTTACAATTTCCTCATTTTCGCATGGTGTGAAAAGCTTATTTACTTTTGTTGTACCATATAAACGATCTGTTGCTTCATCAAACTTTAATGCCGTTAAATAGTAAGCATTTTCGTCCAATGTAATATGTTGCTCTTTGAAAGGTATCATCAAATCTTTTTCTAATCCCCAATCAGCAAATGCTCCATAAAAATTCACCTCCTTAATCTTTAAAAAGGCAAATTGGCCTTGTAACAATTTTGGAGTTTCAGTTGTTGCAACTAATCGATCTTCAGAATCTCTGTACAGGAAGACTTCAATTTCGTCTCCCTCTTTCATGTCGTCTGTTAAATATTTGTTTGGAAGTAGAACATCATTATCTTGTTCATCTCCTAGGTAGGCTCCCACACTCGTAAAACGTAGTATGTGAAGTTTATTATATTCTCCGTTTTTCATTTTAAAAATACAGTGATGACGCTGGCTTTGAGTTCAGCACCAAACACGGCAATAATTCTTTGTTCGTTATTAAATTTTGTGCAAATTTATCAAATTGTGGGAGAAGACTTTCAGAATGGTATGCAATTGCTATTAAATCTATATCATTTTTTCGACTATACTCCAGTACTTTCATCGAATAGGACCCACTATTCTGTAAAAATTCAACTTTACAAGCAATTTTACGTTCGTCATATTGATTTTTGACTATCAAGATGCGGTTCTTCATTTGTTGATTTAAAAGCTCATCACTCTGTTTACTTCCTACCACATGTACTTCTGCATCAAAGATGTTGGCAATATCTCCAGCCAGATTTACCACTTGTAAGCTCTCTTTTGTTAAATCTATTGGTACTGCTATGCGTTTTAATTCTTTGGTTGGTGTTGTTTTTTGTACCATTAGGAAAGGTATTTCACAACTGGTAATAACTTGAATTGCATAGCTACGAAATAGTTTTTGAAATCCTGATTGTCCATGTGTACCCATAATGATTAACTGAGCACCAGCTTTAGTAGCTATTCGACCGATGTCTTCGAAGATGCTACCTTTTTGAACTTGTTTAGTAATCGTTGCTTTAGCTGGAATATCTAATTTATCTATAATAGCATCAATCTTAACATTTGCTTCTGAAATGTTTTTTTGGTCTGCAACTAAATGTAAGATTCGAATTTCGGCTTCAACCTTATTACAAAGGTAGAGTGCATGTTGTAAGGCACTAGTTCCTACCTCCGTTAAATCATGGGGTACAATATACAAATTCATCTAATCGGGTTTTTATCAAATATAACTGATTTATATATATATACCAATTAAATTGTAGATAAAAAAAATGAGCCTTGAATTAACAAGACTCATTTTTAAAAATTATGTTTTTCAATTAGAAATCCCAAAGATCATGCTCAAAAGTTCTGATTTTTTCTTTAATTTTTTCAGACTCTCTTAAAGCATCTACACCACTTCTGAATGTTTCAATTTTTCTGTCAAAACCATTACTTTCTTTATAAATAAATGAAGTAAATCTTCTTTTCCAGAATAGGTCATCGAAACTCATCCATTGTGCATCATTCTTGTCGTTGTATGAAAAGTAATTGTTAAATACAAAACGACAGTGAGGGAAATACAACCAAAATAATTCTTTTGTACCACCGATACTTTCTAAACCATTTGCATCTTTAGATTTTTCATAAACTACAGGTGCAATTGCAATGATTCGTTGATCTAGAACCGAACGTTCTTTGTCAAAAAACCATTCCTCTTTGATTCTGTATTGGATAATATCCTTTGATGTTGTCCATACTGTATCAGCTGGGAAATATTTGAATGTTTGTGTACCGTCAGGTAAATCTACCAAAACTGGATCACCATATTCATCTGTTTCATACTCTAAACTCTCGATGATTGTTGCACCTAAGAAAGTAGCAACGTTCGCACGATAGATTGAATCAGTGTAATATGTCAAACCTTGTTGAGGGTAAACTGGGTATTTCAACTGATCCCCATCTTTGTCTCCAAAAACGTTATTTGGATTGTAAGGAGAGAATACTGTTAATTTCCCATTGATTACGTTGTGACGAATTACTGTCCATAAACTCCATCTCTCACCATGTTTGATCCATTCACCATTTGTAGTGATTTCATCATGAGGGAAATATAAAGCATGGTTCATTCTTTCACGAAGGTCAATTGTTTGCCACACGCGTTTACTCCACATCACATCCGCTTCACGTACAAATTCGTAAGGAACCATACGTTTAGTCGGCACATGTTCTTTTAGAACAATCCCATCAATAATCCCATCAGAAGGATTATTTACTGGTCCGGCATCCTCTATTTGCGCGTAGGAAAATCCTAAGGCAAAAACCGCTGCTGTATTGACAATTAGACTCTTCATATTCTTTTTTTTAATCTTTTATTACATTTGGTAAGCACCAGAAATCTTTCTAGTAATTTTATCTGGACCAACTACAGTACAGATGAAAGACACTTGCATTCCTGGTTTAACTTGTGATAGCAAGCTAGAAGCTGCACCATCTAAGTTACTTCCAGAACCTTTTGGTGGTACACCTGGAGCTCCTGGAATTGATACTGACCATCCTGTGATTGAGAAATCAGCTTTTAATGGTGTTTCTGGTCCGTACTTAGCAAACAACTTTGTTTCACGTCTGTTTCCTTTTTCTCCAGCTTTAGCAGCTCCCCAGTACAAATCTGGTGGTGGC
>Ga0233377_1000469_pt1 | contig 18689 bp, 22 predicted proteins | sample ElkDunMinimDraft_6_FD_191540 | JGI IMG/M metagenome (GOLD analysis project Ga0233377, IMG submission 191540) | Fecal eukaryotic communites from dung pellets of Tule Elk in California, USA - Elk Dung E36 | ecosystem: Host-associated > Mammals > Digestive system > Large intestine > Fecal | place...
CGAACTCATCCGGATAGCCCGTGCCGTGAGCAGTCGGCGCGGTGGCGATGTCGATCTTGGGCACGGTTTCGGGCCTTCTCGCGAGTGCGGGATATGCCTAAAGCATTAGGCCATGAGCGCCGCATCACATTCCGTCATCGATCCTGTCGAACTGACCCAGCGTCTGATCCGCATTCCCTCTGTCACGCCCGCTGACGAAGGGGCCATGGATGTGCTGGAACGCACCCTGACCGGCCTGGGCTTCACCTGCCGCCGCCTGGTGTTCTCGGGGCCGTCGGGCGAGGGGCGGGATGCGCCGATCGAGAACCTCTACGCCCGGCGGGGGACGGCGTCGCCCAACCTCTGTTTCGCAGGCCACACCGATGTGGTGCCGACCGGGACGCCCGCCGCCTGGTCGTCCGCCCCCTTCGACGCCGAAGTGAAGAACGGAGTGCTTTACGGGCGCGGAGCCGTGGACATGAAGGGCGGGATCGCCGCCTGGGTCGCCGCCGTGTCGCGCCTGCTGGCGGCCCATGCTGAAACTGGAGACGAAGTCGCCGGCTCCCTGTCCTTCCTGATCACCGGAGACGAGGAAGGCCCGGCCCTGCACGGCACCAAGCGGGTGGTCGAGACGCTGATGGCCGAGGGCGAGGTCATCGACGCCTGCGTGGTCGGCGAACCGTCGTCGTCACAGGTTCTGGGCGACATGATCAAGGTCGGTCGGCGCGGCTCCCTCAACACCTGGATCACCGTCCACGGCAAGCAGGGCCACGTCGCCTATCCCGACCGCGCGGCCAATCCGGCGCCGGTGATGGCGCAACTGCTGGCGCGTCTGTCGGACCATCGGCTGGACGACGGCTATGAAGCCTTCCAGCCGTCCAATCTCGAGATCACCACCATCGACATCGGCAATACGGCGACCAACATCATTCCGGCCGAGGCCCATTCGCGGCTGAACATCCGCTTCAACCCGACGCACACCGGCGACAGCCTGATCGCCTGGCTGAACAGCATGGCGGGTGAGGCCCAGGCCGAGAGCGGGCTGAGGATCGAGCTGGAGCATCTGTGCTCGGGCGACGCCTTCCTGACCGAAGCGGGCGCCTTTGTCACAGCGGTTCAGGATGCGGTTGAGGCCGAGACCGGGCGCCGCCCCGAAGCCTCCACCACCGGCGGCACCTCCGACGCCCGCTTCATCCGCGCCCTGTGCCCTGTGCTGGAGCTGGGCCTGGTCGGCCAGACCATGCACCAGATCGACGAGCGTGTGCCGGTCAGTGAGATCGAGGCGCTGACGGGCGTGTATCAACGCGTGATCGGCACGGTGTTCGAGCGGTTGAAGTAGGCAAGGCTAGCGTCCTGGGGGAACAAACTCATGAACCTCGTAGTCGGTTCGGTTGATGCCAAAAGGCCGACCTAGGGAATCCAGCCCGAGATTTTCCTGTAGCGCTCCAGCGGACCCGTCAGCGCATTCGCGGCTTCCTTGCTCTCCTCATAACCGGGTTGCCCGGGACGAAGATTGGCGGCCTCCAGGGTTTCATCCCATGTGGCGTGGACCACATCGGACCATGTCTGCTTCATCAGATCGGCTTGGCCCGCCCATTGCTTGCGCTTCATGCTTTCAGCCAGGCGCAGTGAGTTTGCAATTCTTTGCAGGCGCAAGCCCTCGGTCGGGTCCTCATCTGCGTACGCTCTGAGATTGCCCTTTGAAGCGAGAGCATGAGCATACCGATCAAGCGCCGCCGACAACCGGTCTTTCCGACTGAGCCAGAAGTAGGCGCCTCCCAGCGCTGCAAGGATGATGACTGTGCCGATTTCCATAGTGGACCCATAAGGGCGGGCAATCGCTGTTGTCCAGCGTCCACAGGCATCCACTTTTGAGGCCGCCAGCCCCTCCACCGCTGCGCGGTCCCCCTCCCCGCAGGCGGGGAGGAAAAGGCGTTGTCAGTTCGCTTCCAGCCTGGTGATGCGGCGGTCCATGTCAGCCACGACCTGCTCCAGCCGCGCTTTTTCCGAAGCCATGTCGACCGGCGTGCCGTCTTCATAGGTCAGCTGCGCGCCCTTCTCGATCAGGTCGAGACGATACAGGGCCGTGACCCGGGCGGCCTTGAACCGCTCCAGTTCGCTGTCTTTCGGCAGGGCGGCGGCCATCTCAGCGGGCCGCCACGACGATGATCTCGACCAGATAGTCGGGTGTAGCCAGCTTCGCCTCGCTGGTGGCGCGGGCGGGCGGGTTGGCCGGATCAACCCATGCGTCCCAGACGGCGTTCATCGCCTCAAAGTCGGCGATGTCGGCCAGCCAGATCGTCGCCTGCAAGATCTTCGACTTGCTGCTGCCTGCCTCTGCCAGCAGGGCGTCGATCTCGGCCAGGGTCGTCCGGGTCTGGGCCGTGACGTCGTCGCCCGGCTCTCCGACCTGACCGGCCAGATAGACAGTGTCGCCATGGATGACGGCCTCGCTCATGCGGGCGCCGGGCTGGATGCGGGTGATCATGGGCGTGGTTTCCGGCAGGTCGGGAAGAGGAACTTCTCCTGTGCGCGCGGCCCGCAGGACAGCGCAAGCCTGATGATTGTCACCTCAGGTCTTCCGACATGCGCCAGGATGTCGCAGAAGGACGCATGATCTCCTCGGCGCCGCTGTGAACCTTCGCTCTCCCGCCTTCGGCATCCTGTTCTCCGTCAGCCTGATCGCGGCCGCTGGAAACATGGCCCTGCAGTCGGTGCTGCCCGCCATCGGGCGCGAGTTCGCCCTGCCCGACACCCTGGTGGCGGCGGCCTTCGCCATTTCAGCCCTGATGTGGACCCTGACCTCGCCGTTCTGGGCGCGGATGTCCGACACCCTGGGCCGCAAGCGGGTGATGATGATCGGCATGGCCGGTTTCGCCCTGTCCATGGCAGGGTTCGGACTGGCCGCGACATCCGGCCTTGAACGCTGGCTGGGCGTGGCCGCCGCCTTCGCCCTGATGGTGATCGGGCGCACCGTCTACGGCTTGTTCGGCTCGGCGGCGCCGATCGCATCACAAGCCTATGTCGCGGACCGGACCTCGACGGAGCAGCGAACCCAGGCCATGTCCTTGCTGGCCTCGGCGCAAGGGCTCGGCACGGTGATCGGGCCGACGCTGGCGCCCCTGTTCATCCTGCCACTGGTGGGGCTGGCGGGGCCGATGTACGCCTTCGCCCTGTTCGGCGCGATGGCCCTGTTCGTGGTCTGGCGCTGGCTGCCCAGCGGCGATGTCGAACGCCACGCCTCGCCCAGCGGTCGTCGTGACCGGGCCGGAAGGGGTCTGTGGAAAGACCCGCGCGTGCGCGACTACCTTCTGTACGGCCTGCTGGTCACCGGCGCACAGGCCATCAACATCTCGGTGCTGGGCTTCCACATCATCGACGAACTGGCCCGCACCGGCGGAACGGTCAGCGCCGCCCCGCCCTTCATCGCTTTGGCCATGTTCGCCGGGGCCGTAGCGACCTTGCTGGCCCAGTGGGGGCTGATCCCCATGTTCAAGCCGCACCCGCGCGATCTGATGCTGTGGGGCGCAGTGCTGGCGCTGGTCGGCAATCTGCTCAGCGTGGCGGCGGACGGCTACTACGGCGCCGTCATCGGTTACGCCGTGGTGTCGATGGGTCTGGGCTTCGCACGTCCGGGTTTCACCGCCGGTTCGTCTTTGTCGGTAGGGCCGCATGAGCAGGGGGCGGTGGCGGGCCTGATGATGTCTCTGGCCGGTCTCAGCTTCCTGGCCCCCCCGGTGATCGGCGTCGCCCTGTATGAATTGAGCGGCCCCGCCCCCTTCATCGCCAACGTCCTGATCCTGGCCGCCGCGACGGCCCTGTGCTTCACCAGCCCGCGCCTGCGCAAGGGAACGGAGCCTCAGCCCGGCCGTGACGAAACCCCGTCGCCAGGCACTCCGCCCGCCTCCCAGCCGGGCCCGGAAGGCAACAGCTGAGCCACCGGATTTGACGAGGGGTGGCTTTCCCTGACCGCAATCTCATGCCAGATCGGCGGCATGGACACCCCTCGCATCGAAAAACGCATCGGCGTTCGCGCCTCGACGGACCGCATCTGGGAGGTGATCACCTCTCTAGAGGGCTGGGACCACTGGAACCCGGTCGAGAAGGGCCTCGACGGAGCCATCGCCTTTGGCGGGGCCATGAACCTGACAGAAAACCTGAAGGGCCTCGCCCCGCGTCAGGTGACAGCGCGGGTCGGCCAATGGCAGCCCTATGCGCAGCTGGTCTGGGCCGAAAAGCGCGGCCTGTGGTTCAATTCGATGCGCTATTTCGAGATCGAGGAGCTGGAGCCCGGCAGCTGCATCATCGCCAACGGCTATCTGTTCAGCGGCCTGCGCGGCGAGATGTATTTCGACAAACACCGCAAGGCGCTGCGCCATGCCGTGGAGGCCGTCGCCGAAGGCTGGAAAGCGGCAGCTGAAGCCTGAGAGCGATCAGCCGCCCTTGCCCCCTGGCGGGTGACGAAGGTCAGCCGCCCTTACCCATCGTATCCTGAATGCTGATGATCGCCGGCGTCAGGATGACGATGAACAGAACCGGCAGGAAGAACAGGATCATCGGCACGGTCAGCTTGGCCGGCAGGGCTGCGGCCTTCTTCTCGGCCGCAGACAGACGCAGATCGCGATTCTCCTTGGCCATGACCCGCAGGGCTGTGCTGAGCGGCGTGCCATAGGTTTCGGCCTGGGTCATGGCCGTGGCCACCGACTTGACGCCCGGATGGTTGGTCCGCTTGGCCAGACCCTCATAGGCCATGCGCCGGTCCGGCAGATAGCTGAGTTCGGCCGACAGCAGCGTCAGTTCTTCGGCCAGGTCGATGGAGGAGCCGCCGATTTCCTGGCTGACCTTCTGGATCGCCGCCTCGATCGACATGCCGGCCTCGACACAGATCAACAGCAGATCCAAGGCGTCCGGAAACGCCTGCATGATCGAAAGACGGCGCTTGGCGATGCGGTTGCTCAGATAGATGTTCGGCGCATAGAAGCCGATCATGGCGGCAAACATGACGATCGCGACCCGGACCATGACCGGAAGACCGAAATCATTGAGAACAAAGACGTACAAGGCCGCCAGGGCGAACAGGACGAACGGCATGGCGAAGCGGAAGAAATAGAAGGTCGTCAACGGGCCCGGTCCGCGGAACCCGGCCTGCGCCATCTGGTCGGTGACCTTGGGGTCCTCCAGCATCTTGGAAAGGTTCAGCCTGTCGACGACGCGCTTCTTGAAGCCTTCATCGGCATGGCGCAGAGCGGTCGAAGAGCCCTGGGCGACGATGGCCTGACGCGAACGGCGCTTCAGTTCCTCGCGGCGGACGGCGACCGCCTTCATACGGCCTTCCAGCTTGGCGCCCCCGCCCAGAGACCCCATGAGCGTGACGATGGTGGCGAACACCAGGACGCCCACGCCAAGGCTGAGCAGGTTCTGCATATTGGTCAGGAAGGCGATCAGGCCGCTCATCACCGGCTCCTAGAACTTGAACGAAATCATCTTCTTCATGACGAAGACGCCCAACGCCATCAGCAGGACGGCGATGATCAGCATGAACTGGCCGCGCGGTTCGGTGAACAGCTTGGCCATGTAGGCAGGGGTGGTCAGGCTGACCAGAATCATGACCGCTGGCGGCAGGGAGCCGATGATGCCCGCCGAGGCGACAGCTTCGGAGGACAGGGCCTTGATCTTCTCGCCCATCATCCGGCGCGCGCGCAGCACGACCGAGAGGTTGTTGAGCGCCTCCGCCAGATTGCCGCCGGTCTTCTGCTGGATGGCGATGACGATGGCGAAGAATTTCAGTTCAGGCGTCGGCATCCGGGCATACATCTTGTCCAGCGCCTGAGAGAGCGTCAGGCCGACGCCCAGCCCCTCGACCAGGGTCTGGAACTCCGGCCCAAGGGGCGCAGGACTTTCCTTAGCGATGATCTTGAAACAGTCATGCACCGGCAGGCCGGACTTGATGCCGCGGACGATGACATCGACGGCGTCGGCGAAGGACGCGGAGAATTTTGCGCGGCGGCGCTTGCCCAGGAAGCCCACCACCCAACGCGGCAGTCCCAGAGCCGCGACCACGCCGCCGCCGAGCGCCAGAAGAGGCGGCAGGCCGAACAGCATGATGACCAGGGTGGCGACCAGGCCCAGAACGCCGCTGAGAATCCAGAACATGCTGATCGACAGGCCCAGGCCGGCTTGTTTCAGCTTGGCTGACATCGTCAGGCGCGCCTTGCGCTCTCGGCGTTCCGACTCCTGGAGTTGCACGAGAATTTGCTTGCGGCGAGCCTCGGGCGTATTGGCCGCCGCCGCCTTCCTGGCCGCCGCCGAGGTCTGGCGCGGCCCGCCGAAACCCTGGGCGCGCTTGACTGCCGCCTGGCTGGAATTGTCGCCGCCGACGAAGACCCAGCCCAGGCCGCCGATGGTGATGAAGGCCAGAACGGCGGCGAGGATCGGCAGCATGACCTACTCCGCCGCGTCGAGGGCTTCGGCCAGCTCGCGCTCCAGCCCGTAGTAGCGGGCGCGGTCCCAGAAACGGGGCCGGGCTATGCCGGTCGAACGGTGACGACCGATGATCTTGCCGTTGGCGTCCTCGCCGGTGATCTCATAGACGAACAGGTCCTGGGTCACGATCACGTCGCCTTCCAGCCCCACCACCTCGGTGATGTGGGTGATGCGTCGAGAACCGTCACGCAGACGCGCGGCCTGGATGATGACATCCACCGAGCCGACGATCATCTCGCGGATGGTCTTGGACGGCAGGCCGTAGCCGCCCATGGTGATCATCGACTCCATCCGGCTGATGGCTTCGCGCGGGGAGTTGGCGTGCAGCGTGCCCATGGAGCCGTCGTGGCCGGTGTTCATGGCCTGCAAGAGGTCAAAGGCCTCCGGCCCCCGGACTTCGCCGACGATGATCCGCTCGGGACGCATCCGCAGGCAGTTCTTGACCAGGTCCCGCATGGTGATCATGCCTTGACCTTCCAGGTTGGGCGGGCGGGTCTCCAGACGCACCACATGCGGCTGTTGCAGTTGCAGTTCGGCGGCGTCCTCGCAGGTGATGACGCGCTCGGTTGGATCGATAAAGGCCGTCAGGGTGTTGAGCAGCGTCGTTTTGCCCGAACCCGTACCGCCCGAGATGACCAGATTGCATCGCGCCGCGCCGATGACGCCCAGGACGCGCGCGCCCTCGGGACTGATGGAGGCGTACTCCACCAGGTTCTTCATCGTCAGCTTGTCTTTTTTGAACTTCCGGATCGTCAGCGTCGGCCCGTCGATGGCCAGAGGCGGGGCGATGACGTTGACGCGCGACCCGTCGGGCAGGCGGGCGTCGCAGATCGGGGAGCTCTCGTCCACGCGGCGGCCGACCTGGCTCACGATCCGCTGGCAGATGTTCATCAGCTGGGTGTTGTCGCGGAAACGGACGTTGGTCAGCTGGACCTTGCCGCCGACCTCGATGAACACCCGACCCGCGCCGTTGACCATGATGTCGGCGATGTCGTCGCGGGCCAGAAGCGGCTCCAGCGGGCCATAGCCTAGGACGTCGTTGACGATGTCCTGGACCAGATGCTCCTGCTCGGCCACCGACATGGAGACGTTCTTGATCGCCACCAGTTCGGAGACGATGTCGCGGATCTCCTCCGCCGCCGCCTTGGCCTCCAGACCAGCCAACTGGGCCAGGTCGATGGTGTTCATCAGGGCGTTGAAGATGGTCGTCTTGGTGGCGTGGTAGTAGTCGGACTGCTCGCGCACGATCTCGGCGACCGCGCTGGCCTTTTTCAGCTGTTCAAAGCCGGGCGTCGATTTCGGACCCGGGCCGTCCTTGCGCATCGGCGCCTCGGCGGCAGGCCGGGGACGAGCGGCCAGCGCGTCCAGACGATCAGCAGCCTCTGACGCAGGCTTGGCGGCGTAGGCGGTGGCGCGCGCTTCGGATTCCAGCAGATCCACATCCGTCATGGCCAGGGCCTCGGCGTCGAACACCGGCGTCGGCGCGGGCACGACCTCGCCCGCAGGCGCGGCGATGCGCGGGGCGGGTGAGCCGGTTCCAGGCTGGGCTGTGCGTTTGCCGAACACGAATCAGGGCTTCTTCTTGAACAGACCGGCCAGAAGGGATTTCGAGGCGGGCTTGGCCGTGCCCGTCCGTCCACGGGGCGCGGCCGCCTGAGGCAGCTCCCGACGCGAGACGATCTGGGCCAGGGTCTGGAAGGCCTCGGCCGCCTTGGTCTTGGCGCCCGAGTCGACGATCATCTGGCCGTTGTTGGCGGCCGATCCGAACACTTTGGCGTCAAACGGAATGATCAGGCTGGGGTGCACGCCCAGCGCCGCGCCGAAGTCCTTGGCGGGAATCTCGGGGCGCCCCGGCACGCCGACCTGGTTCAGCACCAGACGCGGCGGGGCATCATTGGGGCGGCCCTGTTTAATCAGGTCGATCATGTTCTTGGCGTTGCGCAAGCTGGCCAGATCCGGCGTGGCCACCACGACAACCTCATCCGCCGAAATCAGCGTGCGGCGCATCCAGCCCGACCACAGGTGCGGCAGGTCCAGGATGACAAAGGGGGCCGTCGAACGGATGCGCGAAGTGACTTCCTCGAACGCCTCGGTCGAAATGTCCCAGTCGGTGTCCAGGGTGGCGGGCGCGGCGAACAGGCTGAGCTTGTCGGTGCAGCGGACCATCATCCGGTCCAGCAGGGTGGCGTCCAGACGGTCGGGCCGGGTCAGGGCGTCGGCTACGCCGTTCAGCGGGTCCTGATTGAAGTCCAGGCCAGCGGTGCCGAAGGGCAGGTCGTAATCGACGATAACGGTGTTGGCACCGATCTTCTCGCTGAGAGCGTAGGCGGTGTTGTGCGCCACCGAACTGGCCCCGGCGCCGCCGCGTGCACCGACGAAGGCGATCGAGCGGCCGATGAAGGGCTGGGCCGGATCGGCGAACAGTCCGCCAATGGCCGAGATCAGCTGCAAGGGCTGCAAAGGCGCGACCAGGTATTCGCTGACGCCGCGCCGCATCAGTTCGCGGAACAGAAGGATGTCGTTGGTCGGGCCGATGACCACCACCTTGGTGCCTGCGTCGCAGACCTCGGCCAGTTGATCGACTTCGCGCAGCAACGCCTCGGGGTCGCTCATGCATTCGACGACGATCAGAGGCGGCGTCGGCTCGTGTTGATAGGCCTCGATGGCGGCGGCGAACCCGCCGATGCGGATCTGGGTGGTGGCGCGCGACAGGCGGCGATCCTGACCGGCCCGTTCTGCGGCGGCCAGTGTGTCCTGGCGCTCGGCGAAAACGTGGATAGCGATGCGCGGCACCGAGACTTCGGCCGTGGATCCCATGGCCATGGGCGGCTGGAAGGCGGCGGGAGCAGGAGCCGCAGACAGAGCCATGTCGGATGCCTGCGACGAGGCGACTCGTTCGGGCGCAGGCGGCGCCGTCTGAGGGCCTGGAGCCCCTGCAGGCGTCATGAACTGGAGCGGTGAGTGGACGTCGGCGGCTGGCTCGGCGTCAGGCCCGCCCGACAGGGCTGCAGCCGACAGCTCCGTCTCCATGTCGAGATCGAACTCGTCTTCAAACTCTTCAAAGGCGCGCGGCGAGAAGGCGTTGCTCATCGGTCAGTCCACCGCATTCGAGATTCGGCCCTGGACCAGGGTCTCTTGAGGCGCCGACGTAGCCTGGCCCTGTCGGTACTGGGCGAAGACGACCGCAGATCGTCCCGAATCGCTGGGCTGGAGCGGGCGCGGGCCGATGATGTCGCGAGGGTTGTCGATCTGGGCGGCCAGATTGGCCGTGACGGCGCAGCCGAAACCGCCTGACGCGGCATTGGACGCCCGTCCCGCCATCTGACGCGGCTGGGCGGCGCAGTCGGGGATGTAGGCGCGAACGGTCTGGAAACCAGCCAGCACAGGGGCCCTAGGGCTGGGGGCGTTGTAGCCGACCACCTGGATCATCTGGCCCGGAACGCCCAGGGCCTGGAGGGTGTCGCGAACCGCGTACGCCTGGGCCGCGGCGGCGGGATCATCGCCGGCAGGCGCTTCAACCGTCAGGACATCCGCGCGGGCTTCACCGAAACGGACCGCCAGATCATGAAGCGCAGCCCGCTGATTGGCTGACAGCCCCTGATCGTGAACCGACAGGGCGATCCGGTCGACGCCGGGCTGGACCTGAAGCACATATTGCGACAGCGGCGTCAGCGGCTGGGTCTCCGGCCCGGAAGCGCAAGCCGCGACCGCCAGAGCCGCAGCCGCGACGACCAGGGAGATGGAGGCGTGTTTCACGGCGTTCCTCATTCGATCACATAGCCCACGGGGCCGGTCCAGCCGGCGCCGGGAGCCGTCCCCGTGGGGGCGGCGCGGCCGTACTGCTGGTTCAACTGGCCGAACAGAAGCGTCTGGGCGTCATTGGCGATGACCAGGCCGTCTGCCGGCGTCTGCAGCCGGCCCGGGGAGGTCGGCGAGACGATGTAGGCTTCGATGATGATGACCAGTTCCGTCTCACCGGACATGTAGTCGCGCGAGCGGAACAGCGCGCCCAGAACCGGCAGATTGCCCAGGCCCGGCAGCTGATCGATGTTCTGGCGGGTGTCTTCGCGCAGCAGGCCTGCAATCATCAGCGATCCGCCCGAAGGCAGCTCCACCGTCGTGGCCGCACGGCGCACCGACAGGCCCGGCACGACGATGGCGTTGGGACCCGATCCGCCCAGGGTGAAGGCGCCCGCCTGGCTGAGTTCGGAGACCTCCGTCGACAGCTGCAGGGAAATGCGGCCTTCGGACAGCACCACCGGCCGGAAGGCCAGGCGCACGCCGTAGGGTTTGAACTCAATGGTGACATTGCCGTCGCGGTCGCGCCCGACCGGCACGGGGAATTCGCCGCCCGCCAGGAATTCGCCGCTCTCGCCGTTGACCGAGGTGACATTGGGCTCGGCCAGGGTCCGCACCAGGCCGGCGCGCTCGAAGGCGCGCAGGCTGGTCGACAGCGCCCCGTCGTCATAGCCCAGCACGCCGCCGCCCAACTGGCTGCCGGCGACCGCGAAGGTGGCGTTCTGGGTGAAGGTCAGGCCATCGCCGATGCCCTGGACCAGGGCGTTGACGTCGACGCCCAGCTGTTTGACCGCCGAACGCTGCACCTCGATCACGCGGGCCTTGATGGTGACCTGGTCGGAGCCGGCGATGGTCATCATGTTGATGACCTTTTCCGGCGCAGAGACGAAGGCGCGGGCCACCTGGGCGGCACGATCGGCCTCGCCCGGACTGGACACCGGTCCGGTCAGGATGATGCTGTCGTTGACCGCTTCGGCGCGCACCTGAGAGCCGGGCATGACGCGGCTGAGCGTGTCCTGCAGCGCCGAGACGCCCGCATCGACCCGAACCCGCAACGACAGGATGGTGCGGCCAGAGGCGTCCAGCACCACGGCGTCCGTTTCACCCGGCTGAAGGCCGATGATGGTGATGCGGCGTGGCGAATGCAGCATGGCTTCAGCCACGACCGGGTTGGGCACGATGACGTCGCGAGCATCGGCGGGCAGGTCGATCGCCATGGACGACCCGCGCGGCAGATTGATCAGCTGGGCGCCCGCGCCCATCGGCACGGCGGCGCGGGTCTGGGCGTGCGCCTGGGTCGGCGCTGCCAGAGTCAGCGTCAGGGGCGCAGCCACGCCTAGGGCCAGACCGCTAAGGCAAACAAGCAGGCGCTTCATTGGACCACCACGACTTCGGGTGCGCCGCCGCGATAAACGCGGACTGCGGAGGATTGGCGATTGGGGGCTGCGACGCGGCCTGACGGCCCGCCTGTGTCGGCGTAGGAACGCAGCACCAGGCTGAGATCACCCTCGGACTTGGCCAGGGCCAGGGCCTCGGCGTCGCGGGGGCCGACCTCCAGGGTGGCTGTGGCGCCGACCACGGCCTGTTCGTCATCATCGGCGCGGGTCGACTGGTCGATGGCTAGGACCTTGATGTTCTGCATCACGGTGGAGGAGCTGAACTTGGCGCGGTCGCCTTCGGTGGCGCCCAGATTGCCCAGATTGTTTTCACGCGTCAGAAGCACATCGACCCGGTCGCCCGGCAGGATGAAGCCGCCGGCGGCGGTCTCGACCGTGACGCGGATCGCCATGGCCCGCATGCCGGGTTCCAGATAGGCGGCCATATAGCCGCTGTCGCCGGCGCGGACGATCTTGCGTGAGACAATGGGCTCACCCGCCAGAATGGGTTCGCGGACGACCGAGCCGACATAGTCGGACTTGGCCCCGCCGGTCGCGAGATCGGTGGCGGCGCGAGTGACGCTGGCGACGGCGCCTGCGGGACGCGGCGCGGCGGCCTCGGGGGTCGGCTCCGCAGCGGTTGGAATGGGCACTGAGCCGTCGGTGATGAAGGCGGGATTGACCTCCGCGACCGGCCATTCTTTCCAGCTCAGATCGGCTTCTGTCAGACGCTGGCCCGGCTGAAGGTCACGGGCCGCAACCAGCACCTGGGCCATGGGACGGGTTTCGGCGGGCGCCGCCGTGGCCGTCGCTGTGGCGTTTCCGGAGGGGGAGCCCATGGCCCGCACCACCAAGGCCAGGCCTATGGCGGCGACGGCGGCGACACAGATCACGGCGATTTTGGCAGGCTTCATCGATGGTCTCCGGCGAGGGCCGCACAGACCCTGAATCGGTCCTCGGGCGCGCTACCGTTAACGATCATGGATGAAGGGAGTTAACGCCGCCCTAAACGCGAAAACCGGCGTTAGGGGGAGGTCGAATGGCGGCCAGCCGCCGGTTCACCGCGCCAGAAAGGCCACGACCATCGGCGAGGCGGGATAGGCGATCAAGGCCCCGGCGGCGATGGCGACGCCATAGGGAATGTCCCCCTTGGGCTCCATCAGCCGGGCCAGCCACGGCGGCGCCCAGGCCAGGAAGGGCTGGAGGTGTTTTCTTGACAGGATCAGCAGAAGACCGAAGACCCCGCCGACAACCGCCGTCCACAGCACAAACTCCAGGCTGGATGTCAGGCCGAGCCATAAGGTCGTTGCGGCCATCAGCTTGGCGTCACCGCCGCCGATCCAGCGCAGGGCGAACATGGCCATGCCGACCAGAAGGGCGGCGAAGGCCACGCCCAGATGCGTCAGCATCTCCATCCACGGCAGGCCCACGGCCAGGGCCGCAGGGAAGAAGCCGACAATGATGGCCGCCGATATCCAGTTGGGAATGATCATCGTCGTCAGGTCGCGCAGACCCGCAACGATGGTCAGGGCCGGCATGATGATCAGCAAGACGAGGATCAGAATTGTCATGCCGCCTTCATTATGGCGCACCCGTTAAGAGCGGGTTTCGGGGGAAGGCTGAAGGAACAGGACCAGAAGGGCCTCGCTCCCTTTCGCTATTCAATCATACTGATGAAGACAGGCGGCCGTTCCAACCGATGCACACATGAAGAAAGGGCCGGAGCGTTTCCGCTCCGGCCCTCCCGTCTCAATAAACGCTACGCTTAGTTGGCGGCGTTGGCGGTGCCGATGTCGGTGGCGATCTTGTTGAACGATGCGCTGATGTTTTCACCCAGCAGCGTCACGGCGCCGATGATGACGACGGCGATCAGGGCGGCGATCAGGCCGTATTCGATGGCGGTGGCGCCGGATTCGTCGGCAACGAACTTGGAGATGAACTTGGTCATTTGGGTTCTCTTTCAAAAAAGGTCTGGCGGGCAACTGTGGGAGAGGTCGGTCGCCCGCTTCACCCCCGTAACAATCTCCATAAACACCACCCGAAGTTAAGGTGAGGTAGTGGGGCATGGTTACTTGGAAATTTACGTTCAATTGTTCGCCCAGACTGACTCCGAGTATTTTCCACAGGGAAGCGAAACGTGCGGCTTCAGCGTTTGTTGAGGATTGGCGGCGACTATCCGGCCACGCTCACGCGCGCGCCCGTTCATTGGAATATCGACGCCATGTCCCGCACCACCCTGCTCATCGCCGCCCTTTTCGCCGCCGCGGCGGCCACCGCCGTATCAGCCCAGTCGGCTCCCCTGAACGTCGAGATCGATCAAGCGACGCGGGTGCCGCTGCGCGCCGCCGCCGGTTCGATCATCGTCGGCAATCCGCAGATCGCCGATGTGACGGTGGTGGATTCCAACACCCTTTACATTACGGGCAAGGGCTATGGCGTCACCGAGGTTGTCGCCGTCGACGCCATCGGCCGCACCGTCTTCCAACGCCAGATCGTCGTCACTGACGGCGCCGGCGCCGGCCGGGTGCGAATGTGGCGCGGGGCCCAATCGACCGAGATGGCCTGCGGTTCGTCCTGCTCGGCGTCAGTCCGCGGCTCCAGCGGGTCCGTCGCCGGCGGCGGCTCGCAATAGACCGCAAGACGCCCATGTCGCGCGCAAAAGCCGGATCACGCCAGGATGTGAGCACGCGCAGGCGCACATGGCTGCGCAACCGTGACGGCTCGGCGGCGATCGAATTCGCCATGGTCGCCATGCCCTTCTTCCTGATGATGTTCGCCCTGCTGGAGCTGGGCATGGTGTTTGTCGTGGACTCGGTGCTGGCCAACGCCACCTTCGAGACAGGCCGTCTGGTGCGGACCGGCCAGGCCGGAGCGGCCGCCATGACGCGTGAACAGTTCAGAACCGATCTGTGCAGCCGCATGAGCGTGTTTTCCGCCGACTGCGAAAACCGTCTCAGTGTCGATGTGCGCGTCATTCCCACCTTCGCCACCCCCTTGCCTGACCCCATGGAGGACGGCGAGACCTTTGATGAGGGTCAGCTGGGCTTCGACTACGGCGCCCCGGGCAGTCTGGTGGTGGTGCGGGTCTGGTATAAGCAACCGCTGGTGACGACCTTCCTCAGCCAGGGCCTTTCCCGCCTCGGTGACGGCAGCAGTCGGCTGATGTCGACCACCGCCTTCCGGAACGAACCGGCATGATGCGCTCTCCCGCCTTCCTGCGGCGTTTCAGACAGGATCAGAACGGCCTGTCAGCGGTCGAATTCGCGCTTCTGGCGCCGGTGATGATCCTGCTCTACTTCGGCATGGTCGAGCTGTGCCAAGCCTATATGGCCCAGAAGCGAATGAGCCATGTGGCCTCCATGGTCGCCGACATGACCGCCCGCGCCGAGACGGTGAACAAGAACGGTCTGGACGACACCTTCAACATTGGCGGCCAGGTGATGCAGCCCTTTTCCGCCACCCCCCTGACCATGCGGGTGTCCAGCGTGACGCGGGGCGAAGACGGCGTGGTCAGGGTCAACTGGAGCTATGGGCGAGGTCTGGCGCCGATCAGCGGTGAACTGGCGGTTCCCAGCGGGCTGATCGACAACAAGCAGAGCCTGATCGTGTCCGAGGCCGTCTACAACTATGACTCGCCGATCGATCGCTTCCTGCCGGGCATCACCACCATGAGCCGCACCTTCTACCTGCGCCCGCGATCCGTCGAAGCTGTGACCTGCTCCAACTGCTGACCGACAAGGGCTTCACGCAGCGCCGCGATCTTGGCGTCAGTCTCGGCCAGCTCAAGCGCCGGGTCGCTGTCGGCGACGATGCCGGCTCCGGCCAGGGCGCGGAACCGCCAGCCGTCCTCTGAACGCTCGAAGCCGGCGGTGCGGATCAGAACCGAGGCCGTCATCCGGTCATCCTGAATGTGGAACAGGCTGCCGCACCAGGGTCCGCGAGGCGGTTCGTGTGCGGCGATGACCTTCATGGCCTGATGCTTGGGCGCGCCGGTGATGGAGCCCGGCGGGAAGGCCGCCTCCAGCAAGTCCGCCGTCTGCACGCCCGACGCCGCGACGCCCGACACGGTCGAGACCAGATGATGCACCTTGGCGTGGCTTTCGACTGCGAACAGCCGCTCTACGACGACCGAGCCGGGCTGCGCCGCCCGCGCCAGATCGTTGCGCATCAGGTCGACGATCATCAGGTTTTCAGCCCGGTCCTTTGGGCTGCTTTCAAGGTCGGCGATCAGAGCCGCGTCCTCGACGGGCGTGGCCCCGCGCGGACGGGTGCCCTTGATCGGGCGGGTCTCGATCCGGCGCGTGGCGCGGTCGAAACTCAGGAACAGCTCGGGCGAGTTGGACACCATCGCGCGGTCGCCCAGACGCCAGAAGGCGCCGAACGCCGCCTCGCGTCCCGCCAGCCTCAGCAGAACATCGAATGGGTCCGCCTCCGCTTTCAGCCCGCCGGTCCAGGCGCGGGCGATGTTGGCCTGAAACAGTTCACCCGCGCCAATGCGGGCGACCACATCGGCCACAGCGTCCCGATAGGTTTCGGGCGGCGTTTCCGACGTGAAATCGGTCGCGGGCGGAGACGGCGCAGCGGGCGTTTCCGCCTGATCCAGCCAGGCGGCGGCGGCGGCGCACGCCCTTTCCGCGGCGGCGTCATCGCCGCCATGGCCGATGGCCTCGACCGTGCGGCTTGCATGGTCAAAGGCCAGGATGGACGGATAGCGGGCCAGCATCAGGTCCGGCCAGACATGGTCTCGCCTGCCCGTCGCAGGCCGGGCCCCGGCGTCATAGGACATGAGGCCGACCACGCTTGTCGCCCAGCGGGACTGACGCAATTCATCAAGGCGCCCGCTGTCGGTCAGGGCGATGATCTCGACCGCGTCCGGGTCTGCGGCGACAAAGGACCAGCGCCCCAGCGCGCCGCCGTCGGACAAAAGCACAAGCGCCCCGTCGCGGTCCTTCAGCCCGCTGGCGATGGCCAGAGGCTCAGCCCAGTCGAGCGCGCGACTGCGCCTGACAGTGAAGGCTGCGCTCACGCCGCCAGCCGCGCCGTGACGCGGTCGCGCAGGCCCGCATCCACGCCCAAGACCTGAACGAAATAGCCGTCGAGCGAACCGTGCTGCGCCTCAATCGCCGCGATGGCCGTGTCCAGATAGGCGGGCTCCACCCCCAGGAAGGCGACGACGGCGTCATGGGCGGCAGGGCGTCCGGTGCGCGCCTCCAGCTGGCGGGCGATGGCGGGGGCGCGGCCCTCCAGATCGACCGCCGTATTGGTCAGCAGATAGTCCTCGATCAGATCGTCGCGGTGCACGCCCAGCAGGTGATGGGTCAGAGCCGCCAGCAGGCCGGTGCGGTCCTTGCCCGCTGCACAGTGGATCAGCACGGGCCGGTCGGTCTCCGCCAGCAGGCGGAAATAGCGGCTGAAGGCGTCCACATGCCCCGGCTGGAACGGCATGCGCCCATAGCTGCCGATCATGAAGCGCCGCCCGCTGTCGGGCGTCAGTTCGGTGGATTTGAGGAAGGCCATGTGCGGGGCCTCGCCGCCGTCGTCATGATGGATTTCGACCACTGTCCCGGAAAAACCCGCAGGGCGGCGCGACGGCTGGCGCTGGCGTTCCGACGGATGGCGCAGGTCGACTACGCCGCCGATGTCGAGGGCCGCCAGCCGCTCCAGGTCCGCGTCGCTGGCCGAGGCCTGATGTCCCGAACGAAACAGCCGCCCGCGGTGCAGGCTGGCGCCCGCCGCCGTGGCGTAACCGCCGTAGTCACGGAAGTTGTCGAGGGCGTCAAAGCTATGCAGACGGTCGTTCATGACCGCCTGCATAGCCGAGGTGTCGATGGGCCGCCACCGCAGCACGGTTCGCCTAGACCCTGGGCGACGCAAGGGCGGACATGGCGTCCAGATAGGCGATGAAGGCGTTGCGTCCGGCCTCGGTCATGGTCGCCCGGGTCAGCGGCTTGCGGCCCTGGAAGCTCTTGGAGACTTCGACGAAGCCCGCCTCCTCCAGTTTTCTCAGATGCACCGACAGATTGCCGTCCGTGGCCTGAAGCCGGGTCTTCAGTTCGCTGAAATCGGCGGTCACGACACCCGACAGATAGGCCATGATCCCGAGACGCAGCCGCCCGTGGATGACCTCGTCGATGCGGCCGATGTCAAAGTCGTCAGCCGTGTTTCCAGCCGTATCGGCGCCCATCAGATCACCTCCGAAGGTTCCTGGCGCACCAGCAGGACGCCGGGCAGAAGGGCGAAGGCGAACAGCCCCGCCGCATAGCCCAGCCACATCAGCGGACTGCCGGTCAGGAAGGCGATCAAGGGCGCCGCGATCCAGCAGGCGATGGCCAGCCTCCACTGCCATTTCTGGTCGCTCATCGTCGCCGAGACCGCCCAGCCCGCGCCGTAGAGGGCGAAGATCAGCGAGGGGAAGATCATGAAGGGAATGTCGGACTGAACCTTCCAGCTGATCACAGTCATCGACAGAGACATGACGAAGACGCCCAGGCCGACCCCCATCCAGCCGGCGGCGGCGGCGCGGTTGGCCGCGGACTGCGCGCCCGGCTTGCGGTCAGTCCGGCGGATCTGGACCATCAGAACCGCGAAGAAGATCAGCCCTGCGGCGCCCCACAGGAAGGCGTAGGAGACGGGCGGCAAGGCGATGAGACCGCTGTCGATGCCATAGTGAACGATGGACGCCAGGCCGAAAACCAGACCCGCGGTGATCAGAATCGACCCGCCCAGCAGCGGCGCCTGCCGTCCCTCCTGGGCCAGAGCCTTCATATAGGCGATGTCGTCGTGGACGGATTGAACCTGGTCGCGTGTCATTGGCGTTTCTCCCTGCCTGTTGAAATCAAGGTGCGCCAAGAACTTTATTTTGTAAAGTTATTTGTCAGAGGGGCCATCAAGAGGCGTTGGCATGCCTCTAGGCCGCCTCGTCGTGCGGTGATGGGAAGAGCGGGCGGAGCGGCGGGCGCGAAGCCCGGAGACCGTGTGGAAGAGTTGTTTCGGCATCGCGTCACCGCTCCGCACGAGGCGTCTGAACGCAGGCTGTCGGCTCGAGGGTGAGGA
>Ga0233377_1000472_pt1 | contig 18472 bp, 16 predicted proteins | sample ElkDunMinimDraft_6_FD_191540 | JGI IMG/M metagenome (GOLD analysis project Ga0233377, IMG submission 191540) | Fecal eukaryotic communites from dung pellets of Tule Elk in California, USA - Elk Dung E36 | ecosystem: Host-associated > Mammals > Digestive system > Large intestine > Fecal | place...
GGCGCGCCGCCTGATCGACACCGTGCTGGACCTGCTGGACGAGACAGCGGGCGCCGAGGACGATCACCGGCTGGAGGGTGTGCGCCGCGACCGCGAGATCGCCGCCAACGCCTATTTCGAGCGCGTGGCCCCGCAATGGGACCGCATCCGCTCCCTCTATGTCTGCGAAACCGCCGTCGAGGCGGCGGTGTTGAAGGCGGCGGGCGACGGGCCGTTCGACCGCATCGTGGATCTGGGCACGGGCTCGGGCCGGATGCTGACCCTGCTGGGCCAGAAAGCCAGCGTCTCAATCGGCCTCGATCTCAGCCACAACATGCTGAACATCGCCCGCGCCAATGTGACCAGGGCCGGGCTGGACAAGGTCGAGCTGCGCCACGGCGACATCTTCGCCACCCGCCTGCCCTCTGAAAGCGCCGACCGCGTCGTCGTGCATCAGGTGCTGCACTATCTGGCCGATCCCGCCGCAGCTGTGGCAGAGGCGGCGCGTCTGGTGGCCCCCGGCGGTCGTCTGCTGATCGTCGATTTCGCCCCTCATCAGCTGGAGCACCTGCGCGAGGAGCACCAGCACCGCCGTCTAGGCTTTGACGACGCCGAGATGCGCCGCTGGCTGTCCGAGGCCGGTCTGACCCCCGCCGCCCCCATCATCCTTCCGCCAGACACCGACGGCCTGACCGTCAGCATCTGGACCGCCGAACGCGCGCCCGCCGCGCAGACGAGAGCCGCATGATCATCTCCCCCCGCAGCCTGGCCGAGGCCCGCGCCCTGTTGCTGTCGCCGCTGGGCCCTGTGGCGCGCGCCGGGCAGGACCTGTCGCGCCCGCGCGTCTCGTTCGAGTTCTTCCCGCCCAAGTCCGATGAGGCCGAGGTCAATCTGTGGAAGGCGGTCACGCGTTTGGCCCCCCTGGCGCCCGAGTTCGTCTCCGTCACCTATGGCGCGGGCGGCTCGACGCGCGAGCGGACCCACCGCACCGTGCAGCGCATCCTCAACGAGACGACGCTGACGCCCGCCGCCCACCTGACCTGCGTAGAAGCCAGCCGTGACGAGGTCGACGCCGTCATCGACGACTACAAGACCTCGGGCGTGCGCCACATCGTGGCCCTGCGCGGCGACCCGCCGGGGGGAGACGGCATCGGCGGCGCCTACGCCCCCCGCGCCGACGGCTACGCCAATGCGACCGAGCTGACGGCAGCGGTGGCCGGGCGCGGCGGGTTCGAGATCAGTGTCGGCTGCTATCCCGAGGGCCACCCCGAGAGCGGCTCCATCGACCACGACATCGAGGTGCTGAAGGCCAAGGTGGACGCAGGCGCAACCCGCGCCATCAGCCAGTTCTTCTTCGACATCGACGCCTTCCTGAGGTTCCGCGACCGGGTGCGGGCGGCGGGCGTCGCTATCCCCATCGTGCCGGGCATCATGCCCGTGACCAATTTCAACGGCCTGAAGCGGATGAGCGCCACCTGCGGCGCGGCGGTTCCCGGCTGGCTGGCGGCGCATTTCGACGGGCTGGACGACGACCCGGAGACCCGCAAGCTGATCGCCGCCTCCGTCGCCGCAGAAACCTGCGCCCGGCTGCAGGAAGAAGGGTTTGCGGACTTCCACTTCTACACCCTGAACCGTGCCGAGCTGGTCTATGCGATCTGCCGCATCCTCGGCGTGCGCGGCCAGGCGGCGGTGGCGGCATGACCCGCACCGAGCGCATCGTCGCGCTTCATGCCGCGGCCAGGGAACGCATCCTGGTGCTCGACGGCTCATGGGGCGTCATGATCCAGCGCAGCGGGCTGGAGGAAGCCGACTTCCGCGGCGACCGCTTCGTCGCGGCCAACGGCTACAACGAAAAGGACCAGATGAAGGGGAACAACGACATCCTCTGCATCACCCGTCCCGACATCATCGCCGACCTGCACGACCAGTATTACGGCGCCGGCGCGGACATCAGCGAGACCAACACCTTCTCGGCCACCACCATCGCCCAGGACGACTACAAGCTGGACGCGCAGGCCGTCTGGGACATCAATCTGGAAGGCGCCAGGCTGGCCCGCGCCGCCGCCGACCGCTGGACGGCCAGGGAACCGCACAAGCCGCGCTTCGCCGCCGGCTCCATCGGCCCGCTGAACAAGATGCTGTCCATGTCGTCCGACGTGAACGACCCCGGCGCGCGGCTGGTGACGTTTGACGAGGTCTATGAGGCCTATCGCCATCAGGTGAAGGCGCTGAACGAGGGCGGCGTCGACCTCTATCTGATCGAAACCATCACCGACACGCTGAACTGCAAGGCCTGCATCAAGGCCATCAAGGACCTCGAGGACGAGGGGCTGGAGCCCCTGCCGATCTGGATTTCCGGCACCATCACCGACCGTTCGGGCCGGACGCTGAGCGGCCAGACCGCCGAGGCCTTCTGGAACTCCGTGCGCCACGCCAAACCGTTTGCGGTGGGCTTCAACTGCGCCCTCGGCGCCGACCTGATGCGGCCCTTCATCGCCGAACTGAGCCGCGTCGCCGACACCCTGGTCGCCGCCTATCCCAACGCCGGCCTGCCCAACGCCATGGGCCAGTACGACGAGCAGCCGCACGAAACCGCCCACTTCATCGAGGAATGGGCCGCCTCCGGCCTGGTCAACATCGTCGGCGGCTGCTGCGGCACCACCCCCGACCACATCAAACACGTCGCCGAAGAAGTCGCCCCGCTGAAGCCGCGCGAAATCCCGGAACGCCCGGCGGCCATGCGCCTGTCCGGGCTGGAACCGTTCGAGCTGGTGGCCTGAGGACAATACGATGACCGACAAGATGGCCGCGTTGTTCAAAGACCCTGAACACGCCAGAACCTATGCCGAGCGCCCGAAGAAGATCATTCCGGGCTTCGACGGCCTGCATCGCATCATGGCGCAACTGATCGCCGAAGCGTCGCCCGCGAACACGCTCGTGGTCGGCGGCGGCGGCGGTCTCGAGCTCAAAACCCTGATCGACGCCCTGCCCGAGGCTCGCTTCTGCGCCGTCGATCCGTCCGCTGAAATGGTCGCCCAAGGCCGCGCCTACCTTGGCGACCCGGCGTCCGTGGATTGGGTCGAAGGCTATGTCTTCGATGCGCCGGAAACGCGCTTCGACGCCGCGACCTGTATGCTGACCCTGCATTTCGTGCCCGACGACGGCGCGAAACTGGAGACGCTCAAGGCCATCCACAGCCGCCTGAAGCAGGGCGCGCCCTTCGTCATGGCCCATGTCAGCGTCGACAAGAACGACCCCGCGTCAGAGCGCCAGTTCGACCGCTACATCCGCTTCTCCAGCGACAGCGGTCTGGACCCTGAAGTTATTGAAAAGGCCCACGAACGCGTGCGTACCCAACTCAACTGCGTTGGCCCCGCGCGCGACGAAGAACTGCTGCGCCAAGCCGGTTTTGGCGAGATTGAACAGGTCTTCCAGGGCCTGTCGTGGCACGGCTGGGTGGCCTACGCCTGATGCGCCCAATCTTCATCAACGTCGGCGAGCGGACCAATGTCACCGGCTCGGCCAAGTTCCGTAAACTGGTGGTGGACGGCGACTACACCGCCGCCCTCGACGTCGCGCGTCAGCAGGTCGAGGCGGGCGCCCAGGTCATCGACATCAACATGGACGAGGGCCTGCTGGACGGCGCCGTCGCCATGCGCACCTTCCTCAACCTGATCGCCGCCGAACCCGACATCGCCCGCGTCCCGGTCATGATCGACAGCTCCAAGTGGGAGGTGATCGAGGCGGGTCTGAAGTGCGTTCAGGGCAAGCCGATCGTCAACTCGATCAGCATGAAGGAGGGCGAACAGGCCTTCCGCGAACACGCCGTGAAATGCATGCGCTACGGCGCCGCCGTCGTGGTCATGGCCTTTGACGAGGTGGGTCAGGCCGACACCGCAGCGCGCAAGATCGAGATCTGCACCCGCGCCTACAACATCCTGGTCAACGAGGTCGGCTTCCCGCCCGAGGACATCATCTTCGACCCCAATATCTTCGCCGTGGCGACGGGGATCGAGGAGCACGACAACTACGCCGTCGACTTCATCGAGGCGGTCAAGGTCATCAAGGCCACCCTGCCCTACGCCCGCATCTCGGGCGGGGTGTCGAACGTCTCGTTCTCGTTCCGCGGCAACGAACCGGTGCGCCGGGCCATCCACAGCGTCTTCCTGTATCACGCCATCAACGCCGGCATGGACATGGGCATCGTCAACGCCGGCGACCTGCCGGTCTATGACGACATCGACCCGGTCCTGCGCGAAGCCGTTGAGGACGTGATCCTGAACCGGCCGCAGCGGACCAATGTGTCCAACACCGAGCGGCTGGTGGACATGGCGCCCAACTACAAGGGCGAAAAGGGCGCGGCGCGCGTCGTCGACCTGAAGTGGCGCGAAGGGACCGTCGCCGCCCGTATCGCCCACGCCCTGGTCCACGGCATCACCGAGTTCATCGAGGCCGACACCGAGGAGGCTCGCCTGGCCTCCGAACGCCCCCTGCACGTCATCGAAGGTCCGCTGATGGACGGGATGAACGTGGTCGGCGACCTGTTCGGCTCGGGCAAGATGTTCCTGCCGCAGGTGGTCAAGTCCGCCCGTGTGATGAAGCAGGCCGTCGCCTGGCTGAACCCCTTCATGGAGGCCGAGAAGGCCGGCAAGCCGCGCGAGCAGGCGGGCAAGGTCCTGATGGCCACGGTCAAGGGCGACGTCCACGACATCGGCAAGAACATCGTCGGCGTCGTGCTTCAGTGTAACAACTACGAGGTCATCGACCTGGGCGTCATGGTCCCGGCCGACCGCATCCTGGACGCCGCCATCGAGCACAAGGTCGACATCGTCGGCCTGTCCGGCCTGATCACCCCGTCGCTGGACGAAATGGTCTATGTCGCCCGCGAGATGGAGCGGCGCGGCTTTGACATTCCCCTGCTGATCGGTGGGGCCACCACCAGCCGCACCCATACGGCGGTCAAGATCGAGCCCGGCTATCGCAAAGGCTCGACCACCTATGTCATCGACGCCAGTCGCGCCGTCGGCGTGGTGTCCGGCCTGCTATCACCGACCGACAAGGCGAAGAACGAGGCCGCCACCCGCGACGAGTACATCCGCATCCGCGAGCAGTACGCGCGTGGGCAAGAGGTCAAAGCCCGCGCCACGCTCCAGCAGGCGCGCGAGAACCGCTTCAACGCCGATCCGGCGGCCACCATGCCGGGCAAGCCGTCGTTTATCGGCGTGCGGGCGTTCGACGCCTGGGACCTGGCCGATCTGGCCGACCACATCGACTGGACACCCTTCTTCGCCAGCTGGGAGTTGATCGGCCGCTATCCGCTGATCCTGGAAGACGAGATCGTCGGCGAGGCGGCGCAGGACCTGTTCCGCGACGCCCAGGCCATGCTGAAGCGGATCATCGACGAGAAGTGGTTCACGGCGCGCGGTGTGGTCGGCTTCTGGCCCGCTCAGGCCGTGGGCGACGACATCGCCGTCTATGCCGACGACAGCCGGGACGAAGAGATCGCCCGCTTCCATACCCTGCGCCAGCAGATCAAGAAGTCGAACGGCAAGCCCAACCTGGCCCTGTCCGACTTCATCGCTCAGGACGGCCCGGACTACGTCGGCGCCTTCGCCGTCACGGCGGGCCACGGCGAGCTGGAAATCGCCAAGACGTTCAAGGACGCCGGCGACGACTATTCCTCGATCATGGCTACGGCCCTGGCCGACCGTCTGGCCGAAGCCTTCGCCGAAGCCCTGCACAAGAAGGTGCGGACCGAACTGTGGGGCTATGCCTCAGGCGAGACGACGACGACGCAGGACCTGATCGAAGAGAAGTATCAGGGCATCCGCCCTGCCCCCGGCTATCCGGCCCAGCCCGACCACACGGAAAAGGCTACGCTGTTCCGCCTGCTGGACGCTGGAACCAACGCCGGCATGGCTCTGACCGAGAGCTATGCCATGACCCCCCCGGCCTCGGTCTCGGGCCTCTATTTCGGTCATCCGGGCAGCCACTATTTCGGCGTCGGCAAGATCGACCGCGATCAGATCGAGGACTACGCCCGCCGCAAGGACTGGGACATCGAAACCGCCGAACGCTGGCTGTCTCCCATCCTCAACTACGATCCGGGCGTTGTAGAGCGGACGGAGGCGGCCTGATGAATATCAGCACCACGCCAGCATGGTTCGACAAGGTGATTATCGTCGGCGTCGTGCTCGGCGTCCTCTACGGCGCCACATGGCTGTACCGAACCCTGCAACGCAAGCCTGAGCCCGGACAAGTCTCGGGGTCTCCCTTTTGCGCCGGTGGCGGTTTTCTTGCGTTAATTGGCGGGGTCGCTTTCGGGTTGACGGGTATCTTTCTGAGTGACCTGTCGGCGCCTGGCCAGTTGGCCCCTTGGCTCGGCATCGTCGGCTCTTTCCTGTTTGCCGGTGGATGGATGCTGTTCATCTATACAGGGGTGCTCGCGCGTTACGACACGACCGGATTGAAAATCAGGACCTGGCGCCGCCGCTGGCGCACCGTCGATTGGAAAGACGTGCGTGAATTGAAGATCACAACCTCCGGCCAACTCAAGATCATGGTTGGGACGGGCCGCTCCATGTCCCTTCCAACCGATTCGGGCGGTTTGCTGGGGCTCGTTGAGGCGGCAAAAGTCGCTGATGTTCCAGGTGCGGCCGCACTGACACCCAATCGTTGAACGATCAGCCTTCCTGCTTACCGGCCTGAGGCCCTACTCCAGCCCCGCCTGTTCCGGCGTCACCGGCGGCGTCGTGATGTTGTCGCGGATGCGGCGCGCGGCGTGCTCGCAGCGACCCGGCAGGCCGAAGAACAGACCGAAGGCTTGGCTGCGCACCTCCTGGGACTGACCTTCCAGCGGCGTCCACTTGGCCGTCGCCTCAGCAGCGGCGGCGCGAGCGGCGGTGCGGGTCGCTGGCGTCTGGCGTGGTTCGGCGACCTGCAGGGCGCTGCGGAAGTCCGCCGCCTCCAGCCGACCCAGCCGCATGATGTCGAGGTCCAGCGGATCCTGGGTGTTCAGCGTCTCGCCCAGGGCGACATGGCCGTTCACCAAAGCCTCGCACCAGGCCACCAGCGGGTAATCGCCCTCCGGCGCGCCGCGCGGCATGGGGTTGGCGTAGGCCACGGCTTCGCGAACGCGCAACGCCTCTCTCGTCTCACCTGTCGCCGGGGCCGCTGTCGCGACGGGGCCGTCCTGGCTCGTGATTGCGCGAGGCGCCGTCATGACAGGCCCGTCTTGCGAAGCGGGCGGAGTCTGCATCAGGAGAAGGGCGGAGACGAGGCTGATGATCATGGACACGTGATTCGAAAACGCCCGCGAAGGGCCGGGAGGACATCCTAACGCCTGAAGCAGGCCGATGGTTTTTCTACGGCGCCGCTCGGCCAAAGAAAAAGGCGGCGGACCCGAAGATCCGCCGCCCCTGTCTCGATTCCGGGTCAGACCCTAGAAATCGGCCGTGATGCCCACGAACATGTAACGACCGAAGGCGTCATAGGTCTGCGGGTAGGTGTTGTTGTTGCCCGTGGTGCCGACGCTGTACGACAGCGGCGGGTCACGATCGAACAGGTTGTTGATGCCTGCACGGACACGCATGTTGTCACGAACCTGGAAGCTGGCCGCCAGATCGATGTAGTTCTGCGCATCGAAGCGACCATCCAGTCGGGCGGTGCCGCCGACATTCTCGACTTCACCATAGTAGCGCCATGTCAGAGAGACATCGCTGTTCCACGGGGTTTCCCACGTAGCGCGAGCGCGGTGGCGCCATTCGTTCTTCGGCGTTCCGCATTCGCCAGCGAACTTGCCGACGCAGTCATAAGGCGTGACGCCTTCGCCCGGATCGGTTTCCAGATCCTGCAGCCAGCTTCCCACGAAGGCCAGATTCACGCCGCCGTAGGGGGACAGACCCACCCGCTCAAGTTCGAACGAATAGTTGGCGTTCACGTCGACACCCGAGGTTTTCAGGCCGCCGATGTTGGTGTTGAACGCTTCGATGTAGCCACCGGTGGTCCAGAGGGTGCCGATGTTGCTGCGCACGATGCGACCGCAGGCAGCAGCGTCATTGTCCTCATAGCAGCGGTCAAGCGTCACCAGCGGATCGATCGCGTCGATACGATCAACCAGATCGATGCTGTAGTAATCGACCGACACGTTCAGGCCCGGAATAAACTCAGGCGTGAAGACCGCACCGATGGTGAAGGTGTCGGCCGTCTCGGGCGCCAGATTCCGGGTGCCCGATTCCAGTTGATTGTACTGACCTGCCGGGCTTTCCAGAATGTTGCCGCCATAGTTGGCCGCAGGAACGCCGGTGGCGACGCACTGGGCCAGTGTTGCGGTCGGGTTCGGTCCGCAAGGATCGAAGTCCGCGTCGAACAGGTTCAGGCCCTGGGGCTGGAACAGTTCAACGACGTTCGGCGCCCTTGTGGTTCTCGCGAAGCTGGCGCGGAAGCGAAGCGAAGGCGCAGGGGCCCAGTCGGCCCCGATGCCATAGGCGTTCGAGTCAAAGCCGTCATACGTCGAACGACGATAGGAGCCGTTGATCGACACCAGATCGGCGAACGGCCGGCCTTCGATCAGGGGCATGCGGAACTCGCCGAACACGTCATAGACCTGGACGGAGCCCGAAACGCTCAGCGTCGGACCGCCCTGACCGGCCAGATCGCCCGTTTCGAACGAGGTGTCCGAAATGGCATCCAGCTGGTCCCGACGATACTCGGCGCCGAAAGCAACCTGCAGGCCTTGAGTGGCCATCGGGCTGACGATGCCTTGCTCGGTCAGATCGCCGGTCATGGCGGCGGTGAACACCTGCTGTTCGGTGGAGCCACGTTGCAGACCGCTGACCTGAATATAGGCCAGGGCCTCGGGCGTGATGCCGCCGGGTGTGTAGAGGTTGTAGGGAACGCAAGCCGCGTCGATCGGCGCCAGCGGACCAGTGGGACCGTCGGGGTCGATGGCGGACACACATGCGGCATTGCCCGTTGACGGGTCGATCTCGACATCCAGCGCACGACCGATGCGGATGTTCGAGAATTCGTTGCGGTAAACGCGGCTCAGCTGAACCTTGGAGTAGGACGCCGCAATGTCATAGGACCAGGCGTCATTCAGATCGCCACGGACGCCGACAACCCCACGGTAGTTCTGGGAGTTGATGTCATCCTGACGTCCGCCGCCTTCGACGTTACGACGACCGACCAGAACTTCAACCGTTCCGACGCCCGGAGCGCAGCCAAGCGCCGTGGACTGGGCCACCGACAGGAGCGGATTGGTGCAGCTGATGTTGTAGCCGCCGTTGGCCGAGGTGCCGCCGCCGAAGAAGATGCCGGAAGGAGCGATCTGGGCCACAGTGCTGTAGTCGCTGAACGACAGGTTGGCGAAGGCCTCGACCTTGTCATTGACCTGATACCGCCCGTAGGCGCCCAGGGTGTAACGTTCGTCCGGACGTTGATAGTGGTTCAACGGCCCGAAGTTGTACTGATCAGCCGCCGAATAGTTGCGGAACCCACCGCCGTCAGCGACCGTCAGGTCTGCGCCGCTGTCCAGCGACAGGAACCGACCAGTCGCATTGGTGCCCGAGCCGCCGCAAACGAAGTTTGCACCGTTTTCACCGCCCAGAGAACAGGCGGAATAGTCACGGTCGCGACCCAGAATCTTGTTGTTCTTGCGATAGCCGGCATAGGCCGTGACGTTGCCGCGACCGTCAGGAGCATTCACGCCCATGATGACCGTAACTTCGCGGCTGAAACCATCCATGACGTTGTCGTCGGGCAGTGAAAACTGCGACGGGTTGCCTGCACCGCGCGCTTCGATGACCTGACGCAGATTGCCTGGGCCGTCATAGTCGTTGTGGTGCTGGTTGAAGCCGTACTGGGCGTCGATCTGCAGGCCTTCGAAATCCCGCTTCATGATAAAGTTGACCACGCCGGCGATGGCGTCAGAACCGTAAACCGCTGCAGCGCCGCCGGTCAGGACTTCAACCCGCTCGACCAACTGGCCAGGAACCTGATTGACGTCAGCCGCGGTATCGTTGGGCGAACCATACCCCATGCGACGGCCGTCGATCAGCACCAGGGTGCGATCAGGGCCAAGCGCGCGCAGATCGACGGAAGCCGTTCCGGACGCGCCGTTCGCAACCGTGGAGTTCTGGGCGGCGAACGCCTGCGGGAGCTGGTTGACCAGGTCCTCAACGCGCGTGACGCCCTGGACGTCGAAATCCTGGGCCGTGACCTGGGTGACCGGGCTGGTCGTCCTCAGGTTGGCCTGCGGGATCCGCGAACCCGTGACCACAACGTCGTCCAGGGTGGATGTGGGTTCGGGCGCTTCCTGCGCCATCGCGGGCGTGGAGAACACAAACAGCGCGGCTGCGCCAGTGATGATGGTCGACGCCAAAAGGCGTTGACGACTACGGTGAATTCTCAACGGCTGTCCTCCTGTTTCGATACAGGATCTGTTCCAGATCAGGTATCGATACCCCTGTTGTTAAGCTTGCCTGATCGAAGGAATTTCGAATTCTTCGATCAGGGGAAAGGTAGGCGCCGTTATCGGAATCGCGCCACGAAAATTACATCCCCGTAATGCAATCAACGCGGATGTGTCGTATTCCTGTCACGATACATCTTGCGGGCCGGAGAAGGGCTGGCGGCGGGCCGCCACTTGATCAATATGTTTCCCTGACGCCGCCAAAGCGGCGCGACCCGGCTGGATTGAGGAAACTTATGCGAACCCTTGCCCTCACAACGCTCATCGTCACCCTATCTGCGGCCTTGCCTGCCCATGCTCAGGATCGCGTCGCCCCTGCCGCACGTCCCGAACTGCTGAATCGCCTTATCGACTGTCGGGCCGTCGCTGACGCGGCTCAACGACTGGCCTGCTATGACAGCGCGACGTCCGCACTCGACGCCGCTGAACGCCAGGGCGACGTCGTCGTCGTTGACCGCGCCCAGGTCGGAGAGGCGCGCCGACAATTGTTCGGCTTCCAGCTGCCTACGATCAGCCTTTTCGAGCGAGGGGCCGCTGTCGAAGAGGTCAACGCCATTGAAACCACCCTGACCCAGGCGAGCCGATCAGCAGAAGGGCGCTGGGTCTTTACGCTCGCTGATGGAAGCATCTGGCGTCAGATCGACTCAGAACGGGTAGGTTTCCAGAATCGGCCCGGAGAGACTGTCCGCGTTCGACGCGCCAGTCTGGGAAGCTATCTGATGGTCGTCGGCAACAGCCGCGCCGTCCGTGTCCGCAGGCAATAGAATGACCGAGTTCCGCACCCTCGCACCGGGCGTCCTGGTGTCCGGCCAGATCAACGCCGACGACATCGCCGCAGCCGCCGCCATGGGCGTCACCCATGTGGTCAACAACCGTCCTGACGGCGAGGAATACGGCCAGCCGGATGCGGCCCAGATCGAAGCCGTCGCACGTGCAGCAGGCCTCGCCTATCACCACGCGCCGATTCGCGGCTTCCCGGACTCAGAAGCGGTTGAGGCGGTTGGAGCCATTCTGAATGAGGCGCAAGAGACTGACCTGATCCTGTTGCACTGCAAGTCGGGCATGCGCTCCGCCGCCGCCTGGGCCATGGCCGAGCGGTCGCGCGGCGTGGACGCCGACGCCTTGCGCGCCGCCGCAGCGTCCGCGGGCTACGACCTCAGCCGCCTGCCCTTATAAAGTCAGCGCAGAACGATCCCGCGCGCGGCGTAGGGCGTCGCGGGTTCCGGCGTGCACGACGCCACGGCCAGTTGCACCGCCATGACACAGAGGAAGGCCAGCGCTATGGCTTGCAGCCGTTTTGACACACCGAAGGCGATGGAAATGGCCACGTCTGGCGCTCCGCAGATGGTTTACGAAGTCCTAACGCAAGGACCAGACCGCTCTGCCCGCTCGCTTGGCCTTCCCGGCGCAAGGAAACCGCGATGATCCCCTTCGTGCGAACGTTAGACTTCGCCTATGGCCGCTGCGACCGGGTGTCGCCGCTGATCCGCCGGGTCATCGCCGACAATCCGGGGCCGTTCACCTTCACCGGCACAGGGACCTACATCATCGGGCGGGCTGCGCCGGGATCAGCCGTGGCCATCATCGATCCGGGACCGCTGGACGACGCCCATCTGAGCGCCCTGCTGCAGGCGGTCGAAGGCCAGAGGGTCAGCCACATCCTTGTCACTCACACCCACCGCGACCACGCCCCCCTGGCCCGCCCCTTCGCCGAGGCGGTGGGCGGCGCGCCGATCCTGGCGGCCCGTCCGCCGGTTCACACGATCCATGCGTCAACCGCACTGGACGAAGACGACGACGACAGCTTCCAGCCGGACGTGATCCTGAACGGCGGCGAGCGCCTGACGGGTGACGGCTGGACCATCGAGGCCATGGCCACGCCGGGCCACGCCTCGAACCATCTGGCCTTCATTCTGGAGGATGAGAACGCCCTGTTCAGCGGCGACCACGTCATGGGCTGGTCGACGACGGTCGTGGCCCCTCCAGACGGCGACATGAACGCCTATATGGCCAGTCTGGACGCCGTCATCGCGCGCCGTTTCGACACGATCTGGCCGACGCATGGCGCGCCGATCACCGAGGTCCAGCCCTTCCTCGAAGCCTACAAGGCCCACCGACTGGACCGCGAGGCCCAGATTCTGGCGCGGGTTCTGTCGGGTGACCGGCGCATCAGCGACATGGTCCCTGCTCTCTACGCCGCCGTCGACCAGCGGCTGTGGCCGGCGGCCAGCCTGTCAGTCTGGGCGCATCTGATCGCGCTGGAGCGGTCGGGCCGGGTTAAGGCGACGCCCGCCCCCGCCATCAATGCCGAGTGGACGCCGGCCTGAGCCCTATTCCGCCTGTAAGGCCTGGCTGATCTTGCCAGCCAGACGGCAGGCCTCGCCGCCATGCGGACGGGCGTCGCGGGCGGCGACGCGGATATCAGTGCGGCCCGGCCGGATGCGGACGACGGCGTCATGCGTCACCCCGAACCAGAAGCCGGCATGATCACCATCCGAACGCCCCACGCCGACGCCGCGCGGGGTGAATCCCGCCGCCTTCAGCGCCCGCCCGGCCTCGATCGGCCCCACCTGCGCCATCACGGGCTGAGCCGCCGGACAAGCCTCCGGGCCGACATGGCTGACGGGTCCGCCTTGCCCCCTCATTGCCAGAACCGAGGCGGAGAAGCCCGGCCGGTCGTCCGGATTGCTGCTGACGTCTTCCGCCACGCCACCCGCCAGACGCGCCTTCTGCCAGGCGAAGACGCCCAGACTGCCGACCGACACGACCAGGGCGATGGCGGCGAACACACCCAACCGCTTTGGATTCCTGGCCGCCAGCACCACCGCGGCCAGACCCGCGACCACGCCGACGAAGCCCAGACCCCAGGCGATCTTCATGGCCAACAGGTCATAGCCGACCGCCAGACTCCACAGCCCCATCTGGCTGCCGAACGCCCCGACCATGACCAGCACGGGGGAGGCGAAGGCGAAGACCGCCGCCGCCTTCACCCACGCCTCGCCCCTGGCCCGGGGTGCGGCCATCAGGCCGGAGCCGTCGTCGGCAGGCGGTAGTCCTTCAGCCGCTCGCGCAGCACCTTCTTGTCGATCTTGCCCGTGGCGCCCAACGGAATGTCGTCCACGAAGATCACGTCGTCAGGCATCCACCATTTGGCGATCTTGCCGACCAGGAAGTCGAGGTGTTCCTGCTTGTCTTCAGCCTCGCCCGGCTTGAGCTTGATGATCAGCACCGGGCGCTCGTCCCATTTGGAATGGGCGGCGCCGATGACGGCGGCCAGTTCGACCTTGGGATGGCCGACCGCCAGATTCTCGATCTCGATGGAGCTGATCCATTCGCCGCCGGACTTGATCACGTCCTTGGCCCGGTCGGTGATCTGCATGAAACCATGGTCGTCGATGGTCGAAACGTCTCCGGTGTCGAAGAAACCTTCGTCGTCCAGAATATTGCTGTCGTCGCGGAAATAGGCGCCCGAGATGGTCGGCCCCTTGATCATCAACCGCCCATAGGTGTGGCCGTCGCTGGGCAGTTGCTTGCCGTCGTCGTCCTTCAGCTTCAACTCGACGCCCAGCGGCGGCGTGCCCTGTTTGACCCGCCACTTCAGCTGTTCCTCGAACGGCAGGGCCGACAGTTCCGGCGTCATGTTGGACAGGGTGCCGATCGGCGAGGTCTCGGTCATGCCCCAACCCTGCAGCACCTCGATGCCGAACTCGTCGTGGAAGGCGCGGATCAGGCTTTCCGGCACGGCGGCGCCGCCGATCAGCACCCGCTTCACCGTCGGGATCTGCAGCTTGTTCTCGCGCAGATGGGTCAGCAGCCCCTGCCACACCGTCGGCACGGCGGCCGAGAAGGTCACGCCTTCCGAGACGATCAGTTCATAGATGGCGGCGCCGTCCATGCGCGCGCCCGGCATGACCAGCTTGGACCCCGCCCCCGGCGCGCCGAAGGCGATGCCCCAGGCGTTGGCGTGGAACATCGGCACCACCGGCAGGATGACCTCGCTCGGCGTCGCGCCCAGCACCGTCGACTGCAGGCCCAGCAGCGTGTGGATGAAGTTGGAGCGGTGCGAATACAGCACCCCCTTGGGGTTGCCGGTCGTGCCCGAGGTGTAGCACAGGCCGCAGGCCGTCTGTTCGTCGAAGTCGCCCCAGACCACGTCTTCGGACGCGTCCTCCAGCAGGTCCTCGTAACAGGCCAGGCCGGGCAGATCGACGGCGGGCATGTGCGCCCGGTCGGTCATGACCACCACCCGCTCGACGCCCGGACAGTGCGGCAGCACCCCGACCAGCAGAGGCACGAAGGTCAGGTCGACGAAGATGACCCGGTCGCCGCCGTGATTGATGATGTAGACCAGCTGCTCGGGGAACAGGCGCGGGTTCAGCGTATGACACACGGCGCCGATGCCCATGATGCCGTACCAGGCCTCGATATGGTTGCCGGTGTTCCAGGCCAGGGTGCCGATCCGGTCGCCGCGCTCGACGCCCCACGATTGAAGCACGCTGGAGACCCGTTTGGCGCGGGCGTGGATGTCGGCGTAGTTGGTCCTGACGATGGGCCCTTCGACCGAGCGCGTCACCACTTCGCGGTGGCCGTGCCAAGCCTTGGCGTGGTCGAGAATCCTGTCGACCGTCAGGGGCCAGTCCTGCATCAATCCAAGCATCGTCGTCCCTCAACTGCACCTTCAAAACGAGGCGCTTGCAGGCAAGCTATCCAGCTGAACGGCGTTAAGCAACGTGACGCAGCGTAAGCAGCGCCGCATTTTCCGCGCTTTAAGAGCAGTTCGGAGCAATCATTTTGCGCTCTGGCGCGGGGACGCTAGAAGCCGTCGCATGACCATACTCATCGGCATCACCGGCGGCTCGGGCTCGGGCAAGAGCACGCTTGCAGAGGCGCTGGTGTCGGCCCTGCCCGACGGCGCGGCGGTGCTGATGCGCGAGGACTCCTACTACCGCGACGCCGCCAGCCTGCCCGGCTTCGACGCCGCGACCTTCGACTTCGACGATGTCGCCGCCCGCGACCACGCCCTGCTGGGCGAACACCTGCGCGCGCTCAAATCCGGGTGCGACATCATGGCCCCCCTCTATTCCTTCATCCACCATGGCCGCGAGCCGGGCGGAGAGCCTGTGCGGGCCGCCCCCGTGGTGGTGGTCGAGGGTACGCATCTGCTGTGCACGCCGGAACTGGCCGAACAGTTCGACATCCGCGTCTTCGTCGACACCCCCGCCGACATCCGCTTCATCCGCCGCCTGCTGCGCGACCAGACGGAGCGCGGACGCACCGCCGAATCCATCATCGGCCAGTATCTGGCCACCGTCCGACCGGGCCATGAGCGTCTGACGGAACCGTCGCGTCTCAACGCCGACTTCATCATCGCCGACGCCACCGCCGCCGTCCGCCTGGAAGACCCCCAGGCCGTGGTGCGCCTGGCCGCGCCCGTGCTGGCCCACCCGCTGCTGGCGGGGCTGGTCTAGACCTCTACGGCCACAGCCGTCCCGTCCGCCAGCCGTCGCCGTCCCGATCAAACCGCAGCCGGTCATGCAGCCTGAACGGCCGGTCTCGCCAGAACTCCACCGCGTGCGGAACCACGCGCCAGCCAGTCCAGCGTTCGGGACGCGGCACGTCCTGCCCCTCGAACCGCGCCGTCTGCGCCGTCACCGCCGCCTCCAGCGCCTCGCGGCTGTCCAGAGGGCGTGACTGGTCCGAAGCCCAGGCCCCGATGCGGCTCTCGCGCGCCCGGCTGGCGAAATAGGCGTCGGCTTCGGCCACGCTGACCGGCTCGATCCGCCCGCGCACCCTCACCTGCCGTCGCAGGCTCTTCCAGTGGAACAGCAGGGCCGCCGCCGGCGACGCCGCCAGTTCCTCGCCCTTGGCGCTCTCGCGGTTGGAATAGAAGGTGAAGCCTAGCGCATCGACGTCCTTCAACAGCACCATCCGGCTGTCGGGCACGCCGTCCGCATCCACCGTCGACAGGGCCATGGCGTTGGCGTCGTTCGGCTCCGTCGCCTTCGCGTCGGCCAGCCAGTCGATGAACAGGCCGATCGGCTCCTCTCGCGCAAAGATGCTCTCGTCGCCGTTCGCCGCCAGGGCGGCGGCGTAGTCGCGGTCATACTCTTCACGGGTCGGGCTGGGCGGGATCACGGTCATAGGCGCGATATACTGCCCGGACTGGATTTGAACCAGCGTCCTGTCGGTCCAAGAGCCGACCGCTCTGCCAACTGAGCTACCGGACAGCATCGTCATGCTCAGTGATGAGATGAAGGTGTCAACCGGACCGGGCTTGAACCGGCGTCCTGTCGGATGCGAGCCGACCGCTCTGCCGCTGAGCTACCGGTTGACGCCGCCACAGTGCCCGCATCCCTAGTTTGCAGCAAGCGCTTACAGCTTTTCGACCTTCAACCCCTTGCCGCTGAACACGCCCGCCTGCCGCAGATAGGTCGCCAAAAAGGGATTGTGCACCGCCACGCCATGCACGAGTTCGGGCGTGGGGCGGAAGACGGCGATGGAGGTCCGTTCACGCGGGCTGATCCAGCCCCCTGATTGCGGCGTCACCCCGGCGTCGAGACACGCCTTCACGATGTCCGACCGCCCGCACACCGCCTCGCCGTTCAGCACGGCCCAGGGATGCGGCAAACGCCGCCAGACCAGGGTGTCCGGATGAATCCCGCTTCCCGAAGACCTATGCCAGGCCGCAACATCGCCCGCCATCAGCCGCAGCACCTTGCCAGGCATCATGATCTCCAGAACGGCATCGGCCCCCATCGCATCAAGCAGTGCAATCCAATGATCCCTCGCTCGATTGAACGCCCCCGCCAGCAAATTCCAGGTGGAGGAGTCATTGCCGCGGCGAACGATCATGTTCTCCAGATCGATGTTCGTGTTCCGATGCGCCTCGTCCAGACGCGCTGCCGTGATCTGCAACACATCGAACCATTGACCCAGCAAACGTCCCTTCTGGTCGTCGGTCAGACGCGCCAGCACGTCGGCGCGTGGAAACACATGGGCGATGGCCCACCAGGAGGCGCCAGCCTGAGTTTCACATTGCTTCAGCAAGTTGGCGGCGAAATCGTCAAACGGCCTCTGCTGCCCTGCAATCGTGAACTCGCTACGCAGTTTCATCCTCGCCGAATAATAGGCCACGAACGCGGCGCTGGGGACATCACCGGCGAAGTCCTCGATTTTCAGGCGAGACGCCAACGCCGCCTTGCCGATCAGGATTAGATCAAATTTTTCCTCCTCACGCGCGAGCCGAACAGCCCGTCGTTCAAGCCGCCCCGCCAAACGAAACAGCTTGTCATACCGCCTGCGGGACAGCTTCAGGCCTGCCTGCCGCCGTTCCGCAGCCGACAGCCGATCCGCTTTAAAACTGGCCTTACCGGGTTGTTTTCCGATCAATCGGCTCAATTCGTCCGCTACGTTCCGCAAAGCATCGGAGTCTGCGCCGTCAGGAAGGGCTTCTCCGAGGAAAAGCAGCGCCAATTCCCGCGCCTTTTTCAACTGGCGGTCGAACGGGTCAGGCGGTCGGAAGGTTGTGGCCATCGACGACCAGCCGAATTGTTGATGAGAAGCCGCACCGAAAAGACGCTTCAAAGCCTCACCAAACCCGCCTTTGCGAAGTTTCGGAATGGCCGTGAGGATCATCTCAGCCACGGTTTCCGGCGTCTCTCGACGGCTCAGTGTGGCGTGAAGGGCTGTGACAGGATCGGCGGCGCTCATCAGCCAAGCTTCCATGAGCTGCAGGGTCTTGTCGAGCCGTCACGGTTAACCCCGCGTTGACCCTGTTCTGCGCCCATGGAGACCATGCACGCGCGCGCCCGTTCCGAAGTCGCCTCCATCGCCGAGGCCCACGCCCTGCTCGGCCTCGACGGCCCGGCGGAGGGCGAGGCGCTGAAGGCGGCGTTCCGGCGCGCCATCAAGGCCGCGCGGCCTGATCAACCCGGCGGCGACGACGGCCAGTTCCGTCGCATCATCGCGGCCTGGGGCCTGATCAAGATGCAAGGCGCCGGACGGCTGGCCCTGCCCGCCCCC
>Ga0233377_1000473_pt1 | contig 18389 bp, 12 predicted proteins | sample ElkDunMinimDraft_6_FD_191540 | JGI IMG/M metagenome (GOLD analysis project Ga0233377, IMG submission 191540) | Fecal eukaryotic communites from dung pellets of Tule Elk in California, USA - Elk Dung E36 | ecosystem: Host-associated > Mammals > Digestive system > Large intestine > Fecal | place...
AGCTTTCGTTAGGTTGGGGAATTTAGATACGTCTTCCAATTCTTGAGGTGGGGATTCGATACCATCAAAATCCGATCCTATAGCGACATGGTCTATCCCAACTTTGCTAACTAAATAATCAATATGTTTTAAGACTCTTTCCATAGGTGCATTGGCTAAATGTTTCTGTTTTGTAGTTAATTCAGAATACATTTTACCAATAGAATACTTCATATTGACACTGTCTTTCTTATGATTTTTATTGAATAGTTGTCTTACTCTCTTTGGATAATCAGCATCCAGAAACTCAGAATAGAAATTTACACCAACAACGCCGCCATTCTTTTTTAAAGCTTCGAGTTGCGCATCCTTTAAATTCCTGTAATGCGGAGTTAATGCAGCGGCATTACTGTGAGAAACTAATATTGGTTTTGTTGTAATGTTAAGCACATCATAAAAAGTTTGTTCACCGCCATGCGACAAATCAATCATCATTCCAAGCTCATTCATTTTGCGAATAATGGCTCTCCCATGTTCCGTAAGTCCTTTCCCTTTTTTATCCTTTGTTTTAACCTCTTCGGCAGCAGCAGTTACCCAAGGAAGATTATAGTTCCAGGTTAAGGTCAAATATCTTGCACCTCTATTGTACAAACCTTCCAGATAATCCAAGCGTTCTTCAATCATATTCCCACCCTCGATACCAATAAGGGCAACAATTTTACCTTCTTTATGAATACGTTCAATATCAGCAGAACTCTTTGCAAGTTCAATCTTGTCCGGATTATTAGAGATCACCTTTTCTAAAGCATCTATCTGATCATTAGCATGTTTATAGGCATCCTTCTTCCATTTTTTGTCATCAGACCAAACCGCAAAAACCTGAACATCAACTCCCCCTTCTTTAAGTCTGGGAAGGTCGGTATGTCCTGTTTTTAATCTCTTGCTAAGATCTTTTCCCGGCAAAATACTCTGAATAATAACATCATTATGTCCATCGACAACCATTAGGTCCTCATGAATCTCTTTGTAATCCTGCGCCATACTAGATAAAGCGAATCCTCCTAATAAGAAGGATAATATGAAAAACTTCTTCATTACTTAGCGTTAAAAATAGTTTCATAGATAACATCCTGAATCCGACTTCTTACATTCAGGTCATATATTTTTGTAGATACCTGTGGGTGAACCCTGTTTGATAGAAAGATATAGATCAATTGGTTGCTAGGGTCTATCCATATACAAGTTCCGGTATAACCTGTATGGCCATAAACGGAAGCATTAGCTAATTTTGAGGGGTAATCCGCACCCGGTTTTGGGTCAAATCTATCAAAACCCAATCCTCTACGGCTTGTTTTAGATTGTTTAGAAGTAAATAAGTCGATGGTTTCAGGTTTGTAGTATCTAAAACCTCCATATTCACCTCTATTTAATAATAGTTGTCCATAAATTGCCAGATCATTTGCAGAAGCAAATAAGCCTGCGTGACCGGCAACACCCCCAGCCATTGCGGCTCCTTCATCGTGTACATAGCCTTGCAGTAAAACTTTTCGGAATGCAGTGTCTTGTTGCGTAGGGATAATCTGTTCTTTCTTGAAGCGATCTCTTGGTAAATATCCGGCAGTTTTCATGCCGATAGGTTTATATAGTAAATCCTGAACATATTGTTGCATTGGGGTAGAAGTCTCATGTTCTGAAACTTCTTTCATGACATACATGCTGATATCTGAATAAACATAATTCCCAATCGGTTTAACAGCTGAATTCAGCATTTCAGGCCACATTACATCTCTGTAATAGTTAGTTTTTAAATAAGCATTATCGGCAACCTTTACCTGATGCGCAGCATCTGGGCTTGTTTGAAGGTCTCCCGGTTTTAGATTTTTATAAAAGGGAATAAATGGAGTAAAACCTGCCTCATGCAATAAAACAGTTCTTAAAGTAATATTTGCCTTATTGCTGTTTTTTGCCTGCCATAGATAATGTCCCATGGTACTATCTAAATTGAGGATATTGTTTTCTTGCAAATGCATCACTACAGGAGTTGTGCCGGCAATCTTACTAACCGATGCTAGATCATAGATATCATAAATAGTATTAGGCTGTTTCTTCTCATAGGTATGATAACCATAGGCTTTTTCGAATATTACCTGACCATCTTTAATTGCCATAACCATCATGCCCGGGGCAGCATGTTGTTCAATTGCATCCTTTGCAATTGCATCAATTTGATTCGACATTTTGGCAATGTCGAGACCTGATTGTTTGCCTTTTGAATATTGCAACCTTGTTTGTACCGTTTTATTATTGCCTGATGTAATTCCAAGGCCTCCAAAAATTGACATGGCAGCATTCTCCTGTGATTCTTCCTCTAAACTTGGAGAAGTCAGAATACTCGCAAAACGACCAATATTGGCTGCTGAAAGTCCGATATTTACATAGTTGATGTCCTTTCCGAATTTGCATAGGATAACATCTTTTCTGTTGACTGAAGATTGTAATACCATTGCCAGATAATCTGGTCTTAGTTCCTCTTCAGTACCAGCAACTATAATGGTATTATAATACTTGGTATGTTCATCATACTGTTGAAAACCGAAGTTTTTAACCTCTCCATAACGTTGCAACTGCTGTATAAAAGGAGCGTATTTTACACTATCATTGGTTATCACAGCGATTCTTCGTTCATCCAATCGGGTAAAAGGAATAAGCCTGTGATTATTGTTTAATAAAACTGTTTGATTGTTAATGACTTGTTTGTACTGAGCTTGTACTGCTGATAAGCCACAAACAAGGATTGCTATTATTAGGTTAAAAAAACGAATCATAATTGTTTTTAGGATTTCTTATTGTAAATGTACTAATAAAACGCACAAACACGCATGTTGAGCGTGTAATAATTCTGTATATTTGAGCTATGCCTGAATTAGTGAACAATAAAACGGTTTTTACTTTATTGGAAGTATCTCGAAGCATTCAAAAGACTATTGCAGAGAGATATAAGAGCCTTTATTGGATCAAAGCTGAGATGAATAAATTAAATCACTATTCTCATTCAGGTCATTGTTATCCCGAATTGCTTGAGAAAAAAGAAGGAAAGGTTGTTGCAGAGATGCGGTCCATTCTATGGAAAATGGATTACCAACGCATAAACAGGCAGTTCAAGGAGGTCTTAGGAGAACCTCTTCGTGAGGGTATTACTATGCTCTTTCAAGCAGCCATATCCTATGATCCTCTATATGGGTTTAGCCTTAAAATTCTCGATATTGATCCGACTTTTGTTCTTGGCGAACTCGAAAAGGAAAAAAGAGAGAGCATCAAAAAGCTTCAGGATGAGGGTATATTTGATGCGAATAAGAGACTTCCATTTCCATTGATTCCTAAACGCTTAGCTATAATATCCGTTGAAACTAGTAAAGGATTATCCGATTTTTTTAAGATTATCAATGGAAATCCCTGGGGCTATAAAATTGAATGTACACTCTTTCCTGCATTGCTACAAGGTGATAAATCAATTGCTTCCATCATTAAGCAAATGGAAGTTATTGCTGATAAATTAGAAGACTTCGATGCTGTTGCCATAATTCGGGGTGGTGGTGGCGATGTTGGTCTTAGTTCCTATAATAATTATTTCCTTTCTAAAGCCATTGCTATATTTCCTATTCCTGTGCTAACTGGAATTGGGCATTCTACCAATGAAACAGTAAGTGAAATGGTAGCTTATAAGAATGCAATTACCCCCAGTGAATTGGCAGATTTTCTGCTTCAGAAGTTCCACAATTTTGCTATCCCTTTAGATTTGGCTCAGGAAAGAATTCTTCGGGCAGTTCGGAGGAATTTTGAAGAAGAAAATGCAAAGTTGAAAAATATGGTTTCAGCTATTTCATGGAATTCTAAAACGCTACTCCTGAAGGATAAATCTGAAATAAATGCCCTTCAAGCTCATATTGTTCGATTTTCTAGGCAGAAATTAAAAGAATCGCAGGCACATCTACAACATTTGGAACGTATGATAGGGATTGTAAATCCTATACATATTATTAAACGAGGTTTCAGTATTGTGAGAATCGATGGTAAATCCATTCATAAAATTGATCAGGTCGAAATAGGAGCTGAATTGGAAATTCAATTGGAAGATGGAATCATCCTATCTAAGGTTATAAATAAAGAATCAAATCATGGAAAATAATTACACCTATAAGGACGCTTTCGAAGAATTACAGGAGATAGTCTCAGATATTGAATCCGGTGATATTGCAGTGGACGAGCTTACTGAAAAGATAAATAGGGCCTCTGCCTTATTAAGCATTTGTAAAGCAAAATTAACAGCTTCCGAAGCTGAAGTTGAAAAACTATTGCAAAAACTGGAAAATGAGAATAATGACAATGAGATAGAAGAATAAATAATCTTTTATTTACATATTACTGAACCTTAATTAATTGTAGTTTTTAATCTCAAAGAATCTAATCCGGATAAATTAAAAAGACATTTCTTAAACTAATTTTTTTTGCGTTATTTTGCACAGTTTAGAATTAGTCTTAATTACCGTTGTTAAGAAACATTTATATATTACTCGTTTCAGTACTCCTGCCAGTTTGCTCTTTTGCTCAGGTGTACTCAATCTCTGGTGCTGTTAAGGGCAGTAAAGGAGAGTCTTTGCCCAATGTAAATATTGAAGTAAAGGATAAACCGAATTTCAATACATTGACTGATGAGCAGGGCTTATTTAATATTGAAAATCTCCCTAAAGGAACTTATCAAATTCAATTTTCTCATGTTGGTTTTAAACCTATTCAGCGAGTCTTTCGCTTAGATAGCAATCGCGAAACCGTAATTGTTTTTGATAGTGAAGCAATCAATATCGATGAAGTCTTTGTTACTGCAAAGGAATCCAAGAATATAGGTACTAGTTCTATTATTACCCGTGATGCTATGCAACATCTGCAACCATCTAGTTTTACCGATATTTTGGAATTACTACCGGGGGGCAGGACTAAAAATCCTGAATTGAACTCAGTAAATGCCATCAATTTAAGAACCGCTTCGACTGCTTTAATGTCCAGTTATTCTACGGGTTCCTTGGGAACTTTATTTTCTGTTGACGGGATGCAACTGAACTCGCTTTCTATGATAGACCCTACTGAAGGTTTTGGTTTAGGGCTAGGTTCAATGAATAGTAATAGAATTGCATCTAACATTGGTGTGGATATGAGAGCCATAGCTACTGATAATATTGAAAAGGTTGAAATCATTCGTGGAATTCCTTCCGTTGAGCATGGAAATCTAACAGACGGGGTTATACTTATTGATAGGATAAAAGGGTATGAACCCTGGTCTTTAAGAATCAAGGCTGATGGGTTTAGCAAGTTAATGGGGCTTGGCAAAGGTTTTGACTTTAATAATTATAAACTGAATTTTGACGCTGGTTACCTTCATGCTAATGAGAGTGTAACTGATATCTATAATTCTTTTAAAAGAATCAATGGCTCAATAAGAGGTGAAAAATCTTGGAAACTTTCAGAGTATAAATTGTTTTGGAACCATGGTCTTGATTTCAATACAACTATTGATAATGAACGATTTGATCCTGACAACGATTATGCATTGACAGATCATTATAAAAATAACGTTCAGGCTTTTGGCTTGAATAACACATTTAAAATCTTTTCTTCAAATCCAAAACAAGCTTTCAGGAATGCTAGCTTAGCTGTAACCGCGAGGTTATCATCTAATCAGATAGATATGGAGAAATTGGTGCAAGCTCAAACTACCTCCATTTTGATGAATTCTCTAATTGCGGGAAGTCATGAGGCAAATTTTCTTACTCCTACATATGTTGCAAAGTTTGAGTCTGATAGTAGACCCCTTGACCTCGGAATAAAATTGATGAGTAATTGGAGTCTGAATGCTTTATTTAAGCATCAGATTAAGGCAGGTGCAGAGTATTCTTACGCAAAGAATATTGGTTTAGGACCTCAGTATGACCTTGATTATCCTGTTAGTACGACAATAAGCGCTAGACCAAGATCCTATAGGGATATTCCTGCTATGAGTAATCTTTCCCTTTTTGTAGAGGATAGATTTTTCGTAAATCTTGGGAATTTTCTTTTTGAAAATAGCTTAGGAATAAGGTCTTTTACCCTGACAAATCTAGATAAGAAGTATGATTTGGCAGGCGAAATCTTTGTTGAACCAAGATATAATGGTCGTTTGCATTTTCCACAGACTGAATTGTTTGGGAAAAAATTGAAATCCAATATTTTTGGAGGCTATGGTTTACAAACCCTAAGCCCTAATCAAAACCTTCTCTATCCTACTCTTGATTACAATGATATTCCTGAATTGATTTATTACCATAATAATCCAGAATATCGTTTAGCATGGGCAAATACAACAATTACGGATCCTACTAATTATGGCTTACAGCCTGCTAAAAATAAAAAATGGGAACTTGGTTTGAGTTTGGATCTTGAAGGAAACTCTTTCTCAATAAATTATTTCAATGAAAGAATGGATAATGCTTTTAGAAGTGTGTCATTATTCAATGCTATACCCTTACGTAAATATATAGTTAGCTCTGTTGATCCTGACGCCATATCTTCAAAACCAAATATTCAAGATTTTGAGTATTTGGATCAGGCGGAATATCATACTTACTCCCAAAATCAAAATGGAAGTATTACAGAAAAGCAGGGAATTGAATACAACTTTAGTTCTAAGCGTGTTCCGGGAATTAATACGAGATTCACTTTGAATGGTGCCTGGTTCAAGACTTCAAACAGAAATGTAATGCCAGTAGGCGAGGTCATTAGTTCAAATGTAGTAACAGATGGGAAGGTAAGACAATATTACGCTGTTTACAAAAATGGAAATACAGGTGGTTCATATGAAAGTTTTAACACAAATCTGATTGCCGATTCGTACTTACCGAAATTAGGAATGAACCTCTCTTTTTCTGTCCAAAGTATGTGGTTTAATTCTACCCAACAGTTGTTTAGAGATAATCTGCCAATTGGATATTACGATATTGACCAAAATTACCATATCTACACTGAAGCAGATCAAGCTGATCCGGTCCTTAGGAATTTTGATAAAAAACGAGACCCCTATATCTATAATAAATTTACCAAACCAATAGACCTTCTGGTGAATGTTAAAGCAACAAAGGTTATAAAAGAAAAAATCAGGATTGCAATGTTTGTAAATAGACTATTTATTTATAAACCGAATTATACAGAGTATGGCAATTTGTTTATTCGCGAAAATCAGGCTCAAGATACTCCATATTTTGGAATGGAAATAAATATTAAAATTTAAAGTAAAATCAATAAAAATGAAAAAATCATCATTAATTCAATGGTTCTTTTTTGGCCTTATGGTATTCTCCCTGTCTTCTTGTATGAAGGATGAGTTCTTAGAGTCTAGGTCAAACGTAACAATTGAAGTAGATAAGTCTAGTATCCAAGGAGAGTATAAAATTACGAATGCGACAATTTCTCTTCAAGAGATCAATTCACAAGTTACAACCGCAGCAACTCTTGTTGATGGCGCAGATACTGCAAAAACCAGCTTAAGCTATGGTACCTATACGGCTACTTTGGAAGGTGATATTAGTATGAAAATCGATGGTACTGATAAAAAAATGAAAGTAAAAGCGCGTAAATCTGGAATCGTTGTAAATGCTGAAAACACGACTTTTACATTGCAAACTTTCCTTTCTGATCCTACAGCTAATTTCGTGTTCAAAGAGATTTTCTTTACGGGAACAAGTACCCCTGAAGGAAAACTTTATAATGGTGATAAATACTTCCTTATTCATAACAATTCTTCGGATACGCTTTATGCCGATGGATTGTTTTTTGCTCATTCTGATTTCCTTACAATTACAAAAAGGGATTATACTCCAGATATTATGAATGAAGCTTTTTCTTCTGGTGATATCTTTATGATACCTGGAACTGGAAAACAATACCCTGTTAATCCGGGAGAAGATTTCGTAATCGCTAATAATGCAATCAATCATAAAGAAAGCAATGCGAATTCTTTCGATTTAAGTAAGGCTGATTTTGAAAATGAACTTATTGGTACTATTAATATTGACAATCCTAATGTTCCAAATACAATTAATGTTGTTGGTAATTTGCTGATGCATAATCAAGGGTATAGATCCTTTGTGATGGGGAGATTGCCTGAAGGTACTGATGCAGCGAAATTCAAACAGGATAATGCTTATACCTATAGCTATATTGCCGCGAATGGTGCAACAATGAAATCTGATTCTTTCAAGATCCCTAACAACTATATTATAGATGCTGTTAATGTTTCTGTAAAATCTGGATTTGAATGGTTAGTAACCGCAAATACTTTAGATATGGGTTGGACTTATGCCGGTTTGGTAAAAGTAGATAAAGAAAGATTCAATAAATCAATTACGCGTAAAACAATAGGTGCGCTTGATAATGGGAAGCCATTCTTAAAAGATACTAATAACTCAACGGAAGATTTTACCCCTGCTACAAGCCCTTCTTTAAATAAATAAAATGTTGAGATACTTGTCCATAGTTGTTTTTGTGGCTTTGCTTTTTCAAAAGTTACAAGCACAAGATTCTTTGAGTACGCATTATCAAGGGATTAGGGAACGTGTTGATCAAATTCATTCGCTGAGAAATAATTTGTATCAAAATCCTTCCCTGCGACCTTTTCAATATCAGTATTCATTGACACCAGTGGACATTTCTTATCGTTCTGAAAAGAAGGATTTATATAATTTTCAAGAAGGTTCTGGTATTAAAGGCTTTCGTTTTAATACGGATTCCTATCAAAAAGATGCTTTCCCAAATATTACATTATGGGGGAAAGCATCTTATGAAAACATTAAACTCCAAGATTTAAAGTTTAATGAAAGTTCTGACTTTGATATTGTTTTCCCTTATGTTACCGCAGATTCTGTTGGAGGGGACCTGAACTCTGAAATATATCAATTTGCAGGTGGTATAGCTAAGGAAATCGGAAAATGGACCCTTGCCGGAGAGGCTGGTTACAGAGCAAATCTTGCCCACCGTAAGAAAGATCCTCGTCCTGAAAATAATACCTCTGATATCAATGCTAAAGTTGGAGCCTCGTATCAGTTTATTGAAAACTATATTGTGGGTGCAAATATTGGTTTTAACTTTTACAAGCAGAGAAATACACTAACATTTGTTGCGGTTACAGGTAGACCTGCTATTTTTCATTTTAATGGATTGGCTTCTTTTAACAGTCTTTTATCCGGATCCACTGAGAATACGGGTGCAATCCTATATGAATCTAAGGGGTTGAATGCTCAATTTACCATCGCTCCTAAAAATGAAAATGGTTTGTTCTTAGAACTTGGAATAAATCAACACAATGGCTTTAGAACTTTGGCTTATTCCACTGCTTCTGCAAATGATTGGACCGATCAGATATTTAATGCGAAACTTGGGTATTTTCAGAGCAAGGATAATGTGCGATATGGAGCAATAGCAAAAGTAGATCTACAAACCAGAAAAGGTACAGAAGGCTTGTTTAATAATGATGGTGGAAATACTGGTTATGCCAAGATATCAGAAATATCAAGCTATCGTTATTATAATTTCAATTATAACTTAGAAGCTTTTGTGGGAATGAAGGATTGGAGCATTAAGCCCTATGCAACATTTACTCAAATTAAGGAACAGTATTTGAATCCTTTTCGTGAACAATCGGCAGATATTGTAAAAGTTGGAGTACAGGGACAGTATTTAGTTGATTTAAAAGAAGGTTTGTTTGGAATAAGTTTAAATTTGCAAAAACAAAAGGTTCTGAATAAAAATTCTGTTTTTAATATCAATCAGGGAACTGCATTAGAATCTTTATTAATGCAGAATTACAGCTACCTTACTTCTGAGCCATTTTCTATCGCTGGTGAACTGCGATATGATTTTGTAGCCAGTGGGCAGATTAAACCCTTTATTAAAGCGGAAGGCTTAACATCTACGGAAATAAAACAAAAATATGGTTCACTAACCTTGGGCTTAGTGTTTTAAAATATAAAATGAAGAGAGTATTAGTAATAGGTATAGTATTAGGATTAACGGTTTTAAGTACGGCATTTCTAAGTGATAAAGGTATTCAGGATTTAAGAGGTTTGTATAGCAAACCGGTTTCTGAATGGCCTAAACCTACTATTGATTCAGGCGTCGTTTACGAAGAGTTTAAATCTTTACCTAAATTAGATACTAGTTATTTCTCTCTAATGGAGCAACCCAAGGTTAAATTGGGAAAGTTCCTTTTTTTCGATCCTATTCTATCTGGATCTAATCAAATTTCTTGTAGTTCATGTCATAACCCTCAAACTTCTTGGGGAGATCATCTAACAGTTCCTGTTGGAAATGATCATTTAGTAGGAACTAGAAATACCCTGTCATTACTAAACGTAGGGGCTAGAAAAAGTATGTTCTGGGATGGTAGAGCTCATTCTTTGGAAGAGCAAGCGCTAAGTCCTATTGAAGCGCATAATGAAATGGCAATGGATCTGACCAAATTGGTTCCTAAACTTAAGGCAATTCCTGAATATAAGAAGTTATTCAAGGAAGCTTTTGGAGATGATGATTTTTCCATGCCGGAAATCATGAGTGCTTTGGCAAATTTTCAACGTACACTAACAAGTAAGAGAAGTCGCTTCGATGAATTTTTGGATGGGAAGTATAATGCTTTAAATGATGATGAAATCGCTGGATTACATCTGTTCAGAACCAAAGCTCGTTGTATGAACTGTCATAACGGACAGTATTTTACTGATGAAAACTTCCATAATATCGGTCTTACCTATTATAAACGTAAATATGAAGATCTAGGACGTTATATCGTTACTAAAGATCCGAAAGATGTTGGTAAATTCAGGACAGCATCTTTGAGAGACGTGAAGAATACCAGCCCTTGGATGCATAATGGACTGTTTGACAATATTATTGGTGTTATCAATATGTATAATTCCGGTATGGCCGTGAACAATCCGAAAAATGCCGAGCAGGAAGCTGATCCTATGCATCCCCGCGTTGATCCCTTAATGAAGAAGCTTGATCTTACTTCAGATGAAATAAGACAGGTAGCCGCATTTTTAGATGCAATTACCGCTACAAAATATCGTATGCCTAGACCCGAAAAACTGCCGAGGTAATTTTGTAACTATGTTGTAAACTAAATCTTTTTGTTTCATTAACGGGAGCGTCTTTTCATGAGTTTTGCCTAACTTTGGTAGTTATGCAAAAAAATGCTACTCATACTCCAAAATCCCATATTCAAATTAAAGGTGCTCGTGTTAACAACCTAAAAAATGTTGATGTTGATATCCCAAAGAATCAACTGGTTGTAATTACAGGAATGTCGGGTTCAGGAAAATCCTCTCTTGCGTTTGATACGCTTTATGCTGAAGGTCAACGCAGATATGTAGAAAGTTTATCCTCTTATGCCAGGCAGTTCATGGGGCGCATGAATAAGCCTGATGTTGATTATATAAAAGGGATTGCACCTGCAATCGCAATAGAACAAAAAGTAATTTCAAGTAATCCCAGATCTACTGTGGGTACTTCCACGGAAATTTATGATTATTTGAAACTTCTGTTTGCCAGGATTGGAAAAACTATTTCTCCAATTTCAGGAGAGGAAGTAACCAAGGATACCGTAACTTCTATCGTTGATAAGATATTGACCTATGAAGATGATGCTACTGTTACAATTTATAGCCCCTTAATTCCTACAAATAACAGAAAGCTTAAAGAAGAACTTTCTCTATTGCTTCAAAAAGGTTTTGTGAGAATCAAACTAAATGATTCAATCCAAAAGATAGAATCTATTATCGAGGATAAGGGCGTTTCGAATAGTTCATTTAAAGAAGGGGAAGTATTTATTGTTATTGACCGAGTTCGATTGGAGCATAATGATGATACTATAAATCGACTGGCAGACTCTGTACAGACCGCTTTCTTTGAAGGTAAAGGTGAGTGTGAAGTTCAGGTTGATGAGGAAGTATTCCATTTTACAGATAAATTTGAGCTCGATGGAATTGTCTTCGAGGAACCTACACCCAATTTTTTCAGTTTTAATAATCCTTATGGTGCATGTAAACGCTGTGAAGGTTATGGGAAAATAATAGGAATTGACCCGGATTTAGTTGTTCCGGATAAAAGTCGATCGGTTTTTGATGGTGCTATTGCTCCTTGGAGAGGTGAAAAAATGGGGGTTTGGCTCGATAAATTGGTCTCTTCAGCTCTAAAGTTTGACTTCCCTATTCATCGTGCTTATAGTGATTTGACTAAAGATCAACAAGAGTTACTTTGGGTCGGAAATAAACATTTTAGAGGTCTAAATGATTTCTTTGCTGAACTCGAAGAACAAACCTACAAAATTCAATATCGTGTAATGTTATCCCGATACAGAGGGAAAACTGATTGCCCGGAATGTAAAGGAACTAGACTTCGTAAAGATGCTTCTTTTGTAAAAATAAATGGATATTCAATTACTGATGTCGTTCTTCTACCTTTAGAACATGCATTGGAATTGTTTCAAAATCTAAAGCTTTCGGAAAATGAGGCCATTATCGCTAAACGTTTATTGGCTGAAATCTTAAACAGACTTCAATTTCTTTGTGATGTAGGTTTAAGTTATCTGACCTTAAATCGCTTGAGCAATAGTCTTTCTGGAGGTGAATCTCAACGAATTAATCTTGCCACTTCTTTAGGATCTTCTTTGGTGGGTTCTATTTATGTATTAGATGAGCCAAGTATTGGTTTACATCCTCGTGATACTCAAAAATTGATTGGCGTATTGAAATCTCTGCGTGATGCTGGAAATACGGTAATTGTTGTTGAACATGAACAGGAGATGATGGAAGCCGCTGATTATCTGATTGATGTTGGTCCTGAAGCTGGAATAAATGGAGGTGAATTGGTTTTTGCCGGTACTTACAATGAAATCCTTAAAGATAAACATAGCCTTACAGGAAAGTATTTAGGAGGGGATCTATCCATACTTGTTCCGGAGAAACGAAAGAAATGGAATGAAAGCATTAAGATTAATGGAGCTAGAGAGAATAATTTGAAAGGGGTAAATGTTGATTTTCCTTTGAATGTATTTACGGTAGTTTCCGGTGTTTCGGGCTCAGGAAAAACATCTTTGGTGAAGAGAATATTATATCCTGCTCTTCAAAAAGCAATTGGTTCATATTCGGGAGAGCAAACTGGCTTGTATGATGGTATTGAAGGAGCATTAGATCAGGTAGAACAAGTTGAGATGGTTGATCAGAATCCTATTGGAAGATCAAGCCGATCTAATCCGGTAACCTATGTTAAGGCTTGGGATGAAATCAGAGCCTTATATTCTTCTCTAGCTGCAGCTAAGGCTAATGGATTAAAACCTTCAGCATTTTCTTTTAATGTAGAAGGTGGGCGTTGCGAAATCTGTCAGGGTGAGGGTGTGGTAAAGATTGAGATGCAGTTTATGGCAGATATCATCTTGCCATGCGAGGCTTGTGGAGGAAAGAGATTCAAACAACACGTTTTAGACGTGCAATATAAAGAGAAATCAGTTTCAGATATCTTGGATTTAAGTGTTGATGAGGCAATTGAGTTTTTTGCCGATCAATCTAAAATCTTAAATAAACTAGTGCCTTTGCAAGAAGTTGGTTTAGGTTATGTGAAGTTAGGTCAATCTTCGAGCACTTTGTCTGGGGGAGAAGCCCAAAGGATAAAACTGGCTTCCTTCCTTATCAAGGGGAACAATCAGAAGAAGACGATGTTTATTTTTGACGAACCGACAACTGGTTTGCATTTTCATGATATCAGTAAGTTATTAAAAGCATTTAATGCTTTAATAGCATTAGGAAATACGGTGTTGGTCATCGAACACAACTTAGATATGATCAAATCTGCAGACTGGGTGATTGATATTGGCCCAGAAGGGGGAGATAAAGGCGGTAAAGTGGTTTTCGCTGGAACACCTGAAGATTTGGTCAAATGTAAAGACTCTTATACGGGTGACTTCCTAAAACGTCATCTAAATTTTAAACCCTAAATTTTTATTAATAATGTATAGAAAGTTAAGTATTTCTATGTTGTTCTTATGCTTCTGCACCTTGCTCTCAGCACAGGTCGAGCGCCCCAAATTGGTGGTAGGACTAATGGTGGATCAAATGCGATGGGATTATCTGTACAGGTTCGCGGATCGTTATGGTAATGACGGATTCAAGCGTCTGCTAAGTGAAGGATTCTCTTGTGAAAATGCAATGATCAATTATGTCCCTACTTTTACTGCAATCGGGCATAGCTCTGTTTATACAGGTAGCGTCCCTTCTATTCATGGTATTGCTGGAAATGATTGGATCGAACAACAAACAGGAACTTCTATGTATTGTACCCAAGATGATGCGGTAGAAGGCGTAGGAACTGTTGAAAAAGAAGGAAAACAGTCGCCAAGAAACCTCTTGGCTTCCACTGTGACTGACCAATTGAAACTTGCAACGAACTTTAATTCAAAAGTTGTCGGTATCGCGATCAAAGATAGGGGCGGAATCCTACCTGCTGGTCACTTTGCTAATGCCGCGTATTGGTTCGAAGCTAAATCTGGCGATTGGATTAGTAGTACCTATTATATGAAAAACCTTCCTGAATGGGTTACTGGTTTCAACAAACAAAAACTTGCTGATAAGTACTTAAAACAAGATTGGAATACGCTTTATCCTATTGATACCTATAAAACCAACAGTATTGATGATGATAACGTGTATGAAGGTAAATGGGCTGGTGAAGAAAGTGCTGCTTTCCCAAGAAAAACTTCTCTGTTGATGAAAGATGCAGGTTATGAACTAATCAAATCTACTCCTTACGGAAATACATTGACCTTGGACTTTGCAAAAGATGCGATCAAAAATGAAAAATTAGGAAATAATCCTAAAAATGCAACGGACTTCCTTTGTGTTAGTCTATCGGCAACCGATTATGTTGGTCATCGTTACTCTTTATCATCTGTGGAAATCGAAGATATTTATCTGCGTTTAGACCAGGAATTAGCCAAATTCTTTAAATACCTTGATGAAACTGTTGGAAAAGGAAATTATACTTTCTTCTTAACAGCTGATCATGCCGCTTCTTATAATTCTCGTTATTTTATGGATATGCGTGGAAATGGTGGTTATTTCTTCTCAAGACAATTATTAAGAAACATAAATGATAAATTGAAAGAGGAATATGCTGTTGATAATCTTGTCTTGAGTCTAATGAACTACCAAGTTCACTTAAATTATGCTGAAATTGATAAAGGCAAACTTGATGAGGAAAAAGTCAAGAAATCTATTATCAAAATGCTTAGACATGAGGATGGAGTAGCATATGTTGTAGATATGGAAGGTGGAGAGAATATGATGGTTCCTTCGGAAATCCGTGAGAAAATCATTAATGGTTATAACCGTAAGCGTAGTGGAGCAATCCAAATTATCACGGAACCTCAATGGTATGATGGAACCCCAAGGTCTACTGGTACTACTCATGGAACCTGGACGCCTTATGATTCGCACATCCCATTGGTATTTATGGGCTGGGGAATAAAACACGGAACAACAAATAAAGTAGTTAACATAACGGATATTGCACCGACAATCTCTTCTTTACTCCATGTAATGGAACCAAACGGATCGATTGGACAGCCTATTGTTGAGGTATTGCAGAAATAAACTTTATTTTTTATACTTTTGATGATTAAGACCAGATAGGTTTGATATGTTATCGAAGAAAACGAAATACGCTATAAAGGCCCTCATGGTATTGGGCAGGAATTATGGAAAAGATCCCATGCAGATTGGCAAAATTGCTGAGGAAGAAAAAATACCCAAGAAATTCCTGGAACAAATTCTTCTAGAGATGCGAAATGCAGGGATTTTATATTCCAAAAAAGGTGCCGGTGGTGGATATAGCTTGAATAAAGCTCCTGAAGATATCTATCTATCCCAAGTTATGCGACTTATTGACGGACCGATTGCCTTATTGCCATGTGTAAGTTTGAATTTTTATCGTTCTTGTGAAGAATGTGTAGAAGAACATGCTTGTGGTATTCGTGATACCTTTGTTGAAGTCAGAAATGCCATGTTGCAGATCTTGAATGATACCAGTATCTCGAATTTAATCAATAAAGAAAAAGAACTTAACCTTGATGTAGGTAAGGACTAAATTTCATAAAGTTCTAATGGAAGCCCATCTGGGTCGGTGAAGAAAGTGAATTTTTTATTGCTTGTTTCATCAACACGGATGGGCTCTGTTTTTACACCCATTTCGTGAAGTAAATTAACTTGCTTTTCAATATTTTCTACCTTAAAAGCCAGATGTCTTAAGCCTTTCGCTTCCGGAAAACTCGGTCTGTCTGCCGGATTGGGAAATGAAAATAACTCGATCACATATTCTCCCTTAAGAGACAGATCTAATTTATAGGATTCTCTTTTTTCCCGATATACCTCCTGTAATATTTCAAAACCCAAGATCTCCGTATAAAACGCCTTCGAAACAGCGTAGTTGCTACAAATAATAGCAATATGGTGAATTCCTTTTAAGTCTAACATTACAGAACCTCCATCAGTTTTTCAAAGGCCATTCCTCTGGATGCTTTTAAAAGAATCATATAATCATCCAATGGTTGTTCTAAAAGCTCCTGCTTTAAGTCTTCTGTACTTTCGAAATAGCTAGCCTCAGCATCTTTCAAAGCGTAAAATGATTTTCCAACAAATATTAAACGGTCTAACTTCAAGCTTTTCGCTTTCTCTATAACCTTTTTATGTTCTATTTCACTTTGATCTCCCATCTCAAACATATCGCCTAAAATTGCTATTTTTCGATCAGCCTGAATAACATCAAGATTTCCCAAAGCAGCAGCCATACTGCTTGCATTGGCATTGTAATAATCGGCGATGATGGTATTCTTTTCAGTTGTTGTTATTTGAGAACGATTGTTCTGGGGTGTATAATTAGCTAAACCATTATTTATCTCCTCTGTAGTCAATCCAAATGTTTTCCCTAGCGCTACTGCTGCCAGCATATTTTCAATATTGTAGGCGCCAGTTAAATGTGTTTTAACCTCCTGTCTCTGTTCCTCATTATTCAACTTCCAAAAAATGGTGAGATAAGGGTCAGCAATAACCAAACCTCCTTGAATTTCATTCTTTTCTGAAAAACCGTAATAGGTGACATTCTGAAGATTTCTATCTTTTGCCATTTGCATCAGGTATTCGTTGTCACCCTGAACATAAATTTGACCATCATGTTCCTGGAGGTAATCATAAAGTTCAGCTTTTGCCTTCATAACCCCCTCAAAAGAACCGAATCCTTCCAGATGCGCCTTTCCTACATTGGTAATAAATCCATGAGTAGGCTGTGATATCTCACATAGAAAAGCAATCTCATGAACATGGTTTGCTCCCATCTCTACGATTGCAATTTCAATATCATCCGTTAAAGAAAGAATGGTCAAAGGAACACCAATATGATTGTTTAAGTTGCCTTTGGTAGCATAGCTATTGTATTTTTGGGAAAGAACACTATTCAACAATTCTTTGCTCGTTGTTTTTCCATTAGTTCCTGTGATACCAATGAATGGCATTTTTAAATGTTTCCTGTGAAACCTTGCCAGATCCTGCAGGCTGCTCAGTACATCTTCAACCAGTAAGTAAGCTTGGTTTTCTCTATAGAAATCCTTATCATCAATGATGACGTATTTTGCACCGGCTTCTAAAGCTTTGTCAGCAAAACTATTGCCATTGAAATTGTCTCCCTTCAAGGCAAAGAATAAGCAGTCTTTACTGATTTGACGAGTGTCAGTACATATTTTAGGAAATTCTTTATAGATCTGATAGAGTTGAGCTATTTGCATCACATTTTATTTTAAACAAAGGTAAGCATGCTTTACAAAAATAAAACAGAGAAATCAAAATAAGGCTAATTGATTTCCTTTATTCTAGGATTAAGAATGGGTTTTATTTGGTTTAGAAATGAGATTGATTCCTCTCTCCTACCTTTCTGCTACCTTTCTCCTTCGTAATTGAATCGGACTTTCTTCGGATTTTTTCCGAAGATGCTCCGGCTCAAGTCCGAAGGAGGTCCGGACGAAAAAGGTAGGAGAGAGGAAGCAGAAGGGTAGAAAGTAGGAAGATGGCAAGTATGATACCCGCTTTTTAAGCAATCTGAAGGGGGGTAGGAAAATTTTGGATGATAAAAATTGATTCGAAAACGACTAAAAATTGAAGTTTTTTAGTCAGGGGTTTTGGCGATTCTAAATTTTGTCGAAAAGAAAAAGGCTTACCCAACGGATAAGCCTTTTCTTTTCGACTGTAAAATTCTTTATAGTGAAAGTATTTCTACAATTCTTGTAAGATTTT
>Ga0233377_1000474_pt1 | contig 18330 bp, 11 predicted proteins | sample ElkDunMinimDraft_6_FD_191540 | JGI IMG/M metagenome (GOLD analysis project Ga0233377, IMG submission 191540) | Fecal eukaryotic communites from dung pellets of Tule Elk in California, USA - Elk Dung E36 | ecosystem: Host-associated > Mammals > Digestive system > Large intestine > Fecal | place...
GAGGTTCAAAAGATTTATCCAGAACTTGTTAGTGAGGGATCAGAAGGTAAACTTACTGTAGATTATGCAAAATTATCAATTGTTGCACTTAAAGCAATTGATGAACTTTATATTAAGAATTTAGAACTTGAAGAAAGGCTATCTAAAATAGAAACACTATTAAATATTAAATAATATGGCAACTGGAACAAATAACATTACTAGTGTATATGATTTATGAAGTACATTTGATGCGTTAGAATATATTTCTAGTGTAAAAATGGCCTTAACTCCCGTTTATGGAACATACTCAAGCACAGCTGCCCCAGAAACAAAAAATCAATGGGGCACTGGCTTGTGTCCAAGCAAAGCTTCTTGATTAAAACTTAACAATTATGATATAAGTGGTAGAGTTGAAGTAAGTGGAACTTATACAAATGATCAACTTGTTAAATATACTGATTTAATATATAAATATCTTAAATTATCGGTTAGTACCTGGAATCCAGCTTCTAATGCAGAAACAAAAACGATTTCTGTAAAATGTAGTGGTTCATTTACTATTTCTTCAGATCAAAGTTGATTAACTGTATCTTCTACATCTGGAAGTGGTAGTAAAAATATAACATTATCTGTAACAGAAAATCCAAGTACTGAGAGTTCTAGATCAGGAGTTGTAACATTTGTAGGAGATGGTATTACAAAAACAATTAATGTAACACAAGATACTAGAGATGCTGTAATTGCGTATGAATTAGAAATATCTGGAGAAACATCTGTGTTGGTAAATAAAACCATTCAATTGACAGCAACTCTTTATAAAAAAGTAGATGGTGTACGTACAGAATCAACAAATGTTACAAATGATTGTAATTGAACGGTTAGTGGTTTATCTAACTATGCTTCTGTAAATAATGTTTCTAATAAAGGTTTAGTTACGGGGTTAAAAAATACATATTCTTCGCAGGCGACTATAAAAGCTACATATAGTTCTTATAATGCTACATATAAAATTTCTGTTGCGGATGACATATCCTATGAACTTGTTATTACATCAGATGTTGACGAAATACAAGTTGGAGGTATTGTGAGTTTTACGGCAACTTTATATACTAACACAAACGGTACTGTAGGAGAATCAAATAAAACAGCTCTCTGTACTTGATCGGAAAATTCTAATAACACAATTGTAGAGGGATATTCGATTGGTTCTTTTAAAGGAATATCTGCTGGAACGGTTACAATTACGGCTACTTGAACAAACTCTAATGGTGTTGTTGTTTCAGATTCAAAGTCTATAACTGTAAATGCCTCCGATTCTATTGTCATTTCTCCTAAAACATGAAATGTTCCTGTTGGTGGTGAATCGAAAGTTATTACTATTACTGCTAATGATAATTGAACCGTAAATAATATTCCTGATTGGATTACGATCGATACAACTTCTGGTATAGGAAATGGTTCTGTTACACTTTCTGCAAATGCCAATGATAGTACAAGTTCGAGATCTGAAACCATTAATTTTGTGTGTGGAAATTCAAGCGCGACATTATCTGTTTCACAATCAGGTAAAGCTGCAGATTCAATTTCAGTTACCCCTACATCTTGATCTCCTGGAAGTTCTGTAAATTCAACTTATGTTTCATTAACATCAAGTGGTGCATGAACTGCTTCGAGTAATCAGAGTTGACTTACTGTTGGAACAACATCTGGAACAAGCACAACTAGTAAATCTATCAAACTGAGTGTTACTGAAAATACAACTACATCGGAGAGGACTGGAACAGTAACATTTACATGTGGAACGGCGACAGCAACGGTTAATGTTAAACAAGCCGGTAAAACTATAGAATCAGTTGTTACTTATGAAATTGATTTGAGGTTTAGAGATGGATATGAAAGTTCAGTATATATTAGTAAGTATACGTATTTTGATGTTTATCTTTATACAATAACGGATGGTGTAAAAGATAATGGTGTTAAATTAAATACACTTGTATTACAAAATGATGTAACGTGAACAGTTAGTGATACCAATATAGTCGAGCCTTTGGAGGGTTATCCATATGCATATAGTGGACTTGTGCCTGGCACTACAACAATTACGGCATCATATACTTACAACAATCAAACACTTACCTCATCAGAAATTGTTACTGTACTTCCAAGTTTTATTAATACTGATTTGTCAAGTTATACATTTAATGCCGCTGGTGGGACAAAAGATGTGATTGTTACATGTAGTCCTAATGTATTATACGTTTCTGTATCTGAAGTTGATGCAAATGGAAATTCAAATTCAGTATCATGATTATCAAATACTAAAACAACAAATGATGATGGAAGCTTTACTTATACATTAACTTGTACAGAAAATACATCTACTAATGATAGAACTGTATATGTGAAGTTTTATTCATCGTTGTATGACAAACCATACAAAACAGTTAAAATCACACAATCAGGTGCGGCAGAGGTCGTTTATACAATGACATTTACTGATTTTAATCAATTATTGGATTGTTTAAATTCAAATAGTAGCTATTATATTGCATCTGCTTATGATTGAACCATATATGAAGGTGGTGATAATTATCCAGAATTTTATCTTAGCTATGATGATGGTACAATAGTTGGAACATTGCAGCAATGGACTAACCTATATAATTCTATATACGATCCTGAAGCTGAATCCAATCAAATAGTACTTATAAATGATGATGATCAAGTAGTTAATGTAAGTAATGCTGATTTTTACACTGGAATTAAATCTATCGTTAATTCTGGTAACAGGTTCGTTTCAGTAGAAATTTCTCCGGTTTGTACTATGTATATGCAAGATTGGGAAACGACTGTTGGTGAAAAACTTCCAGAAGGAGATGGATATTGAGAGTTATATAGCGCTAGAGACAATAGCTTGAATGGAGGAGATTATCCGGAATCATATCTGTATTATTTTGATGGATCTTATCAAAATTTCATTGAAGGTAGAATTTGACAATGATATAATTTAAAAAATTATGTATATAACGAATTTGATAACGAGTGAGATTCATTAAAATTTATAAACTATGATTCTGGTGATGAAACGACAAATTTTGATTTTGACAATTTTCATGATGGTGTAACTCATATAATTAATACCACTGGTGATGCGTATATAAGATTTTTCTATGAAACTACTGGTGGAGGTGGAAGCGGAAGTACATCTAATACTTATACAATTCCATTTAATTATAGAGCTACAGATGGAGTTCGAGAAGTTGATGGGGATTTTAAAGTAACAATATATTCTAATAATGGTAATACCTATACATCGGGATGAATGTCTTTTGCTGGAGGAGAAAACAATGGCGATGATAATCATACACATAACATAGGTTCTGTTACATTTACAATCAATGGTAATAACATTGGTGTGAATAACATTTATTTTAAAGTGGAATATAGTGATAGATCTACTAAATTAGGTACTCGATTACAAATTCGTGAATATTTTAATTCGGAATATAGTGTTGTTGGTGATAAATATTATTTTGAAAATTATAATTGGGTAGCAGATGATTCTTCAAGTCCCTATTTACAAAATGGCACTTTTAATTTTACAGATTCTTTACAAAATGATCCGAATGGATTTATAGAATTTACATTCTCTGATGATGTTTAATTAAAAATAATTTGCATATATAAAAAATAATTATTATATTTGCGGCGATTTAAGTTCTCCGGTGTTCTGCCGGAGAACATTTTAACGTATAAGAAATAATAAGTATGAATGAAAATGAAATTTTTGATCATCTTTTAACTGATGATGAACCTGATGTTAATCAGGATGTACAAGAACAAGAAGATAATTCTATGGATGCTCTTCTTGGTATTCCAACAATAGATGATTCTAAATTAGAAAATGAAATTTCAGAATTAGAATCAGATGAAGTAGAAAAAAATGAAGATATAATTTCAATATTTTTAAAAGATAAGGGTATTTCAGATCCATCTAAAATTCAATTTGAAGGAGAAAATGGAATTGAAGAAATGGATTTTAACTCATTAGATAGAGAAGAACAGTTAAACATTCTTAAAGAAATTACTGATCCTGGATTGTCAGATCATGAAATTGATGTAATCAACTATTTGAGAAAAAATCAAGTATCTTTTAACGAGGTTGTTGATTACTTTGCAAATCAGCGACTTCAAGAATATTTAAATGAAAATCCAGATGCAATTCCTCCAAAAACATATTCTATTGATGAATATTCAGATGATGAATTATATCTTGCTGATTTGAAATATAAATATCCTTCTTTTACAGATGAAGAATTGTTATCAAAATTAAATATAGCAAAATCGGACGAAACTCTTTTTGAAAAAGAAGTAGACGTTCTTAGACAAAGTTATAAAGCGGAAGAAGATAGAGCTCACGAAGAAGCTGCTCTTGCAGAACAGCAAGAATATGAAGACTTGAGAAATAGTTTAATTAATGCAGCAGGTTCGTTTGGAGAAATTAAATTAGATTTTACAGATCCTAAGAGTGATTCGCTTGTAATTGAAGATTCAGATAGAAATCAGATTTTGAGTTATCTTTTAAATCAAGACAAAGACGGTAAAAGTCAATTTGTTAAAGATATTGAAAATCCAGAAACATTAATAGAGCTAGCATGGTACCGAATTAATGGTCAGAACACCTTGACCGGTGTAACACAATATTGAAAAAACATTCTTAAAGAAGAAAGAAAGGAACGTGCATCTCTAGAGAAACAATTAGAAAAATATAAAAATAAAGAACAAAAAACAGTGATCAAAAATAGAGAAACCACTAACTCGCCAAGTGGTAATTTAGATTTTTGAGATAGATCTGGATTAATATAGTTAAAATAATTTAAAGTTAATTAAAAATGAGAATTTCAGGTTTTACAACAACTCGTCCAGAAATGGCGAGTACAAGAACAGCAGAGGACTTTATTAAGTTCCTCGGAGCTAAACCGGCGCGTTTAGGAATCGTATCTAGTTTATACGATCAATATACAACTTCAGCACTTACTGAAGCACTTATGAATGTTTACACTCAGGAAAAGAATTCAAAGAATTCATTCCAGAAGCTTAATACATTCATGGTAGAATGGGATATTAAAGTAGAAAGAGTTAAGAAAGTAATGATTATTAGAGCAGAGGGAAATGGTAATGGTGGATCAGATGTACTTGTTTACATGCCAGAAAACTATTATCAGAAATACGATACATTTATTGTTGAGGAAACTCGTCAGCAGTTTATTGTAATGAATCGTCCACAGAGACTTCGTGATAACGAATTCCTTCTTGTTTGTAAGATTCTTGATGATAACTACGATGTATCTGTAGTAGGCGATCTTACTGGAAAGCTTACTCGTTTTGTAACTAACTACATGCCAGAAATGCATGAGGAAGGTTATACAAAATATCAGAGCAACCTTGAGAAGCATAGAACTTACATTTCATCACACCGTTGTGATATTGACGCATCTGCTCAGTATCTTGCTATGGAGGATGTATTCATCCAGATCGGTAAGGGTGATAAGGACGATCCTGTTTACAAGATGGATGGTATGCAGAAAGTTCTTCTTGATAACTTTATGCAGGTTCGTAATAACAAGCTTCTTTATGGTAAGTCAAATATGGACAAGTATGGCAAGCCAACTCTTTATGAGCCAGAGACTGGTCGCCCAATCGTAACAGGTGACGGTATTATTGCTCAGATCGAGCGTTTTGCTAATAAGTTTGTTTTCTCTCGCCTTAATACTAAGCTTTTCAACAAAGCTCTTCAGGCAATGGTTAGTAAGTGTGAGAAGGCTACAGGTAACAAGTTTGCATTCATTTGCAACGAGGCTATGTGGCTTGAGATCCAGGATACACTTGCAGCATGGATTCGTGACTGGAAGACTACCGGAACATTCCTTTTCTCTAAGGCATCTAATGGTTATGTAGATCTTGGTGCTACTTATCAGTCATATGAGTTTGCAGGTAACACTGTAACATTCATGATTGATAGAACTCTTAATATCGAGTTCCCTAACAGAAAGTACGGTATGTTCCTTGATCTTACTCCAGATAAGTCAAGTGGAAAGGCTGCTATCAACATGTTCACTTTCAAGAATGGTGAGTTAATTCACAACTACATTACTGGTGTTGGTGGACGTTCAGGTATGTCTTCTGGAGAGGTTTCTAGCCGTGTTGCTGCTAGCAAAGAAGTTATGTTTGGTTATGCTGGTGTAGGTGTTATGAACCCTTACAAGGCAGTAATCCTTCTTAGTGACGAAAATACTAGCAACTTATTTTAATTAGATATACTCCCTCTCTACGGGGAGGGAGTTTTAGATTTAAGAAAATCAAGATATAGTTTAAAATTTTAGGAATATATGGAAAATAAAGTAATTACGCTTAGATCAGCATATAAAGTAAAAGAATATCACTTTCAGCCTTGTAAGATGGCTAATGGAATGAATTATCCATTTGTAAAGCCAGTAACTTATGATATTAATGGTAACCCACAGTTACTTCTTTCAGAGGCAGAAAAAAACAATCCAGAGAGTCAGTATTTCATTCCAGAAGATATGGATATTGTTGTAACAGATGGAACAACTTTTAATCTATCAGATCCTCTTCAGAAAAATAAATGGCTAGCTATTAAAGATTCATCACTTATTGTACCTGCTCGTGATGCTCGCGATGAGAACGGAAATCTTAGAATTGACGGAGACAGATACAGATATGGTATGGCAGAACTTTGGGTAGATATACCTGGAGAAGAGTCAGAAAGAAGTGTTAATAAAAGAAAGCTTATTATTAGAGCTCAGACTTTTATTATGGAAGATTCTTTTGATGGAAGACTTACTAAATGTAAACTTCTTGGAAGAAACTTTAGAAACGCTCCTGCATCAGATGTAGAAGACTTTTTATATACAAAAGCAGAATCAAATCCTCAGATGGTTATTGATCTTTATACAAATGGAGATACTGCTCTTCAACTTCTATTTATTGATGCTAAAGATAGAAATGTAATTACAAAACAGCACGGTTTGTTTATGTATGGCGAAACAAGTCTTGGAGCAACAGATGAATCTGTAATTCTTTTCTTTAAGATTCCTGAAAACAAAACAATTCTTGATCTTATTAAAAGAGATACTTATCCAGAATTTGTTCAGAAAATAAAGAAAACTGAAACAAAAAAGACCGAAACAAAGGAAATCGAAAAAGAGTAAAACATGACTATTAGACAACTTTACGACAATATATTGTCAGAGCTTAATAAAGTTGAAGCTCCAAGTATATTATTAGAGGACTTCGTTTATTTTGCAAATAAAGGTGTCCAACAATATGTAAACAAGGTTTATAACAGATATGATATAAATCAACAAGCAACTGATGATTTGCGTGCATTAAAAGCAACATCTCAGTTGGAAATCAATTGTGATCAGGATATAGCGCTTCCTACTGAAGACGCGTACTGATTTGTATATTTACCAGAAGATTATTTACATCTTCTTAATTGTGTTGTTGTTTTTGAAAAAGATGGCGGATATGAATCTAATAAAAAGTGTCAAAGTTCAAAAGAAAAAAATAAAATTAAATCTTTGGCTAGAAGGTTGACATCAGATATGTATCCAAGTATTATGAATAATGCGTATTTTAAACCTTCGTATAAAACCCCATATTATTTTATTACAAAATTAGATGTTGATAAAAATAATGTGTTTTTAGATGAAATTTTAAATCCGTGTAGCAAACGTACATTTACATCAAATAACGCAACACTAGAACAAATATTTGATCCTTGTGGATTATCTTCTGATGAGGAACTCGATGGTGTTCTTAAGTTAGAAATAAGATGCGGTTCAAATAAGAAGTATGTTCCTTCTACTGTATATATTGATTATATACGAGCTCCAAAGAAAATAAATTTAACTTATAATGATTTGGAGAAAGAAATGGATACTACTGATTTATTAGAGTTTCCAGAATATGTTTGTTATGAAATTGTTAATGATTGTGTCAGATTAATAATGGAAAACGCAAGTGATCCTAGACTTGAAACAAATACGGCAATTAATCAAACTATAGGAACTAATGTTTCACAAAATAAATAAAATAGAAAATTATGTTTCAATATACTAAAGAAATTATTCTTCATGGTGTAGCAGACAGAGTATCTGTAGAGACTGCTACTAATCCATATAGTGGTGTAGAGGCTAAGAAGCTTCTTGTTAAGAGAGGTGGTGAGTATTTTTCAGATTTCATTCTTCCTGCAACTGTATATGCAACTGAAGGTTATTATGGAAATCCTGGTAAGCTTACTATTGATTTCACTGATGTAGAGCTTATCGCTAGTCCTAACCCTTATCAGTTACAGTTTAGAGTAAAAACACCTAATCAGTTCTATGCAGAGTACGCTTCTCCAAATTGGCAGGTATATGGTAAGCCAATGCTTATTGGTTTTGAAGTTACTGAAGAAATGGCTGCTGATCCAGGTGTTGCTGCTGCAAAATTAGCAGAACTTATTCAGCTTGCAGTTCCTGCAAACAATCAGTTTATTAAGGTTGCTGTTGACGGAGCAAAAGTTATTGTTACAGGTACTAATAACTTTATGACTTTTGATAAAGTTGCTCTTGAGAAGTATGATCCAACTGTGTGTGAGTCATGTCTTGGTGAATACAACCCTGTTGCAATTAAGGTAACAGTTGAGGATAATAAGGAAGATTTCGCAACAGGTGAATGGCTTGTAGAAAATCTTCGTTTCCCTACTTATCCAAATATTCGTTACGCTTCTGCATCAGAGGATGAGAGACCAATTAATGGAACTACTTATACTGAGTTCTCATTCTCTTATCAGTCACCACGTCCAGGTCTTGGTGGAATGTCAGGTGTTGGACAGGGTATGACAGCTGTAACTCGTCATATTTATTATGTACCTGCAGCAGAAGCAGCTGCATTTGAAGCTCTTCTTAAGAACGCAGGTCTTACTGTAGAAAAGAAGTAATATAAATAATTTTTTGAGCGGGTGAGATAATATCTCGCTCGCTCTTTTTCTTAATATGGAATTAAGTAAAATAGCATCTGCAATATATAATGACGTTATGGGAGGTTTGTCTGGAATGAATGCAAACCCGACTATTTCATTGGAACAATTAGAAGATGAGGTAGTAGAAGAACGTCAAACGGTGATTAAAGAATGATTTAATAAAGGTTTGTTAAAAAAGGATGATTTAATGGTTGCAATTAACTGTATAGATGTTGATTGCGCAGATCCTGCAAAATGTTGTTCTATTTCGTCTAATAAATCAGCACTACATTTTGAAATACCACAACTCATGGACGATTTAGGAGAAAGTGCTATTTTTTACATAGGTAGTGTTGATAGAGAAGTCCCATATGATGTATACTTCTCACCATCCGCATTAACAATGCATAAATATAAAAGAAGAGGAAAAGACAAACCTTACGTATATATTGAAAAAACTCCGAATGAAAATAATATGTACGATGGATGAATATATAATTTACCTTTTGTAAAAAGAATCACTGTTATAGGTATTTTTAAAGATCTTCGACAATTAGAAGAATTTAACTGTTGTAGTTCGCCAGAATTTCTTGATTTTGGTGCTGTAACAAATGAAGTAAAGAATAGACTTACTAAGAAAAAACTACAGTACTATCGTCAATATGTTTCGCAACCACAACCTAATAATCTTATCCCTAGATAATGGAATTACATAATATAAAATCCGCATATGGTTTGGCAGAAACACTTTATGGAGTAACTCCGTCAGAATCTCAATTTGAAGATATGGCTTTAAATGCCTGAGAATTAATTGGAACAAAACATACCAGGTTACATCGATATGTTGGAAATACAGTTAATAAAATATTACGATTACCTTGTAACGCAGATTTGATAGAGTCTGTACATTTACCTATTATGGATGCACAGATTTCTACTCCAACTGATGATTTTAATCACGACGCCGTATATATAGAACATGATATTGAGTTTGATCATAAATTAAAAGATCCTTATTATCAAGCAGGTAAGTATTTAAAATACGATCAGGGTAATGGTGAACTATTTTTTGATAAAGACTATAATAACGTAATGGTTATTTACCACGGTGTGTTATTAGATGACGAGTCTGGATTGCCGTTAATAAATGAGAAAGAAATGCGAGCTATTGCAGCTTATGTAGCATACGCATCATTATATAGAGAGGGTTTGATTAAAAGAGATTCTGGATTAATTCAACTTGCAAATACAGTTAAAGCTGATTGGTTACAATTATGTAATGCAGCAAGAATTCCAGATCATTTTAGTCAAAACGATATGGATTCTATTTTAGACGTAAAGGTAAGATGGGATCGAAAAATGTATGGAAAATCTTTTAAAAGTATACGATAATGTTTTATAAAACTGGATATTGTTTTACTAGTAGAGAACTTTTCGATACTTTAAATTTAAAATCGTTAAACATTTCAACAAAAGTTGTGAAACAGTACAAAATGGACTGCTTACAAGATTTATGTGGAGCAGTCCTAACGTACTGTTTGTATTTAATAATTTTGGATATTATCGAAAATAATGTTACCTTTGTATTACCGCTATTTGGTAATAGAGAAGCGTGTTTTTATGTAAAGATGTTTGATGGAGATCAGTTTAGAAGAGCGTATCAATCTGGAAAATTTCTTGGAATTGATTTTTTGAATTCAAATTTTAAAGGATATCAAATTTATTTTCAATATAAATACAGAGGTGGATGGCGAGAAAAACCGATTTACATTAATCAAAAGTTGAAAGATAAGTTTTATGAGAATATAAATAATGGTAAACAATATTATTAATGGAAATTGTTAATGTAGAAAAATATTATGATAAAATTCAAGAAAAGTTTCCTAGTTTAACAAAAAATCAAATTGAAAGAATTGTAAAATTCGGATTAAGATCGTATTATAATCATAATTTGTATGGAGGAGATGTTTTAAACAAATCTCCGTATTTTACGATGTATACTGGAAAGTTATTTAATGATAATATATTGTTTTATCAATATAGATTAATTAAAAACAGAATTAAATTAAGAATAAAATACAAACGTTCAAAAGTTAAGTATGATGGTAATTATTACTTTGGATTAACTGAAGAAGAGTTTGAAAATTATAAAAAACAATTTAAAAAAACCGGGAGAAGAAGGAGAAAAGTTACCTTTGATAAAATATATGCGTATAAAATAAAAGACGAATGTCTTATGGATCATAGATACAAACATATTTTTAAATTAAATTATCCCGCAGATGTAGGTTTTATATTGAAATTAAAAAATTATACTACACGAAACTTTGAATATGTTTTTAAACGCAACAAAGATAATACAATACAACCTATAAGTTATGAGTAAAGTAGAAACAAGTAATACTTGAGAGGAAGGTTTAATAATGGATTTACATCCTCTTAGTACTCCAAATAATGTATTGACAGATTGTTTAAATGGAACGTTTATTACTTATAATGGTAATGAGTTTAGTTTACAAAACGATCAAGGTAATTATAAGCTTGAGTATTGTAGATTAAGTCCCAATTACATTCCTGTTGGAGTAAAAGAATATGGAGACATTCTTTATATTGTGTCTCAAAATCCATTAGATAATAGTGTAGAAATTGGATCTTATCCGTCACCTTTAATGATTACGGTTCCTGATGAAAAAAATAACAATAATGATTTTGAATCAATAGTTAAAGAACAAATATTAGACAAAGGTCTTTCAGAAGGTAACTATACAGAATTAATGGAAAATGCAAGCAATATAATATTTAATGGGGATGATTATAAATTAAATCCTGGAGATGAATATTGTTTACAGACAGAAGGTGAACGTCCACCTTATAAATACGAAACTATCGAATATCACATTTTAGATGAAGATTCAAATGTTCATAATATTACAGATAAAATAAAATTAGATGAAAATGGAGATCCAAAGGATTTCGAACATGTTGCATGAACTGTTCCTGGATGATTATCTGTTAAAGCAAGACTTGCGGAATTAAGTGTAGCGGGAATTAATATTAGATCTTTTTATGTTCCAAAAAATAATGATCCTATAAAAACTGCGCATTTTGCGTTTAATTTGCGTTTGAATGTAAATGACGCTTATTTGATGAAACATGACTTAAATTCTGAATCTATTTTAAATAATTGGTGTTCGGAAATTGATGCAAAAACTTTAAATGACGTAAGATTTCGTATATTTATTGAAAAAGAAAGTGATGCTGGGTTTACATCAATTTATAATACTGAATTTGTAGAATTTGGGATTTCAGATGTTGATTCAAGTGGACTGCCAAAAAATTTCTTTTTAAATGAATTTGATTGAACAGAGTGGTATGGGGATTCTAGAGTATTATGAAAAAATATATCTGGCAAAATAGAGGATTTAGATCCAAAAGAAAAAATTAGGGTAAGAATGATCCCTGTATTATATGAAGAAAAATACAATTATAAAATAGTTTACGATAATCTAGAACAAAGTTTATTATTTGATTTGGCTGCAGTTGAAGACGATGAATGAGATTTAGGAAATGAATTATATCAATTTTATTTAAGTTCTGATAAACGAGGCCAATATATTTATACAAACATATCCGGTCCAATGATATCTAGTTTTCCTGTAAATTTATATGGAGACGTTTATGATATTGACGGTAATGTGATTGTTTCTGGACATGTTTTTGAAGATTATTCTGGAATTGGCGAAAATGTTTTACAATTGCCATTTAAGGATAATTTTAAACCAGAAAACATTTATGTGATTCAATTTAAATTCGCACCATCTGTAAATGAAATTGGAAATTTTCCAATCGTTACTAGATTTTTAATTACTAGTGAAGTGTTTAATGATTTTACAGATGTAATGATGTACGATAGAGATATCAAATTTGATGAATGGATAAAAAGATATTGAGCTCATAATAAAACTGAATTTGAATTAAATTATAAAGACGTTGATATCGAACACAAAATAGGAAATGTTGATGTATGTATTTACAAAAATAATCATGGAAATGTTGCAACAGAATCTGATATAAAATACATGTCTGGAAATAAATACAATACATTTTTTCCAGATCAACAATCTGGATTATCAGATGCAGTTATATATAGAAAGGGTTATCAATATAATTTAGAGTATAATACGAAAATAAATGAAATACCACTAACTGGTGATTTGTGGGATGGTTTCCAACCAATTAATGAATTAATGATGATGGATTATTCTAGTAATACAAAGGTTCCATTTAGTCAATATCCGTTGTTAGATCCAGAACACCCATCATATAGAACAGAAGTTATTTCTGCTTATATCGAATTGTTATGTAAATATCAAAAAATGGGTTTACCTTTTGATTTTGCAAATACTGATTTTTGATATTTTTCTGATAAATTAGCAAATCTTAAACCTTATGACAAAACTATATTTAATGAATCGGATGGAAAACTTGAAGATTATGTTTATGAATTAGATATTCAATTCTTTGGAAGAAAGATGTCCGATGACAGTCAGGATAGAACAGTTAATGTTGTGGGAAAATTATTAAAATCTAGTTCGAATGCGGGATTTAGTTTTACTCAATTTGTTGATAGTGGTGCCGGAGTAAAAGTACCAATAGATGCGTATTCATACATATATAGTGCTATAACTTCAAAAAATCTTCCGTGTTTGCTAGTTAAAGTAAACTATATGTTAGCGGGACGTTCTGATAATTATGAATTAGTTCAAACTATTGCTGGAGGACCAAACGATGGTGACATTACATCTGATTTCACATTTAGAAAACAATCTGATACAAGTTTTACAAGATATTATATAGCATTTGTTGAACAAGATAAACCAATCCCTGTTTTATTACCTTTGGGACTTGATGAAACTGGAAGTATGTATTTCAAAAAATTCTGTAAAAAAATATCTGTTTCGTTAAAAGATGTCGAAACATTTGTCTCAACAGATAGATATATTTTAAATATAGACTCAACAACGCAATTTGATCCTAGATTAACCATTTACAATGTTGGAAAATTTAAAAACTTGATTTATAAAGGAATTGATTTGTCTGATCGTCAATCAAGAATATTATTAACAACATCTTTGAAAAATAAATTAAAACTTAAGTCGGAACTTGAATACAGATCGATATTAATTGATTGCAAAGATAAAATTGAAAATGCAATGTCTGATGATTCATTTGTTGTCTTTGATAAATTTGTAGCAACGGTTTCATTCGATTATGAAAGTTATCCGTATGTATCAACAAATGGAATGATTGGAATAAACGAAATTAGAATGAATTTGGTAAAATGAGCATCAAATTCTGATTCTGATTTTGAAAAGTGAAATAATTCACCACAATTAAACGAGGGTGGTAGAATAAGTGGATTGTATTGTGATGATGCTCTGAAATCTGAAGACTTTTTATTACAAGAGCTAAACTCTGGATATTTATACAACTTGGATAAATCTCCGTGTATTTATCTAGCTGGAAAACCATTTGATAAAAGTGGTGGAATTACAGAAAGCGCAATTAAACATAAATGAAAAGACAAAAATGAAGATTCTATAATAAATAATAATTTTCATAGTAGGGCTATGTGATTTGTATATCATAACTGATGAAATTCAGGTGCAGAAGGCGATAATTACGTTAGAGTTGGTGGCTGTTTGAAATCAGATCCAGATATACGATTGGATTATCAATGACCTTGAATTAAATAATGAAATTTAATCTATATGCCAAAAAATATCCACAAGAAGGAGATTTACAACATACATACTCTCCTTTAAAGAATTTACTTGAGGAAGACAACTCCATAGTTAATTTTAATACTAAGGAGTTGTCTATTGACCTCAACAATCCTTTAAACATTGAGTGTCAACCTTCTTATGATGGAACAGTAAATCTTATTATCAATGACGATAAAAATCCACCTAGGATTATTAATTCAAGATTTACTAAAATAGAAGATAATCGATTTAGAATAATAAATCGAAATCAAACAGAACAAACAAATCTTTATAAAAGAGGCGAAATTGATGCTTCTACAAGATTATTTAGAAACATAAATAAAATTCCAAAATTTGATTTTGTAGAATTAAATTACTTTGGACAACTAAAGGGTGGTAATTATACATTTTATATAAAATACGCAGATAGTGATTATAATAAAACAGATATTGTTTGTGAATCTGGACAAATATCTGTATTTAAAGGAAATTTGTTTGATATCAATTCCATATCTGGAACTTTACAAGACGAACGAACAAACAAATCTATTAAATTACTTTTAAGTAATATTGATGAAACTTTTTCTAAATTTTATGTTTATTATACACGTGAATATAGTGATTTAAATGGATTTAGAACCATGGAAACAGTTTCATTAACAAAACCATATGAGATATTAGGAAGTTCTCAAGAATTAATTATTAATGGTTTTGAACAGTTCGATTTGATCAGTTCTGAAGAATTAAATATAAAATACAATTATGTTACTAATGTAAAAACACAAGCACAAGTCCAAAACATGCTTTTCTTTGGAAATGTAGAGAATGCAAATGTAGATATTAAAAATTTACAAAACATTTCTTATTTTTTTGAAGTTGGATTACATCAAAAAGAAAAAAGTATAGGTTGGATCGATCCAAATACATATCAATCTCAAAATAACAGTATTGATTCTTTAGAATATTATGATTCTAAAAATGTATATTATAATCTTGGTTATTGACCAGATGAAATATATAGACTTGGAGTTGTGTATATCATGAAAGACGATTCATTGAGTCCTGTATTTAATCTTAGAGGTTGTGTTTTTCCTGAATTATCATCACTAGGAGATAAAATAACAAATCTTAGTAATTCTGATATTCCATATAAAAAATGAGACCCTATATCTAAAAAATGGATTACTAATTATTTAGAAAGAGACGAGTTTTTATCATCTGAATCAGATTTGTCAAATACTTTTGGAGTGTTTAAAAATCCAGTTCAAAATAATGATAATTTAATACAAAATTATAAGGAAAAAACAACTAAACCTTGACATTATAAAATTACAATTCCAAAGTTAACTTATTCTGACGGATCTGAAGAAATACAATGTGATTTATTAGAAGAATTGAAATCATTTGGAGTTAAAGGATTTTTCTTTGTTAGACAAAAAAGAATTCCACTTACCTTATGTCAAGGCGTTGCTTTAGGAATAGATAAGGAAAGTGCATTACCTGTATTATACGATTCTGTTACAAAAAATTATTTTTCAGAAAGTTTTTTAAATCAAACAAATGGTGAATTGAATTCATTATTTTTAAATAGAAAAATGACTACTGAAAATAGAAAAGGTTCTGCTGTAATCTCATTAGATGCATGTTTAGTTCCAAAATTGCAATCATCTTTAGATGGTAGTTCTTTTTTATTACAACGTGTAAATACCAATGGTACATTAATTCAAAATGACAGACGTTTTAGTTTAACATTTAAAGATAATAATTCAATGACATATCGTTCTGCTAAATGTGTGTTTATGAATTCTGATGTTCCGTATAAATATGTTGATGGATTTGGCTTTAGTTCAAGAGCCGGTTCTGCTGAGTCTTCAAAAACTTTTTCATTCTTTGGAGAAACTTCTGACAAAAAATACGACAAAGAATTTAGAAAGTTGGCTCGTGGAATTTATTCACCGTATATTGCGGTTTGTGCTAATCTAGAAAATAATGCAATATATAATATTAAAACTGAGAATTATTCTAACCAATTTATGAAAGATTATTTTGGAATTAGAAGAGATGATAATTCTGAATTTTATGCAATTTCTGATAGATATGAGTTAACCGAAAATAATAGAGAACGTAATGTTTATAGAGGAGATTGTTTTACAAACACAGTATCTATCAGATTAAATAGAAATTTTACAGATCCTGATGTGCCTGTAAATGACACAATTGTTGATAGTAAAACATGAGTTGATCATTATGGTGGATATTTCCATACAACATCTGAAGATAAAGAAGAAAAGGATGAGGAAAAATTAAAATACAATTGAACTAAAATTAATCGTGGAGATTTAAATGCGGTTCCATTGGGAATGTGACTGTCATACAAATGCATGTCTAATTATAATTTAGGATTGCGAGCAGAAGACAGAAGTTATACTGAAGAAACAGCATTAATTGGAAATCCTAGATCTTTTTATCCTTTACAAGATGCGAGTACAAAATCTGCTAATAAAATTGAGGAGAGTTGAATACTAAATAATGGATATTCTGCTACAGTTGGCAGAAAGACAAATATTATTGCTCCAAATGTACCTTATATTAAGGACCTATTTGATAATAGAGTGATGTTTTCAAATGTACAGGTTGATGGTGATTTTAGAAACGCATATCGTATATTCCAAGGTCTTTCATATGAAGACATTGATAGACAGTACGGTGCTATAGTAAAATTGATTCCATGAGGCGTTAATCTATTATGTGTGTTTGAACATGGAATTGGAATTTTACCGATAAATGAAAAAGCTTTAATTCAGACTTCTACTGATCAGTCCATTCATATGTATGGTGCTGGTGTTTTACAAAACCAAATATCTTTAATTAGTCCTGATTTTGGTAGTATTTGGCCAGAATCTATTATTAGAACTCCAATTGGAGTTTATGGTGTGGACACTTATGCAAAAAAAATCTGAAGATATACTACAGAAAAGGGTTTAGAAACTATTTCTGATATGAAGGTACAAAGATTTTTAAATGATAATATTAAATTAAAAGAGAAAGACAAATATCCAATAATTGGTTTAAAAAATGTAAAAACTCATTACAACAATTATAAGGGTGATGTTATGTTTACTTTTTATAATTTTGTTGAGGGTAAAGAATGAAATCTTTGTTTTAATGAAAGACAGGGTAAGTGAATAACTCGTTATTCTTGAACTCCTTTGTATTCTGAGAATATAAATAATATTTTTTATTCATTGGACAAAAAAAGAGCTGAGGTGTTATCATACATATACGATAATAGAAATGCTACTTATGGTATTAATACAAGCAACAATGAATGAAAAACTGTATCTGAGATAGATAATGCACTTACTAATGTATTTGAAACAGAAGTAAGTTTAGTTGGAGTACAATTAGCTACCGGTTTTGATTTGGAAATTAATTCGATTGAATCATCTTATATAAAAGATGGTGTAGAATATCAAATTAACTTTGAAAAGGATTTTATTAAACGATATGTACATTGTAATCATTCAGTAGAAGATGAAAAGGTTTGAAAAATTT
>Ga0233377_1000476_pt1 | contig 18231 bp, 17 predicted proteins | sample ElkDunMinimDraft_6_FD_191540 | JGI IMG/M metagenome (GOLD analysis project Ga0233377, IMG submission 191540) | Fecal eukaryotic communites from dung pellets of Tule Elk in California, USA - Elk Dung E36 | ecosystem: Host-associated > Mammals > Digestive system > Large intestine > Fecal | place...
CGCAAGGCCTTGCGCCCTTCCCGGCGACGGGACGGCAGAAGGATAGGGCCGGTTTCAGGTGAGGCGCGGTTGTGACGCTGGGGGCGAGGGGAAGGTGTTCGGGGTCAACGGGTTAGGGGTTGATGGATGATCGCGATGGGCGAGGAAGGGCGACATGTTTTCCTTCTCCCCTTGAGGGAGAAGGTGCCCCGGAGGGGCGGATGAGGGGTGAAACGCCGTCACCTCATCTGTCGCGCCATCGCCTGCCGAACCGCCTCAAACACCACGGCGGGATTGTTCAGAACGACCTCGTTCCCGAACCGCAAAACCGTAAAGCCCTGCGCCTTCAGCCAGGCGTCCCGTTCAGCATCGGACTCCACGCGCAGCACATGAACCCCGCCGTCAAGCTCGATGATCAGCTTCAAGGCCGGGCAGCAGAAGTCGGCGAGGTAGCGACCGACGGGTGTCTGACGCCGAAATTTCACGCCCTCCAGACGGCGATCCCGCAACAACTTCCACATGGCGGCCTCGGCCATGGTCGGCTCCCGGCGGGATCGACGGGCGTTGGCGCGGGCGCGGTCGGTGGGCTTCAGCACGGACGGAGCTTATCACCGAACGACGGTGTTTCACCCCTCATCCGCCCCTCCGGGGCACCTTCTCCCTCAAGGGGAGAAGGAAGGCAGGGGCGTTCTTCTGCACAGGGCCACGCGTTCGCGCTCTCGCGCGTCGCTGGGTCCCGGCCTTCGCCGGGATGACGAAAGAAGGGGGCGACGATCTTCCTTCTCCCTCAAGGCGAGAAGCGCTATCCAGTGACCATGCCCGAGCTTCCCGAGGTCGAGACCGTCCGCCGTGGCCTGGAGCCGGTTTTGACCGGGGCGCGGCTGATCCGGGTGCGTCAGAACCGGCCCGATCTGCGCTTTCCCTTTCCCGATCGTTTCACGGAGCGGCTGGAGGGGGCGGTGGTCGAGCGGATTGATCGTCGGGCCAAATATCTGCTCATGCCGCTGTCCAGCGGCGACACCTGGATCACCCATCTGGGCATGACCGGCCGTTTCACCCTGGACGGCGCCCAGCTGGGCGAGTTCGAAGAAGACGCTCCCATTGCGGGCAAGCACGAGCATTTCAGCCTGTGCGCGGTGCTGGGACATCAGGCGACCCGTGTAGGTTACGCCGACGCCCGCCGCTTTGGGTTCATGGGGCTGATCCCCACGGGCGAGGTCGAAACCCATGCCTGGTTCGCCGCCCTGGGGCCGGAACCGCTGGGCAACGCCTTCTCCGCCGCCCATCTGGCCGAGGCCTTCAGCGGCAAGACCCAGAACATAAAGGTCTCCCTGCTGGACCAGCGCATCGTGGCGGGTCTGGGCAACATCTATGTGTGCGAGGCCCTGTATCGCGCCCGCATCTCGCCCCTGACCCTGGCGGGAAAGGTCTCGGGGGCCCGGCTGGAGACGCTGGTCGCCGTCATCCGCGACGTGTTGAACGACGCCATCACGGCTGGCGGCTCGACCCTGAAGGACTTCGCCAACGTCGAGGGCGGCCAAGGCTATTTCCAGCACCGTTTCGATGTCTACGGCCGTGAGGGTGCGCCCTGCCTGCGCGACGGCTGCGGCGGCGTGGTCGAGCGCATCGTTCAGGCGGGACGGTCCACCTTCTGGTGTCGGGGTTGTCAGAAGAAGTGACGAGTGGCGCGTGGTGAGCCAAGAAAGACGAAGTCACGCCTCTGCTTCTGATCCAGAGCTTGTCCGCCGCCGTTCAGACCGACTAATCACTCGCCACTCGCCACTCGCCACTCGCCACTCATCAGAGATCCCGCCATGTCCGACGCCTACGCCAACCTGCTGATCGAGCGCCACGCCGACGGCTATGCGGTGGTCACGTTGAACCGGCCCGAGGCGTTGAATGCGCTGAACTCGGCCCTGTTCAAGGACCTGGCCGACTTTCTCGATGCGGTCGAGCACGACGACAGCGTGCGCTGCCTGATCCTGACGGGTTCGGGGGAGAAGGCCTTCGCCGCCGGCGCCGACATCAAGGAGATGGCGGACCAGACCTACGCCCAGATGTATGCGGGCAACTATTTCGCCCTCGGCCACGACCGCATCACCCGCTTCCGCAAGCCGATCATTGCGGCGGTCAACGGTTTCGCCCTGGGCGGCGGCTGCGAGCTGGCCATGCTGTGCGACTTCATTGTCGCCTCGGAGAAGGCGAAGTTCGGCCAGCCCGAGATCAATCTGGGCGTCGCGCCCGGCATCGGCGGTTCGCAGCGCCTGACCCGTCTGGTCGGCAAGTCCAAGGCCATGGACATGGTCCTGACCGCCCGCATGATGGACGCCGCCGAGGCTGAGCGCGCGGGTCTGGCGTCGCGTGTGTTCCCGCACGACACCCTGGTGGACGAGACCCGCAAGATCGCCGCCCGCATCGCCTCGCAAAGCCCGCTGGCCGTCATGGCCAACAAGGAGATGGTCAACGCCGCGCTGGAGACGACCCTGACGCAAGGGGTCCAGTTCGAACGCCGCCTGTTCCATTCCCTGTTCGCGTTTGAGGATCAGAAGGAGGGGATGGCGGCCTTCGTCGAGAAGCGGAAGCCGATCTTCACGGGGCGCTGAGACTCGCGTTGACCCTCCAATCCCTTTCCGCTATAGCCGCGCGCTCTTGAGATTTTCGCGCCGTGGACATGGGTTTTGCGGCGCTTTCCGTACGAAGGTTTTGACTGATGGCCAATAACGCTGGCGCCAAGAAGGCGATCCGCAAGATCGCCGCCCGCACCGAAGTGAACAAGGCGCGCCGCACGCGCGTCCGCACCTTCCTGCGCAAGTTCCAGGAAGCCGTCGTCGCGGGTGACGCGGGCGTCGCCAAGACCGCCTTCGTCGAGGCTCAGTCCGAGCTGATGCGCGCCGTCTCCAAGGGCGTCGTTCACAAGAATACGGGCTCGCGCAAGGTCGGTCGTCTGGCCGCCCAGCTGAAGAAGATGTCGGCCGCCTGATCGATCGGCCCCGGACGGCCTTTCTTCAGGCTGTCACGAAAAATATCAGGAATATCAACGGCGAGGGCGCAAACGCTCCCTCGCCGTTTGCACGTCCGAAGCTAACTTGCTGAGCCCGAAACCGGCGCCGAAATCATGGTGAACACGGTTTTTTTTTCAAGCAGGATCGGGCTTTAGCAGAGTCAACGATTTTAACTTCTCACGGGCCCTCGAATCAGCGTTGACGCCCCCCGTCCGGGGGGTAAGTTCGGGCCTCTGACGCACTTCCGTCCTGCAACGGACGAAGACGGCGCGAGACCCGTTTTCGCGGCGGCGTGAGACGCCTTTTCAAGAGTTCGACCCCGTCCGAAAAGCATCCGCTTTTCGGAACAGGAGAAGTCGTCCCTGGATCAGGCCGTCTCTGCGAAGCGTGTTGGTGATGGTTTCTCTTGAGGCGGGTGTCTGAACGATGGTTGGGGGCGAGCGGATGGCGGGGATGACGGATCCAGATCACATCTGGACCGAGGCGGCGGGCAAACTGCGCGCCGAGATCGGCGAAGGCCCTTTCAGCTCCTACATCGCCCCTTCGGCGGTCCGCATCGATGGTTCGGGCCAGCTGATCCTTGTCACGCCCACCGCCTACGCCCGCGACTGGGTGCGCAAGAACGCGCTGCGCCGCATGAATGAGCTGTGGCTGGGTCTGGACGGGCTGTCGCGCCGTCTGGACGTTCGCTGCCGCGCGGAAATGGGCTCGGTGGCCCCGGCCTCACAGGTCGCCGCCGGCCGGGCCGAGGCCGTCGTCGCCATGCCCCAGCCGACCGTGCCTCCGGTGGCCGACGGCGCCCGCGCGGTGCGCGCGGCGGGTCTGCAGGAACGGCTCAACTTCGACAGCTTCGTGGAGGGGCAAGGCAACGCCTTCGCCCTGGCCATCGCCAGACAGGCCGCCGCCTGGGCCGACGGACATTTCAACCCCATCTTCTTCTGCGGCCCCTACGGCTACGGCAAGACGCACCTTCTCAACGCCATCGCCTGGGAGGCGCAGCGCCTGCGCCCTGACGCCAAGGTGGTCTATCTGACCGCCGAGCGCTTCCTGTCGACCTTCGTGCGCGCCATGCAGGACCGTTCGACCGCCGCCTTCAAGGAAAGCCTGCGCAGCGCCGACATGCTGCTGATCGACGACGTCCAGTTCGTCGGCGGCAAGGCGTCGACCCAGGAAGAACTGCTGGCCACGCTGACCAGCCTGATCGAGGACGGCAAACGCATCATCCTGTCGGCCGACCGTCCGCCGATGGCCCTGACCGAGGTCGAGCCGCGCCTGCGCAGCCATCTGGCCTCGGGTCTGACCTGCCCGGTCGAGCCCGCGGACCGTTCGCTGAAGCTGGCCGTGGCGCGCAACCGCATCCACGCCCTGGCGGGTCTGGGCGTCGTCTCGGGCGAGGCGCGCGAGGACGTGCTGCAACACCTTGTGGACCGCACCCCCGGCTCGATGCGCGAACTGGAAGGCGCCGTGAACACCCTGGCCGCCGTCGCCGGCGCCCGCCTGTCCGCCCTGGGCGTCGACGAGGTTCAGGCCCTGCTCGGCTCGGCCCTGCGCGGCGGACCCGAGCGCCGCATCACCGTCGATGAGATCCAGAAGACCGTCGCCGACCACTTCAGCCTGAAACAGGCCGACCTGCTGAGCGAGCGCCGCACCCGCGCCGTGGCTCGCCCGCGTCAGATCGCCATGTGGCTGTGCAAGCAGCACACGACCCGTTCCTATCCCGACATCGGCCGTCGCTTCGGCGGGCGCGACCACACGACGGTCCTGCACGGCGTGCGCAAGGTCGAGGAGCTGATCGGCCAGGACGACCAGATCGCGCGGGATGTGGAGACGCTGACGCGCAAGTTGAGGGGCTGACGACGACGTTCTCCCTCCCCCTCCGGGGGAGGGGCGTCGGCGCGAAGCGACGACGGGGTGGGGAGGGCTCGGCGTTGCACGCGCTGGTGTTTCTGGTCTGCCGAACCGCCCCCACCCGGTCGCTGCGCGACCACCCTCCCCCGGAGGGGGAGGGAGATGGCCTGTGAACAACCGCCATCCCCTTCCTTGCCCCTTCCGCTCAATCCGCTAGTGTCCAAGGCCCTTATCTTTGCGGCGACGCCTGAGTCGCCGTCGGCGGGCGAGACCACATGCAGCTGACCATCGAACGTTCCGCGCTCCTCAAGGCCCTCGGCCACGTCCAGAGCGTCGTCGAGCGGCGGAACACCATCCCCATCCTGTCCAACGTCCTGTTGTCGGCGGGGCGCGACCGTCTGTCGTTCGCCGCCACCGATCTGGACATGGAGATGGTCGACGAGGCCGAGGCCCAGGTGCAGGTCGAGGGCCAGATCACCGCGCCCGCCCACACCCTGTATGAAATCATCCGCAAACTGCCCGACGGCGCCGAGGTCTCCCTGACCTACAACGGCGACGATCCCCGGCTGACGGTGGCGGCGGGGCGGTCCAAGTTCAACCTGCCGGTGCTGCCGGCGGGCGATTTTCCGGTCATGTCCACCGACACCTCGGGCGCCCGCTTCTCCATGCCCAAGGAGGACCTAGCCCGTCTGATCGACAAGACCCGTTTCGCCGTCTCGACCGAGGAGACGCGCTACTATCTGAACGGCCTGTACCTGCACACGGTGGCCGAGGGCGGCATTCCCCTGCTGCGCGCCGTGGCCACCGACGGCCACCGCCTGGCCCTGGCCGAGACTCCGGCGCCCGAAGGGGCGGCGGGCGGTCCCGGCGTGATCGTGCCGCGCAAGACCATCGACCAGGTCCGCCGCCTGCTGGACGATGGCTCCGGACCCGTAGAGGTCATGGTCAGCCCGCAGAAGATCCGTTTCGAGTTCGGTCAGGCCAGCCTGACCTCCAAGGTCATCGATGGCGCCTTCCCCGACTATATGCGCGTCATCCCCAAGGGGAACGACAAGCAGGCCGACATCGACAACTCGGTCTTCGCCTCGGCCGTCGACCGCGTCGCCACCATCTCGGCCGAGAAGAGCCGTTCGGTGAAGCTGGCTTTCGACCTGGACCGCGTCACCCTGACCGTGCGCAACATGGAGGCCGGCCAGGGCGTCGAGGAGGTCGAGATCGGCTATTCCGAAGAGCCCTTCGAGATCGGCTTCAACGCCCGTTATCTGCTGGACGTCGCCGGCCAGATCACCGGCGAAACGGCGCACTTCAAGTTCGCCGATCCGGCCAGCCCGACGCTGGTGCTCGATCCGGGCGATCCGGGCGTGCAATATGTGCTGATGCCGCTGCGGGTGTGAGCCTTCGTCCCACGAACGGGAAAAGCCGGCTCGTCGTGCGCGGCTCAAGAGCCAAGAGCGTGGTTTATCTCCCCTTCGCGGTGTTTCCGTTGTGGCTGGGGCTGATCTTTGAGCGGGATTGGCCTGGATTGGCCTGGTTCACCATCGGCGTGCTGCTAGTGTTTCTCTGGCTGGTCAATCTGATCTCCCCCAAAACGCTCACGCTTGATCGGCAAGGATTCACATTCTCTCGACCGCTCTGCGCCGCCAGAGTTGTCGAATGGCGTGATGTCGAACGCTTTGACGCGATTTGGGTGTCGCGCACCCCGCTCACGGTTTTGATGTGGACCGGTATGAGGGTGGAAGGGGACGCTCATGTCTTTCCGTCCATCTGGCGACGCAAGTTCACGCAAGGTGTTCTGGGTGGTTTTTGGGAATTGCCGTCTTGGCAGGTACGAAACACGCTCTCCGAGTGGCGTGATTATTTCACCTGAATGATCACCGCCCTCACCCTCACCGACTTCCGCTCCTACGCCTCCGCCACCCTTTCAGTCGCGGCGGGCACCGTCGTGCTGCACGGGCCGAACGGCGCGGGCAAGACCAATTTGCTGGAGGCGCTCAGCCTGTTCACGCCGGGCAAGGGGCTGCGCGGGGCCACGGCGCCCGAGATGGGGCGGCGCGAGCCGGGCGAGGCGGCGGGGCGGGCCTGGGCGGTCGCCGCCATCCTGACGGGCGACGAGGATGAGGTGAGGCTGGGCACGGGGGTGCAGAGCGCCGGGGCCGTGCGCCGCATCGTCCGCATCGACGGCGAGACTGCGCCGCCGGGGCGGTTGCTGGACCATCTGCGCCCGGTATGGGCCACGCCCGAGCAGGATCGGCTGTTTTCGGACGCGCGGGCGGGGCGGCTGCGTTTCTTCGACCGTCTGGTCTTCGCCGCCGACCCCGACCATGCGGCGACGGTGTCGGCCTATGAGAAGGCCCTGCGCGAGCGGCTGCGCCTGCTGACCGACGGGGCCGAGGGCTCAAATTCTTCAGGAAGGTCGGGCGCCGACCCCCTGTGGCTCGACGCGCTGGAGGTGCGGCTGGGCGAGGCGGGGGCCGCCGCCGCCGTGGCCCGCGCCCGGGCGCTGGCCACGCTTCAGACCGCCATCGACGCCCGCGCCGACCGCCCCTTCCCCCAGGCCGACCTGGGCCTGACCGGCGAGGCGGAGATGATGGCTGCGGACGGCGCCGATCCCGAAACCATCGCCGCCGCCTTGCGCGAAGGTCTGGCCCGCAGCCGTGCGCGCGACGCCGCTGCGGGACGCTCGCTTTACGGCCCGCACCGCTCGGACCTGACCGCGCTTCACCGCGAGAAGAACCGCCCCGCCGCCGAGGGCTCGTCGGGCGAGCAAAAGGCCCTGGTCTTGAACCTGATCCTGGCCCAGATCGCCCGTCTGGCTGAAAGCGGCGCGGGCCGTCACGCCCCGCCGCTCCTGCTGCTGGACGAAGCCCCGGCCCACCTCGACACGGCCCGCCGCGCCGCCCTGTTCGACGAGATCGAGGCGCTGGAGTTGCAGGCCTTCATGACGGGGACAGAGGCGGATCTGTTCAGCCCGTTGCGCGGCCGGGCGCAGTTCGTGCGGGTCGAGGGGGGCCGGTTCGAGGTGGAGTAGGACGGCAACTTCCTTCTCCCTCCCCCTTCCGGGGGAGGGTGGCGGAGCCCGCAGGGCGAAGCCGGGTGGGGGCGCCTTAAGCAAGGCAAGCACTGTTCTCCGCGTCGCCGAGTCCTCCCCACCCGGCCGCTGCGCGACCACCCTCCCCCAAGGGGGAGGGAGAGGCGAATTCGTCGTTCTCGCCGTGCCCGTCCCCATCGCCGCTTTTCCTCGCAATTCCCCCGCAAATTCCTATATGTTGACAGGACTGGCGCGGAACGAATCCGTGTCTCGAGAACAGTCCGTTCAAGGCGGCCCCGCCGCCGTCTTCAGAGGCCCTGCACAGGGCGTTTCACCGACCGATTGAATGACCGACCAGACCGAAAACGCGCGTAACGAAGACACTGCCGAAGAGGCCGCCTACGGCGCCGATTCCATCAAGGTTCTCAAGGGCCTGGATGCGGTGCGCAAACGTCCTGGCATGTATATCGGCGACACGGACGACGGCTCGGGCCTGCACCACATGGTCTATGAGGTGGTCGACAACGCCATCGACGAGGCCCTGGCGGGTCATGCCGATCTGGTCCAGGTCATCCTGAACGCCGACGGCTCTGTGACGGTCACCGACAACGGGCGCGGCATTCCCACCGACATCCACGGCGAAGAAGGCGTCTCGGCCGCCGAGGTCATCATGACCCAGCTGCACGCCGGCGGTAAGTTCGACCAGAATTCCTACAAGGTCTCCGGCGGCCTGCACGGCGTCGGCGTTTCGGTCGTCAACGCCCTGTCCGACTGGCTGAAGCTGAAGATCTACCGCAACGGCAAGCGCCACGAGATGAAGTTCGAGCGCGGCGACACGGTCGAGAGCCTGCGCGTCACCGGCGACGCCCCGATCCGCGAGACGGGCGACAAGGCGGGCCAGCCCCTGTCGGGCACGGAAGTCAGCTTCTATCCGTCGATCACCACCTTCAGCCACGTCGAATTCGACTTCAAGACGCTGGAACACCGCCTGCGCGAGCTGGCCTTCCTCAACTCGGGCGTGGTCATCAAGCTGCAGGACAATCGCGGCGCCGAGCCGGTCGAGGAGATCCTGCACTATGAGGGCGGCGTCGAAGCCTTCGTGCGCCACCTCGACAAGTCCAAGACGCCCATCCTGAAGGACGTCATCGTCATCCGCGGCAAGAAGGAAGGGATCGAGATCGATCTCGCCCTGTGGTGGAACGACAGCTACCACGAGACCATGCTGTGCTTCACCAACAACATCCCCCAGCGGGATGGGGGCACCCATTTGTCGGCCTTCCGGGCCAGCCTGACCCGCGTCATGGGCTCCTATATCGAGGCCGCCGGCGCCGCCAAGAAGGAGAAGGTCTCCGTCTCCGGCGAAGACGCCCGCGAGGGTCTGACCTGCGTCCTGTCGGTCAAGGTGCCCGACCCGAAATTCTCGTCACAGACCAAGGACAAGCTGGTTTCGTCCGAAGTCCGCCCCGCCGTCGAGGGCCTGTGCAGCGAGGGCCTGTCGACCTGGTTCGAGGAACATCCCGCCGAAGCCAAACAGGTGGTCTCCAAGATCATCGAGGCGGCCGCCGCCCGCGAAGCCGCGCGCAAGGCCCGCGACCTGACGCGGCGCAAGACGGCCATGGAAATCTCGTCCCTGCCCGGCAAGCTGGCCGACTGTCAGGAACGCGATCCAGCCAAGTCCGAACTGTTCATCGTCGAGGGTGACTCGGCTGGCGGCTCGGCCAAACAGGCCCGCAACCGCGAGAACCAGGCCGTCCTGCCCCTGCGTGGCAAGATCCTGAACGTCGAGCGCGCGCGTTTCGACCGGATGCTGTCGTCGGAGCTGATCGGGACGCTGATCCTGGCGCTGGGCACCGGCATCGGCCGCGACGACTTCAACGCCGACAAGCTGCGCTACCACAAGATCATCCTGATGGCCGACGCCGACGTCGACGGCGCCCACATCCGCACCCTGCTGCTGACCTTCTTCTATCGGCAGATGCCGGAACTGATCACGCGCGGCCACGTCTACATCGCCCAGCCGCCGCTCTATAAGGTCTCCAAGGGCAAGCAGTCGCGCTACCTCAAGGATCAGGCCGAGATGGACGCCTATCTGATCGAGGAAGGCTCTGCTGAGGCCGAACTGGACCTGCCGACCGGCGAGCGCCGCACGGGCATGGATCTTCAGGCTCTGGTGCGCGAGGCCAAGGCCTTCAAGGCGGGCGTTGATCGTCTGTCGCAGCGCGCGCCGGCCTTCGCCATCGAACAGGCGGCGCTGGCCGGACTGTTCGACGACGGCGCGGACGCCGCCGCCGCCTACGGCCGCGCCGCGCAGCGGCTGAACCTCTACGCCGAAGAAGGCGACGGCGACTGGTCGGCGCAGTCCGGAGCCCAGGGCGCCGTGGCCTTCGAGCGCGTGCGCCGCGCCGTGACCGAGCGCATCGTTCTGGAAGAGCCGTTGATCCGCTCGCTTGACGCGCGTCGTCTGGCCGAACGCGCCGCCGCCTTCGACGGCCTGTTCGACACGCCCGCCGTCTATCGCCGCAAGGACAAGACGGTGACCATTCGCGGTCCGCTGGACCTTCTTGAGGCGGTTCTGGATGCGGGCAAGAAGGGCATCGCCATCCAGCGCTACAAGGGTCTGGGCGAGATGAACCCCGAGCAGCTGTGGGAGACGACGCTGGACGTCAACGCCCGCACCCTGCTGCAGGTCACGGTGGAGCATGAAGAGGATGCCTCGGACCTGTTCGCCAAGCTGATGGGCGATGTGGTCGAGCCGCGCCGCGAGTTCATCCAGGCCAACGCCCTGGACGCCGCCGTCGACGCCTGATGATTCCGTAACGGGGGAACCGGGGTTTCTGGTTCCCCATGGTCCTGAGACCAGCGGACGGACAGTCTTGCCTCAGACTGCGGGAAGTTGCCGGCCGCCGTCGATGAACGCCTTGATCGAGGTCCAGGTCGGGGGATCGCCGCGGGCCCCGTCGCAGACGATCTGCTTGAGGAAATCGGGGAGGGTGTTGTCTCGCACCGGCTCCCAGCCGGCGCTATCTTCAGGCATGCGGTCGGCCTCGGTTCCATCGGGATTGTAATCGACCAGTCCGGCGGTCCGCCATTGCCGTGCCGCGCAACGGAACTGGTAGGTCTCGACCGAATGGCTGTAATCGCCCGCATCGCCGTTGCGCGGCACGGTCGCCAGCGGCGCCGAGGTCACATCACCCACGGCGCTGACGGCGTCGACATCGACCATGAAGGCGTTGTTGGCCGTACGCGTGACCGAGTTCCAGTTTTCGGCCATGGCCGGTCCCGCCATCAACAGGACCCCCGCCCCGCATATCAGCATCAGTCGCATTGTCATGCCTCCCGTTTCCCTTGCGCAATCTTGCGCCGCCTTGCGGACTTGGCAAGTGGCGGGAAGGGTCAGCCGACCAGATAGACCGCGCCGGAGGGGTCGGGGCAGATCAATCCGTGCACCGTCACGTCCGCTTCACCGAACGACAGGCCCAGGGGGTCGAGAACGCCGTTGACCACCTGGTCCAGCACCGGTCCCAGCGGGGCCAGCAGAGCCGCCAGCGCCCGGGGCAGGTCGCCCAGCCCCAGGCCGAGGCCTATGACGTTCACCTGCACGTCCATCCGTCCCAGCAGTGAGGAGACGACGCCCGAGGTGAAGCCGGTCGATTTCACCGTGCGCGGCGTCTGTCCGGCGATGGCGGCGGCGTCGAACAGGGTCGAGCGGAAGCCCGCATCGGCCGCCTCGACGTCGGCCGAAGCCTTGACGCTCACCAGACCGGCGACATTGACCAGAGTCGCCTTGTGGACGACCGGAGCGGTGCGGAAATCGTTCAGGGCCGCGATGGTCGTCGTGCCGATGCGGGCGCGGGCCACCCCGGGGCGGACCCCGACCTGAACCCAGCGCGCGCCGTTGCAGTTCAGCCGGTCCAGACGGGCTTCGGATGATGCAAGCTCGATCAGAAGCGGCAGTTTGACCTGGGCCAGCCCCGCCAGGCTCTGTTGCGTCCGCACCTCCAGATAGAGGCGGGCCTGGGCTGTGCGGATGATGGGCTGGCCGGTGCGGGTGACGGTCAGCCAGGGCGAGCGGTTGGGTCGTTCGCCGATGGCGAGCCAGACATCCATGTCGGCGATCCCCGCGCGGGCGCCCAGATCCAGCGCCGCCTGCCGCTCTCCGCTGGCGACCTCCAGCATGGCGCTGGTCAGGTCGAGGGCGGAAACCCCGACGTTCAGGCCGCCGCGCAGGCCGTTCGGCGCATCGCTGGCGGCGCCGATCAGGTCGCCGACCACGAAACGCTTGCCGTGCGCGGCCCGCGCCAGATGGTTCAGGGCGCTGTCGGCCCCGTCGGTCAGGGTCTCGACAAGGGTCAGGGCGTCGCCCGCATCGACCTCCTGGGTCAGCAGGCTGTCATAGTCGCCGACGCTCAGGCCCGCGTGGGTGGCCAGGGCGTCCGTGAAGCCCAGCAGGTCGATCTGCACATCCGCCAGAGCGCGATAATCCATGACTTTCAAGGAGACCTGGCTGCCGGTCAGGCCCGACAGCACCTGATTGGCCAGTCCGCCGTCCAGCGAGGCCAGCCGCGAACCGATGGACAGGGCGGCCAGGGGTTCTGCGACCCGTGTGGCGGCGACGCCGGTGCGTTGAACCTCCACCGTGTCACGCCCCAGAAGCAGGCGGGCGAACCAGACCGGGGCCCGGGTCTGGACAGTGACTTTTGCGGCGTTGGGGGCGGTGTTGGGAGCGGCGCCGGCCGACGCCGTCATCGGCCGGAACCGGTCGGCGGGGGCGGTCGCGGGGTTGGCTTCATAAATCCCGGTGACGGTTACGGCGGTCGCCTCCTCGCCCAGGTTGGCCCGGACTGTCGCCGCCGCAGCCCGCTGGGCGTTGGACAGGTCGCGGGTGGCCGACAGGGCGCCCAGATCGGCCGCCGCCTGGGCGCTGCGGGCGGTCAGAATGATGGAGCCGCCGTCGATCACCACGGCGGCCATGATGCAGGCCAGAGCCGCCCCCGCCGCCGCCATGGTGGCCACGCCGCCTTTGCGATCCTTCGCCCATGCCGTCAGTCGGTGCATCAATAGCCTCCCGTGCGGACGACCGCGTGGCGTTCGATGGTCTGCGGCGGCGTCGGCACCAGTCCGGCCAGAGCCATCAGGGGGTGGTTCGAGGCGTCATAGGTGACGACCACGCGGATGGCGCGGGCGTCGGTCTGGACCGCCACCTGCACGGCGTCGGGGGACAAAAGGGGGTCGCCTTGCAGGTTGCTCGACACCGAGCCGCGCGCCAGGCTGATGCGCTCGTCGGCGTTCAGGCCGGCGATGGCGGCGCGGGCGCCCTCCGCCGCCAGATTCTGAACCCCCTGGGCCATCCAGAACCAGCCGCCGTAGACCACCAGTCCGACCAGAAGGAAGAAGAACAGCGGGCCGATCAGGGCGAATTCGACCGCGGCGTTGCCCGAACGGGCGCGGGAGAAGGACAGAAGCAATCTTCGCATGGCGTCACCATCAAAGCGTGCATCACAGTGGCGGCATTCTAGTTAAACTAGAATAAATGATCGTGATTACCCGGTTTACGAGAATCTCTGAGTGCGCCTTTCATCGATCTTTCTGGACGGGCCGTGCGGAAGGGGCGATCTGTATGGGCATGGATCGGCTCACTCGACTTTTTCGCCTGCACGCCGCCTTCTGGCTGGCGATCGCGGTGCTGGCGGCGGTGGCGGCCCTGGCCCCGATCGACGCAGGCTGGCCCATGCGGTTGGCGGCGGGGTGGGATGCGGGGGTCAGCGTGTTTCTGCTGGTGACCTTCAGCCACCTGTTCCGCGCCCGCGCCCCGACAGACATCCGCCGCCGCGCTGCGGAACTGGACGAGACAGGCGCTGCGGTTCTGCCGCTCAGTCTTGCGGCGGCGTTGGCCAGCATCGTCGTGGTTGTTCTGGTGATGGCCGGCGGGGGCAGGCCTTCCCTGACCGAGGCCGTCTTCTCCATCGTCACGGTCGCCCTGTCGTGGCTGTTCACGCACCTGATCTTCGCCCTGCACTATGCGCATGAGTTCTATGCGCCGCACGAGACGGGCGAGGGTGATCGCGGCGGGCTGATCTTTCCCGGAGAGCACCACGCGGACTATTGGGACTTCCTGCATTTCGGCCTGGTCATCGGCGTGGCCAACCAGACTGCTGACATCCAGATCTCCAGCCGCAAGCTGCGCCGGATCGCGACGGTGCATTGTCTGGTGGCGTGGCTCTTCAACGCCGTCATTCTGGCGCTGACCGTCAACCTGGCCGCGACGCTGCTGCAGTAGCGGCACTGATCCGGGGAGGGGGCGAAGGGGGCTGCGTCAACCCGGATAACCGCAGCCCCGCCCCAGGCTCCAGATCGCGGCGAGGCGATCCGGAGACGGACGGCGGCCCTTTAGAGGGCGTTCGTGACATTTCCTTGTGCGCTATCGGCTATCGCCTGCTTGAGCGCGGAAATGAAGTTGGAGGAACGCGGCGTCCATGCAGAGAGCCGCCGCGTTCCAGGTCGTGTGCTTCGCAGATCAAATGCAAACCCGCTCAAGCAGCGAGCCTCTCCACCCCGGCGAAGGCCGGGGCGAGCGGCGAGCGGTAGCGGCAACCCTAGATATAACGACGCAGGCTGCGGGCCAGGTCGGTGGCGCCTTTGCGGACCTGCGGCTGGTAGGCGACGCGGGCGTGTTCGACGCAGTAGACGCCTTCCGAGGCGCGGCGGCCGCAGAAGCTGAACTCGGCCGAGGAGGGGTCGCCGATCGGCCATTTGCACATGTGGGCGCCCAGGGTCATCACCGTGGCCGTGCCCGGCAGATCAGGCATGGGGGCGGGGACGGAAGGCGTGACGGCGGCGGCCGGGCGGGACTGGACAGCCTCGATGCGGCGCGGGGCCGACGGCGCCTGGGCTGGCTGGGGCGCAGGGCGCGGACGCGTGGTGCGGAAGCTGGCGCGCGCCGGCTGCGACGGGGCGGCCCGGCCCGACAGGCCCAGACGGTGCACCTTGCCGATGACGGCGTTGCGGGTGACGCCGCCGCCCAGCTGTTTGGCGATCTGGCTGGCCGACTGGCCTTCCAGCCAGAGCTTGGTCAGCGCGCCGACGCGGTCTTCAGTCCAGCCTGCGGTCATGATGCCCTCCGAGATTCAACATATGGCGCCGAGATGTCTCACGACTGTCTCAACCTACCACCAATTGTAAACGACCTCTTAATTCACGCAAGATGTGCGATGAGGTCCGTCCACAGGAACTACATCTAGTGTGGTTAATGGCGCCGACGCTCGATGTCCCGGCGACGGGATTATCGAAAAGCAAATGATTTCAGACCGGTGTCCCACCCGCGGGATGAAGAAACAGCATGACGTCCGGCCCGACCTCGGGCCTTGCGAAGCGCCGCTGTCGGGCGCATCTCGCGGGGCATGACCGATCTGATCTCGACCCGCCCTTCGGGGCTGCAGCCGCCGCGCCGTTACGACGGCGTCAACTGGGTGGGTCTGCGCACCCTGTATCTGCGTGAGGTGCGGCGTTTCTGGAAGGTCGGGGCCCAGACCGTGGCCGCGCCGGTGGTGACGACCCTGCTCTACATGCTGGTCTTCGTGGTGGCGCTGAAAGGCTCGCGTCCCCCAATCGCCGGCACCCCCTTCCCCGAGTTTGTGGCGCCGGGCCTGATCATGATGGCCATATTGAACAACGCCTTCGCCAACGCCTCGTCCAGCCTGATCCAGGCCAAGATCATGGGCACGGCCACGGACTTCCTGACGCCGCCGCTCAGCCCGCTGGAGCTGACCATCGGCTTCTCCATGGGCGCCGCCACACGCGGCATCGTGGTCGGGTTGGTGACGGCCGTCTGCGTCCTGCCGTTCGCGCGTCTGGGCGTCGCCAATCTGGCGGCCATCGTCTGGTTCAGCCTGACGGCGTCGCTGATGATGGGGATGCTGGGCGTGTTCGCCGGTCTGTGGGCCGAGAAATTCGATCAGCTGGCGGCGGTGCAGAACTTCCTGATCATGCCGATGACCTTCCTGTCGGGCGCCTTCTATCTGGTCGCCAACCTGCCCGAGCCGTTCGCCACGATCAGCCATTTCAACCCGATCTTCTACATGATCGACGGCTTCCGCTTCGGCTTCATCGGCCATGCGGAAGGCAATATCTGGATCGGCGTGGCGGTCAGCGGCGTCCTGACCCTGATCATGGCCGCCGCCTGTCTGCAGGTGTTCAAATCCGGATGGCGGCTGAAAAGCTGACAGGGTTTTAAGGTGCGGGGCCGTCTCTGATGGTTTAGCCGGAAGGCTGTATCTCAGGGGGAAGTCATGCTGTTCCGTTCCATCGCCGCCGCTGCGGTCCTGCTCAGTGCGTCAAGCGCGACAGCGCAAGACCTCGACCTGCGCGCCCAGGTCGCCGCCTTCGTGCAGCCGACCAATGAAGCCCGCGCCCAGGTGGCCGTGGCGCAGCTGCGCGCCGCCGGGTTCGAGCCGACCGTCGAGACCTTCACCGGCGGCAACCGCCAGACCGGCGAGATGGAGGGCCGCAACGTCGTGGTCCTGATCCCCGGCACGGCTTCCGGCGGTAAGGAAATCCTGCTGACGGCCCACTATGATGCGGTCAAGCTGCGCGACGGAACCATGTCCCAGGGCGTGGTCGACAACGCCGGCTCGGTCGTCGGCGTCATCGAGGCGGCCAAGGCGATCCGCGAACGCCGCCTGGCCCATGATGTGCGCATCATCATGTTCGACCAGGAGGAGCTGGGCCTGATCGGCGCGCGCAAATGGATCGAGGCGCACGGCCTGACCAATGTCGCCGCCGTGGTGAACTCCGACGTCGCCGGCTATGGCGACACCCTGATGTACGGCCAGAACAACGGCGCCCAGTCCGCCTTCGTCACCCGTGTGGTTCAGGAGACCTGCGCCGAACGCGCCATGCAGTGCGTCGGCTTCCCCATCTATCCGCCGTCGGACGACCGGGCCTTCTCGGCGGCGGGCGCGCCGGTGGTGTCGCTGGGCTTCCAGGACGAGGTCGGGGCGCACCAGATGTGGCTGGCCTTCAACGGCGGCGAGACGAACGGTCTGGCCGAAGGCTTCGTCCCCCGGGTGTTCCAGCTGATCCACTCTGCTGACGACAGCATGGAGCAGATCGATCCGGCGACCCAGGCGCTGGCGGGCGCCGTCTATGCCGACATCGTGGCCCGTCTGGACGGCCAGTTGGCGGCGAACCGCTAGCCCCGGACGCGGATTCCGCCGTAGGTTAAGCCGATGACGACCGCCGCCCTTCCCGCGCGAAACTGGCTGATGCCGCTGAATGCGGTGCTGGCGGTGGTGTGCACGGTGCTGTTCCTGCTGGCCATCGAACAGAGGCAGGCGCTGGCGGCGTGGGGCGCGGTGCAGGCGGCGGCGGCGTCCATGTTCGAGCGGACCGGCGGTTGGATTGAAAGCGGCGCATCCGGTGTGACGCGGCTGGCGGCGGGAGGGGCCGCACCGACCGCCCCTGAGCCGGCTGACATGGTGTTGAGCGGGGCCTTTGTCGCTGAAGACCCCGAGGCGCCGCTCAGCGAGGTCGTGTTCCAGCATCAGGACATCCGGTTCGAGGGCGGCGCCGTCCTGCGCACGCGCCCGTGGCGGATCTCGACGGCGGGCGAGACGCGGGTGGAGGGCCGGGCCCTGTCCGACCGGCTGAACACCGTTGCGGAGGCCCAGATCGAATGGCGTTTGACGGATGCGCCGGTCAAGGAAGACGCCGAGGCTGCGGGGCGTCTGTGCAACGGCGTCGCGCCCGAACGGTTGGCGATCCTGCACCGGACGGACCGGGTCGATCTGCTGCTGTTCGCGGCGGGCATGGAGTCGCTGGACTACATGGCGGCGCCCTGCGGTGAATGGAGACTGCGCGCCCGATGACGCGGCATCGACAGGGATATGGCCTGAAGCGCTGGGTGCTCGCCGCCCTCGTCGGCGGACTGGCGGCGCTGTGGACCTGGACCACGCCGGGCGATGTGACGGGGCGGCCCGCGCCCGGCGGGCCGGTGATCGAGCTGTTCGTTCTGGACAACGGCTTCCACACGGATATGGCGGTTCCGCGCGCGGCGCTGGAAGCGCGGGGCGGGCCTCTGGCTGAGGTGGTCCGGACGCTGGCGCCCGGCGACTGGATATTGATCGGCTGGGGCGACGCCAAATTCTATGTCGATCAGAGCCCGATCAGCGACCGCCTGCCGGACGGGGCGCGCGCCTTCTTTGCGCGCGGCAACCCTTCGGTGGTCATGCTGGACCCGGCGCAGGATGACCCGCGCCTGAGTTTCGCCGAGGACGGACGCAACGCCGTGCGCCTTTCGCCCGCAGGCTTCGAGCGGATGGCGGCGCGGATCGAGGCGTCGCTGGACCTGTCGGACGGCGGGCCGCGCATCGCGGCGGC
>Ga0233377_1000481_pt1 | contig 18054 bp, 13 predicted proteins | sample ElkDunMinimDraft_6_FD_191540 | JGI IMG/M metagenome (GOLD analysis project Ga0233377, IMG submission 191540) | Fecal eukaryotic communites from dung pellets of Tule Elk in California, USA - Elk Dung E36 | ecosystem: Host-associated > Mammals > Digestive system > Large intestine > Fecal | place...
TGGAACGCGTGCCCGAGGAATGGGCTAACAGACAACTTTGCGTGCAACAAAGGCGCGTGCGTCGCGGACTGCAATGCGAACGACTACTGGCTCGACTGCGACGGCCTCCCCGACAACGGATGCGAGACTTCGACGTCGTCTAACGACAAGAACTGCGGCGCGTGCGGGAAGGTCTGCTCGGACCCCGCGATGCCGTGCGTCGGACAAGACGACGGGAACTACGACTGCGGCTGTCCTCCGGACAAACGGTTCTGCCCCACACCGAATCCGCGTTGCGTACCCAAATCCGACAATGACAACTGCGGTGCATGCGGACTCAAGTGCCCCACCAGAATCAACGGAGCACCGGCGCCGCCCAACGCGACTTACGGATGCGAGAATGAGCAATGCGGCGCCCTGAAGTGCAAGGGCAGCACAGGTAATTGTGACGGCCGCATCGAAAACGGATGCGAGACGCCGCTCGACACGAACGACAACTGCGGCGCATGTGGCAATGCGTGTCCAGACGGCCAGGCGTGCCGCGTGGGCCTCGATGCAAAGGTGCGCTGCATGTGCCCGCCCGGCCGAACGTTCTGCGCGGTCGGCACGGTGGGCAACCTTGAGGCCGGCGAATGCGTGGACGTCGCCACCGACCAGGACAATTGCGGCGCGTGCGGCGTGTCATGCGCTGACATGCATATTACAAACTATGCGGACTCCTCTGCTACGTGCCGGTTTGGCTCCTGCGTCGCCGTGTGCAACGTCGGCTTCGCCGACTGCAATCACAGCGAGGTCGATGGATGTGAGGTCAACACGAACAGCGACCCGCGCAACTGCGGGGGGTGCGGGATCCTCTGCGATGCAGTGGCGGGGCAAGCGTGCGTCGCTGGCCGATGCGTAGTCGAACCGTGCAGCGTGGACGCGGGCGCAGGGAGTGCGCGATGACAACGAAGCGATGCCTTTTCCTTGGCCGTCTCACGGCCGCGGCCAGCCTCGCGAGCACGGCGGCGAGCACGCTCCTTGGGGCGTGCGCGACCAACGAAAACGCCGTACCGGACTCGCCCGATGCAACGGTGACGGTCGCGCCCGAAGAGGATGCGGGGCCCGTGGACGCGAGCGCCGATGCCGACGCTTGCATCACAGACGACTGCGCGTATTTCCCGGCCGCCTGCGCGCCCGACACGCTGTGCCCGAGCGGGCTCTTCAACGCACAAGACCCTGCGAGCGGCCTCGACTGGCGCACCCGCATCAACGTCGTCGCCGGCCGCTCGGCCACAGACGTCTGGTATGCAGGAGCCGCCGGAGCGGTCGGGCACTTCGACGGGACGTCGTGGACGGCGTCTGACGTCGGGACGAGAGAGACGCAGAACATCCTTTGGTTCCTCGACTCAGCCGAGGTCTTAATCGGGACGCCGAACGCGCCCAGTCGGATCTACACGCGGGGCCTCGAGGTGGACGCGGGGAGCCCCGTCTCCACGGGAGGCTGGACACATCAGCCGAAGCTCAACGCAACGAGCTACGTCGGGAACATCACGGCGGCGTGGAGCAACCGCGGCTCGACGACGCTCTGGGTCTCCGCGACCGACGCGCTTTGGCGCATACGTTTGACGCCGGAGTCGACGTTTGAGGTCGTCACCGGCATCCCGGCGTCAGAGTGCCGCCGCGTTTCATGTCGCGCACTGCGAAGCTTGCACGGCGCTTCAAGCGCGACTCTCTGGGCCGTCGGCGATCTCGGCACTACCGCACGCATCACCAACGCGGACGAAGCGGAGCCGATCGCGACGGTTATCAACTCGGGGACGTGGATGGGGCTCCGCGGCGTATGGGCCGCGTCCGACACAGACGTCTGGGCGGTCGGTGGGGCGGGCTCCATCCTCCGCTACGCAGGAGCGCTCGGCTGGGAGCGCGTCTCGGACGTGCCGACGACGGCGAACCTCAACGCCGTTTGGGGCACGTCGCGTACCGATATCTGGGCCGTCGGCGACGAGGGCGTCGTCCTCCACTACGACGGCGCACGCTGGTCGCGCGTCAAGGTCGCGGGCGTCGGCGATCGCCGCCCCGACCTCTTCACAGTTTGGGCGCCGGCGCCGGGGCGCGTCTGGGCCGGAGGTGACGGCATCTTGCTCGCTCTCGGAGAACAACCATGAGACGCATTCTTCTCCTCAGCACTGCCGCATCGGGACTCGCGGCGGCCGTGGCCTGCGCGACTTCGGACGTCGACGCGCCGTCGCCTCCGCCGAACGATGCAGGTCCGAGGGCGCTGCCGGACGCCGGGAGCGCGGGCGAGTCCCCCGCCGAGGACGCCGAGGCCCCGAGGCTGGAGATGTGCAGCGCTGCGGGCTGGTGCATGACCACGCTCCCAGACCCGGATCTGACGCTGACGGACATCTGGCCCTTCGAGACGCGTGCGTTCGCGATCGCCGAGAGCCCGACCCAGGGCGTGAAGGTCCTCGAGTGGGACGACGCCGCGCAAACGTGGGCGTACATCGACGACAACTCCCAGAACACGTTCGAGTCCGGACGGTATTCGGGGAAGATCTGGGCGCCGAACGAGAATGAACTCTACTACGGAGTCTCGCCCGCGTTCATCTACCGCGGCACGCGCACAACGCCGTCGTCGCCGTGGACATGGCAGCGCAGCCGGCTCGACGATTTTAGTCCCGACGGCGGTTCCGACCGCGACCCCGGCGTCGCACGCATGGGTCCGGGGCCGGCGGCAGGTCCTACGACCGACTTCCGGGCGCTCGGCGTGTGGGGAACGTCCGCCGACGATGTCTACGCCTGGTACGCGAACACGATCTTCCATCGCACGACCGCGGGAGGAGGCGAGCCCACCTGGGTCGCCGAATACACCGCGGACGACGTTGCCAACCCGTCGGACGCGTTCTTCTTCTTCAGCGCCGCCGGATCCGGCCGCGACGACGTCTGGTTCTCCGGCACGCGAGGCCGCCCTGCGAGCACGGGCGTCTTCTCCTGCCCGATCGTCGTGCGCAAGAGCGCCGAAGGGTACCGACGCCTCGTCGACCATACGATCACCGACGCGGTTTCCACCGATCACACCCGAGGGTCCTGCGCCGCGAGGGCGGGCGCGCTGAACTTCCAAACGTGGACCACTGGCATTCCACCGTGGATTCCCCCCGGCCTGTCCGCGTGGGTGCAGGGCGCGTGGCTCACGAACATTGCATCGGTTGGCGCGGGCGCCATCGCCGGAATCTATTCAGACAGCTACCTCGCATACGTAGAGGCGGCCGATGGCGGCATCGCTCGTCTCAGTCTGATGACACCCAAAACGTTTCGGGCGGACGTGCCGATTCTGAACTCCGTTTGGACCCACGAGAACGAGACGTGGATGAGTGGCTGGGGCCTCGTCCTTCGCACAGACACGGACATCGAGCGGTGGAGCAACGGCAAATCCCTCCTTTACCCCACGAACCCACAATTTGACGCTGGCGAGGGCACGTTCGACGTCTCCACAATCGCTCTCAACGGCACCCCTCTCGACGCGCCCTTTCACCAGGTGCGCGGCACCTCGAACACCAACCTCTGGGCGGTCGGAGCGCGCTATGCATTTCACAAGACGACGCCGTGATCGAATTGCGTCTCCCCTGTTCGTCGCGCTCACACTCCTGATATCGGGTGGCGCCACCGCGTCCTGCTCGAGCGACGACGGCGATGGCGACGGTCCCGCGTCGGACGTGCTCGATGCCGCCGCCGACGTACCGAGCACGCCGAGCGACGCGGGCATCGCTCCGCCGGATGTTCGCGACGCGGGATCCATCGACGCCGCGCCGCTGCCGATCGCCTGCGCGACGCCGCCGTGCGCGACGGCGCTCGTGACGACGCTCGGCGCGAACGTCGACGATCGGAGCGAGGGCTTCTGCGCGCTGCTCGATGACGGCGCGATCGCGTGCTGGGGCGCAAACGGCGCCGGACAGCTCGGACGAGGCGCCGAAGCGGGCAAGAGCGATAGCTCCGACGCCGAGCGCGTGCTCGGCCTCGCTGACGTTGCCTCGATCGACCACACTTGCGCCGTCACCAAAGCCGGCGACGTGTGGTGCTGGGGGACCGGGCCGTTTCTTCAGCAGGCCAGCGGCGCAGCCGTCACGACGGAGCGCGCGCCGGTGAAGCTCGATCTTCCCCCGGCGACTTCGGTCTCCGTCGGCTACGCCAGCGCGTGCGCGGCGGTGGACGGCGGCCTCCACTGCTGGGGCAGCAACACCAACGCCCAGCTCGCTCCGCACCCGACGCCCTCGGACGACAAAGGCTTCCCGCGCGCCGTCGCGCTTCCGACCGGCGCGCCGATCCGAGCCATGGTCGTCGGCACGGCGACGTTCGCCCTCCGCGACGACGGCACGCTCGTGACCTGGGGCGCGAATCCTCCTCTCGGACGCGTCTCGTCGGTCTTCCCGGATCCCTCGCCCGGCCCGGTCGCGCTCGACGGCTTCTCCTCCGTCGATCTCGCCCATGACAACGCATGCGCCACTGCAGCAGGCATCGGCTACTGCTGGGGCGCCCCCGCCGTACCGGGCAAGGGCTCGACGCTCGACCGCGCGCTCCCCGAGCCCGTCGTCACGCCGGAGCCGATCGTCGACATCGCCACGACGCAAACGCACGTCATCCCAGGACTCGGCTTGAAGCGCTCGCGCTGGTGCGCGGTGTCGACCTTTGGCGACGTGTTCTGCTGGGGGCTCAACGAGAGCGGCCAGGCCGGCGACGGCACGCAGGACTACGCGTTCCACGCCGTCCGCGTCGCCGACCTTCCCGGACCCGCCGCACGCGTGAAGACGACCCCGAACGCGACGTGCGCGCTCCTGACGAGCGGCAAGGTCTTCTGCTGGGGCAGCAACTACAACGGTCAGCTAGGGAACGGGCAGACTCCGCGGAGGAGCTTCGTTCCGGTCGAGGTAAAGCTTCCATGAACATGCGCATCGCGAGCGTCCTCGCGCTCTCCGTCGGCGGTCTTGCGCTCTTCGCCACGGCGGCCGCGTGCGGTGACAGCCGCGGCGGCTTCACCCCGCCGCCGCCCGGCTTCGACCCTGCCCAGACGCCGGAGGACGCCGGCGAGTGCCCGTTTCAATGCTCGATCGACGGCCGCTCGGTCGTTCGGTCGTGCACCGGCGAGGTCGTCGATACATGTCCGCAGGAGCAAGCCTGTGGCGCCGCGCGCTGTCAGGAGCCATGCGCTGCCGCCGCCGCGGATCGAAGCTCGAACGGCTGCGATTTCTACTTCCAAGCGCCCGCGACCCAGCCGAACTACGCCGGGTCCTGTTACGCGACGTTCATCGTCAACACGTCGACGCTGCCCGTGGACATCACGCTCGAGCGCGACGGCGTGGCCCTCGACATCTCGCAGTCGATGTATCGGACGAACCCCGGAGACGCGACGCTCCTCACCCACTCCGGCCCGATCGGTCCTGGCGACAGCGCCGTCCTCTTCGTGTCAGAGGCCTCGAGCGCAGCGGCGAGCTACAGGTATCACGTGAGCTGCCCGTACGGCGCGACCGCCGCGGTGCTGGAGGACGACCCGCTGTCGACCACCGGGATCGGCTCGTCCTTTCGCTTGAAGGCGAGCACGCCGGTGTCGCTCGTCGCGATGTACCCATTCGGCGGCGCAGCAAGCCACCTTCCCTCGACGACGCTGCTCCTTCCGATCACCAACTGGGCGAAAGAGCATCTCGTCGTCGCGCCCTGGGACGCCGCGCGCCTATTTGCTCGTATCATCGGCGTTCCGACGACGCAGATCGTCGCCGCCGAGGACGGCACCGAGCTGACGATCTCTCCGACGCGCGCCATCGACGATGGGCCCGGCGTCAAGGGCTCGCCAGCGAACGTTCCCGCGACGTACCGTCTCGACCGAGGCCAACACCTCCAGCTCGTCCAGGTCGACGAACTCTCGGGGAGCGTCGTCCGTTCGAACAAGCCGACGACCGTCTTTGGCGGTCACACCTGCGCCGATATTCCGACCGAGACGACAGCTTGCGACGTTCTCGGCCAGCAGATCCCCGCGTACGAGCACTGGGGGTCCGAGTACGCTGCCGTCGGCTACCGGCCACGCCTCGGCGACGAGAACGAGGCGATGCCGTACCGCATCGTCGCCGCCCGGGACGGCACGCGCCTCGACTACGATCCGGCGATCCCCGCCGGCGCTCCGACCGAGCTCTCCGCCGGCGAGGTCGCGACGTTCCCCGCCGGCGTCGGTGACGCGTTCGTCGTGCGGACGCAGGACGCCGAACACCCGATTTATGTCGCCGCGTACATGACCAGCGCGGACGGACTTTACTTCGGAAACCCGAGGATGGGCGGCCATGGCGATCCCGAGTTCGTCAACGTCGTCCCCGCCGGCCAGTACCTGAACTCCTACAGCTTTTACGCCGACCCGACATTCGCGGAGACGTCGCTCGTGATCGTGCGCGCCAAGAGCCTGGGCTCCTTCAAGGACGTCTGGCTGGAGTGCGCCGGCACCCTGACCGATTTTCGTCCGATCGGCGCGCGAGGCGAGTACGAGTTCACGCGCGTCGACCTCTCGCGGCGCGGTGGTCCCGGCACGACGTTCGGGGACAAGACCTGCCAGACCGGCCTCCACCGCATGAAGAGCGAAGGCCCGTTCACCGCCACGCTCTGGGGATGGGACAGTTACGCCAGCTATGCCTACCCGGGCGGTATGGCGAACCGCAAGCTCGTCACGACGCCGCTCGACCCGCTCCGCTGACGCCCCGCCGCCTCACCCGCGCGGCTCGAGTCGCGGGCGCAGCAACTGCGAGCCATCTACCAATCGAACGTCGGCATCGATCGCTCGTCGGCGGTGCCGCCAACCACCGAGGTACGCAGAGGCGTGCTCTCGGGTCGAAGGACCACATGCGCCGATTGAAGCAAACGTACCTGGCTCCTCTCCTCGCGGCCGCCTTGCTGGTGGCTTGCAGCAGCGAAGAGGTATCGTCCGAGAGCCCGACGGCGCCTGACGGCGGCGTTTCTGGTCCCGTCACTGCCGAGGCGGCGTGCGAGCACCAATTTCGCGTCCACGTCGAGCGCTGCATCAAGAGCACCGTCGCACCGGCAACGATCGCGAGCGCGCGCACACGCTACGTCGCGGACTGCGTGACCACGCTCGGCCTCTCGGGATCGACGCGCACGGCGGACGAGGTCGAAGTGTGCGCGAGCGCGGTCGAGGCCGAAGAGTGCGGCGTGATCGCGGAGGTCCTCCCGGCGTGCGCGCCGAAAGCAGGTACGCTCGCGACCGGATCTGCGTGCAACGTCGACGGGCAGTGCCAGAGCGGATACTGCGAGCTGCGCGCGGAGGGAAAGGGTTGTGGTGTCTGCGCGGCTCCGCCCACCGAAGGCGAAAGCTGCTCCGCCGAGCGTCCGGCGTGCGCGATCGGCACCCGCTGCGTGGGCGAGCCGGGCTCGACGCGGTCCAGTTGCACGCGCCTCACCTACGCCGACGAGAAGGCCGCGTGCACCGGCTTCGACATCCAGTGCCGGCCGGGGTTCCTCTGCGCGGCGGTGGACGGAGCCGCTCCGGTTTGCATCCAAGCGTTGGCCGTCGGGGAGAGGTGTGGGCACGACACGTTCTGCGCCAAGGAAGCGTTCTGCGATCGGCACTCGGCGAAGTGCAAAAGCCGCGGGAAGGCAGGCGACGCCTGCGACGCCTCGACCCCTTGCGGTGAGGGGCTCGGCTGCGATCGGACGACCAATAAGTGCACGGCCTTGACCTTCGCCGAGCCCGGCGAGGACTGCGGAGGAAGCGTCGCCTGCCGCGAAGGCGTCTGCGGTCAGGGCACCGGCACGCCACGCTGTCCCCCGATCGTCGAAGACGGCAAGGACTGCGTCGCAGCCGCGCACATGACCTGCCGCGCCCCGGCCGCCTGCATCGGTGGAGCCTGCGTGATGCCCACCACGGCGACCTGCAAGTAGCCGCGGCAGAGAAAGCGCCACGGCATCCGAGCACCCGACCGAGGCCCCTCGTTCGGGTGTCCACCGTGGCGCGCGTCGGCGGTGATCGGTTGCATCGATCTCCGACGCGACGCGGACCGACGGCACCCCACTGCAGGTGGACGGGAAACTGCCGCGTGACGGACAAGGGCGGCACCGAGCTCCTCCTCTCGGTGGACGACCGGCGCGACGTCGTGCTCGCTCACGGCGATGGTCGGCGAAGCCTCCGTCAACCGCGTCTCTGCCGTGATCGCCTCGCCGACGGTCAGCCGTCCTTCGGTATACGCAGCGCACATGAGTCGATCGCTGGCAGGCGGACGATCCGGACCGGGAGGGCGGTGCGGTCGTCGACGATGCGGAGCACGGTGCCGGGCGGTCGAGTGAAGCGGCCTTCGGCGCCGGCGGCGATCAGCGTGACGAGCGACGGCTGGCACTGGTTCGGGTCGACGACGCCGGGCGAGAGCTCGTAGACGCTCAGCGGGTTCGCGCTCGCGTTGTGCACTCGCACCGCCAGCGCTCCTGCATCGGACGCTGGCGTGCAAGCGTTGTCGGTGAGGTCTTCCACGCCGGGGCAGCGCTCGCCGTCGTCCGGAGCCGGCCCACCTGCATCCGCGTCGATCGGGGCAGGCGCCGAAGGGAACGACGCTGCCGTCACCTCGATCGTCCGACGATCGTAGGCGACCGTGATCGCGCGCGGGACCTCGGCGGAGACCGCCCGGACATGGACGTCGTAGCGCTTGGAGACGTCGACGTTCGCGAATGACGCGATGCGCGTCGTGCCCTGGAATACGTCGACAGGGCCGACGTTGTCGCCGACGACGCCGAGCGCGAGCATCGCCCCGGCCGTCGGAGGGAGCGGCTCCGCGTAGAGCGTCAGCGTCCCGGGTTTCTCCTCCCACTCCTTCGTCGACGAGCAGGCGCACGCGAGCGCGCCGAGGAGCGCGACCGCCGACGGACGAAGGCTGCGTTTCGGATCACGGCGCGGGCGCAAGAGGCACCTCCTCGTCTTCGTGTTCGCGGACCTTGCGTGGATCGTGCGCGAGCGGCTCGAACGCCGAGCGCATCCTCGCGTTGATGCAGCAACGGAAGCCCACGAGCGGGTGCTTGTATTCTGGATCCAGCACCGGCGTCGTCGTCAAAACGCCGCCCGCGACGCCGTCCCCCGAGATGCGTCCGAGCAAGAGCGGAATCGTGGGGTCGACGTTCTTGTCGTCGAGCATCGGCGACGCCGTCCAGAAGGCGACCGAGCCCGAGCTCTCCGGGTAGGCAATCTTCTCGGTGCCCCGGAGGAGCTCGTGGCGATTGAAGCGCTCGAACTGGTGCGGGACCTCCGTGACGTTGCTCGTCGGCGAGAGCGCGACGATCTCGGTCTCGTCGAAGACGGCCGCATTGAAGCCGCTCTCGCTCGGGCCGATCGCGCGGAGCTCGTCACGCGTGCAGAGAAACTTTCCCGCGCGCGAGCACGCCTCGACCGCCTCGCGAAACGTCAGGTTCGTCCACGGAATGACGTTCGGGCGGCTCGTCGCGAGCGACCCGTCACGACCGCGTGAGGTCGCGGTCGCGTCCGGGCGCGAGGCCGCGTGGATGTCGACGCAGGTGCGGACCTCGTCTTCCTCGGACTGCGTGCGCCCCTGGAACGTCACGATGGACATCGAGCTGTCGCCGCAGTTCGTCGGCGGCGGCTCGGTCCCGCACGCGACGAGCCACACGGCTCCGGTGAGCGCGCTCGCGATCGTCGTTCCGCGGCGATTCAATCGAACCTCCACCGGTAGTCGAGGGAGAGGCCTCGGTTGTCGACGCCGCTACCGAAGTTGTTCTCGTAGCTGGCGAGCTGCCCGCCCAAGAAGACGCCGCCGCGTCGCGAGAAGTCGAGCGGCAGCTCGAGCTCCGCCTTGAGGCGCTGCCACGTGTACGTCGAGCCTTGCCTCAGGTCGTCGAAGCCGATGAGCGCGATGAACGCTCCATCGCGCGCGTTGAGCTCGGGGAACGAGAGCACGGGGTAGGAGCCGCGCTCGACCTGGAAGTGGATGCCGCCCGTCGACCAGCCGGCGATCGGCGGGAATCGAAAATCGATCTCCGCGGCGAGCTCGTAGCCGAAGCCCGTCGAGAGTCCGAGCGAGTTGTTGAGCGGGTTGTCGACGGCCGCGCCGGCGCCGACCGAGCCGACGTCGCGCGAGAGGATCCAGTTGTGGAACAAGCTCGGACCGCCGCGGATGTAGGCCGAGTGCTGGCTCCAGTAGCTCGCGGGATCGCCCTTGCTCAGGAACCGCACTGCGTCGAAGCCGACCTGGGCGTCGGCCTTGAAGAACATGCTCGAGACCTGGAGGTAGTCGGTCGACGCGATGCTCGTTTGCTGCAGCGTCATGTGTCCGTAGCCGACCACGCCGGACCTCGCGCCGATGTACGTGTAGCCGAGGTCGTAGCCGAGGTTGTTCCCGAGGAAGCCGCCGGAGGGCTCGCGCTGCAGAGCGCCCGTGAGCGCCGACCTCTTGGAGTAGTCGAGCGCGTACACCGAGGCGGTCAGATGGTGAACGCTCGGGCCTTTCATCTCTTCGACCTTGGAAGGAACGAACGGCGCCAGGACCAGCATGGCGGCGCTGATCGGCGTGAGGACGTAGGTGCAGGTCGTGCCGAAGAAGCCGGTGCCATCGATGCGCCCGAAGGTGCCGCGAGTCACCTCGAAGCAGAGCGGCATCATGAAGAGCGCGTAGCTCACCATGAAGCCGTTCGGCGGTCCGCGCTTGAGGCCGACGAGCTCGAGGACGTCTTGTGCGCCCTGGATCGAGCCAACGAGCGTCTGCCCGTTCGCCGGAGCGACGAGGCCCGGGAGGACGTCGGAGGCCTTCTTGCCGGCATCGACCAGCTTGGTGACGCGCTCGGGGGTGAAGCCAGGCGGGATGAGCGAGCCAGCTCCGGGGGCCGGCACCGGGGGAGGCGGCTTGCCGTCGATGCGCGCGACGAGGCTCCACTCGACGGCGCGGGTGACGGCGCCGGGCTCCTCCGGCTCCTCCGGCTCCACCAGGACGAAGTCGCCCGCGCGCACCTCGACGACGCGTCCGGCGATGCGCCGCCCATCCATGAGCTCGACGCCGCGGAAGCCTTCGGCGGCTGCGGGCCTGGCGGCTGCGGGCGCGGGCGCTTCCTCGGGGGTAGCCTCTGCGATGCGTGTCGCGAGGAGCAGGCCGAGGACCAGTCCTCCGCAGACGAGTCGCGAGCGCAGCGAAGCCAGCATTCGATCGACTCGTAAGCGAAACGATCTCCCCATCGCAAGGACACCCGCCCGGCCCCGCATGATCATGCGGCTCTCAGCTCGCGGCATGTTTGGCACGTTGACTGTCCGCAACGTGTCGGTCGTTCCCGCGTTTTCCTTCGTCGGTTCAGCGGTGCAAGAGCGTAAGGGCATGCCTGCGCGGCTGCGCGCGCTCCGCATCGCCGTTCTCGGACCTTGCTTCGCGCTCTCGTTGCCTCTCGTTGCGGGCTGCGGTGGCGCGACCGGGACGAGCTCGGGGCCGCCGGCGAAGGAGCCGGCCACGCTGACGTGCCCCGTCCTTCAGGGCGCAGCGAGCGAGCAGCTCGCCGGGCTCTTCGGGATCGACGTCGCGCTCGCCGGGCGGATCTCACGAACGATGAAGCTCATGTCGGAGCTCGAACGGTCGGCGATGGCGCTCGACAGCGAGTCGCGTGAGGTGTGCTCCGCGCTCGCGCGGAACCTCGATCTCGGCGCCCCGTCGACGTCGTCAGCGAGCCTCCATCCGTGCGCGCTCGCGTCCGAGCGCCTCGCGTCGCTGCGTCAGGCGCTCGGCGCCGGAGGCTTCGTCGTGAGCGTCTCCGACATCGCGTGCGGCGTTCCCAAGGACCTGCTCGCGCGATGCGCCGGCGAGTGCATCACGGGACGGAGCGACGTCGTGAGCTCCGTCGATTGCAGGAGCGCCGACGTGTGCGGTCTCGACTTCGCGATGCCGGACGCGTCGCCGCAATGCGCGACGCAGTGCGGGGCCCGCGCGCTCCGCGAGGTTCGCTGCACGGCGTCCGTCGACGTGAGGATGTCCATGACGGGCGGCTCGAGGGGCCTCCGCCCCGAGCAGGTCGACGGTCTCCGGCGTGACTTGCCGCGCCTCGTCGCGCTCGGCGCATCGATGGGCCCGCGCGCCGCCGAGCTGGTGCAGCAGGTCAAGGCGCTGATCGACGAGCTCGGCGCGAGCATCGACCAGCTCTCGGCCCCGCGCGCGCCTCCGGCCGTGCCGCCTCCGGGCGCGATGCCTCCGGGCGCGATGGGTCGTCGGCGAACGAGCTCCTCGATCGGCGCCTCGTCGTCGGCGCAGTGCTCGCGGGCTGCGTCGCGCCAGCGTTGGCAGACACGCTCCGCGCGAGCAGCTCGCTGCAGGGAACGATCGGCGGCGCCGTCGCGCTGCATGCGACGCTGCTCGGACGCTGACGCGATCGGGGCCGCCCGCGCAGACGGTTGGGGCCCGCGAGCGCGCCCGGCTACTGACAGGCCTTCGACCCGTCAGACCGTGTCACGATCTGCGACACGCGTCGTCAGAAGCCTCGCACGAGCTGCTCCGTCACGGACCAGAGCCGTTCGGCGAGCGCGTCGTCGAGGGCGAGGCGTGTCGGCCGCGCGACGTTGCAGTCGACGAAATATGCGCCAGAGACGTCGGCGACCGCCGGGTGGGCCGCGACGTAACACTGCGTGGCTGCGCCTTCGGCGGCGGTCTTCACGAGCACCGGGCCGCCGATCGCATAGGCGAACCGGACAACGGTGCCGGAGTGCCGATCGAGCTCGGTCCGCACCATCCCGGGATGCACCGCGTTCGCGGTCCTCCGCGACCCGGCGAAGCGCTTCGCCAGCGACCGCGCGAACAGGATGTTTGCGAGCTTCGACTGCCCATACGCGCGCCAGCGCGAATAACCCTTGGATGCGTCGAGGTCGTCGAAGCGGATGCCCTCCCTTGGCGCGGCCGCGTGGGCGGCGCTCGAGACGACGACGACGCGGCCGCGATCGGTCAGCCGGTCGAAGAGCCCCGTGACGAGCATGAAGTGACCGACGTGGTTCGTGAGGAATTGCAGCTCGACGCCGTGCTTCACGGCGCGATCGGCGAGCGCCATGACACCGGCGTTGCATACGACGCCATCGAGCGGAGCACCTGCCGCGACGACGCGGACGGCCTCGCGCACCGACTCCGGCTCGGAGAGATCGCACGCCACGGGCGTGCCGCGAGCTCCCGATGCCTCGAGAGCGGTGGCCGCGGACTCGCGGGTGCGAGCCAGGGCCACGAGCGCTGCGCCGCGCAACGCGAGCACGCGAGCCGTCTCCAGTCCGAGCCCCGATCGCACGCCCGTGACGAGGTATGTCTTGCCCGACAGGTCGACCCCCGCCGTCACCTCCTCGGCGGTGCTCCCGTACCCGAAGCCCGACGGCCCACGTCCTTTGATGATGGCTGCAAGCGACATCGCGGGCGAGTCTACTCGACGGCGCGCGTCTCCGCGCGCTCGGCATCTGCCTCGTCGCCCGGCGCTGAAAGGCCGCGATCAACCTCGACGGCATGGTCAGAACGTCCCGCCGAAGGTCGCGCCGATTCGCGGCGAACCTTCATGCATGGGCATCGGGCCGACCCAGAAGGTGGTCCGCTTCACCGGAGCTGCGGGTTCGTAGGCAAGGATCGCCGCGTCGACGGCCGTGCCGGTGAGCGAGCGATCACGCTGGTCGCTTCGCCGGCGTCGTTCCTCCGAGCGATCGAGCTCGGCTGGAAGCTGTTCCGGCGGGGGCAGCACATTGCGGTCACGACGATGTCGGCGACGGCGCTCCGCATCCGCGTGACCTGGCCTCCGCTCGTGACGCCGATGCTGATCGCGCGATGCGTCGGCACGAGCTTTCGCGCGGCGGCGGAGGCGACGGGTGCCGTGAATGTCCAGAAGGCTGACTTGACGGAGCTCGACCGGACGACCGCGGTCTACGACATCTCCTGCGGTGAGGCGGAGGCCGCGCGCCGCTCAGCCTCGTCGCGTGTCGAGACACCGTCGGCTCGTCATGCGTTGCATGCGGGCCGGCGCTCACCCGACCTCGAGGGCGGCGACCGCCGTGGTCGCATCAAGGGCAGAGGCCCTGTTGCGGTCGGCACTGGCAGAACCCGTCGCCGCCGCACGTCCCGCCCCAGCAGCCGCAGTTGAAGTCGCACTCGCGATAACACGTGACGGCCTGCCCGCAGTTCGTGACGCCGGTCCCGGAGCAGCGGCTCCCGCAGTTGTTGCTCGTGGTGGTGCACCCACAGCCGTTCGGGCCAGCGCCGCCGCCGCCGCACGTGTTCGGCGCCGCGCAGGTGTTCGGGCACTCGACGACCTGACCGCAGTTGTTCGTCCTCGGTCCACACGCGACGCCGGCGCAGGTGGTCGAGGTCGGCTCCGGGATGCAGCAGCTCGTGCCGATGCAGACCTGGCCGGAAGCGCACTGCTGCGGACAGCCGACGTTCTGCCCGCAGTTGTTGGTCACGTTGACGCCGCCACAACGGCCGTTGCAGGCCGCGCCGTTGTCGCTGCAGCACGAGCCGTCCGCCTTGCAGATCGCGCCGGGCGTCGTGCATGCGCCGCCGTTGCCGCAAGCCACGGTCTGCCCGCAGTTGTTGACGGCCGTCCCGCATGCCTTGCCCGCGCACGTCGTGGCCGTCGGTTCGGGGACGCAGTTGCAGCTGTTGTTCGTGCACGTCCCGGCGTCGCAGCCGCCGCAATCGACGGGGCGCCCGCAGTTGTCCTGGGTCTGACCGCAGCGGTTCGTGCACCACGAACCCTCGGAGACGCATTCGCAGCTCCCGGTGATGCACGCCTTGCCCGCCCCGCAGTCGTCGGAGCACTCGCGGGGGCTGTTGCAGTTGTCGCTGGTCGTCCCGCAGCGATCCGCGCACGTCACGACGTTCGGCTCGGGCGTGCACGAGCTCGTGACGCCGCCGTCTCCGTCCGTGACGACCGCGCCATCGGGGCCGATCACGACCGGCGGGGTGGTCGAGCCGTCGAGACCGTCGCTCGGCTCGGCGAGGCGCGCCTTGTCGAAGTCGACGCCCGCGATCGTCTCGCAGCCCGCACCGATGACGACGCTCGCGAGCGCAAGCGCGACCACGAGCACGAGCCTCGTCGGCCTCGTCGACTGAGCGTCACCGCGTGCCGGCACGAGGGACAGTGTACTCCCGCGCTCGGCGTTGCACCTCCGCGAAGCGTCGCTCACGAGGAATGCATCCGCGATGGAACGCGGCTTGGCGAGTCTCATTTCGTCTCCGCGCGCGGGAGCCGGCACGGACATACCTCACCGCCGATGCAGCGATCGCCAACTCCGATGGTAAGCTTCGGGTGTTGGGTACGGAGACCCGCCACCTCGCCGAGGGACGCGTCGGCACGCTCCTCGACGGCAAATGGTCGCTCGACGCGCTCCTCGGGTACGGCGGCAGCGCAGCGGTGTACGCGGCGACCCACCGGAACGGAAAGCGCGCTGCGATCAAGGTGCTCCACCCGCACTACGTCGCCGACGAGAACCTCCGCGGCCGCTTCGCGCGCGAGGGCTACGTCGCCAACAAGATCGAGCACCCCGGCGCGGTCTCGGTCCTCGACGACGACGTGGCCGCGGATGGAACGGTCTACCTCGTCATGGAGCTCCTGGAAGGGACCTCGCTCGAGAAGGTGGGCCGGGGTGTGGTGGCTCCGCTCACGATGGCGGAGGTCGTCCGGATCACCGACGAGCTGCTCGATGTTCTGGCGAAGGCCCACGCGCTCGGCATCGTCCATCGTGACATCAAGCCGGCGAACCTGTTCGTGACCACGGCCGGGCAGCTGAAGGTCCTCGACTTCGGCATCGCCAGGCTCGCAGAGGCGATGGCCGACGGCTCGTCGCTGACGCAGACGGGCTACATGATGGGCACGCCGGCGTTCATGCCTCCGGAGCAGGCGCGCGGCCGGTGGGCGGAGGTCGATGCCCGGTCCGACCTCTTCGCTGTCGGGGCGACGATGATCGCGCTCCTCACTGGACGACGTCCGCGCCATGCCGACACGGCGAACGAGGAGCTGCTCGCGGCGATGACCGCGCCGCTCGCGCCGGCATCATCGCTCGTACCGAGCTTGCCGCCAGCGATCGCGTCCGTGATCGACCGAGCCGTCGCGTGGAGCCGCGACGAACGGTGGTCGACGGCGCAGGCGATGCAGCAAGCGCTTCGCGCCGCCGCTCGCGAGAGCGAGGCGGCGCTCGGCGCGCCGGCGACGTCGAGCGGTGTTGCTCCAGTCTCACCGCCGATCGTGACGACGACGCTGGTCACGCCGAGCACGGCGCCGCGAGCGGCGCATCCCGCTCCATCCGTCAGCATCGAGCCGCCGCCGAGCCTGACGACGAGCCGCGCCGTCCTTCACTCCGCTGCGCCTCCCGATGGTCCGAAGAAGTCCGCCGCGAGCGTGATCGCGATCGCCGCCGGCCTCGTCGTGGTCATCGGCCTCGCGGCCGGCGGTGGGCTGTACGTGCGCTCGCGTGCCGCGTCGACTCCGCCTCCGCCGATCGAGCCGGCGACCACCGCGCCGCTGGCGGCAACGGGCGATGATGGAGCCGCACCTGGCGTTCCTGGAGCCGCACCTGGCGCTCCTGGAGCGGCACCTGGCGTTCCTGGAGCGGCACCTGGCGTTCCTGGAGCGGCACCTGGCGTTCCTGGAGCGGCACCTGGCGTTCCTGGAGCCGCACCTGGAATTCCCGGACCGGCAGTTGGCGTTCCCGGACCGGCAGTTGGCGTTCCCGGACGAGCAGTTGGCGTTCCCGGGGAGTCCGCGGGCGTCCCTGGAGCTGTTTCTGCTGCGGCGCCCGGTCGCAACGGAGCCTCGCCGCCTGGCGGGTCGAGCGCAGACTCCGCGGCATCGACCAGCGCGCCGCCGAAGGTCGATGCGAAGACCGGCAGACCTTCCTCGCCGTCACGCCCATCGCCGTCGGCCTCGGCCGATCCGGCCAGGTACTTCGACTCACGGTTCTGAACGATGAAACGCGCGCGGTATCTCACCACCTGGGCTGCGATCGCGATCGCGGCGATGGCCATTTCCTGGACGGGCACGACGTATGCGGCGCCATCGGAGGGCGAGACGCTCTTCCGCGAAGGCCGGGCGGCGATGCAGGAGAAGAACTTCGACGTCGCGTGCGCGAAGTTCGCCGAAAGCCAGAAGAAGGAGCCCGCGCCCGGTACCGCCCTCAACCTCGGCGAGTGCGAAGAGCAGCGCGGCCATCTCGTCGCGGCGGGGGAGGCGTTCGCGATCGCCGCCGCGACGTTCTCCGCTCCGGACAAGCAGAAATACGCCGCCTCGCGGGCGGAGGCCGCCGACCGGAGGACGCCGCGCCTCACCGTGCGGGCCAGCGCGCCGGTGCCGGGGCTCGTGGTCCACGTCGGCGCGGGCGTCATCCCCGTCGACAGCGAGGTGAAGATGGACCCGGGCGAGGTGGCCATCCTCGCCGCCGCGCCGGGCCGCCGTCCGAAGGAGCTGACGGCGACGCTTCGTGAAGGCAAGAACCTCGAGGTGGACATCGGCGCGCTCGAGCCCGAGGGCGCGGAGGGACCTGCGCCGACAGCGACGCTCGACGCCACTCCGTCGAAGACCGGACTCACGCAGAACCTTCGCCCGATCGGGTTGATCGTCGGCGGGGGCGGCGCGGCGTCGCTCGTGGTCGGCGCCGTCACGGGCGTGCTCGCGCTCGATCGAGCGGGCACCGTCGAAGACCGATGCACCCCGGACCTCGTGTGCGATCGCGAAGGTCTCGACGCCGCGCGGTCGGGGAGCACGCTGTCTCTCGTGAGCACGACCACGATCGCCGCGGGCTCCGCCGCGCTCGTAGGAGGCGCCGTGCTCTACTTCCTCGCCCCAAGCGCCGCGAAGACCACGGGCGGCGAGCTCCGGATGACCCCGACGGCATCCCGCGACGGCGCCGGTCTTTCGATCCGAGCCACCTTCTGATGCGCTGCCCCTGTCCCTTCGAGCGCGCTCTCGAATCGCCGAGGGCACGCGCCGCCCGGCGGGGCCCCGATTGAGACATCCGATCCCGCTCGCGTCGAGAGCGCGCCCGACGAGCGCGCCCGACGAGCGCGCCCGACGAGCGCGCCCGACGAGCGCGTCGAGGGAGTGTCGAGAGCGCGCCCGACG
>Ga0233377_1000482_pt1 | contig 18053 bp, 16 predicted proteins | sample ElkDunMinimDraft_6_FD_191540 | JGI IMG/M metagenome (GOLD analysis project Ga0233377, IMG submission 191540) | Fecal eukaryotic communites from dung pellets of Tule Elk in California, USA - Elk Dung E36 | ecosystem: Host-associated > Mammals > Digestive system > Large intestine > Fecal | place...
ACCAGCGCCACGACGGCGACGCCGACGAGCGCGAGGAACACATCACTCGGTCGTGCGCGCGTGACGGGCGGCGTCCACACGTCAGCGAGCGCGTCGTCCAGGTCCCGGCGTGCCGCCGCTTCGCGTCGCGCGCGCACGATCCCCGTCACTGCCGGGATCAGGCTCGCCGCCGCGACCGTGACTGCCGCGACGAGCACGACGATGCCGGGGAGCCATGTTCCCATCCACAGACCCGCGACCCCGATTGCGGCGAGCAGCACGCCGATGCGCACGCTCGCCAGCGACCATCCACCGTGCGCGTTCATTCGCAGACGAGCTCCCCGTCGGGTCCGATCGCCGCGGTGCAGTCCGTGGGACCCGCCTTCTTGCAGTTCCGCGCAGGGTCGACGCAGTAGACCCCGGCGGCGATGCCTCCGGCCTCGCAGACATAGGCACGGGCCATTTCTTTAGGCGTGCCGCCGGCCACGCGGACGGGCCTCTCCGGCGCGAGGAATCGAACCTCGCCACCTTCACCGAGGTGAACGGCCCACTTCAGACCCGTATCGGATTCGAGGCGAGCTGCGAGGGCAGGTTCGACTTCGGGACCGCTGGAACACCCCGACAATGCGGCGACGCATCCGGTGAGGAGCAATGCCAGAACGACGAGACGCGAACGACGCATGGTGCAGGACCTCCGCGCGTGTCATCGGCCGGGTCCTGCATCGGTTGCGCGCTTTGTTCGGCCCTCGGCCAGTTCTTTTGATGCCCGGGATTGGCAGCGTGATCCTTCGCCTTCACGTCCGTAGGCTCACCGATACGAGTACGAACGAAGGGGGGGCAGTACGCAAGCCAACGGCTGGCACGGGTACAGCACGGGCGAGAACCGCGGGTCGAAACGGGAGAGATCGCGTTCACGAGACTGGCACTGGATCGCGTCATCCGCGATACTCGGCGTCGAAAGGGGGGTGAAAATGAATCAAGAGCTTCTCTACAGCCAGGAAGTGCTGGAGAGCACGCCCGAGCGTGTCACGAAGTTCCTGCAGGGGATCGGAGCGCTTCCGGTCGTGCGGACGCTGCTGGCGCAGAACGGGATGACGGACGAGGACATCAAGGAGGGACGCACGCTCCTTCTCCGATGTCTCGCGGAGCCGCTCGAGGCGCCCGTCGAGCTCCAGACGGAGAGCGCGATCGCGCAGCGTGCGGCGGTCGCCGAGCTCGATCAGTGGGACGAGCCGAACTTCGCGCGCTTCGGCGCGAGCCTGCGCCGCCACCATCGGTCGGCGCACGACTACGTGTTCCGTGATCTGAAGCCCGCAACGGGCGCGCTGGCCGTGCAGGGCGTCGCGACCTTCCTTGCACGGGTGGACGCCCTGGAAGGTGGGTCCGACGCGGCGCGACGCGATACGAAGAAGGCGGACGCCGAGGCGGTGGCGCTCCTCGAGTCGCGCGGCCTCACGCGTGCGGAGCGAAAGCGCCTGCAGAAGCTCGTGGACGTCGCGCTCGGTCCGACGGCGGCGCTCGACGAGCTGCCGAAGGTGAAAGCGTCCACGAGCGCACGGCTCGTTGCGCTGAACGAGCTCCGTTCGTGGTTCGACGAGTGGTCGACCATCGCGCGCGCCGTCGTGAAGAAGCGCGGCGACTTGATCCGCCTCGGCCTGGCGGTCCGAAAGGCTGCGGCGAAGGACAGGAGCGAGCCGAAGGCGGACGACGGCGGCGACGAGGGCGACGCGAGCTAAGACGCTCGCGCCGAAGAGCCGGCTCGGAGGAGAGCCGCGGCCGTCGCTCGGCCGCGGCGTCCTTCCGACGGGGCCGCGGGGCCTCCGACCGGTGCTCACGGCTTCCGCCGCCGCGGAAATGCCGGTCCGCTCGGGCCATGCCGTCCCCGCCGCCGTCATGCCCTGCTCCGACGCGCGAACTCCATCAGCATTTTTCGATGGCTCGGCCTTCGTTTCGCGTCGGAGGCTTTCTGAGGCCAGCGGAGGCTCCAGGCGCGCATCGGAGGTGTTCGAGGACGCGTCGGAAGCTTCGAGGGCGCGTCAGAGAGCCGCGGAGGGCGGGTGGCGCGTCGCCGGAGCCGCCGTGGTGAGGGATCAGCAGCTCCGGAGTTGTACTGAGCGTTTCGTCGGTGCCGAGACGGGGTCGAGGATGTACTGTACTGAGCGTTTCGTCGGTGCGGAGACGGGGTCGAGGATCTGCAAGAGCCACCGGCGAAACGCGACGGAACGAAGCCCGGAGCGGCGAGCCGGCGACAGCGCGTGAGGCGCTCGCTGGACTATGGCGAATTCGCGGCGAATCGCAAGGCTGCGCGGGGCGATTCGTGTCGGGAACGTCGACCGGTCGCCGTGCGATCATCCGCGTAGCGCGCGCATCGTGCCGACCGCGGACGCACGATCGACGGCGATCTTCGCACGGATGGAAGACGACACCATTCAGACGTGCATCGCCGTCCGAAATGAGCGCTGAAGCAGGCTGTCACGAAGCCCTCGCAGGTGGAGCACGTGCGAGGGCGAGCGGACACATGACGACCGCGGCGCCACATCGGCGGCAGCGCGAGGCGTCGCGGCCCGTGAGAAGGCGGAGGCGCTCGATCCACGATGTCGGCCTTCGACGCCGCGGTGGCCGAGATCCGATCGCTGCGCGAGCCTTCACGAGAAGCTCGGGGCTCGCGTAGAGACCAGCGTGCCGGATCTTGTGAAAGCCGTGAGGGAGAACGTGCTCGACAAAGCGTCGAAGCAGCGTGACGGGGTGCACCGTGGCGGTCTTGCCGGCCTTGGTTCGGAAGGTGACCGCGGAATCGGTAACGGAGACGAGACGGCTATTGGAGAGGCCGACGCGATGGGTGTAGCGGCCGAGGTATTCGAGGACGTATTGCGCTCTCGCGAAGGAAGGCTTGGCGTAGAGGTGCCACGGCAGCTTCGCGATCGATCGTGCGAGACGCGCGAAGCCCTCGGGATCCTCGAAGTCGGCGAAGCCCTCGAAGTGGCCTTGGCGGTAGGCACGGCGCAGCGCTGCGAGCATCTTCGCGCGGAAGACGACGCTCATCGCTTTGACGGGGAAGAGGAACGCGCGCTGCGCCGCGTTCCACCTCGCGCCGTCCGTCGAGAGGCCGCCGCCGGTGACGATGGCGTGGATGTGAGGATGGAACTCGAGCTTCCGCGTCCACGTGTGAAGGACGAGCGTCGCGCCGGCGGTCGCCGATAGACGCGAGTCCGCGAAAGCGGCGAGCGTGCTCGCCGCGACCCGAAAGAGCAGGTTGAAGACGCGCCGACGAGCGAAGGCCGCCAGCGACCGAAGCTCAGCGGGAAGCGTGAAGACGACGTGGAAGTGAGGCACATCGAGCATGCGCGCCCGCTGCGCTTCGATCCATTTCTCTTGGGCCAGCGCCTGACACTTCGGACAATGCCGATTGCGGCACGAGTTGTACGACGGGTGCTCGTGTCCGCAGGACGTGCATTGGTCGACGTGCCCGCCGAGCGCGGCGGTCCGGCACCTCTCGATATCGACGAGGACGCGCCGCTGCCGATGGCCGAGCACGGTCGTCGTTTCGAGCTGCTCTCGGTGGGCCCGAACGATATCTGCGAAGTCGAAGCGCTGTTTGGCTGCCCTCCCGGCAGCCAACCGTCAGCGCCGCTGCGGCAGGAGCTCGAGCGGGCTCGGCGTCTCGCGAACGCGCTTCTTCGTCACGCGCGCATAGCGAGCGGTCGTCTGGATGCTCTTGTGACCGAGGAGCTCGCGCACGACGTGAACGTCAGTCCCCTCGTCGAGGAGATGGGTCGCGAAGGAGTGTCGAAGCACGTGCGGGGTGATGCGCTTCTTGATCCGAGCCTGCTTCGCCGCCAGCACGATCGCCTTTCGAACCGTCGAGGCCATTGGCAGCTTGCCGGTCTTCGGGGACACGAAGAGGTACGGAATCGGCGGCCGGGTCCGAGCCCAGTACGTTCTCAGCCAGTCATAGAGCGCGGGCGACAGGCTGACTTCACGCGCCTTGTTCCCTTTGCCGTGCCGCACACGCAGGACGCCACGTGCCGCATCGACATCACCGACCTCGAGCGCGAGGGCCTCGGCGATCCGGAGGCCGGCCCCGTACATCACCATCGCGATCGCCTGGTAGCGGGGACTCTCGATCGCACGGATGAGCGCGTGCACTTCGGCGACGCTGAGCACGGCAGGGAGCGGCGAGTACTTCTTCGGAAACTTGATGAAGCATACGAGCTCGGGTCGTCCGAGAGTACGGCAGTAGAGGAACTTCACGGCGTAGAGGCGCGCGGCAAGCCAACTCGAGCTCCGCTCTTGTCCGACGAGGGCGTCGACGTACGCGCGAACGTCATCCCGCGTGGTCTGCGAAAGCGGCTTCTTGCAGTGCTTGGCGTACTCCTCCGCCCGGCGCACGTAGCGCTCCTGCGTGTCCTTCGAGTACTTTGCGAAGGCCAGGTCCCGCGCCAGCTGCTCGATCGATTCGTCCATGGTGCCTCCTTGCGACGCAGCCGGGCTTGGCTGCGTCGACCATCAAGGAGACCACCACTCGCGCGGAAGGTCGGGACCTGGCGCTCTGCAGGCACGCGAGCCCGCTACAGCGAGCAACAACCGCCGCGTAGCGGCTTCGTTCCTCCGGAGCGAGCGCCGCTGGATTCCGTCGCGCCCCCGAGGAGGCCGCGGGCGCTGTAGAGGGCGTCCCGCTGCTGCAGCCCGCAAGCGCCAGCGACGCGAGCGCCAGCGCTCGATCTCCCGCAGCGATCCACCCAACGGGACTGTGCATCGGTGTCATTCGAGGGACGCCGGTTCTGATGATTACCGCACGATGGTACGTGCGAGCCGGAAGTTAAGCCCGGGTCCCCGGGTCCCCCATCCAGACGGGAGACGCTTCGAAGTCGTGCAGACCGGTCCCGAGACGATGGCCGCACCTCCACGATGAGTCCGCTGCGTCTTGGTCCCGAGAACCGCCCCCGGATCCACCAACGGCCCCTCTCCGTAGCCCAGCCCCGAGTATTCGTCCGACGCCCACTCGAATGCGTTCCCCAACGTGTCGTGGAGCCCCCACGCATTCGGAAGGCGCTCACCGCGCGGATGCGTCGTCTTTCCGCCGTTCCGGCAGTACCAAGCATAGGGCTCAGATTTGGCTGCTCCACGCAATCGAGATCGTCGGCCTGAGGAAGGAGCGGGCCGGCAAAGAACGTATCGCGCGAGCCGGCTCGGACGGCATACTCCCATTCGGCCTCGGTCGGTAGCCGATAGCCGGGGCAGTCGTACACCGACTCCGTGGTCTGCATCACCCCGGCGCACTCGAGATTTGCGCCCAGCGCGCCGGTGCACCCTTCGAGGCGGTAACATGCCGGCAGTCCCCGGGTCGCGGAGAGGCGATTGGCACACTCCAGCGCCTCGAACCATGAGATGCCTCCAACCGGACAATCCGGCGCTATGCAATCGCCGTAGCCGGACTTCGTGAGGCCGCTGCGATTCGGAAGCCCCAGGCTCGTCCATTCGGCCTGAGACGTTTCGAACTGCCCAATCTCGAAGTCATGTGTGAGCGTGACCTGGACTTCATCCTCGTTGTAGGCGCCCCGACCGAGCAGGCACCTCGGCGACCCCATGACAAAACATCCGCGGGGGATGAAACACCACCCCTCTTCGCACTGCGCCGTCACGACGGGGTGAGTGCATGTTGGCTCCACCACGAACGAGCTTTGACAGAGTCCGTCGTCGGGAGGGGGCGGCGCTGGCGCCGGCGCTGCGTCCGTTGTAGAGGGCGTCCCACTGCAACCCGGAAGCGACAGCAAAGCGAGCGCCAGAGCTCGAGTTCCGCAGTGATTCACTTTTAACGTCACCGTGCATGGGCCTCACTCGGCGGGACGCGGATTTCGGCGATCAGCGCACGATGGTACGTGCGAGCCGAAAGCCATTCCCGTGCCAAGGCAGATCCCACGTTCCAGAAAACCGCTTCGAAGTCGTACATACCGGCGCGGTAGCTTGGGCAACACCGCCGCGCCGAACGCGCTCCTTGCCGCTCCCCAGACGGGCGCCGGGATCGATGAGTGGGTCCTTCCCGTAACCGAGTCCCGAATGTTCGTCGGAAACCCATTCGAACGCGTTGCCGAGCGTATCGTGAAGCCCCCACGCATTGGGAAGGCGCTGGCCCCGCGGATGCGTCGTCTTTCCACCATTCCAGCAATACCAAGCCGTTGGCTCCAAGTGCGGCTGATGCACACAGTCACCACTGTCTCTCTGAGGAAGAAGAGGGCCGGCGTAGAACGCAGTTCGTGTCCCGGCGCGTGCCGCATACTCCCACTCTGCCTCAGTCAGCAACCTGAAGCCCGAGCAATCGTAGATGGAGTCGGAGCTCTGGCCAACCCCAGCGCACCGAAGATCGACTCCCAGGGTGCCGGAGCACGCCTCGAGCCGATAGCACGTCGGGAACCCGCGCGCGCTCGACAGACGGTTTGCAAATTCCAAGGCATCGAACCACGAGACACCCCCGACAGGGCAATCTGGTCCGATACAATCGCCATATCCACTGTCGCTAATCCCAGCGGGATTCGACAGGCCAAGATTCATCCACTCGGATTGAGAGACTTCGAACTGGCCGACCTCGAAGTCGTGAGTGAGCGTGACCTGCACCTCATCTTCGCTGTAGGCAGCGCGGCCGTGCAGGCACTTCGGCGAGCCCATGACGAAGCAGCCTCGAGGAATGAAGCACCATCCGTCGGCGCACCGTGGCGCGACAGGGGGGTGAACGCATGCCGCATCCACGACGAACGTGCTTTTACAGACCTCCCCAGTCTCCGCTCCGTCCGTCGTGGGGGATGCGTCCGGCGGCGCATAGGCCGAGTCGCGCGCTCCAGAGGCTACTCCATCGCAACCGAAACACGCAGGAAGTACTAAGAGCGTCACAACCAGCACTACTCTCATCGAAGTCGCCACATGCTTTAGCATGTTAGTAGTTGACGCCACTCTCTAGCCCGCGCTGCTCGAATTCGAGTGCTCTTGCGTCCTGTGGGCCGTATTTTTCGCTCGCCTTATTGCGGAGCTGAAAGAAGTCTGGCTGCTTGCTGCCCGCGCAATCACCATCGCAAGCACGGCGGTAGATGTCGAGAAGATCGTCGACGCGCGTGGGGTTCGGCGCAACACTCAAGCCGTACTGGAACGTCAGCCAGTCCCACTCGACGCCGTGTCCACTTTGCTCACAGAAATTCTCGAGCCACTTTACCGGAGCGGCAGCAGACACGACGTACGGCGGTGGGTGAGTAGTCCCAAACCCGTCTTTGACGCTCTTGTAGTAGACGAAGTTGCCCCCGAAGACGCGCGCGGCAAAGTAGTGACCGAAGCCTTCCCTTGATGCCGCGCCGATGACTTCCTTCGACTGCAGACAGTGCGATTGATCCGTCTCGTCCTCGACGTGACCGCATCCGCAAAGCCCGGGGTCGGCATTCTCGATTGCCGAGCCGTAGCCTCCACCCGTCCGTGCATTCGCAAAGCCTTGGACAGCATGGCCGAACTCGTGAGCGGCGACGTAGCGCCACTGACTGTTGTGCGTGCCGTCCGCGCCGGGCCCGCTGTTTCGGCCGAGGTACATTCCAGCCGCGCTGGCGCAAGCTGGAGCATTGGAACCGGGACACCGCTGATTCGCGTGGACCCTGTAGTGCTGCTGCGGGATGCGTGGACCTTCGCGACGGAGCACAGCCGACGCGACGGCCGCTCCGCGCGTGGTGTGGCGCGGCGTGCCCACCTCTCCGAGCTCGAGGGTTGACGGGGCCAAACCGATCGTGCCGGTCTCGAAGAGGACGACCCGCAAGGTCGGCCTCGCCCCGACTCCGTCGTTGTCGTCGACCTTGACCGTTGCACCTCCAGCGCGGAGCTCGGTGGAGAGGCCCAGGACGTACTCCTGCGAGCTCTCCAACTTCAGCGGTGGGGAGCAACCATTGGCATCGAGGTACCCCGACCACGTGTCCTTCGCAGGGGGGAACGGCGGCGGCATGATCAAAGCACTACGAATGTAGGCCTTCGCATAGCTCGCGCGCTCGTAGGGCGGCCCGACGAAGTCGATCCAGCTGCCGACCGGCCACCTCGCGCAAACGCGCACGGTCGAAAAAATGGGATCGATGAAGGTCGGATCGATCCCCCAATCGAAGCTGTCGAAGGTTTCCGTATCCAGCGGAGACAGCGTCAAATCGGGACCGACGATATGAGTGCCCAGCTGACTTCCTGACCGAGGGAGCCCCGACAGTGGACTCCAATATGGCAGGCCACTTGCAGGTGAGATCCGAAGGTACTCCCCGCTGTGGACAGCTCCCTTCATGACCGTGAGCCTGTTCACGATCTCGTTCGCAGCTTCGTCGAACGTCGCCGGACCCGACAACACGCCGCTCGTCGGCTCGTCCTCGCCGAAGACCACGTACGAGCTCCCTGTAAACTGTGCGTACAGCGCGCTCGACGCGATCTGAACGTCGTAGTAGGCGCCTGACTCACCCGTCACGACGAGCTCGCCACGAACCGGTCCCGCCGTAGAGCGAATGGGAATGTCCTGCAGGCGGATCGTGAGGGGCAGTGTTTGGTGTGGTCCGAGCGTACCGGCCCAGACAGGCAGGGAATGCGATCGGCCCTGATAGGACGCGCGAACCTCGACGCGAACATACTGCGTGGTGGCGGAGCTATTCGTAACGCGCGCACCGAGGTTCGTGGACGATGGCAGCCATCCCTGCGTCGTGCTCTGCCAGCTCGGAACGAACACGGTTCCGCTGGCGCTGTCCGTGCACATTTCGGCCGGCGTCGGAGGGGGGGGCAAGGCTGATCACTTCGGCTGTAGCAAGATACGACGTGCTGCCCTGCCGCCCGCCGACAGCGAGCAACACCCCATCGTGCGCTATGGCGCCGTGCCCCCCTCTGGGGCTGAGCATCGTGGGGCCGGTCGCCCATGACATGGATGTCGGGTCGAAGATCTGAGTCGTGTTCCAGAAGGTCGTCCCCGACCACCCCCCAGCGACGATGATCCTCCCCCCTGGCGCCACCGTAGCTGAGGCGCCATTTCGCGCTTGCGACATCGGTGTACGCGTCGTCCATGTGCCGGTTGACGGATCGTATGTCTCCACGGAGGACAGGAAACCACCCCCGTACCCCCCACCAACGAAGATCAATCCTGCTTGCGTTGTCGCCGTCGCAGAACCATACCGTGCCGTGGCCATCGACCCGGTGGCCGTCCACACGTTCGTACTCGGATCGTAGATCTCGCAGCTTGCCGAGGCTACGCCTCCAGAGGGGCTCCCTCCGATCGCGAGAATACGGCCGTCCGCCAGCGCCTGCAGAGAGTGAAGCGCGCGAGAGGAGGCCATGGTGGCTGACGGCGACCACGTGCGAGTGGCAGGCTCATAGAGCGCGACTAGCGCGTCGTATGAAAAATTGTTGCTCGGGTTGATCCCACCCGTAGCGAGCACCCGACCATCCGACAAAGTGATACTGGCATGCGCGGCGCGTGCTGAGGGCATTACTCCTGCGGCAGTCCAGAGCCCCGTCGCGGGATCGTATGTCTCCGAGCTCGACGGGTCGGACGAATAGCCGCCAAGGACGACAACCGAACCGTCCAGAAGCTCATTAGCACTATGAGCGGAGCGTGGGCTCAGCATGCTCCCGGTTGCGGCCCACACTCCATTCTCGCGACTGTAGATTTCGGCCGAAGCGAGCCCAGCGCCACCGGAGCTACCACCCACTGCCAGCACATCGCCATTTGGAAGAGCGCTCACCGTGTGCGAACTACGCGCCACGGCCATGCTTCCCGTCGTCGACCAAGTTGGGTCAAGGAGAGCGGGGTATGCGACATTGGTATCGTCCCATTGTACGCGAAGCTGGCACTCCTTCGCTGAAGGAGGGGTGACCGCCCGATTCCAAGGGACACGTGGGTCCGCATCAAAGGCGCAACCCGTGAGCGCCAGCGCCGCGGAATGAGTGACACCTTGAGCGTCTACGAGGCTGGGCGGCGACACGCGAAGCAGAGGGTACCCATCGGTGCTCAGTAGCTCTAGCGTATCGGCAACGAGTCGCAAGCCGCTCACCGCCGGACCAAGCTCGATATCATAGGTCACGACTGGAGCCGCCGGGCGACGGTCGAACGATATGAAATCCTCGAGACCATCCACCCCGGCGCGGTGAAGGACATGGTTCCCCTCACCGTATGCGTTGGCGTACACCACGTAGTCGCCCGAAACTCGGCCTTCAGCGTTCCCAGCATTTCGGAGTCGAGCGCGAATTCCAAGATTCCGTGAACCCTTGACCTCGAAGTAGCCTATCGCTCTCTGAGGCATAGTCACCTCTGCGTAACCGTTCCGAGATTCGGGCGTGCTCCTTGGCGTCACCGTGAACGCTGCGACGGTGCCCATCGCGTTGCTCGACTGCGGTGAGATAGCAACACTATTGCTTTCTGGGAGTGCTGTTTCGTAGGTCTCGCGCACACTCTCCCGGTACCACTGACCATCGAGCGCGCTCGGAAGCACCACCTTCTTGATGTGCTTCGTGCGGAGCTGCGCGAGAAGCGCAGAAGCCTCCTTGTCGCCTGACGCGTTCGTGAGCGCCAGCCGGCCAGAGGAAGACTTGATCTCGTCCTCGTGGTTTCCACACGCAATGCTGACCAGTAGAAAGCCTAGTACCGGAACCCGAATGTGTCGTCCCATTGCATCACCCGCATGCGTTTAACCCGGACGTTCCGCAACGATCCAGCAAACACGACAGCCTCCGGAACTCACCGCTCACTACGTCGCCATCTTTCGTCGCCGGCCACGGTCGCGTTTTCGCGCACAAACACACAACAACGGTCGGCTAACTCCGTCCACCGCATCTAGCCCGGCAGCCCGGCTATAGTCACCAAACTCATAGCCAAATACGGCAGCTACCCGTGTGCGTATGTGCGAGAGAGCAGCGCATGCGGTATGCTCGGGATGATGCCAGCCCGCTGGCCGGTCCCCCCATCTGAGGCCGTGACCTGCGCCTCCGTGAGCGATCGCTCGGAGGAGGCATTCATCGACATTCCTTCCCCCTTCGCCGACTCCCGTGCATCCCTCCGCGCGTGCTGGCCGCGCCGAGGTGGACGGAGGCGTGGGCGGACGATGCCTGTGTGAGGGCGCTCAGGGCACTGCGTCGAACGCGCCCTCCCCGCACGTGCACCGACGCGCGGGCGGCGCGATGCGAGTCCCATCCCCGGCGGGCACGCTAACACAACCGGTCGGCCGCGGAGTGCGAGAAAGCGCGCCGGCGTTCGACTACGGGAGTTAGCGCAGAAGGCCGCTCGCTCGGAACATCCGCTCGTAGATCGCACGTAGCACCGGCTCCTTGTGCCGGTTGTAGTCCATCACGATGCCGCCTCGCTCCGTCGTCTCCGACGCCGCGGCCAGCTTCGCGCGCTCGTAGAGGTCTCGATCGTCGGGATGACTCCGCAGCCACTCCCGGAACATCCGGTGCCGGATCACCTCCGGGCAATCGGGCGCGAACACGTGGAGGTTCGCTCCAGGATCGCCATCGAGCCGGAGGCAGCGGTGCTCGTGCCAGGCAGGCTCGCGGATCACGAGCGTGAAGCCCGCCCCTTCGAGCGCAGGGACGTAGCTCGCCTCGTTCGCCGGATCGGCGACCGTGAGATCGATGTCGATCGTCGGCTTGGCTGCGAGCCCGGGGACCGAGGTGGAGCCGACGTGCTCGATGTCGAGCGCGACGTCCCGGAGGGCGGCCCGGACGGCAGCCGCGATGCGCTCGAAGTCGGCAGGCCAGCGGTCATCGTACGGAACGACGCGGATCGGCGCCGGCGAAGGCCGCTGACCGACCAGCGGATTGTCGTCTGGCCCCGGCTCGTGATGCTTCGTGATCTCTTCAGGCGTCGGCATCGGGCGATGAGAGTGGTGGAGGTGACAGGTTCGGGAGCGCGCTCGCGCGGAGGTCAGTCGTCGAGTCCGAGGCCTTTGAGGATGCGCGGGACGTGCTTCTCCACCCGAGCGGCCCGCGTCTTCGAAAGCTCCGGCTGCGAGAAGTGGAAGATGTATGCGCGCTGCCGCCCCGGGGTGAGCGCGGCGAAGGCCTTCTTCAGCTTGTGCTCGCGGCGAGCTCGGACTCGAACTCCTCCGGCAGGTCGAAGTCCTCGGTCTTCTTCAGCGGGACCTTGAGGCCTGCACGTTCGATCGCGATCGCCTCCTTGGCGTAAGCCTTCACCGTGCGCTCGAGCTTCCTCACCTCTTGGACGCTGGTGAACCGGATCTGCCGTGCTGACTGCACGTTCTTGGTCTGCTGGATGAGCGCCCCCTTGGGGTCCTCCAGCAGCGCGCCCTTGTGGAAGAGGATGGCGCAGTACTCCTTGAACCCATGGATGAGCACGACGTTCTTCCCGTCCAGGGTGTAACAGGGCTGCCCCCACTTCAGCTCCTCCGTCAGACCGGTGGAGAGGAGGAGCTCGCGGAGCTTGGCGAACTCCGTACGCCACTTGCCTTGCCGCTTCATGAAAGCGTCGACCTTGGGATTCATGAACGACCTCCGGCATCGCACGAAAAGCGAGACATCGCGCGACGACTGTACCGTGCTCACGCCGCGTTCATCCTGCGAAGAACATGTAGGCCGCCGCGCCGACCGACCTGGGGTAGAAGGAGCGCCGGCATGCCCACCCCGACCGCCTCCGATCGCCCCGACTTCCTCGAGCTCCACGACGCCATCGTCGCGTCGTTCACCGTGCTCGAGGACTCGTCCGCGGTCCTCCACTTCTCGCATCTCTGCGCGTACCGCGCCGAGTCGCCGGGCTCGTTCGGCGTCTGGTCCCACGGCGCCACGCTGACGCTGCGCGGCGTCGAGGCGGTCGCCTTCGAGGGCCCGTGACGACTGGCGGCGCAGGGAGACGCGGTGGACTTACGCCTTCGTGTCGCCGGCCCTCGGCCGCGATCGAGGGCGAGGGCGTCTCCGAGGGCGAAGAGATCCCGCCGGCCGCGCTGCTCGACGGCGCCGCCGCCGTTCGCCTCTACATGCGCTGGGGCTCCGGCGCCCGCCTCGAGGTCGCCGCGGCCCACGCGCGCCTCGAGCTGACGGGCGGCGAGCGGTTCGAGACGTTCGTCGACGGCGCCACCGACACCGACGACTGACGGCCTCCACCCCGCGCTGCGGAACATGTTTCGATACACGTTTCGCTCCCCGCTCAGGCTCGGCGTGCAGCTGCGCGAAGAATCTCGGAGCTGCGAGGACGCCGAGCGCTCGGTGACGACGGTACACGCTTTGCACCGCGTCGCGAGGGCGAGCGGACGCGCGGACGCGGATGAGCGGACGAGCACCCGCTGCGCGCGGCCGCTGGGAACGAAGAAGAGAGAACGCATGAAGCGATCGATCGTGTTGGTTGGCCAGCTCTGTTTTCTGCTCGCGGGGGCAGGCTGCACCGACGATGAGCGCAGCGCTTCGCCGGGCCGCGGGCCCATGGATGCGGGAGCGAGCTCCGACGGCCACGCGGCGGCCGACTCGAGCGTCGCCGAGCCCGACGCGCGCGCCGACGGCGGCGCAGCGCCGGTGACCCCGCGGACGCGGGCGCGCATGTTCCTCTCGGGGCACAGCCTCACGGACGATCCGCTCGCCGACTTCGTCGCCGACATCGCGAAGAGCCGGGGCGCCGACTTCGGCTACAACGAGCAGATCGTCATCGGCTCGCCCATACGAGTACGGACGAAGGGCGGCAGCACGCAAGACGACGGCTGGCCCGGGTACAGCACGGGCAAGAACCGCGGCGGCGCCTCGGGCATGAACGTCATCGCCGAGCTTCGTTCTCCCGCCACGCTCGGAGCGGGCGAGAAGTACGACACCCTCGTGATCACCGAGCGTCACGACCTCCTCGGGACGATCGAGTGGGAAGACACCGTGGGGTTCACGCGACACTTCCACGACCGGCTCATCGAAGGAAATGCGAGCGGACAGACGCTGCTCTATCACAGCTGGCTCGACGTCGACAAAGACGCCCCCCAGACGTGGATCGACCACGAGAAGAATGCGCTCCATGCGTGGGAGTGCGTCGCGAGCAAGGTCAATCACACGCTCGACGCCGACGGCCGAAGCGACCGCGTCTCGACGCTCCCCGTCGGCGCCGCGCTCGTCGATCTCGTCGAGCGCATGCTCGCCGATCAGGTCCCCGGCGTGACCGGCACGTCGCGCGCGAAGCTGGACCTCGTCTTCAGCGACGACGTGCACATGACGCCGCTCGGCACGTACTTCGTCGCGCTCGTGACCTACGCGGGCATCTTCCGGAGCAGCCCCGAGGGCGCGCTGATCCCGGACGGTCTTCCCACCACCACCGCGACGGAGATGCAGCGTGTCGCGTGGCAGTTCGTGAACGGCTACCTCTCGAAGCCCGGCGGCGGCACGCACACGATGGAGGAGTGCCGGGCGCAGATCTCGCAGCAGACCTGCGCGTCGTTCCACACGCTCCGCGGCGAGCCCCAGAACATCGCGGGTTGTCGGAGCACGTTCAGCAACGCGAACGCGGAGAACAATCCGTTCCGCTGGCCGGACCCGCAGCTGAAGCCGTGGCCTGCACCTCCGTGAGCGATCCGCCGGAGCCTGCATCCCCTCGGTCTTCGGTTCGATCCGAGTGCGCGCATCGGAGATGCTCGAGGACGCGTCGCAAGCTTTGGGAGCGCGTCGGAGGTGTTAGCGGACACGTCGGAGGGTTCGAGAGCGCGTCACAGAGCCGCTTGGGGCGGGTGATGACGATCGCGCATCGGCTCGAGCGCGTAAGCCGGCGCGACGCACGGTCAGCCGTCTGAGTCGTCGCGCTCTGCGTCGAGCGTTTCTGCCACGGACGCTTCGCGCTGCTGTCGTTCGGCGAGCTCGAACGCGGCTTGTGCGGAAGCGGACGCTTTCGCGCGGCTCTCCTGGTCCCGCCGATCGCGCGCGGACGCCCTGCGGAGGCGTCCTTCGTCATCGATCGAGTCCGTGAGCTGAAAGACCTCCGTCGAAGGATTGGCCAAGGCGTCGCCAGCCTCCCGTGCCTCCCGCTTGATCCGCTCGGCCCGCAGGAACGCCTGCTCGTAACCAGCGATTAGTTGCTCGAAGTCGATATGCTTGAGCTGTGCACCCGGCATCAGGTCTTGGAGGATGCGCTGCATCGCATGGCGATGCTGCATCCCCGGGTTGTCCCGCAGGTGAAGGACCAACCATAGCTCGAAACAGGGGTTCGACATCGCAACCTTCAAGCCGTTCGCCCGGGCCATTTCCCGGGCCTCGCCGACGTGGGGGTGTTCGTCCCTGTCGAAGAGGCACCACACCTCATCGAACGCGAGGTAGTCATCTTGCTCGCGCTGGGCGGCTTCGACGGCGGCGTCCGCGAGCTGCTTGGCGCGCCCGACGAGAGTCATCGGCACGCCCGCATCTCCAACGAAGTCGAAGCTCACGAGCGGGTTTCGACACTTGGAGACGAAGCCGTTCATGTACTCCCGTTCTGTCACGTCGCCTTCCGCGACGACAAGCAGCCGTCTGCGCGGCTCGATCGGCTCAGCGCGCCGCGCCGGTCGGCGCTCGCGGTCGCGTTTCCTCGCCAAAGTCAGGTTCCTGTCTGTCCCACGGTCGTGATGTCACCGAGAAACGGGATGGCTCCGTAGCGACCTTGGAGATAGCCGCGCTCCAGGTTCTCCGCCTTGCGCGGTCTGTAGTCCGTCAGTGGGTACAGGCGCGTGCTCCCCTCCCGATCCTTCTCCGTGAACCAGACTTGTCCCCTCGTGAGCGAGGGAGCGCCAAGCGTCGTCCCTAGGAGATTCGTGTCATGGGTTGCAAAGATCAGTTGTGCACGATTTGGATTTCTCGCTGGGTCGTCGAAGAAGCGGAGAATCTCGAGAGCGAGCAACGGGTGAAAGCTCGCCTCGAGTTCATCGACGATGAGCACGCGTCCACGAAAGAGCGCCTCGAGGACGAGGGGAGCAAGTCGGAACAGCTGCCTCGTCCCCTGCGACTCCTCCTCCAAGGGGAGCCACGCTTCCCCCTCGTCACTCCGGTGACGGAGAAAGACACGAAAGCGCCTCGGCCGGCCGGCGCGCGCTTCGTCATCGTCCGACTCGATCTTCAGATCGATGATGCCAACATCAGCCGCTCGCAAGAAGCGCCGCAGAAGGTCGAGGCGCTCGGGGAGGCCGTTGTCGTCTGAGTCTTCGAACAGTGAACGTTGAGGGCTCGGCGCAAACCACCGACTCAGGTTGAACTCCTCGAGCGTCTCGACGCCACTCGCACGTCGACCCCGGACGTTGAAGGTGCGCAGATCGCGGAACCACCGGAAGACGGGGGTCAGCTGCTCGTGCCGGTTCTGAACTGCGGCCGAAAGAAAGAGGGAGTTCGGGCGAGTGACCTTCTCTGCCAGTCGGTTCTCGCCGCGGAGATGCTCGCCGAACTTGAAGTCGTCGCCTTCGCGCTCAAACCAGACCTGCCGCCGGCCGTGCGGCCACACGTGGAGCCACTCCTCGAGGAACCTAACGTCATCGACCACGAAGCCGTACTCGTAGGTCACGCCGGCGAGGACAAACCTAGTCTCGAAGAGTGAAGGGTCCTTCGCCTTCGGGCCCCACGCGAAGGGCTCGCGCGGCACAGCCGCTTCCGGCAGCCAGAGACGGTGCGAATGAACGACGGCGTCTCTCGTGAACCGGAGCGCGGCGAGGATGTTGCTCTTTCCGCTGGCGTTGGCCCCATAGATCGCGGCCACGGGAAGGACCGTAGGGTCTCCCTCTCTCTGTGCTGCCCGTTCGTCTGCCCGCGGAGGCTCTAGGCTGAAGACCTGCTCATCGCGGATCGACCGGTGGTTCTCGACGCGGAACTCGAGGAGCATGGCGGGTCAGCTGGGGGTATCAGGCCGAGAAGCTTGCTGAAGTCCTGCAAAAACGTAGTCGAAACTCCAGGCAGGAGCAATTCTGACCCGAACTCTCGCAAGCGGCGGTGCGTCGACGCAGCGGCCGCTGCTGGGCTGCTGGGACTGCCGGGCTTCCAAATCAAAGTCGCCCACGCGCAGACTGACGAAGTCAGCTGCGAGGCGCTCCGGCACACGCTGGCGGAAGAGGCGTTCGCCTCGATGCCGAGTTGGCCACGCGGTTCGCGGAGGATGGAAGCCAAAGCTGCGCGAGGACCTGCCCGCGAGATCACGCACGGCGCACCTCTCGTTCCAAGAGCTCGCGCCGTGGGTCGTCGGAGCGATCGCGCGTCCGGATCTTACCTCGGCCCCGCCGATGCGCCGTGAGGTCGAGCACCGCTCAGCGTCCCGCCAGTCGAGGGAGCTCCCTCGCCGGCAGCCGGATCGAGCTCGCTCCCCGGAAAGCTGCTTCATCCGGCGTCGGCCGGGCCATGCTAGAAGGCCCACGCTCGACTCGCTCGGGCTCCGCATGAGCTCTTCCGCCCGCAGACCGAAGTGATCCCGAACGTCGCTCCGCTCCTCCGCCGCGTGGACCGGCCTCTGTACGTGCTGTGGAGCGGGCTCTGCACCCTCGCGTCGGCCCGCTCGTTCTACGGCTACATGCTGAAGCAGACGGGCGGCGAGTGGAGCGCGCCGCTCGACGACGTCTTCATCCACTTCGACTACGCGCGCGCGACCGCGCTCGGTCATCCCTTCGAGTGGACCATCGGCAACGGCTACTCGTCCGGCAACACGAGCCTCACCTACCCGTTCGTGCTCGCGCTCGGGTGGCTCCTCGGCTTCACCGGCCGGTCCCTGATGAAGTGGGCCGCGATCCTCGCCGCGGTCTGCGTGTTCGGCACTCTCCTCGCAACGCGCCGGCTCTTCATCGAGGGCCCGCGCGACGACTGGGGCCGCCTCTCCTCATATCTCCTGCCGCCGATCTTCCTCGGCATCGGAGCGCTCACGTGGTCGCTCTGGAGCGGGATGGAGGTGGCGTTCTTCCTCGCGACGTGGGCGATCGCGCTCGTCGCGTGGCTCAGGCTCGAGAGCGATGCCCGGGGCTCGCCCAGGCCATCCGCTGCACGAGCATGGTGGCTGGGAGCTGCGGGCGCGCTCCTCGTCGCGACCCGGCCGGAGGCCGCGATGACGATCGCGATCTTCGGGTTCGCGGCGGCGCACGCGCATCGACGCTGGGGCACGGCGCACATGATCGGTCTGC